>Ga0182030_10004330_pt1 | contig 30318 bp, 21 predicted proteins | sample 812S3MmetaG_FD_121299 | JGI IMG/M metagenome (GOLD analysis project Ga0182030, IMG submission 121299) | Permafrost microbial communities from Stordalen Mire, Sweden - 812S3M metaG (Illumina Assembly) | ecosystem: Environmental > Terrestrial > Soil > Wetlands > Permafrost | place: Sweden...
AATCTCCAATCTCCAATCTCCAATCTCCAATCTCCAATCTCCAATCTCCAATCTCCAATCTCCAATCCCCAATCCCCAATCCCCAATCCCCAATCCCCAATCCCCAATCCCCAATCCCCAATCTCCAATCTCCAATCTCCAATCTCCAATCATCCATCGGCCAGTTCACCGCCCCGCCTCTTTCGCCTTTTCATCAACCATAGCAACCCAACCATAACTCCCAGAATGGCAACGACATAACCACGAAGCGGCCATGCCGCTGCGTGTTCTTGCAAGTAGCCGATGCTGCCGAAGATAACCGGGGCTCCCGCCACCGCCACCGTTTCCCCAATCCGTGGCAGCGTAAAAGGCAAATGCTCGCCCCGATCCCAGTCAAAAAACTGCCAAACCATCCCATCCGTCTCCAGCGGTTTGCCAAAATGAAACGCCACGGCGCGCGGCGCGCCCCGGGGGCTGACTTCCAGAATCTCGGCCACAAACATTTTCCTTGCCACGCGGTCGCCCGTTTTCCAGGTGATCCCGCCAAAGAGAAAGTCGTTGATTGATTTGCAGATATAACAAGCGTGAATCGGCCCTCTCTCAGGGCAGTCAAACAAATCGGATTCTTTCGCCTTGAAAATCAGCGTGTCAGCATCGGGCCGGCTCACGTCAAAAGGAACACTCCCGGGCACCAGGAATCGCGTGCTTCTAGGCAGCGGTTTGCCGCAATAAGCGCGATAAAACGGGATCATTTCACTCACCACAATGGGATCATTGATCACCACAATATCCCGCTCACCGATTTCAAGCGGATCAGCGTAATCACAAACCTTCGCCACTGCTTTCGAAACAGATGGGCTTGCCATCCCCATCAGAATTCTCCCCCCCATCGCCCCGGCCACATGCGCCAACACCAGCCATACGGCGACACCCCAGGACACCGCCCGCAGCAATCCCCCTGTAGAGGCGGCTCGCCGCGCCCCGCCCAATGAAATGTTCCGCAGCAAATCCGGCTCGGCCGCCCGCCCCTTTCGCGCAGCGAAGCTCACCAAAAATGACGCCACCACCCCATACGCCCCAACCGCAATAAACCCAAGGTTCTTGGTCAAAGGCGCAACCGTTGCGGCGGGCACCAGGGCCAGCAACATCATCACCGCCCAGAATCGTGTCGCCGCATCCCGGCGGAGCAGGGGCAAAAACGCCAGGCCGCAAGCCAAACTGAATCCCGCAAACAAAAGCGCCAAAATCATTTGCCATTTTGCGCTCAGCGCCATCGTCAATTCGGGCGGCAACCCCGTCAATTGCCCGCCCAGCAACCCGTTCATCCTCGGCACAAGATCCCTCAGGAAACGCAGCGGCGAATATCCTGGATCAACGTAACCCGGAAAATTTCTCACCCCGTAACCGCACGCCATATAAACTGCTCGCCAGCCAGTAATCACCAGCGCAGCCGGCAAGAGACTCATCAGTCGCCCCCGCCACCCGCCCCGTTCCAGCACAAGCGCGTAGGCGAGCAAAAAGGCCAGTGACGATGCCCCGCCCTCGTCGGCCAGCACCGACAGCAGCAGGCACAAAGCAGAAATCCACATCCAACAAAGAGATTTCCCCGTTCGCCATCGAACATGGGCGTGGAAACAGAGCAGCCCAAAAACCAGCGCGATGAAGAAACCGCGATTGGCTACATACGCCACCGGGCAATACGTATTCGGATCCAGCAACCACAAACAGCCCGCCAAACCCGCCACCCAAATCCACTGAGATTTCATGGGCACAGCGACCACCCCAGTTGCACCCGTCGACGTCCCACCGGCGGAATTCCCCAACTCTCCCGTTGATGCTTCGATTTTTCGATAAATCGTCGCCACCAGAAAAACAGCCACAGCGAACCATGCGATATTGTGACCATGCATCAGCGCCGGTGAATCGGGATACACCCGATAATCCACCCAGTGAGTGAACGCCGTCACCGGCCGCCACAAAGCCGCTGCCCAACCCTCCGAAGTCCACCACGGTGTAAACCCGTAATCCATGGCCAGCCTCGCCGCCTCCTTTCCCCGGACATAGCCGAACAAATTGCCCAGCACCGTGCCCAATTGCCCCGAATCCTTCGCCACAAACCCCGTTTCCAGAATGCGCGGCGGCAATTGATCCGGGGGAAACTGATTCAACCTCTGGATAAGATCATCTCCCAGCAACCCCACCGTCAAAGCAGGCAACATCAAAACGATTGCGGCCAACGCCAGCGCCCACGGAAATCCGCGACATTCCAAAAGCCATCGAATCCCGGCCTCCAGTTTTTTCATTCAAACATGCTTTCTATTGACATTATGGACGCCCCGATCGACAAAAGGGACATAAAAATCAAAGCCTGCCCTGGGGCTGAAAGCCTCGACTATGACAGCCATTGAAAAATGTAGCAGCCTGCATTAGGCATCAAAATCCCGTCTAATAGGCTCATAGCTGAATGGACATTTAATTCATGCCAACGAATCCAACATTTGTGCGCGCAACCGTGGCGCTCCTGATTGCCTGCATCCATCTTTTTGCCTCGCCCCGTTCCGAGCTGTGGCGTGAAGCGGACACAGCCACCGGTCCGAAACTTCAGCCTGTTAATGGCCCCGTGCACGTCGGCGATGAATTGGTGATTCGATTGGAACTGCGCGTTGATCGCGACATGGAATACGTCCATCTCAAAGACCAGCGCGGCAGCGGCGTGGAACCCGTCAACGTCCTTTCTCAATACAAATACGAGGATGGCCTGGGCTGTTATGAATCTACGCGCGACACTGCCAGCCATTTCTTCATCGACCATTTACGCGCCGGATCGTATGTCTTCGAATATTCCACCCGCATCCAGCTTCGTGGCGAATACCAGACCGGCCTCGCCGAAATCCAATGTATGTACGCCCCCGAATTCAACAGCCACTCCGCCAGCCTTTTGCTCGACGCTCGATAAACCTGAGCAGGGCTGTGCAGTACGAAAAACAGAAAAACAAGAATCGCATAAAAATTCGTAAATTCCTTACCGACAACACGTTGCATATTTGTCATACATAAAATATCGTAAATTTTCACGATTTCCTGGTCCTGAACCAACCCTTTCCGAATGGAAAGAAAGTGGAGCCCGAAATTTCCCGTTTATTTTTTGGGTGATTCTTTGCCGGGAACAGTTACAGTCCATTCATGGCTGATGACATTCGTCCAGATCCAGATGCTTTGCTGGCCGCAATCCAAAAGGATGAGGCGGAAACAAAGCGCGGCAAGTTCAAGGTCTTCATCGGGATGGCGGCGGGCGTGGGTAAAACTTACGCCATGCTGCGTGCCGCCCAGCGCGCCCTGCGCGAAGGCGTTGACATCGTCGTCGGCTACGTCGAAACGCACGGCCGCAAGGAAACCGACGGCCTTCTCGCCGGCTTGCCCTTAGTTCCGCGGCGTAAAGTCGAATATCGCGGGGTCACTCTCGAGGAAATGGACCTGGACGCGATTCTGGCGCGTCATCCCAAGTTGGTGCTGGTCGATGAATTGGCCCACACCAACGCTCCCGGCTCCCGCCATGCCAAACGCTACCAGGACGTGATCGAATTGCTCGATGCCGGCATTGACGTTTACACCACGATGAACGTCCAGCACGCCGAAAGCCGCGTGGATACCGTTCGCCAGATCACCGGTTCAACGGTGCAGGAAACCGTCCCCGACAGCGTGCTTGACGGTGCGGAAATGGAATTGATCGACCTGCCGCCGGAAGAACTGCTCAAGCGTCTGGACGAGGGAAAAGTTTATATGCCCGAGCGGGCCGAACTGGCCATGATGAATTTTTTCCGCGAAGGCAATTTGACCGCTTTGCGGGAAATGGCCCTGCGCCTGGCCGCCGATCACGTGGGCCAGGACGTGCATCAGTATTTGCAAGCCATGCAAATCACCGGGCCCTGGCAATCCGGCCACCGCCTCCTGGTCGCAGTCAGCGCCAGTCCCTATTCCCAGCAAATGATTCGCTGGACCCGGCGCCTGGCCGATAATTTCGATTGTCCCTGGATCGCTCTCTACGTGGAACAGCCCATCCCGCTGGCCGAGCCGGATCAGGAACGATTGACCAAGCATCTGGCACTGGCCCGCGAACTGGGCGCGGAAGTCATCACCACAGCCGATTCGGATCTGGCCACCGGCATCCTGCGTGTGGCGCGGCAGCAAAACGTCACACAAATCGTTATTGGCAAGCCCGGCGGGGACGGAGCGCTGGAATGGCTTCGCGGCGGAAGATTGCTGCGGCGGCTGGTGCGGGAGAGCGGGCACATTGAACTGCACATTGTCCGCCCCGAACGCGCCGAAAATGAACCCCCGCGCCGTTCCAGGTCTTATGCGATGGAATCGCCCGCGCGGCAATACGGCATGGCTCTTGCGGTTGTCGCTCTATGCACCGTGCTGAACGTTTACCTCGATCACCTGGCGATGGAGCCGCACGCGCTGGCGCTGGTTTATCTGTTCGGAGTTGTTTTGCTGGCTTTCTTTGTCGGTCGCGGGCCGACGTTTCTGACCGCCACGGCCAGCGCGTTGCTCTGGGATTATTTTTTCCTGCCGCCGCGAGGAAGTTTTCGTTTGACGCATTTCTCGGATGTCATGATGTTCGCCATGTACTTTGTTGTGGCAGTCGTGCTGGGGCAATTAGTGTCGCGCATTCGCTGGCAGGAACGTGCCGAGCGCCGGCGCGAAGAACGTTCCACCGCGCTTTATCTGCTGACACGCGATCTGGCCGACGCAGCCAACGTGGATGAAATGGCGCAACGATTAGTGCGACAGGCGACCCAGGCCTTTAATGCCCGAATCGCCATCTTGTTGCGAAGCGAATCCAGCAATAGTTTGGCGTCTGCGGCCCATCCGGCCAGCACATTCCCCGTTTCCGAGAAGGAGCAAAGCGTGGCGGCGTGGGCTTTTCGCTTCGGCAAAGCCGCCGGGCGCTTCACTGATAACTTGCCTTCCGCCGGCGCAATTTTTGTTCCCATGCAAACCAATCGGGGCGCAGTCGGGGTGTTGGGCGTGGAATGGCCAAGTGATCAGCAGCCCACCCTCGAACAACGCGACCTGCTCCAGGCGTTCGCCCGGCAGTCTGCGCTGGTATTGGACAGGCTGCGTCTCGACTCCGAAGGGCAGAAGGCCCTTCTCGTGGCCGAATCGGAAAAGCTGAGCAAAGCCCTGCTCAACTCCATTTCACACGAACTCAGGACCCCCATCGCCGCTATTACCGCAGGGGCCAGCGCATTGGCGGAGTTGAAGGGCAACGAACCGCAGGCGTTGCAGAAGAACCTGGCCGGGGAAATTCAGCAAAGCGCCTCCCGCCTGAATCGGTTGGTCAGCAACTTGCTGGACATGACGCGGCTGGAATCGGGAGCGGTTAAACCGCGCCTGGAATGGTGCGACGTGGCTGACCTCATCAATGTTGCCTTGCGGCACAATGAGCGGGAGCTGGCCAATCATCCCGTCAACATTTCGATCCCGCAGCCGTTGCCGCTGGTCAAGATGGATTTTGTCCTTATCGAACAGGTCATTAACAATCTTCTGTTGAATGCCGCCAACTACACCCCCGCCGGCACCCCCGTCGAAGTGAAGGCTTGGACCGTACCGGAGGCCATGGCGATTTCGGTGGCCGACCGGGGACCGGGACTTCCGCCTGAGACTCTTTCGCATGTCTTTGACAAGTTCTATCGCGTGCCCGGCGCCCCGGCGGGAGGCACCGGCCTGGGACTTTCCATTGTCAAAGGACTAGTGGAAGCACACGGTGGACGGGTGGAGGTGCAGAACCGTCCCGGTGGCGGAGCTGAATTCACCATTTATTTGCCGCTTTCCGCCAGTCCCGAACCTGCTTTGGAAGCACATATATGACCGAAAACACACCCCATCTGCCGAACGTTTTAATTATTGACGACGAAGTCCAGATTCGCCGGCTGCTGCGAGTGACGTTGGAAGGCAACGGCTACCGGGTTTTCGAAGCGGCCACCGGCCAGGAGGGTTTGATCCAGGCCGCGCAATGCCGTCCCGAGGCGGTTATCCTCGACCTCGGGCTGCCGGATATGGATGGAGTGGGCGTTTTGCAGCGGCTGCGCGAATGGAGCCAGGCCCCCGTGCTGGTGCTTTCGGTGCGGGATGGCGAGGATGACAAGGTTTCCGCGCTGGACCATGGGGCCGATGACTTTATTAACAAGCCGTTCAGCACCGCGGAATTATTGGCCCGCTTGCGCGTCGCGCTGCGCCATGCCCAACCCATGCCGGATAACGCGGTCTTTCGCTCCGGCACTCTGGAAGTCGACCTGGCCAGCCGCATCGTCATGGTGCGCGGGCAGAACGTGAAGATGACCCCAACCGAGTACTCGCTCCTGCGCCTGCTGGTGCGGAACGCGGGAAAAGTCGTGACCCACCGGCAACTTTTAAAGGAGGTTTGGGGGCCGAACTATGGCGACCAAACCCATTACCTCCGCGTTTACATTGCGCATCTGCGCGAGAAAATCGAAGCCAGCCCCGGACGCCCCGAACTGCTCATCACGGAACCTGGAGTGGGCTACCGCCTCCTCCCCCAGGCCGCGGACGCGCCCAAACAGCCGGAGCCGGATTGAGAGCCCCGGCTGCTGGAAGAGCCGCCGGCCCTTCGCCCCGCCCATAAAATTATTTGTTACAACTGCATTTTTTAATTGATTTTAAAAAATTCAGGTCTAGGATTTAATGATTGATACGCGTGGTTGCCACGGCGTTTCAAGCAGATGAGCAGCGGCTCACATTTGAACGGTGCCCCATTGAATCAGGATCGAAGTTTGTCCTTTGTATTGACTTAAAGTATGAAAAAAAAGCAAAAGCGAAAACAGAGCGCCTATACGCGAAAAAAAATCGTTGACGAATTCACAGATCTGCCGATTTCCCGGCAACAGAAATGGCAGTTGCGCCGCGCCAAAGAAGGCCGTTGCGTCATCTGCGGCGAGCCCAAGGCCACCGCCTGGCACTGCTTGAAGCACGCCATTGCCAACCGGGAATGGGCCAGAAAATACTCGGGTTCGGTTCGGCGCAACAAGACCCTGACTTACAAACTTGCCTCCAAGGTCAAGAAAAAGAAAAAATAAGCTTTTAAAAAAAGACGGCGCGGAAACCCCTGTCCGCGCCGTTGTTTTTAAAACGCTTGTCTGTCAGGCGTCGTAATAGAGGAAGAATTCGTAGGGATGCGGTCGCAGACGGAGGGCATCGGCTTCCTTCCGTTTGTGGCTAATCCACATTTTCAGGAAGTCCGAGGTGAACACGTCACCCTTCAAGAGGAAGTCGTGATCTTTCTCCAATAAATCCAGGGCTTCGCTCAAACTGCTTGGCACTTGCGGCACTTTGGCCAGCTCTTCCGGCGGCAGTTCATACATGTTTTTGTCCATCGGTTCACCCGGCTTGATCTTGTTCAACACCCCGTCCAATCCGGCCATCAGAAGCGCTGTATAACACAGATATGGATTAGCCGAGGGATCAGGCGGACGATACTCCACCCGCTTGGATTTGGGACTTTCACTGAAGGTGGGAATGCGGATGGCCGCGCTGCGGTTCCTCGCGCTGTAGGCGAGGTTGACCGGCGCTTCGTAGCCCGGCACCAGCCTCTTGAAGGAATTGGTCGTTGGACTGCATATCGCGCACAGCGCCTTGGCATGTTTCAAAACGCCGCCAATATAATACAACGCCATCTGGCTGAGTCCCGCGTATTCCTTGCCGGCAAAGAGCGGCTTGCCGCTCTTCCACAAACTCATGTGGGTGTGCATTCCGGAACCGTTGTCGCCAAAAAGCGGCTTGGGCATGAAGGTGGCGGTCTTGCCGTGCCGTCGTGCGACGTTTCTAATGATGTACTTGTAAAGCATCATGTTGTCGGCCGTCTTGACCAGCGTGTCAAACCGAAAGTCTATTTCAGCCTGTCCGGCCGTGGCCACTTCGTGGTGCTGCCGTTCGACCTTGATGCCCAACTGCTCCATGATCAGGCACATCTCGGTGCGGATATCCTGCTGCTGGTCGTTGGGGGCCACGGGAAAATACCCCTCCTTGTGGCGGATTTTATAACCCAGGTTGGGACCTTCGTCCCGCCCGGTATTCCAGATGCCTTCCTCCCCGTCCACCGAGTAAAACGTGCCATTGGGTTTGGCATCATATTGCACGTTGTCAAAGATGAAGAATTCCGCCTCGGGGCCAAACACGGCCGCGTCAGCCAGGCCGGTGGATTGCAAATATTTCTCGCCGCGCTGGGCAATGCCGCGCGGATCACGCGTATAGGCTTCCTTGGTGCCGGTTTCGGCAATAGTGCAGGTGATCGACAGGGTCGGAATACTGCAAAAGGGGTCGATGAAAGCCGTGTTAGGATCGGGCATGGCCAGCATGTCGGAGGCTTCGATGGATTTCCATCCCCGAATGGACGAACCGTCGAAACCGAAGCCGTCAGTAAAGACGTCCTCGGTCAGTTCGCTGATGGGAACGCTGAAATGCTGCCAAATGCCGAAGGTATCGACAAATTTCACATCAACCATTTTCGCCTCTTGCTTGCGGGCCGAATCAATAACGCTTTTTGGAGTGCTCATGTTATGTAGTCGTTCGTTTATGTTCTGTTTTCATTTCCGCACCGTGTCCCCAAGGGTGGCTCTCGTCCACCTTTATTGGCGCTACGGTGCGGTAATTGTTCATGTAAATTTTTATGCCTGGTACCCTTCTTCTCCATGTTCCTCAAGGTCCAGGCCGATGGTTTCCACTTCCTCTCCCGGACGGAGCCCAATGAGGGCCTTGACGACATAGGCAATGACAATTGTGCCGGAGATCGCCAAAGCGAGGGTCACGCCTATGGCTTTTAGCTGCTCAAGAATCAGCGGTTGAAAGGCGCCATCTGTGACATAACTCTTGAGGTTGGTTGCAAGATTTGGGTTGGCGGAGCTTCGAGCCAGCACGCCGGTCAGCAAGGCGCCAAGGGTCCCGCCGATGGCGTGAACCCCAAATGTGTCCAACGCATCGTCGTAACCAAACCAGCTTTTGACCTTGTAACAAAAAAACCACGGAATCAACCCGGCAAAAATTCCTATAATCACCGCTCCGCCCGGCGTGACAAAGCCGCAAGCGGGAGTGATGACAACCAATCCTGCCACTGCCCCGGAACAAAATCCCAGCACGCTGGGCCGGCCCCGAACAGTCCACTCGATCATGGGCCAGACAAACGAAGCCACCGCTGTAGCCAGCGTTGTGGTGGTAAACGCGTTGGCCGCGATGCCATCCGCCCCTACCGCGCTGCCCGCGTTGAAGCCATACCAGCCCACCCACAACATCCCGGTCCCGATCATGCAAAGCACCATGCTGTGCGGTGAGAAGTTCTCCTTGCCCAAGCCAAGGCGCTTGCCGAGGATGATGCAGAGAACCAAAGCCGACCAGCCGGAGGTCATGTGAACCACTGTTCCACCGGCAAAGTCGATCGCCTTGATTTTTGCATTGGCGTTGGAGAGCCCGTTCATCATGCCGTCGATGCCCCAAATCATGTGGGCCTGAGGAAAATAAACGACCAGCATCCACAGGAACATGAATAGAAAAATGGCCGAGAATTTCATCCGCTCGGCAATGGACCCGATGATGAGCGCGGGAGTGATGATGGCGAACATTAATTGATACATCGAGAAAACGTTCTGAGAAACCCAAAAGGAATAATCCGTGTTCGGACTGGAATCGACTCCCTTAAGGAAGGCGAAGCCCAACCCTCCCAGAAAGGCATTGCCTTTGTGGAAAACCAAACTGTAACCGCAAATAAACCAAAGCGTCGTGACCATGCCGGCAATCAACAGACATTGCGCCATGACGGAAAGGACGTTCTTGCGACGAACCAACCCGCCATAGAAAAGGGCCAATCCGGGAAGTGTCATAAACAAAACCAGCGCCGCTGAAGTCATCTGCCAGGCGTTGTGGCCCGGCCCCGGAATGGGAGTAAAACTGCTTCCATCGGAGGAACCCAATTTCGAGCCTACATTGGGATTGACGTCCGCCACGCGAGCGCCATTCTTGACGTAAGCCTCCAAATCCGCCAGTCGTTGTTCAGTGGTCGGCTCAGCCCGTTTAACATCGGCAGCCGAGGCGTTCTGAATGAACGATCCGACGATTAAAACCACAATTAAAATTGCGGCAAAGAGACACATCTTTTTCATAGCAAATCGAAGCGATCAAGGGCGGGGGGTTTTCAGATCGCGGCGTCGCCCTTTTCGCCCGTACGAATCCGGATAATTTCTTCAACATCGGCCACGAAGACCTTTCCGTCGCCAATCTTGCCGGTTTTGGCCGCATTGACAATGGCAGTCACCGCGGCTTCCACCCGGTTGCTGGGCAGAACAATCTCGATCTTCATTTTGGGCAGGAAATCCACCTTATACTCGCTGCCGCGGTAAATTTCCGTGTGACCCTTTTGCCGGCCAAAACCTTTGACCTCACTAACGGTCATGCCTTCAATCCCGATTTCGCTCAACGCATCCTTAACCTCTTCCAGTTTGAAGGGTTTTATTATCGCTTCGATTTTCTTCATTTTTTACCCAAACTCTGAACGAATCAGATAAGGAGTCAAGCAGTAGATATGCCAGCAGCGGACGGTAAATTTTAACAACTATTATAAGTTGCTTGTCTTCAACAATTTACAACGCCAAGCAAACGGGCTCAGTCACTCAGAATGTCTATTTATGATCAGGTTGATCAAAAACCGCTGGTTCTTACCCATCATTTGCGGCCAAAAAGCATTAACGCTTTCTTAACGTAAAAGAGAATCGTTTTTATTAACCCTTCCGATCGGAAAGCAGTAGTTTTGGCTCGTAGGGGAAATAAGAAAGGTAATCAATATTATGACAACGAGTATGAAACGAGTTTTGATCCCACTGGATTTGATCCGCAGTCCTATCGACGCCTTGGTTTTCGCCAAAAAGATGGCCGCCGATTGCCCGGTTTGCGTCACTCTGCTTTACGTGCTGAACTTAAACATCGTTCCGCCCGGAAAACAAATCTATGAAGAGTTGCTTGCTGAAAGCGAAGTCGCGTTGCGCAAACTGGCCCGGTTTTTCTTTGGCAGGGACAACGCGGCCCGCGTTGTCGTGCGGGTGGGCGCGCCTGAGGAAGAGATCGTCGCCGAGGCAAAAACAGAATCGACCGATCTGATCATTCTTACCGGACCAAAACATCAGGCTTGGAAAAAGCTATTGCGCTTGGGCACAACCCAAAAAATCCTTGACGCATCCCCCTGCCCCGCTTTGGTGCTGCCGCGCGGCCTGAAAAAGGTGCCTGAGAGTCCCAGTATTCCGAACCAGACAGAGCCGAGTACCCCCGATGTTCTATTGCCGGCAGCTTGAACGTCCCCCTTCCTCTCGCGCGAGCCGATTGGCGATTTTTCACATACCTCTTTTAGTCAGACTGAGCAAAAAACAACTTTTGCCCGGTCTGATGTTTTCCCCTTTTTACGCCCCTTCTTAATACTTCCTTAATGTCCTCATGTAGAGGCATTAGGCACAGAATTCACCCCCCGTGGAAGTTCCGTTTCCGCTCCGGATAATGGCGGATGGCATTTCATCTGCTTTGAGCCTGATGATTCGACCACCACAACAATATAGAATCGAACAAAAAACGAACGAATAGTTAATAAAATATAAAAAAAGATATGCCTACACCACCATCACCACCAAAGACAGAAATGAAGCCCACTCTTGGTCTGACGGGCTTGACGATCAATGCCATGGCGCTCATTGCGCCAGGAGCATTTCTGTGGCTGACGTATCAGGAGCAGTCGCTCTACGGCGCGCCGACGGCGGGTTGCGCCATGTGGATCGGAATCGTGTTTGCGCTGGTCTTGTGCTTCGCCACCGCTATTAGCTACGCGGAATTATCCAAGCTTTATCCCGGTGCCGGCTCATCTTATCTTTATGCCGAACAGGCATTCCTCTCCAAATCCAAGGCGTTCAAGTGGGCTCGGCTGATCAAGTTTTTCACGGGCTGGAACAGCCATCTGTATTACTGGATTTATACCGGCTTGATGGTAGGCGTGACTGCCATTCTGGCAGGATGGCTGGCAGGTCAGTTATGGCCGGATACATTCAGCGGAACCTACAACAGTCCTCTATTCATGTGGCTTTTTTGCGTCGTGTTCGCTCTCGGGGTTGGCTATATCGCCTATCGCGGCGTCAACGGCACGACTGCGGTCAACATGGCGATCAATGTAATCCAAATCTGTGCGCTGGTTGCGTTTGCAGTCATGGCCATCGCCTATCGTTCCAGTCATCCAGACGGCTCGGTTGGCTTGCATCTCTCCAACGGAATACCTGTAAATTATAATGTGGCCCAAGTCCCGGTCCTGGACGATAAAGGAAAACCCGTGCAAGACACATGGGCCGACAATTCCCCCAAAGTAGATGACAAGAAACAGCCCGTCTACAAGACACAGGACCGCCAGGTGGCCAAAGATGATTTGGACAAAGCCAAGAACACCAATGCGCTGGAGCTTGCCAGCTTAACGGCCCTTGGCCTCGGCGAGGGCGATCCCTACCCGGCTTGGAAAACAGACGACAAGGGTAACGTGGTTGTAAAGGAAGGCAAAGAAATCCCTGATCCTTTCGTATTGAGTTATAAGCCTGCAGACGCCATAACCGGAGCAGGAACGGCGCAGGACCCGAAAACATTTAACTTCCACTCCAATCCCGGATCGGTCGTGGCGCCGCATTCGTTCGGTTCCGTGCTGGTGCAAGCCTGCGTGGCAATTCTACTGCTGGTCGGTTTCGAGTCCGTCTCGGCCATGGGTGAAGAGGCCAAGAACCCGAAAAAGGACATCGGGCGCGCGATTCTGCTTTCTTTGGCGATCCAAGGCGCGGTTTGTTACCTGTTTGAATATTTCGCCGCCAATTATTTCTTAAATAGTGGTTACACTATGTCCAATGCCGGAGCGTCCGGCGCTCCTATCGGCGACATGATGGTTCTGGTTGGGACTTGGTTATTTGGCAGCTATTTGGCAGGCAAAGCCTTCATGCTGATAGAAGCGTTTACCGTATTTCTTGCCTTGATCGGCACCACCCTTTCCTGCATGAACACAGGCGCGCGCGTGACGTACGCCATGGGTCGCGATGAAGAAGTTCCCACACAGTTTGGATTGCTGCACGGGAGAACACTCTCGCCACACCGGGCTGTCTGGTTCCTGGCCTTTATTTCGATCGTCGTCGGCATTATTACAACTATGGTGTATCTGGGCGGACAAAGCTCGGATTTGGCGGCATTGGACAAGCATAACTTTTGGTACAGCATCGGCATTTTCTCGCCGCACGCCTACGTGACCCTGCCCAATACTGTGCTGATCGTCACGCTCATCAGCAATTTTGGCACCTTCCTGCTCTATATGACAACATGCATCGTGGCCATCGTCGCCTTTCGTGAGCACCATGCTTTTCATGGATTCAAACATGTGGTCATTCCCGTGTTTGGATTGCTGGCCAACTTTGGTTGCATGTTGTTCTATCTGGTAGGACCCTTCAGCGTCACGGGGATGAGTGTGAAAGAGCCTTACATTGCGCTCGGGGTATCCGCAGTATGGATCATTTGCGGAGCCATCTACCTCGGTGTAACCAGCAAGTCGAGAGGCAAGGAGATTGTCCTGAGCACCAAACCGAGCATGGCATAGGCTAAGGCTTGTTCATTTGCAAACTTCAACCAACCGGCTGCCCGAACAGGGCAGCCGGTTTGCTGTCTTGACGCGCCTGATGTCAACCAATCAAGATGCGATATGGATTTGACCTACGCCCAAGTTTCCGTGACTGGCCCGGTGCGGGAGAATAACGAGGACAGCATCGGATTTTGGCAGCCCGGGACGCCAGACTTGGTCAGATCCGTGGGCATCGCGGCCGTGATTGCCGACGGGGTGGGCGGCACGGGGCGGGGCGAGGTGGCCAGCCAGCTTGCAGTGCAGACCACCGTCAACGCCTTCAAAGAAACACTGACTGAAACAGAGCCGGCAGACTTGTTGCGCAAGATATTCAACCAAGCGAACAAGCTTGTCTATGACGCCTCCCTGCATGACCGCGAGGAGGGGCGGATGGCCACAACGCTGACGGTATCGATTTTTCGAAACGATGAGATTTCCATCGGGCATGTGGGAGATTCGCGGGTCTATTTAATTCGAAATGGAACTCTGCGGCGTTTGACTTCTGACCATAGTTATGTGGCGCTCCAGGTTAAATTAGGGCTGGTGAAGGAGCGCGACGCCATGGCCAGTCCGATGCGTTCGATGATCACGCGCAGCATCGGGCAGGACTTGATCTGTGCCTATGACGTTTTCAAAGCCACTCTGGCCAAGGGAGATGTCCTGGTGCAATGTACGGACGGGCTTTATTCGGTTGTGCTTGATGATGAGATTTGCGATGTTGCGGGGCATCTCGACCCTTCGCAAGCGTGCGCAGAATTGATTGCGCTCGCTGAAAAGCGGGGGGCGGAAGACAATATATCAGTTCAATTAATCCGAATTAATGAAATCGAACACCGCCATTTTTACCGCGGCGCTCCGTATTACGTCAAAGCCAGCGCACCAGCCGTGAGCAACGAAATCCAACCGGGCCAGGTGCTGGACGACCGCTTTGAGATCACCGACTTGATCAACCGCAGCGGCATGGCCTCCATTTTTAAGGCGAATGACCGTCAAACCGGATTGACCGTCGCCATCAAAGTCCCGCTCATGCAGTTTGAGAGCGACACCGCCACCTTCGCCCGCTTTGAGCGCGAGGAGGAAATCGGCAAGATGCTGCACCATCCCTACATCCTGAAGATTTTCGCCGTTGAGCCGGAGAAAAGGAGCCGTCCGTATATCGTGATGGAATATTTGCAGGGCCAGACCCTGGGCGCGCTTATGCGCGAAATCCATCCGTTGCCGGAGCGGGATGCCGTCAGAATTGCCAGCCGCATTTGCGAAGCGCTGGATTACATGCACTTTCATAAAATTGTTCATCGCGATCTCAAACCGCAGAACATCATGATCTGCAATGATGGCAGCATCCGCATCATGGATTTTGGCATTGCGAAATCTCTCAAAATGCGCCGCATTACGTTCGTGGGATTCTCTCCCAGCATGGGAACGCCGGATTACATGGCCCCGGAACAGGTCAAAGGCAAACGCGGCGACGAGCGCACGGACATTTACGCGCTGGGGGCGATTCTTTATGAATTATGTACCGGCTCGACGCCCTTTGAGGGGGAAAGCCCCTACGCGGTGATGAACGCCCGCCTGACCGGTGATCCCGTGGCACCAAGGAAGATCAATCCCAAGCTCACTCCCACCGTGGAAGAAATCATTCTGCACGCCATGGAACGTAACCCAGCGGAACGCTACCCCACGGCCGCCGCCATGAAAGCCGAATTGGACGATTACGAAAAAGTCGAGCTGGCGGGTCGCTATAAACGCCTGCAATCGCCGCAACTCTGGAAAAGCCGTTTTCGTTCGTTGCCGTTGATCTTGTTTTTTGCCATAACGTGGATCGCTGGGTTTTTGCTGATCTTTTGGTATTTGAAAGAACATGGGAAAAAATAATGTCTGAAAATATAACATGGATGCTGCTGGCAGGGATTCTCGTCGTCCTCATGCAAGGGGGATTTATTCTGGTGATATCGGGATTGTGCCGGGCGAAAAATGCCGGGCAAGTCGTGTCAATGAATTTCATGATTCTCCCGCTGAGTGTGATCGGTTTTTGGATATGCGGGTTTGTCATTATGTTTGGCGGCGACTTGCACAATCCAAACACCATCTCACAATGGCTGCCGCTTCGTGGCCAGCTCCAGTCGCCAGGCTTTGAGTGGATCACGGTTCGATTGTTCTTTTACCAGGCTGCTGTCGTGGCAGTCGCAGCCGCCATTCCGGCCGGCGTCATGGCCGAGCGGTGGCGGTTTTCCAATTTTGTAATTTACGGTTTTTGGGTGGGGGCGCTGCCGATTGCCGTGTTTGGGCGTTGGGTCTGGGGGGGAGGATGGCTGGCGCAACTGGGACAAACTTTCAACTTGGGCCACGGTTATGTGGATTTCGCCGGCTCCTCGGTGGTCCATATGTCCGGCGGCGTCATAGGATTGGCGGGAGCGGCTCTGCTGGGGCCGCGCCTGGGAAAATATTCCCGCGAAGGCCGGCCCCGCCCGATGCCTGGACACAATCTGGTCTATTTGGCGTTGGGAACATTCATTCTGGCCATTGGATGGTTCGGTTTTAATTTGGCACCCGCGCTGGCTGAGGCCCACGAGCGCGTCGCGGTCATTGCCGTCAACACACTGCTCGCCGCTGCCACAGGCACGGTTGGCGCCTACGTGGTCGTGATAACAAAGTACCGCAAGCCTGACCCATCCATGCTGTGCAATGGAATGCTGGCGGGCTTGGTAGCCATCTCCGGGCCGTGCGCATTTGTGAATTCGGCTGGGGCCGTAATCATTGGCATTGTGGCGGGCGTCCTGGTGGTTTATTCGGTCATCTTTTTTGAAGCAGTAATCAGGCTGGATGATCCGGTGGGTGCGGTGTCAGTGCATGGCGTCAGCGGCGCATGGGGAGTGTTGAGCCTTGGCCTCTTCGCTAATGGGAGTTACGGAATGGGCTGGAACGGGATTCACGCCACAAACAAAACGGGCCAGGAAATGGGAGTGGCCGGCGCATTTGGAACACTTTTTGGCAGTCCCGCCAATGACTGGTCGCAATTGGGGGCGCAAGCCGTGGGCGCTTTGACCTGTCTGTTATTCATGGGAGCTTTCTCGTGGCTCTGGTTTAAGTTGTCCGGCTTCGTAGTGCCGATGCGTTCCAAACGAGAGGACGAAATGTCCGGACTCGATCTCCCCGAAATGGGCGCGGAATGTTATCCCGATTTTCACCTGACTGACCAAGGTTCTGCCCGCGGCGATTAAGCAATATTCCACTGTGAGTTCACATCTCTTTTAATGATTGTAGCCAGTAACACACGACGGCCCCGCAACGTGGATGTACCCCGCGCGGCGGCCATTCTTTATGGGGATTGGGGCACCAGCAAAGCCTACGTGATCGGGCTGGCCTTCGCCGTCGGCGGTTATAGCTCCTTCTGGCTGATCGCGGCCATGTGCATACTGACCGCTCTGGTGGGGGTGAATTACATGGTGATTTGCCGGCATTATCCCGACGGTGGCGGAGTTTATGCCAGCGTCCGGCATCGGTCGGAGATTGTTTCCATCGTCGGCGCATTCCTCTTGATTGCCGACTACATCGTGACGGCCGCCATCAGCGCGCTTTCCGCGTTCGAATACCTGAACCGGTCTCATCCTGAATACTGGGCGGCCGGAGCAATTGCAATTATTGGGCTATTGAACATTTTCGGGCCCAGGCATACGGGAGGTTTGGCATTTCTCGTATCGGTGCCGGCGGCCACGATAGTAATTCTCTTGGCGCTTTTTTCCATTCCGCACATGGGAGCGGCGGTGCATCACTTGGAACCATTGACCGGCGGCTTCTCCAAGAACTGGAAAGGCTTTGTTGGAGTGGTTCTCGCACTGTCCGGTGTCGAAGCTATCGCCAATTCAACCGGCGTAATGAAACTCAACAAGGGATGCACGGATGTTAATCCCAATGTTTCAAGAACATCGACCCCCGCCATTCTTTGGGTCATGCTTGAGGTATGCATTTTCACGGCCGTGCTCAGCTTGGCAATGCATGCGCTGCCCGGCTTGACCATTGACGCCACCACCGACCCGAAGAATCCTGATGTCAATGCGCCGGGGGCCACTGGCGTGCGAGATTATATGTTGCGCTATATGGGCCAAGTATTTGTGGGAGGGGCACTAGGCCACACGGCAGGTTGGTTGATGGGCTGGCTGGTAAGCGTCACTTTCGGTCTGCTTCTGCTTTCGGCCGTCAACACAGCCATCGTGGATTTAATTGCCATCTCCTTTCTTATGTCCAGAGACGGAGAACTCCCGCCGCGATTTCAAAAGTTGAACCAATTTGGCGTACCATTGCTTGGCCTATCGGTGGCAACGATAATTCCGATTACCCTGGTATTGGCTGTAAGCGACGTGAGCGGACTGGCGGATCTTTACGCGGTTGGCGTGGTGGGGGCTATCGCGACTAATCTGGGCGCTTCCAGCACCGACCGCAAGTTGAGCTTGGGACTCTGGGAACGAACCTTGATGTTTCTCACCTTCCTCATAATGCTCGCGATCGAACTTTCGCTGCTCGCTTACAAACCCGATGCACGGTTGTTTGCGGGGACCGTGCTGCTCTTCGGCTTGTTTTTGCGTGGTGTGGCCGCCGAATATGCGCAGCGGACGAGAGCATCCCAGATCGCAGCGGCAGCCCTCGCGGCGGCGACTCCCCTGCCTATTCCGACCACAACGTTTGCACCACAAGAAGCGGACGGGCCGCCGATGATGTGCGCCATTCGCGGAGTGGGGCGGACGCTCGATTTCGCCATCGAGGAATCCAAGCAAACAAAACGTCCGCTGTATTTGCTGTTCATCCGCACCCTGCCCGTCCTGACCGCTCAGGACTACAAACGGAAGTGGCAGGAGGATGAAGAGGCCCGCAAAGTTTTTCTTTATGCCAAAGAGAAAGCTGCCGGACACCCGGTCTATCCGTGCTACGCCGTAAGCGATTCCGTGGCGGACACAATTGTCGATATCACCGCCACGATGGGGGCGTCCTACCTGATCCTGGGCGCGCCGGAACGACATGGTTTGGCAACTCTGTTGCGCGGGAATATTATTCGTGAGATTTCGGATAACTTGCCCGACGACATTCACTTGCTGGTTTTGGCCTGAGTCCAGACGGCCATGGTATCGGGCGATCCCTGGCTGCGCAGGCCGTTGTCATTAAGAATCTCATCCGTCCCGGCCAACATCTGAGCGCGGGGGAAGACGAGCGTCTCGGCCAGGCGCTGGTCAAATTCGAAGCGGATAAACTCGTCCTTCGAGTCGCGCAGAACTTCGACCAAATGACTGAGGTTCTTGATCGGCTGGCCGTTGACCATTTTGACCACCTGCCCCAGCGGATTGGAATAACCTTTGGCCAGCTTGTGCGGGAAAAAAGGAGATGAAACCACCACAAGCCCCTCGCCGTCGAAAGCCGGCTTGTCACCCCAACGCGCCAAAAGCGGACTGCCGGACGCGGTCAAATATTGCATCCATTGGCGGTTATTGGCCGTAAGCCCGCCGACAAATTCCTGCGTCGCCGTGGAAAAAACCAGCGGACCATAGACAAAGTAGGACGGGTAGGCACCGTCCAAAGACGGTATGACTTTCGGATGCTTGGCTTGGACCGGCAATTGCACACTCACGTCCTTGCCGGCGCGGATGACGCTCAACGGAAGTTTTCCGTGGGTGGCAATCTTCTGCACCATGTAGTTGAACGAGACGCGCAGATTGTTGTTGAGCTTGATCATGCCCTCGTCATCCACCGCGGTGTCGCCAATTTTAGTGATGACATCCCATTTTTTCAACGGGTAGGCGGAATCGTCCGACTCGGGCTTATGTACGACCATGCCCTGGGCCGTTTTGTCCAGCTTGAGAAAAGCGCGCAAGGCCGGATTCTCCAAAGTTTGCAGATCGTCAACAAAAGCCGGCTTGCCGTCGTAGCGGCCGTCAGCAATGTCTTCCAGGAACAAATCCACTTCTTCGCAAGGAATGATGTAGCCGATATTTTCCGCGCTGGCCAAATGGCTGAAGGCCAGGCCAATCATCTTGTCGCCCACCACGGCCGGCCCACCGCTGTTGCCGGGGTTGATGGCCGCGTCAATTTGAATGCGCAAACCGGAAGTCCCCAAATTATAGGCGGCAAACTCAATCCGCGAAACGATGCCTTTGGTGATGGAAAGACTCGTTCCGCCCTGGGGATAGCCGTAAGCCATGACGACGTCTTTGATCTCAGGGAGTATTCTGGCGCGAGCCAGGGGCGGGTGACTGTCAAAGAATGTTTCGTCATCGAGTTTCAGAACAGCCAGGTCAATTTCCGGCGCAACCGCCACCACGGTGGCGGAGATTTTGTCGCCCGCCTGGTTGGCCTGCACTTGCACCTGACTGGCATAAAGGACGGCATGGGCGTTGGACAGGATGCGTTTGCCTTCGATGACCACACCGCTGGCGGTCAATTCCGATGGAGCTTGTTTGGTCCACGGCCTGTAATAATCCGGGTAGCGAACGGTTGAGAAAACCTTGACCACGGAGTTTTCGACAACGGTGGAAATCTGTTCGGGCGGCGCGACGGCGGTTTTTACCGGCGCAGATTTGTCCTCGGCTGGCAGCAATTGGGCTGAACAAAGTTGGGCGGCGGCAAACAAAAGCCCAATCGCGCAGGCAAACCGAGAGGCGGGATGGCAGCAAGGGATCTTAACACTCATGCAGGGATGCTAGGAGAAGAACGGCACCGTGCAACCAAAATTGCCGGAAAGGCCCAAAAAGGAAAGATTGATAGACGGTCTCAAAGGAAATCCCGGTTTGCGCGCGGGGCCAAATCGTCACCCCCCCGGGTGTTGGGCCAAAAGGGTGCTACAGGTGCTACACTGTTGATTATCAGGCGTTTAAGGTGCTACATTTGGTGCTACAAAGGTGCTACATGGGTGCTACATTTTGTCCCTGAGAGACAGCAGAGGGCGAAATCTGAGCTTCGACAGGCCATTTTCCACCCGGAAGCGAGCTGACACGGCAAAAACGCCCGGCTAAAAAGAGGCTTTATCTCGGCATGGGTGAAAATCAGCTTTTGGTAGAGTCGCCTCGCCGAGGCGACTTTGGCCGGCTCGGCGAGCCGGCCCTACCTCCGAGGGAGCTTGCTCCGTCAAAAGCTGAGAATTGCTTTCGGGTGCTGCGCGGGGTAAGGTGTCGGCGGATGAGAAATGTGCTGCGATTCTTGTTTGGCTTCCTTTGTCTGGCGTTACCCACGGCGGCAGTTGCCAGCCCGGCGAACCCATCCGAAACCAACAGTCTTTCTTGGCGCGTCCAACAAAATCGGGTGGATGCCGATATTCAAAAATGGGAGCTGCCCAGGTTGTTGTCAAAAATCTCCTCGGCCGCGGGTTGGCAGGTTTATGTCGAGCCGGGCACAACGCAGAGTATTTCGGCCAAGTTTAAAAATGTGACGCAGGATGAAGCGTTGCAGCGATTATTGGGCAAACTCAATTACTTCACCGAGGAAACCAATGGCGTAACGCGGCTCAAAGTCTGGCGCACGGTTCGAACAGCCGCCACGCAGATTGTAAAAGCGGAATCCAAAAAGGACCACCGCATTCCCAATGAGCTTTTAGTGCAGCTTAAACGCGGTTCGACGAATTCCATTGAGGAACTGGCCAAAAAACTCGGGGCGAAGATTATTGGCCGCGACGATAAACTGGGCTTTTACCGCCTGCAATTTGCCGATGGCACCACGACCGACGCCGCGATGCAAGCGCTGGCCTCCGATCCTTCGGTCGGGGCGGTGGGTTCCAATTATTATGTGGACCCGCCCTCCCCTGTGCAAATGGCGCAAGTCGGCCAGGCCACGGCGGGCGCAGCCTTGAATCTCAATCCGCCTGACGGGAAGGGCCAAATTATCGGTCTGATTGACACGGCGGTCTATCCGCCAGACCAATTGCAAAAATACATGTTGACGCCAATCAACGTCACCGGCCAACCCGATCCGCAGACCGACCAACCCACACATGGGACAAGCATGTTCGAGACAGTGCTCAATGCCATGTCAACCGACCCGAGCATGATTCAACCGGTAGTCATTTATGGAAACCAGGACGCCACCACCGATTACGAGCTGGTGGAAGGACTGACGGCCGCGGTCAACTCCGGAGCCAAGCTCATCAGCATCAGTTCGGGTGGCTCAGACAACAGTCCGCTGGTGGCAAGTGCAATCGCACAAATCATCCAGATGGGTATTCCCATTATTGCCGCCGCGGGAAACACGCCGGGAACGGAGCCGACTTATCCCGGGGCGTATCCGGGTGTGCTGGCGGTGACGGCCTCCGGTCCCAATGGACAACTGGCCTCCTGGGCCGACGATGGAAGTTTCGTCCGGGCCATGGAGCCGGGCACGGCGATGGTTGTCTATAATGGCGGCCTTTGGCAGGTGGAAGGAACATCGCCGGCGACCGCGACGGCGGCGGGCTCGATCATGGGACTGGCAAATCAAAATCAAATTAGTTTGGCCCAGGCCGCTGCCCTCGTCATACAGAAAAATCCGGCCCCCAAGTGAAATCCTGCTTGCGGGAAGTGTCGGGCGGATTACCCTAGACCTGTGTCCTGGCTGACAGACCGTCATTATTTTTTGCTGGCCGTGATCATTTACGGCCTGAGCACCATCTACTCGCTGTTTTTATGGCGCAAAGGATTCCGTCTGCATGATCGCGCCAATCACTTGTTGCTCCTGATCGGTTTTGGGCTGCAAATGAAAGCGATGCTGATGCGGGGACTGGCCCAGGGCCAATGTCCGGTAAATAATCTTTACGAAGCGTTCGCGTTTGTCGATGCGACGATTGTAGGAATCTGCCTGGTCATAGGCCTGTGGCCGCGCTTGCGCTACCTGGGGGCCTTTGCCGCGCCGATCGTTCTGGCCATCGGCGTCTTCGCGCTCATGCCCGGCCTGGACCCGCCCCACAGCGAAAAACCTCAATTCAACCTCGATTTTGTCAGCCTTCATGCCGCGCTGACTTTGCTTTCCTACGGAGCTTTCGGGCTGAGTTGTGTGGCGGCGGTCATGTACTTGACTCAGGAGCACGACTTGAAGTTTCACAAATTGCGGGCGATTTTTTCCCTCATCCCGCCGATGGAGCGCCTGGAAAAAATCATCAATCGACTCTTGTGGATCGGGCTGATCCTGCTCAGCGCCGGCCTGGCGTTTATTCCGTTTCTGCTCAAAGGGCGCCCGGAGGGACGCCTCACGGACGATCCAAAAGTAATCTGGTCCGGCTTGGTTTGGGCGCTTTATCTGGCGCTGCTCATCATGCACGGGCGATTCAACCAAACGGGGCGGCGCTTTGCCTGGGGCGCGGTGGGGACTTTTGCTTTCGTGCTGCTCACATTTTGGGGCATCAACCTGTTGTCGCCCGCCCATCGATTTTAACCGGGGCCAACCATGTCAATCATCGTCATCGGATTAAGTCATCACACGGCGCCAGTGACCGTGAGGGAGCGTTTCGCTTTTCCTGAAGAGACGATCCCGTCCGTTCTGGAAAAGTTGCGCCACAGCGGCCTGGTCACGGAAGGCGTCATTCTCTCGACCTGCAACCGGGTGGAAATCTACGCGGCAACCGAATTGCCGCAACGGCAGGCCATGACGGAGCTGAGGCAATTCCTGCTGAAGTATCACAATTACGCAGAACCCATCGCCAAGGAGATTTATTTTCACAGCGACGCGGAAGGTGTGGAGCATTTGTTCAAAGTCGCCTGCGGCCTGGATTCGATGGTGGTCGGAGAAACGGAAATACTCGGCCAATTAAAAAAGGCCTACGACTTGGCATTGCGGCATCAGCAAACGGGGCGGCACTTGAACAAGGCCTTCCAGAAAGCCTTCAATGTCGCCAAGCAGATTCGAACGGAAACCAACATCCAGCGCGGCAGCGTGTCGATAGGTTCGGTGGCGGTGGAGCTGGCGCAAAAAATATTCACTTCGCTGGAGCAGCACCAAGTCATGATTATTGGCGCCGGGGAAGCCAGCGAGAAAACCGCGCGGGCGTTGCTGAGCCGGGGCGCCCGCAGCATCATTGTCTCCAATCGTTCGCATGACCGCGCCGTGGCCCTGGCCCGGGAATTGGAGGGGCGGGCGGTTGATTTTGACGAGTGGGCGGCTGAATTTCCCGGCATTGATATTGTCATTAGCAGCACGGCTGCGCCGCATTATATCCTGGATCGGGCGAAGCTGGAGCCGTTGATGAAACTGCGGCGCAACCGGTCATTGCTGCTGATTGACATCGCCGTGCCGCGGGATATTGATCCCGCCGTCAATTTCCTGGAGAACGTATATCTTTACAACATCGACGATTTGCAGGCCATAGCCGACGATTCTCTCCGCCAACGGAAGGAGGAAATTGCCCGTTGCGCTAAAATCATCCAGCAGAAAGCAGGATCGCTCTTGCTGGCCGCTCCGGTTGCTCCACTATCCTCAATGAAACACGCCAAAGCATGAGCGAACAAACTATTCTGATTGCAACGCGCGGCAGCGCGCTGGCCCTGGCCCAGGCGAATGCCGTGCTGGCGGAATGCCGCCGAAAATTTCCCAAGCTGGCTTTTGCGCTTAAAATCATCAAATCCACCGGCGACAAATTGCAGTCCGTCTCCATGTCGCGGATTGACGCCAACCTGCCCCGCGGGCTTTTTACCAAGGAACTGGAAATCGCCCTGCTCAAGGGGCGGGCGGACATGGCTGTGCACAGCCTGAAAGATCTGCCCACCCAATTGCCCGAAGGCTTGATCCTGGGCGCGGTCGCGGGAAAAAGGGCGGACGTGCGGGACGTGCTGATTTACCGAAATGTCTTTAAACCGAAAACCAAGCTGGCTGATTTTCCCCCGGGTCTGACCGTTGCCACCAGCAGCACGCGGCGCAAGGCGCAAATCCTGGCGCGCCGTCCGGATTTCAAAGTGGTGGAAATTCGCGGCAATGTGCATACGCGTCTGCAAAAACTGGCGGGTCAGCCCGACCTTGACGCCACGCTCCTGGCCGCAGCCGGCCTGGGCAGGCTCCATCTTCAGATAACGGCCGGCGGGCGATTGAAAGGGGCTGATGCGCCGGAGGGATTGGCCGTTACAATTCTTGACACTGAAGAGATGCTGCCCTGCGTCGGGCAGGGGGCGCTTGGTTTGGAGATTCGCGACAATGACGAACGCATGACGGGAATATGCCGGCGCTTGAACCATCCTGAAACGTTGCAATGCGTGACGGCGGAACGGGCTTTGCTGCGGGCCATGGGCGGCGGCTGCCAAACCCCCATCGGCGCCCACGCCTGGGTGGCAGGCGGTGAACTTTGCCTTCGCGCCGTATCCTTCTTGACAGACAAGGCCCGGCGGGCCGAAGGGCGGGCGCCTTCAAGCGAAGCGGTTGCCCTGGGCGAACGAGTGGCGGCGGGGTTGTTATGAATTTCATCAAGGCCACCCGCAGTTACGAAAAATGGCTGGGTGGCCGGCTGCGGTTGGTCCCGGCGGATCTCGCGTGGAAGCATGACTGCATGGCGGATTCGTTTTTCGCTTTTTTTCGAGGGAGCTTTTATCGCTGGGCGCAGTTGTGGCCGGAAGTTTGCCCCGGCACGGCCAAAGCGCGCGAGGTGGTCGCCGTGGGAGATTTGCATGTGGAAAATTTCGGCACCTGGCGCGACGCGGAGGGACGGCTGGTCTGGGGCATCAACGATTTCGATGAATCGTTTCCCTTGGCATGGACGAATGATTTGACGCGCCTTCTGGCCAGCGTCCAAATCGCCTGTCCGGAGGGGCATCTCAAAATCGAGGCCAAGGCAGCGGCGGAAATCCTGCTGAGCGGATACCGCAAGGGATTGCAGGCACGCGGCAGGCCCTTTGTGCTGGCGGAGGAACAAACACCATTGCGCGAAATAGCACGGCATCGTTTGCGTGATCCGGAGAAATTTTGGCGGCACCTTGCGAAACAGCGCACGGTGAAATCGTTGCCGGGCGATGCGCGCAAGTTATTGCTCCGCGCATTGCCGGACACCAAGGGGCCGGTGCGGTTCGCGCATCGGGTCGCGGGGGTGGGCAGCCTGGGTCACGAACGATACATCGCCGTGGCGCTGCACCAGGGCGGACGCGTCGCGCGCGAAGCCAAATCGCGGTCGCCCTCCGCCTGCGTCTGGGCTGGTCAACACGGAAAAAAGGATTATTACCGACGCCTAACCGACAAGGCCGTGCGTTGCGACAACCCTTTCCTGGTCGTCACAGACGATTGGATAGTACGCCGGTTGTCACCGGATTGTTGCCGCCTGGAACTGAGTGAACTGCCGGAACGCTGGAACGAGGAGGCGCTTCTGCTGGCTATGGGCTGGGAAACCGCCAACATGCACCTGGCCAGCGGCAATCCTGCTCCCATCCTTAAGCAAATGGCGAAAATCAAGGTGTCCGCCTTCAAGCAATGCGCCTCGGAGATGGTGGAGGTTCTGCGCAAAGATTGGAAACGCTGGCGTGCATCTCACAAATCCCGAATTTCTACCGCGCCGTAGTCTCCTGCCGGCCGCAACGGAACTTGCGCCATGCTCTTGCAAAACACATCACGCGGACTTTTTTGCGAAGCGGGCAATTTCTACATCGATCCGTGGCGCCCCGTCGATTATGCGGTCATTACGCATGGGCATTCCGACCACGCCAGGCCCGGATCTTTACAATATTTGACAGAAGCGTCGGGAAAAGCCGTGTTGAACGCGCGCCTGGGTCCGGCTGTTAAAATTCAAACGGTTCCTTATGGAGAAACGATTTTCCGCAATGGTATCAAGGTTTCTCTCCACCCGGCGGGACATATCCTCGGATCGGCCCAGGTGCGCTTGGAACACGACGGTGAAATTTGTGTTGTCAGCGGCGATTACAAACTGGAAAACGACGGTATCGGCCCGCCTTTTGAACCCATTCGGTGCCATACGTTCGTGACAGAATCCACTTTTGGCTTGCCGATCTACCATTGGCGCCCGCAACGGGAAATTTTCGAGGAAATCAATGCCTGGTGGCAGTCCAATCAATTGCGCCAGCGCACCAGTGTTTTGTTTTGTTACGCATTGGGAAAGGCCCAGCGAATTCTCAAAGGGCTGGAGGCCGGTCTCGGGCCGATCTTTTTGCACGGCGCGATGGAACGATTTTTGCCAGCCTATCAGCAAGCGGGCGTGATATTTCCTTCCACCGCCAGATCGGATCTTGAAGCCGTTCAGCAAGCGCAGGGCAAAGGCTTGGTGCTGGCGCCGGCCTCGGCGGATAATTCTCCGTGGTTGCGAAAATTTGGCGATGTTTCGACGGCGTTCGCCTCCGGCTGGATGCAATTGCGCGGACCGCGCCGCCGCCGTTCGCTGGACCGTGGCTTTGTGCTTTCGGACCACGCTGATTGGGAAGGATTGCGCGAGGCCATAAAGGCAACGGGCGCGGAGAATATCTGGGTGACTCACGGCTACACCGCGCCATTGGCTCGCTGGCTGAGCGAAACAGGGCTGCGCGCCGAGGCGATTGAGACTCATTATCAAGAGGAATTGGAAGAATCAGAGCAACCGGAATCGTAGAATTTCACGATTTTTTTGAAAAGGTTTACCCAGTTATTTTGCAAATTGGACCAGACCACCCGAACAAACGAAAAGGTGGAGGCCTTAAAGATCTATTTCCAGGAAGCCCCTCCCGCAGACGCTGCCTGGGCCCTGCAATTTCTTTGCGGCCGAAATTTGCCTCGGGCCGTGCCCACCCGGCTGTTGTGGCAGTTGATCGCCGATGAAACACAATTGCCCGCCTGGTTGATCGCGGAATGTTTCGACGCAGCGGGGGACATGGCGGAAACACTGGCTTTGTTAATCCCCTACCCTGGTCAGGGATTGTCCTTATCGCTATCAGAGATCGTGGAGCAACGACTGATCCCATTGGGCACCCTTCCCGAACTGGCGCGTCGCAGTTTGCTGCGGCAAACCTGGCGCGACCTCAACTCCGCCCAACGCCTCGTCTGGAATAAATTAGTGACAGGAAACTTTCGCATCGGTGTGGCCCGGACTCTCGTGATTCGCGCTCTGGCCGCCGTCGCTGAAGTGGAGCCGTCGGTCATGGCGCATCGGGTGATGGGGTCGTGGCGACCGACTGCGGAGGATTTTGCCCGGCTGATGAGCCGTGAAAATGAAGGTGCGGAAATAGCCAAACCCTATCCGTTCTTCCTCGCCTCGCCTTTGGAAATCAAAATTAAACGCGGCGGCAATCTCGCCGACCTGGGCCCCATACAGGACTGGTACGCGGAATGGAAATGGGACGGGATTCGCGCCCAATTGATCCGACGCGGGAATGACGTTTTGATCTGGTCGCGCGGCGACGAAATGGTGACGGACACTTTCCCTGAGATTGCGGAAGCGGGGCGGGCCTTGGCCGTTGGGACGGTGCTCGATGGCGAAATCCTGGCTTGGGACGGAGATCACCCATTGCCTTTCGGAAAATTGCAACGACGTCTGGGCCGCAAAACTGTCGCTGCAAAAACGCGTTCTGACTTCCCGGTTGCTTTTGTGGCTTATGACTTGCTCGAATTCAACGGAGCAGACATCCGGAATGATTCTTTGCAGAATCGCAGAACCCAATTGGAGCGCATTATTGGTGAATTCACAGCGCAATCCTCCACGAATCAATTGAGGCCTTCGCAGCATCCCTTGGAGACAGCGTTGCTGCCGGGTTTTGAAATGGAAGACCGATCAGTCAATAATCCTTCTGCTCCCGCGTCTATTCCACTGCGACTCTCGCCCCTAATCGAGGCTGGATCGTGGGAGGAGCTGGCCGCCTTGCAAGCCGAAGCGCGCGCGCACGGCGTGGAAGGCATCATGCTAAAGAACAAACTGTCCATTTACGGCGTGGGTCGCCAGCGCGGTGATTGGTGGAAATGGAAAATTGATCCGTTCGTGATTGATGCTGTTTTAATTTCCGCTCAACCGGGCCACGGCCGCCGTGCCAGCCTTTACACCGACTACACTTTTGGACTTTGGGAAAAGGGAAACTTGGTGCCTATTGCCAAAGCTTACTCCGGGTTGACTGACGAGGAGATTTTGCAAGTCGATGCGTTTGTGCGCCGCAACACTACCGGGAAGTTCGGCGCCGTCTGTACCGTGAAGCCTGTGCAGGTCTTTGAAATTGCCTTCGAAGGCATTCAAAAATCGACGCGGCACAAATGCGGGATTGCGGTGCGTTTTCCGCGCATGAACCGCTGGCGCCGGGACAAAAAGCCTGAGGAAGCTGACACGCTCGATAATTTGCGCGCATTGCTGGAAAAGTATTCCGGGTGATTCCGATGCCAACATACGGTGGGCTTCAACCGTGCTTCCGCTTCGCTTCGCCTATCCAGATTTTCACCTCCTCCCGGCGCACAGTCCGGGCCAAGGGTTTGAGATGGGCAAACAGTTCCGCCGGATTCTGTCGGGCCAAATCTTCCACTGTTTTGATTCCCAATTTTTCCAGCGCCAGCGCGTTCCTGAGTCCCATGCCCTTCACTTCGCCCAGAGCCGCCACCTGCCTCATCCGGGCAAACAACGCGGCATCGATTTCCGGAGGTCGTTCCTTCAATTTCAAAAACTGATTCCCTTGCAACGCCTGTCTTTCCTGCAAGGCCTTCACGCCTTCTTTCCCAAGTTCCGTGGAAAAATACCAGTCCAGCGGCGTCGCGTAAGAAGCAACAGTTCCCCCGCTGACGATGGCAGCGCACGCGCAAAGAATGCCCACAGGCAACAATACCGCGCTCAAAGTCACTCGCCAGATGGGCATTCCACGCAATCCACGATTTTCCTGCTGACTCAATTCCCAATTCCGCCCGCCGCGAAACAGACTTAGAAAGTTCACCATCGCGTAACACTCCAGCACGAAGGGCGGGAAACCCAAAAACCCCAAAACCGGCATTTCGCCCAGTTTTAGCTCATCGAAGAATGGAACCGAATAAATCCATTTGGTGCGCGCGCCAAGATTCCAAGCCTCCCAAAGTCCGCCGCAAATCAATCCCGCCAGCAAGAGCGCAACCAGCCGCGTGTTGTCTCCCCCCGCCAATTGGCCCAGCAGACTGCGACCCCGGTGATTCTTCTGGTTTCGCCAAAACCAGTAGCATAAAGGGTCCGTCAAAAAGTAAGCAAAACCCCACACTAGGCAAAAACAATTCTTGGGAAATGCCAGCATCAGCGCCACCATCGCCGCTCCCAGCGCCAATTGCAGGCCGATGTTCAACCGGCTCACGGCAAAGGGACGGCCCCGGATGCTTCCGCCCGGCACGAATTTTTCCATCAGCGCCAGCACCAACGAAGTCGTTTCAAAAATACCAGGCAGGACGGTGCCGAAGGCAAGAACGAGATAAAGCGTCGCCCAGGAAAAGCCGTAGGGCGACATGACATAATACCAATTCTGCAGGCGCAAGTTGGCCAATTCAAATACCAGCCACACCGGCACGGACCACACCGCAAGAACCAAAAACTCGCGCGGCTGATCGCGCAAAAGGGAATGGCCTCTCAGAAAATACACCGCAAAATCCACCGCAAAGATGTAGGGCCACCAAAGAAAACAATAGATGGAGGAATAAAACGGCTCGATTTGAGCCACGAGCCAATAGTGTGCGATCGGCAAACCAATCAGCCCCGCCACCCATGCCAGGCGATACAGTTTCATTCCCCATTCATTATGGCTGCGTCGGAAAAAACAAAAAGC
>Ga0182030_10004331_pt1 | contig 30315 bp, 24 predicted proteins | sample 812S3MmetaG_FD_121299 | JGI IMG/M metagenome (GOLD analysis project Ga0182030, IMG submission 121299) | Permafrost microbial communities from Stordalen Mire, Sweden - 812S3M metaG (Illumina Assembly) | ecosystem: Environmental > Terrestrial > Soil > Wetlands > Permafrost | place: Sweden...
CCTGACGGGCACCGTCATGGGCGGCACTCATCCGATCATCGGAGCCACCGTCAGTCTTTGGTCCGCAGGAACAACCGCAGCCCAGGTAGGCACCAGCGTCACCACCAACGCCAGCGGCCAATTTTCGATGAGCTTCGACTGCGTGACGCCGGGCGCGCTCATGTACGTGACCGCGACCAGCGGCCACATCGGCAGCGGCGCGGCGAATGCCCACATCCGGCTCGTCTCGGCCATCGGCGCCTGCAGCGGTATGCCGGCGAGCATCGTGGTCAATGAATTGACCAGCACCGCCGCGGCCTACGCCCTGAGCGGCTTCGCTCCGGCCGCCGGCACCACGGCGGTGAGCTTCCAGGGCAAGTCGCCTGGAATCAATCAAGCCTTCCTGACCTTGACCAATCTCGTCGTTCCCGCAACCGGTACGATTGCAACGGCGGGACGTGAGATCAACCTCGCGGTCATTCGGCAGCGGCTCGACACGGTCGCCAACGCCCTGGCGGCCTGCGACGTGACTTCGGTCGCCGGCGCCTGCGCGGAACTGTTCTCCTGCGCCAGGGCGAATGCGACATTCGTAGCCACCGGGCAAGCATGCACTACGGGCACATCGACGACCACGACCGATACCATGAACGCTGCTCTCTCCATCGTACAGAACGCCGGCCTGGTGTCGGCGGCGGGCATCTTCGACGTGGCATCGATGAGCGCGTCCTTCGCTCCGGCGCTCGGGGCCGCGCCCGCCGAGTGGTCATTGCCTCTGGTGTTCAACGTCAGAAACTATGGACCCTTGGCCATCGATGCAGGCGGTCATGTGTGGTTCCTTGCCCCGGACCCCAACCCGGCGCCGTCCACGGCCAACCTCGCGGTAACCGAGATGAATGCCGATGGCACCTTCCTCTCACCGCATCAGACAGGCCATGACTGGAGCACAGGCGGTGTTTCATCCATTACGGGCGTCACCAATCTGGCCATCGATCAATCCGGGAATGTGTGGGTAAGCGGCACCGGCCACACGATCGCGGAATTGAATTCTTCCGGTTTGGGAGTCGCCGGCTCGCCCTATAACGCGGGCGCAGGGCCGAACGATACCGCGGCCGTGGCCATCGACTCGGCGGGGAATGCGTGGTTCGCCAGCGGCGACGTACAGCCGTCGGTGTTTGAAATCAGCGGTGGAAACGGGACGGCTGTTGGGACCAACCTCTCGACGGCGAGCGGCTACAGCACCACCAACTGCCCCTGCAATGGCATGTCGGCCGACGCTTTGGGCAACGTCTGGACGGTCAGCAACGGCATGAATCAATTTCTTGCGCAGATCGATGCCGCCGGCAATGAAAGCAATATCCTGACGCCCCCCGCCGTGTCGGGAAATTTCGGACTGTCCACATTCCTGGCGATTGCGACGGACGGCAGCGGCAATCTTTGGATTACGGATCAGCACTACCATGGCGTGTGGCAATTCACACCGTCGGGCTCGGCGGGCACCTACTCTGCCGCGCCCTTTAGCAATGCAGCGGGACCGGGTACCGCTCCGAAAGCCATTGCCATCGACGGCGCGAGCCATAAGTGGATCGCGAACAATCCGCTCTCCACCTACCCGAGCATCACTGAACTGAGCGCGGACGGAGCGACCAACCTGTCTCCGATCGACGGCTTCGGGTTCCAGGTCAACTCCGGCACGGTCTCGGCACCCGGTGTAGTCACGAATGCGTACGGCATTGCAGTCGACGGCTCGGGCAATGTCTGGGTGTCGGACGGCAACGTCAATCTCACCGAATATGTGGGAGCCGCGGCGCCGACGAAAAATCCGGTCGCGGCTGCGGTCACATCCGGCAGTTTCGTGCCTTAACCCGGGGCTTTGTAACGCAAGAACGGAAATACCCGCGCCGGGAGCCGCAACGCACCGTGATCATTCACCCAAAGGGCATAGGCCACATAGGTGGGATCACGGCTCAGGTGCCGCTCCTCGGTGCGGGCCCGTGCGAAGTAGACGAGGTTCAGTAGAGCGAGCAGGCAGCAATTGCGCAGCGCGGCGGACCAGCCGAGTTCGCTGATGAAGGGCACCGAGATGAGCCACCAGCTGAAATTTTTCGCCAAGTAAGCGGGATGTTTCGAGAACCGGTATGGACCTCCGGTGATGATCCCCCGATGCGTCAGGTTGGAAAATCGCAAGCCGAACGACGCGGTGCACAGGGCGTAAATCGATGCCAGGGCAATGATGATCACCGCCCACGCGGCTCGCAACCCCGGCCACCCCTCCAGCCAGTTGTCCCAATAAGTCGCGTCGTCGTATTGCAGATAAAAGCGCCCTATCACAGAATAAAAGGGCTGGTAGCACATCAGCGCAACCAGCCAGCCGGCGACCGTCGGTTCCACGCTGCGGATCTGGGAATCGAAGAGCCGCATCGTGGTGCTGTAGCCGACCACGCAAAACAGCAGATCCACGGTGTAGGAGAGATGATAGAAAATCTGGTACACGGGCATGGTGTGCGGACTGGCCGCCTGCAGGGCGCCGTACAGAGAGGTCAACTCGGCGCTGAGATAGACGGCCATCAACGGCAGAAAAAACGCCTTCACCGTCCAACCGAAGAGATGGCGGCGCACCAGAGCCGCATCTCCGGCCTGCGCCCGCCCCAGGACGGCGCTTCCCATCGCCTGATATTCGTCCCGCAATTCCACCGAGTGCGCGTCCGCCCAGCAGAAATAGACCGGAATCAGGACGGCGGCCGGCGCCAGGGTCCGCAGGAAGCGCCAGTATGGCTCATAAAAGGTGCCGTGATACTCCGGCAGCAACCAGTAGGCAAACGCCACCAACCCCAAGGTGGCGACGAGCCCGCACAATCGCTCGCCCACGCGACGCAGGTTGATGCGCCGTAGCGGCGCAGGCGCGCCCGGTGAAGCCCGCCGCAATCCCGGGAAAAGCCGCTCGGCGAGCCCAATGACCGCAACGATACCGAGACAAGGAATGAGCGGCGCATAGGCAACGCCGGCAACCCAACTCGGCTGCTGCCAGGGAGCCATGAGCCACACCAGCCCCAGGGCCGCCCCCAAAGCGATCAGGCAGAGCGCGAAATTCGTGGCAGATTGCGGCCGCGTCATTGCATCATCCCGGCGCGCCCGGATCGAAAACACGTCCATCTTTGTTGCGCGGCCGGATCAGCAAGGCCGAAGCAATCAAGATCGCGTCGATTGGCTCGCGATACCGCGCCTCCATCACACTTTCGCCCTGCATCAATAGCAGAGCGAGCGTGCCCAAGCCGCAGACCGGAAAAAGGTACGCCGCGCCCCGATAACGTCCCCGCACCGCCGCCCAGGCGACCCAGACGATCAACGGCGCCCAAACCCAGCGCATCCACAGCGTCAACCAACCGAATACGCTGCTGCGGTCGGAGTTGGGCCAGCTCTGCCCGAACATGAGATACACGAAGTTTTCCGCTCGCTCCCTCCACGCCGAAAACGTCCGTTCTCGAACGGCGCGCTCCTTCTCCGTCAGCCACGGGCCCCGCCCCCGCGCCAGGTCGATCGCGATGGAGACGGTACCCGAGCGGTCAGTGGTCCAATTCGACCAGGGATAGAACGTCGGGTTGTAGAAACTCGGGCAGCCGAAATGGTAGTTTCCCTCGGTTCCGTAGCTGACGGAGATTTCGCGCATGCCGCTGGCGCTGTATATTTCATTGAAGTAGAGATTCCCCAACGGGGCGAAGAATCCCAGTTTTGCGCGTGCATGCATACCGGCCGGCACGGCGAATACCAGGACAACGCCGATCGCCATAATCGCATTGAACAGCCGCGGTGGCTGCCTCGCCCACAGCCAGGCGAGGCAGGCGATCGCCATCGGCAGCGCGACCGTGCGAGTGAAGACCGCGCAAGACCAGACGAGGCAGGCCAGCGCAAACGCGCCGGTCGTGCGCTTTCGCATCGCGCGCAACGTCATCCAAAATCCGAAACCCAGCAATGCCATCAGCAGGGTTTCGTTCATGAAATAGGCATAGATTCCGATGGACTCCGGAATCAAACCGATGACCAGCGCGCCGGCCAACGCCCGTGTCTTCGGCTGCAATTCTCGCAGCGCCCGATACCATCCGTAGGGCATGGCCGCGCACAGGATTCCGCAGCCGAGCAATACGGTCGGCGCCTCGCCGTGCGCCAAACTCTGCAGGGCATACATCCACAATTGATACAGGTACGGATCGCTGCTGCCCATGATGGACGGGTGCAGGAATGTCTGGCCGTTGTCCCAATGCCGCTGCGGATCGGAGAACAGATGCTGCAGCGGAGAATTGAAGAACGGATAGAGCAAACGCGCGAGCAGCACCAAGCCGAAGAGCGCCTGCAGACGGCGCACGTCGAGGAGATTGCCGCATTTATCAAGCACCGATGAGACGTAAATCGGCGGCCACCCGGGCGAATACCTCATTCCAATCGCCTGCCGCCTTTTGCCGATATAGCTTCGCGGTTGGATACCAGGGAGTGTCCTCGCGATCGAGCATCCAGCGCCAGTCGGGAACGTGAGGCAGCAGAATCCATGTCGGCCGGCCCAGTGCACCGCTCAGGTGCGCCACGCTGGTGTCGACGCTCACCACGACATCCATGCATTCGCACAAGGCCGCGGTATCGGCAAAATTCATCGCATCATCGTCGAATGAGAATATGTTTTCGCTCGTCTCGAGCACCTCACGATCTTCTTCGCGCACGTCCTTCTGCAGGCAGAAATACTGGAAGTCCGGCGGCAAATGCGGCATCCAGTCGGAAAGCCGGATGCTGCGGCGCCGGTCGATGGTGTTCTGGAGATTGCCGCTCCAGACCAATCCGACGCGGCGGCGGCTGGGCTCTCCCAGCAATGTGCGCCACCGGGCCACACTCGCAGGATCGCTGTGCAAATAGTTCGGGGAGGCCGGAATGGTGCCGGCAGTCGTCTTCAATGCCAGCGGCAGACTCATCAACGGACAATGGCAATCGAAAGGCGGCAACGGACCGCCTGTGGAGATCAGCGCCGAAACGCCCTCCAGGCTTTTCAGAATGCCAACCAGCGGCGCCTGCACTTGCAGAATGACCGTCGCCCCGCTCGCCGCGACCAGGGGCGCGTAGCGGCAAAATTGTATGGTGTCGCCCAGACCCGCCTCGCTGTGGAGCAGCAGCCGCTTTCCTGCAATCGACTCGCCGCCCAGCCACAAAGGTTGGGCACAGTTCAAGGCCTCGCCGATGTTCAGCCGCCGTGCATTTTTCCAGCGCCACTCATACGCGCGCCAGCCGCTCTCGAAATCTCCAAGGAACAACAAGGCCAGCGATCGATTGTAGTGCGCGTCCGCGTAGGCTGGATCGATCGCAAGAGCTTGGTCATAGCTCGCCAGCGCTTCGCGCCATCGGGAGCAATCCTGCAACGACAGCGCGCGATTGTAGTGCGCCATGGCATCGGTGGGATCGAGCGCGAGCGCCCGGTCGTAGCTCGTCAACGCCTCGGCCGTCAAGCCGAGCGCTTGCTGTACGGTGCCGCGATTGCAATACGCGTAGGCATGGCCGGGGTTGCGGCCGATGGCCTCATCGTAGCTGGCGATGGCTGCATCCAGTCGGCCGAGATTCTTCTGTGCATTGCCGCGCTTGTAATAAGCATCGGCGTGCGAAGGATCCACCGCAATCGCTTGGTCGCACAAGCGGATTGCTTGCTGGTAGTCCCCGTTCGCGGCGGCACCGATCGCGCCGGCGTATAGCTCGTCGAATCGATTCGGCTCGGGCGGCGCAATGGGTTTGCGCTTCAGCAACTTGCCAAAGATTGACGACATCGCTCGAGTATAGCAAAGGCCGTCGGGCGGTCGGAGGCAGGGCCGATGCGGCCCGCGTCACCGCGACGGCGCAGCACCGGGCCCGTCGAGCACCGCGATGACTGCTAAGCGTTGCGTCGCCCGCGCAGCACCGCAAGGCCGCCCAACAATAGCGTGAGGCCGCCGGCCGCCGAGGCGGGATCGATCTCCGGCGCCGCCGCGACTTCGCGGACCGCCAGGGCATCGCCGATGCCGACCAGCGGTTGATAGGTAGGTCCAGCTCCCCAAGTCGTGTCGTTGGTCCACAGCACTTGAGCACTGGTGGGGGGTGCGTACACCCAGAAAAAGTAGCCCGTAGTATCCGGGTTCGAATAGTTATTGCCCAAGTAAGCCGAGCCGGAAAACACCAGGCTGTTTGTTGCAATGACACTCGTCAATGCCGACATCGCCTTGCAGTTCTTCCCGGAATTGCTCACGGCGGTTTCGTTGCCGGACGAATTGCCGCAATCCGTATAGAACAGCTCGCCGAGTTGGTTGGTGGTCGTGTTGATTCCCAGACTCGCGTCGCCGGTCGCCAGTGTCCAGTCGTTGTATCCGCCATAGTCACTGCTGTTGAGGCCCGCAACCCACGCTTGGGCGGTGCCCGCCTGCGGCACGGATAAATACGAAAATCCTACATTGATCCCGACGGTGTTCGCCCACATCAAGCCATTGCCGTCGGTTGCCGCGGCGCCGTTATCGACGGACGTCAGTTGCGCGCGCGCACCCGGCGAGGCGACCATTGCGGCAGCAGCCAAAAAGACGACGATGCGTCCGTTCATTATTCCACTCCTTTGGTTTCGTTGCGCGAAAGCGCAAAAGCATAAGCGATTGCTTTGCGACATAACGTGGGGCACGTCGCGGACTGGAATGCAATATGTCAAATGAATTGCACGCCATCCGCCTCGCTGCCACCATGGGGCCAATGAAGGCGGCAGCAAGCGGCCCGCGACGTCCATATGTATGTCATCAGCGGCCATAAAGTGCGCAACCCCGCCGCCGCGATGTCTCTTCTCAAACGCCTTGGCGCCGCGAAGCGGAAGCGTCAGGACTGATCTTGATTCGTCGGCAGCCAGACTGCCGCGCGCGCAACCTGGCCTGACGATGCGCCATGGCCCGTGCCGGCGATTGCAATATAAAATACCTCGGGCTTCGTTCTGAGAGCCTTCGGAACGAGCTTTACGAAGAAGCTGGTTGAGCTTTTGCCTTTTCGAAAGGCTTGAATTGCCTTGCCCTGGGGCACGTAGTCGACCCCGGGTCTCGCCGAAGCAGCCTCGGTCCACCACACGAGCGGGACATCGCCGGCCAAAAGTGCGGAACGATGGATACGGATCTCCGCAAATCTTTCGCCGAAGCGGACTGTGTAGTTGCTCGCGGGAACTATCGGGGAGCCGGGCGGCACGGTGGCTAACTTCGAACGATCGACGTCGCGCCTCGCGTTGTTTTCGGCTTGTGATTCGGAGTCCGAAGCCTCTGAGGACGTACCACGTGCCGCCGCATTCTGCGCCGTTGGTACCGCGGCAGGCCGTGCCGCGCCATCGGCTGCCGTTGAATCCGCGGGCCGCCCCGCGCTCTCCCGCGCCAGAATGGCGCCGGTGTTGAGTTGGAGGCTCGAGGCGGCTCGAGCGACCCCCTCGTCGCTGCCGCTTTTCTTGCCCGCCAGAGCAGCAACCGAGAACCAAATGGTCGCACTGGTCACTAGGCCGGCGCACAGTGCGCCGGCCCCGAAGGCCCAGGTCCGCCGCGGGTTTGCCGGCGCGGATTGCAGATCATGAGCACGCGACAAGGGCCCTGCCGCCCTTCCTACACTCAGTTTGTCGAGCCAGGCGCGCACCGAAATCGATCGCCCCGCGCGATGCCAACACAGCCCCATGGTAAGCGCCTGCCATTGACGCCGGGTCAGACCAGGCGGCCGTCTCGGCACTATGGCAAAATCCCGCGCCTCCGTTGCGCGCCGGCGCTGAAAGGGGTGCGCTCCCGCGAGCAATTCATACGAGAGGCACGCGAACGCATAAATATCGTCGCGTGGATCGGGCGCCCGTCCGTCCAGCAGTTCGCAACTCGCATAGGCAGGCGTCACCGAGGCAAGAGAGCTTCTCGTGCGCAGCCGATCCTCGGGGGACTGATCCGCTGAAGCGCTCGAAGCGCCGAAATCGAGTATCCGGACCTCTCCCGAATCGGTGATCATGATGTTTTGCGGTTTCAAGTCCGCATGAACGACTTTACGGCCGTGCGCATAATCCAGCCCGTTCCCGATCTCGCGTATGATCGCCCATGCCTGTGGTCGGGACATAGGCAGCGGCTGCAAGCGTCCCATCACGCGGCTGAGAAGTGCTCCCTCCAGAAACTCCATCGTAAAAAAATCCACGTCGCCGTCTCGGTCCAGCTCGAATACGTTGACGATATTCCTATGGGAAAGCGTCTGCGTACGGTAAAACTCTCGGCGTAAGCTTGCCAGCAGCCCGTCGCTGGCGGCCGTCGCATGCAGTATCTTTATCGCTACGTACTGCTCCGCTTCGGGCAGATGTGCACGGTAGCGATCGACCGCCTTGAATACCGTACCCTTGCCGCCGCTTCCCAAGCGATCCACCAGAACGTATCGATCGCGCAACACGCGACCCAATTCGATGGACGAGCCACGAGGCGGCTCAATGGACGAAACGGGTGCGCGCCCGCCCGCGGCTGCGCCCGCAGTTGCACCGGTAGTTGCATCCGCGGCTGCGCCCGCAGCTGTTTGCAGGTCGACGGTCAGGCTGTCATCGGCGATGGTCAATTCGTCCCCATGGTTTTCGGCAGATTTCCGTGAATCGATCTCTGGAAGCATCGCCCCGCCAAGCGGCGCCGCGCCGACGGTAGCGATTGCTGGTGTACTTATGGAAGCTATCGGCGCAAATGTCTGTCAGACAAAGCCCCGATTCGCGAGAGGTGAACGTCGCCGGAAAGAGACAACTCGTCGATGGAGACTCCGAAGGAGCATGTTTGGCATGGAACGCGGCATAATTATCGGTCGGTTCGACAAGGAATACCGTAGATGCCGCCTCCTTCTTCAAACAAAAGAGCTCTTCTCGTTGGCGCCTCTCGCGGCCTGGGCTTCGGCTTGGCTGAGGAGTATGTCAAACGCGGCTGGCACGTTGTGCCCACCGAGCGGCACGCAGGCGCATCTAAACTTCACAGTCTTTTGGAGGCCGCTGTTGACCGGCTCGAGATCAAGACCGTCGACATCGACTTTCCCGACCAGGTGGCCGCCTTGCGCGCGCGGCTGGGGCCGAGAAAGTTCGATCTGCTATTCGTCAATGCCGGCGTTAAGAACAACGATAGTGAAACGATAGCGGATGTGTCGACCGATGAGTTTGTACGCGTGATGATCACAAACGCCCTAAGTCCTATGCGCGTCATCGAGACCCTGCAGGACGCCGTGCTTCCCAACGGCACCATTGGGATCATGTCCTCAGGACAGGGCAGCGTCGCCAACAATGAGAGCGGACACTTCGAGGTCTATCGCAGCAGCAAGGCGGCGCTCAACATGTTCATGCGCAGTTTCGCGGCCCGCCATGCCGGTGACCCGCGAACCCTGCTGCTCATGGCTCCGGGCTGGGTGCGGACCGACATGGGCGGCCCCCAGGCGCGCCTGAGCATCGAGGAGAGCATTCCGAACCTCGCCGACACCGTGGACGCGCAAGCGGGAAAAGCGGGGCTTCAGTATCTCGATTACCTGGGCAGGCGGGTTCCGTGGTGAGTCCCAAACATGGGCGTCATTGCCGTCGAGGAGCGATTCACCTCTTCAGATCAGCGACGCAGCGCTGCTCATCTGTTCAGCCTTCCCATCCCGTACCTCCCGGGTCATAATCGCGTATACGGCATTCTTGAGCACCAGAACGCTCAAACTCCGTCAGGCACCCACCCATACGCTCACGAATACCGAGCCCGCACGCCAGAGCAGGACAGTCACAGATGACAATTCGGCGGATTGCCGCCACCCTGTTGTCGCTCTACGTGATGCTTCACGCAGGGTTGCTCATATATGACTTCCATCATCCCGACGTTTGGCTCAAGGCGGACCGCGCTAACGAGCGGATAGATCATATCAGGGAGTTCCCGCAGACCAGCGGCGTTTGGGCGCAGCTCGATTACATTGGTCGACACGGCGCGCCCGGCGACTACTTGATTCAAGTGACCGTCTACGACCTCGGCGGTTTCGCATCGATGCTGCTCGCGCAGGTGACGCTGTGCATCGTGTCGGTCGTGTGCGTTTATCGCATGGCACGCACCGTATTAGGGGGAGGAAGACTACCGCTGCTCGTTGCGTGCCTGTATGCGCTGCTACCGCAAACACTGATCTTCCCGCACCAGCTCTCCGCTGAGGCGTGGTTCGTGCCGCTTGTCGTGTTCGGCTTCTACTGCATGACGCGCTGGTTCGACACGCGTGCACCTCGCCCCGCCTTCCTGTCCGGACTGTATTTCGCCGGCGCAACGCTTACAAGGGCCACCGTTCTGCCGTTCGCGCTGCTTTTCCCGCTCGTTTTGCGGCGCGGCAAGAGTGCAAACAGCCGGGCGCCTTATTACCTCGCGCTGGTGATTCCCGTGTTCGCTTGGGTGACGATGGTCCACACATACACCGGGAAATGGTCCCTCGGCGAAGGGACGAGCGCGTCGGTCGGTAATAATCTCATGTTCAAAGCCCGTTTCATTGCAGACACTTTCCCGCCCGAAGCGCGAGAGAAGGCGCAACAGCGATACATTGCGCCCGCCTTGAACCGGGATGGCCTTCTGACCGTAACGGAGTACGCGCGCTTTTGCGCCGACTACCTTGGCCCCTGCACTTCTCAAGTTGCGCAAGACGCTCTGAATTTCTTTTTCAAGTCCGGTATCGAGAGACTCACGCTCGATTATTTGGGATTGCTCCCCGAGAAAGAGAGGATCGAAACGCAACGTGCGCGTCCGGGTTCCTCCAGAGGATGGGCGCAAGAGGTTCGCAGCCGAGGCGCACTCGCAGCGGCTGAGTTCTACCTCGCAAAATATCCCCTGGTCGTCGGCGCCTCGCTGCTCGCCGCGCTCGCGTTCGGCCTGGTGACGCTCATCTACGCTGCCGGGACCGTCGATGCTCTGATTGGCTTACTGAAACATGCCGTTGAAGACCGTCGCCGCCTGGTGCTCGCACTGTTGGCGATATTTCCGCCTTATTTGTTCGCCGCCTCATCGGTGGTGAGCAGCATGCAGTCGCGTCACCGTGCGGCTGCCGAATTCGCGATATTGATCGTGGCCGGTAATGGCTGGCGGGTATGCAGGCGATGGATCGAGCGGCGAAACTACAGGGGCTCGGGCGAGCGGGCAGCGCCCGCGACTGCTGCCGCGGGAAGCTTCGATCCTATCGACAGGGCAATGATGCCGAGTAGGACCGCGAACCAGAGCGTGGCGAAGGCAAAGATGCCGATCGCAGGCACCAACGGCAACGGGTGCCCCAGCGCGGCTTGGGCCGATTTTCGCGGCGAAAGAGACGCAGTCGAACATTTTACTTTAGCGGCCGGGGCGCAGCGCACATTATGTTAAATTTCGACCTGCTATGTTCGTGCACATTCTAAAGATGGCACGAAGAAAAAACCTTACGTGCAGGCATCTCGTGAACTAGGCCGCTTGTCGGTTCATTAAATCGCGGACTGTTGCTGTTCGAACTAGGGAGTATCGAGATGCTGAAAGCTTCCTTTATGGCCCCGCTCTCTCCGACGGCCACTGGAACGGTGACCGTATACTCCGTCAGTCCCATACACCCGGCAGGAATATCTGTATGGTAATTCGGGAATTGGTTGCCAAGGCGCGCCAGATGGACGCGAGTGATTTGCTGTTGGAAACTGAGACGCCTGCCGTGGTGCGGGTCAGGGGCGAATTGCAAACCATCGGTGAAAAGCTGCCAGCCGCCGATCTCGCCCGCGCCGGCAAGGAACTGCTGAGCGATGAGGGGTGGGCTCTTTTTCTGAAGCGCGGCTCCGCCGATCTATCCATCAATCTCGCGGGAACGCAGTGCCGGATCAATATGTTTCGGTCGGTCCGGGGTCTCGGGATTGCTGTGCGGCTGTTGTCGGCCTCGGTTAATGGCCTGCGGGCGTGCAATCTGCACCCCGACTTGATGGCGCTCGTCAATGCACGCTCCGGCCTGGTGATCGTATCCGGACCGACGGGGTGCGGAAAATCCACGACACTGGCAGCACTGCTCGAGGAGATCAACCTCGCCCGGGCCAGCAATATCATCACGCTTGAAAGTCCGGTGGAGTACATGTATTCAAATCGGCTCTCCTTCATCCGGCAGCGGGAAATTCCCAGCCACTCGCCGAGCTATGAGCAGGCCATCATCGACGCCATGCGTGAGAATCCCGATGTGCTGGTGATCGGGGAGATGCGCACTCCGGAAGTCATGAGATTGACCTTGAACGCGGCCGAAACCGGTCATCTCGTCCTGACCACCATGCATTCGGCGAGTTGCGCCGAGGCGTTGAGCCGGATCTGCATGTCGTTTGCACCGGAAATTCACGGCAGCATTCAGGCGCAGATCGCGGATTGCCTGGTGGGTGTGGTCTGCCAACGATTCGATTTCCTCAGCCAGTACCAACTGCGGGTGCCGCGCTGTGAAATACTGACCGGCAGCTCGGGCGCGAAAGGGGCGATCCGTGGGGGACAATTCAGCCAGATCGCCACGGTGTTGCAGACCGGCGCCGACCATGGGATGTGGACGTTCGAGCGCTATCAGCAGTGGATGGCACACAAGAAAGACTGGGTGCTGCCGCCCGCGGCGGGTGGCGCGGAAAATCCCGGATCGGTCATTCCCGCGCACTAATCAGTTCTTCAGCCGGTGCCTTGTCTCGAAAAACCACCAGACAATGAGCGTGCACCGGGAACCAGCGCCCCTGTGTTCGACATGTCAATCGCGTAATCGAGGTTGATAAATGCGACTGCTTTCTCCCGCTTCGATAGTCCCTCGCGGCCCCGGCGTGAAGTCGATCGCCCGCGATGTCGGCCAGGGGAGCAAAGACGGCTCAGGAGCGTTCAGGAATGCCGCTGGGCCAACAGGCATTTAAAAGTGGCATCCCCACGGGGATTCGAACCCCGGTCGCATCCGTGAAAGGGACGCGAAATCGTCTTAGGTTGTATTTTGGCATCTTGGGAATACCTATATTTATAGGCTTTGTATCTACCCTTGTCCAGAGTCGTATGCCATAGTATTTCCGTACCGTTCCGTACGGAGGGTTGCATCCTTGGCGGATTTGTCGCGAAAGCGCGAGCGCGAACGCCTGGCCGTGAGACGCGAGCCCTATTGGCAGCGACTCGCCGAAGGCGCGTATCTCGGGTTCCGCCGCGGACCGGATACGTGGATCGCACGATATCGAGGCCGCGATGGCAAACAGCAATACAACAGTGTCGGCGAATACGCTGAGTTCGACGACGCTAGACGCGAGGCCGAGGAGTGGCTCACGCAGATTGCGGGAACTTCCATGCGCTCCGTCAAGCGGGCGAGCGTCAAGGCCGCGCTCAATGCCTACCTCGCCGACCTCAGGCGCCACGGTCGCGCCAGCGCGGCGAAGGCCGCCGAGGGCATGTTCGAGACTGTAATCAACGAAGACGCGTTGGCCGACAAGGCGCTCGAGGCCGCAACGCGCGATGACTTCGAGGAATGGCGTGAGCGTCTCACCAAAGGTCGACAGCCGCGCAGCGTCAACCGATATGTGCGCCAAATCATGGCCGGCCTCAATCGGGCTGTGGAGCTCGGCCACATCGGAAACCCTGCGGCATGGAAATTAAAGCCTCTTCAAGATGACGTGGAGGACGATGGCGAAACCGCTACTGCGGCTCAAGCACCGCAGGGGTAAATCCTCGAAGTTGCGCGTGCGTCAGGTTGTTCTGGGCGTCGAGGGCGCGAGGTTCTTTAGCGCCCAAGCGGCCGACAAGCTCCCCGCAGCACCGATCTTCACTGAGGACGGCGCACAACCCTGGCGTCGCTGAAACTGGGCGTACGAACTTCGCGAGGCGGCGAAGAAAGTCAACGAGAAAGTCCGCGGCAAGGATCGCATTCCCGCCGGCGTCGGGGCTTACGCGTTCCGGCACGCGCGCATCAGCGAACTGCTTCAAGTCCACGGCGTCGATCTGCTCACCGTTGCAACCCAGACCGGCACGTCACTAGCCATGATCGAAAAAGCGTACCTGCGGTTTATCCCGTCGGCGATGCGCGAGAAGCTCGCGGGAGTGAAGGAAGCGTGAGCGGCTCGCCCGACAAGTCATCGTCGGGCTGCCCTCCTTCGGATCTCCGGGCAAACTGAAATCTACCGCGACGCGCCTGAGCGCGGCGCCGAGGGACAGATAGAGATCGACCTAGCCGTTACGAGTCGGCCTCGGGACGCATCGCCGCGCGCGCCAGCCTGATAGGCAGGCGCTCTCGAATCGCGGCGTCCACGGATTCCGGAATGTGCGTCGGGTAGTGGCTCGCGAGGATGGAGGCGAGCTTGCGCGCGGCGTGGTCTACGACGCTTGGACGGCCTTCCTCGAGCCACGCGTTCGGGCTCGAGCGATCGCCGACGCCCGGGTAGATGTATTCCTTCTGCATCAACTGCAGCGTCTGGTCGGAGCCGAGGTAGTGACCCGGTCCCTCCAGACAGACCTTGCGAATGGTTTCGAGCGAGAGCGACTCGTCGCTGACGTCGATGCCCTTAATCGTGCGCTGAACAGCGCCAATCACATCGTTGTCGATGATCAGTCCTTCCATGGAAAAGCCCAACAGGCTCGCCAGCATTCCGGCCGACTCGTAGATTAAGTTCGCTCCGGCGTTGCCGACAAGCGCGTGGTTGTAGCCCTTCTCGTACCCTGCCTGCATGTCCGGAAGCTTTGCATCGCTCATCCCGGAGGCGGTGCCACCGGTCAGGTCATAAAATCTGGACAGCTGGGCGCTCGCAGCCGACAGCAGTGCCTGCTCGGGACTACCTCCCGACATCGCGCCGGTGCGTAGATCCGACACGAAGCACCAGGTACCGAAAATCGCCGGCGCACCCGGCTTGATCGCGTTGACGTAGACGAGGCCTGCCAGGCACTCGGCCACTTCCTGGACGAGCGCGGTCGCGAGCGCGGCCGGCGCCGTTGCACCGGCCTGGCCAGCCGACAGCAGCAGCACGGGCATCCCGCCGAGAACCGCGGTCTCGAGGCAGAGGCATGCGTCATAGGCAAACTTGAGCGGCGGCACGACGAAGCAGTTCGACTGACTGACGAAGGGGCGCGCCCGCCACTTGTCCTCGCCGCCGGCGATGAAACGGAACATCTCGAGGCTCGCCTCAACGTGCGCCGGTTGCACCCAGCTCGTGCCCACATGTTTGGTAGTGCCGGACACACAGGCATACGCAGTGTTGACGTCGAGTTCGAATGAACTGGCCAGCTCGCGGCAAACTACGGAACGTTGATAGAAATGAATGTGGTCGAGGGTATCGACGACGCGCGCGATGTCGTACAGATCCTTCGTCGTGGAGTCACGATAGACGCCGGTTCTCGCATCGACGATGTGCACCGCGGCTCCCGCGGTGCCGAAATAAACGCGAGAATCCCAAGGTTCCATGTCGTGTTTCGCGTCCTGCCCGTGCAGGACGAAGCGGCGCGCGGCACGCGCCACGGTATCCTCAACCAACGCGCGAGGAAAAATCAGCCGGCCCGCTGGCGTCATCTTTGCGCCCGCCTTGGTCATGTACTCGATGCCGCCCGGCGTCGCATCCGCGAGTCCGATGTTCTCGAGGACATCGAGTGCGGCGCGATGGATGCGAAGCACCTCAGCATCGGACAATGGTGTGTAGCGGCCGCCCGGCATGCCGGGCCGGACTGGGCGCAAGTTCTCCGGCAGCGGTGCCGCACGGGCGGCTCGGCGCGCCGCGCTCGCCCCGCGGCGTACAACCTTAACTTCAACTTCGCTCATGGTTTCGACTCCCTGGCACAGACAAGCAGGATGCTCCGCTTCGCACGACTGCAGCAAGCAAAGCGGCTCGTGGTTAGTACGTACTTGACCAGTGATCCAGTAGTTCCCACCATGGGACGTTTACAAAGCAGATGCTCCGCCCGCCGGTGCTAGCACTGAGTTGAAGATCGCGGCATACGTCGGACTATGCACGATGCAAAACGGCGGGCATGCATTCGAATGGTCTTCCGCTGAAAGCGTGGCCCGGCACCAAATACCGCCGATGATCCAAGCAGGGACTATCCCTACGCGTTGATTTAGGTGAACGCCAAAAGCCGAGAGCCGCGATTAGCTACGTAAAAGTTCGTATTGCGATTAGCCGGCGAACGCCTAGGCTTTGGTCGATTGTGGCATATGTACGCAACTTTGGCGGAAGGTGTCACTCGCGCTTAAACAATAGGCAATAGGAGTATGGAGATGCGAACTTTTACTTTTCTAGTCGCGGCAGCGATTGGGGTCTCGGCAGCAGCGGTGGTCAGCACGGGCGCGGTCGCCCAGACGCTGGGGGAAGTTACCGTGCAGGCAACCCGGAACGTAAGTACCAAGCTTGTCGGTAGCACAAGTAGCGGCATTCCCATAAAGGAAGTCTCGCTCAGTTACGGTGTGAGTACCGCAGGCTTGGATCTTGCTACTGTCGCTGGAGCAGAGGAGCTCGACAAACGCATCAATGATGCGGCGCTTGCTGCCTGCAAGGAGGTTGGCCGTCAGTATCCGAAGTCAACGCCGGGCGATGCCGAGTGCACCGAGGCGGCAGCGAAAAAAGCTATGGTCACGGCCCATGAGTTGGTTCACGCAGCAAACAAAGCATCGATCAAATAGAACGCCAGCGACTTTGTAGGAACTCGATCCGGGGGTGGGAGGAGGACCCGTGATTGAGTTCGGGCGCCCAAATTGAAAACGCGCGCATTCGCGCGCGCTTTCAACTCGGTGCCTGGTGCGGGTTTCGGGCGATCCTTTCGAGAATCGCTATTACTTCGCCTGCTTTCCTGCCGCAGCGATCGCTTGGTGTACCTGTACCATCGCCTTGTCCACCGCGGTCTTTTGACAGTCCGAAGAACCTGCGGGGGCCAATGGGTACAATGTTTCGATTTCCTTGCAAGCCGCCTTCGCCGAGTCTTTGACACGCGTTTCAAGCACTTGCGCGCCTAACCTTGTGCTGATGTCAATATCCTTATAGGTCACGCGGTGCGTGACCGAGATGATATCAATGGGAGCACCCTCCGCGCTGTGTTCCTTGGCTCGTTCAACGCGCGGCGCCTCGATGACAATTTCTTTCAGTTCCTGCGCCACTGCGGCCCCGCCGACAATCGCAAATCCGCTTGCTACGAGCGCCAATTGAAATTTGGAAGTTTTGTTCTTCATATCAAGCTCCATAAAGTCCAGTAAAATGTTAATTTAGGACTTAAGCTCGTCAAGCGGAATAAGGACTTCCCGCATTCCGGGGCGCCCGTAAGGGTAGTTTCCGCATCAGCGTCCAGACTCCAGGCTCACCTTCGGAGCGCGCCAGGCTCGAACTTGGGCCGGCGCGGCGATGAACGCATCCATCGCAGCTTTCCGTACGGTTTCCGTATGAAGTGGCGTCCCCACGGGTACACCAACTTAACCCCCGTAAATCCGGCGGCCGGTAGTTGCGGGCGCCTGGTCCGCGCATTCACCGGCTGTTACTGCGAGTGACTTCTTACATGCGGCGAACCGCGCGGCCTCCAAGCGCCGCGCAGGTTCGCTCATCGTCATGGGCTGCGGCCAACCGTGTCGATCCGTAGCACCCACCCCGCGGGACCGAGATACCCGTAACCCCAACCAGAAGTAGGCGAGCTGCCCGAGGTGACGGCGCTGATCTGTTGGCTGGCGACCGAGGAGGCCAGCGTCAGCACGGCCGCCACCTTCAGATGGCGCGGAGCGCCGTGGTGACGGGCACCCGCGCAGCGCGCAGCGCGGGCAGCAGACCGCCCAACAGCCCCATCACCAAGGCCCATGCGACGCCGGTTGCAGCGAGCGAGGGGGTGACCGCGAGCTTAATACTGTAGCCCAAGGGGCTGGCCGCGAGACCATTGAAAAGAGTCCATGCCAACCCGCTCCCGAGTAGCGCTCCGGGCAGTGCCAGCAGGAGCGACTCGACCATGACGGAGACTACGATGGGACCGGGACCGAAGCCGATCGCCCGCACCGTGGCGAGTTCGCGGCGTCGCGAATCGACGATGGCATACAGGGAATTGACAGCGCCCAGCGTCGCGCCGAGCGCCATGATCGACCCGACGAAATAGGCGACGAAGAAAAGGATGGCATTCAATTGTTTGAATTCGTCCTCGACCACGGCGCTTTCGTGCATGGCTTCGAGGTGCAAGGCTGGGTCGGCCGCGACCGCGTCGCGAAATGCGTCGTAGTCCGCAGCGGATTGCAGCATCACCGCCACCGAGGTGTAGGTGTTGCGCTTGAATGCGGACATGATACTGTCCACGTCGCCATAGACCACGCATTCCTGGGCCTGCCCCTGATCGAAGCGTCCCGCGATGGTCCACGCGACGCCGTGAATGAGGCGCGTGTCGCCCAAGTCGAAGCCCGTGAATTGATGAACGCAGGGGTTGCTCACGATCAGTTCATGCAGACCCGGCTGAAACATGCGGCCGCCGGTGAAGCGCAGCTCCGGCAGGTATTGCGTTACGGTGGACGTGACTCCCACGACCGGGAAGTAGATGCGAGTGCCGGTCCCTCGCTTGCGCCCCTCGATGAACGTCATGGATTCAAAGACGACGATGGGCTCACCCGCGTCGCCTCTGCGAATGCCCGGCAGACCGAGGATGACCGCCGATTCGTCCTTGGATATGTCGCTTTGCCCCGGCCGCTCGCCAGTCTTGCCCAAAATGACGTGGTCGGCACGGACGGCTCCCATTTCCTGGCGGCGCGCACCGGCGCCCATGGCCAGCATTGAGACCAACGCGCCGACGGCGCAGGTGACGCCGATGAGGATCGTCAGGGCGGACGACGGCCGCGCTGCGACTCCCGAGAGACCCACGTGCAGCAAGGCGAGAGACTGTCGGACGAAATTCATGTCCGCGCCCTAGCGGCCTGCCAGTGCCGCTACTATATTCAACCTTGCGGCGAACACCGCCGGAACCGCCGCGCTGATCGCGGCCGCAAGCACTGCACAGGCCATGCCGACCGCCACGACGATGAGAGGCATCGACAATCCGGGTACGATGTTCGCGGCCAGCGGAAAGATCAGCACCGCCAAACCCAAGCCGCTCGCTGCGGCAGCGACGAAGATCGTCATCGCCTCCGCGAGTATTGATAGAAACACGGTGACATCGGTAAAGCCGAGAGTCTTGAGCACCCCGAGCTCCGGCATGCGCTCTCGGGTGGATTGCATCATCATGGTGGCGGTCGCGAACAGCAGGGCGACGAGCACCGCACCGACGATCGACCGGATGAGAAAGTTCAGATCACCGATCGATTGCAACTGGGACTGCGCCAACTCGCGCATCGATTCGGTTAACGTTTCGCTCGCGGAATTTGCAAAGCGGCGGTCGATTTCATCGGTCACGGTCACCGCCAGCGCCGGATCGGTGACCGCGACCTTGAAATGCTTGACGGTGCCCTTGTCAGCGAGACGGGCCTCGTCGAAGTAGTCATAGTTGATCAGCAGCGTATCACTGCCGCCGCCCAGGTCGCTGTCGGTATAGGTGCCGACGACGTCGAACGCCCAGTCCGTCGAACCGGTCTTTTGCGCGGTCTTGGACAGGAGCGGAATGTGGTCGCCGATTTTCCAGCCGTACTTCTTTGCCACCCCTTCGCGAATGATCGCTGCCGTTCGCATCCGGCGGAAAGCCGCGACGTATTCCGGCGCTATCGTGTAAGTGAACGCCGAAAGCCAGCCCTGGTCCGGGCGTACCGCAACGACGCCCAATTTTTGGTTGGGCGTTTGATAGATGGCCCCGAACAGTTCCACGGGCACCACAACCTTGACGCCCGGAACCGACTTGATCTGCTCGAGCAGAGCCAAGGGCAGCGGATCGAAAAGGCCCAGATTGCCGTGAACCAACAGCACATCGGCGCGGGTCTGGCCAATGAGCTGCTCGACACCAGTTTTCAGACCCTGGAGCACACCGAACAGCGCAAAAGCAACGCAGACCTGGAGAAAGATCAGGACGGAGCGTCCGGGTTTACGCCAGATGCCGGACCAGATGAGGGGCAGAAACTTCATGCGGTGGCAGGGACCCGATACCAGCCAGACCTGATGTCCCGATGATAGCATCGAAGCACCGAAGGAGGCGTCCCCACGGGTACGCCAACTTAACCCCCGTAAATACCGCACATGGCGTGAGTCTCGCGAAATGAGGCCTGTTCGGCTCAATTTGGCCGCAGCACGTCATTTAGATGTCAAGACTTCCGCGGCAGCGCCGATGAGTTTCGCGGCATCGATCTGCGCGGCTGCCGAATGGAAGGTGCGAGCCTCCATGCAGCACATGTATCGGGTGCCTGCTTCCCGCTCCAGCTTGCACCAGAAGAGATCGAAATGTCGGTGCGCCACGGCACCCGAATGCGCCAGAGTAACCGGACCCCACGCAGGGGGGGAATCTCGCGAACGCCCGCGAGATGTCAAACGGCGACGATTACCCGCTTGACTGGCGATGCACCCAAACATCGGGTGCTTCGGCTTCGATGACCCGAGATGACCGCTCCAGGATCTCCCGGTCCAAGGTGATTAGCGGTTGATCGAGTGCCTCGGCGAGCGCGACAAAAACCGCATCAGCACCGCGAAGTTTACAGCTCGCCGCCAAAGCAGCGGCCCGATCGCCAAGCGCGTCGTTCAGTCCATGACGCTGCACACGCGGCAATGCGAGTACGGCCCGTACTGTCTGGGTCGCAAGCCTAGCCTTACCGGTTTGGCGTGCAAACACACCCGCGATCTCAGCAAGAGCCAAATTGGGTATGTTTAAATCTCGCTGATTCGCGACCGCCAAGTCCAAGAACGCGACGCTGGCAGCATGATGAACGTCATTCTCACGAAAGATTGCCACCCAGACGGAAGCATCAACGATCATCCCCGCCGCTGCTCGCGCACCGCCGCAACTGCGTCTTGATCCGTCTGCCAACTAGCAGCGTTTATTTTGGCAAGTTGCCGAACCTTTCGAAGAGCCGTGCTAGCACTGACGATAGTGCCGGACTCGCTCGAGCCCAGCTCCTTTTCAAGAGCGCCGGTTACAAATTGTTTGAGAGTCTGGCCGCGGCCCGCAGCAGTAGCCTTAGCCCTCCGAAACAAAGTCTCGGACATTTCCAATGTGGTTTTCGTGGTACTCATGGATTAGGATCCCAATCGCCGATAGGCCAGCCTCATTATCACCCATAAATATGGGTCCGGTCAAAGGCGGCGGGCAAAGTACCCCGGCGATTACAGGGGTGAATGTGGGCGGTCACGCCCCCGGCGCCAACTCGGCCGGCGTTTAAAATTGGCGTCCCTACGGGTACACCAACTTAACCCCCGTAGATTCGGCGGCCGTTTGACGCGGCGCTGACGGTGGGCGCAATTGGGGCATGCGTTCGAGGCCTATGCGCCACTAGCGAAGTTTATGCGCCATCTATGACGACTTATTGGCGCATAATTTGATTTATGCGCCAATTTGCGCTATCTTGCTGGCGCATGAATCAACTTGCGCCAAGTAAACTTTATGGCCAAACGACTCCCCGTTGACCTGCTCGAACAAGTGCAAGCGGCGCTGCGCGATCATTCGGCAGGGTTAGCTTTGCGTGAGCTTGAAGCGCGCCTGACTGGCGTTGCAAGCCGCCGCTCGCTGCAACGAAAGCTCAACGGCTGGCAGCGCAAAGGCTTGATTCGTGCGGTGGGCATCCGCCGTGGACGCCGCTATTTGCTCCCATCCCCGTTAGCGCCTGCTGCCGCAACGGCGGCCGCATCCGCCACAGCAACACTCAGTTCGACCGACGACGATGGCGTCTCTCTTTCAACGGCGGGCCGTGAACTACGAGCCATGGTGAAGCGACCGATGGCAGATCGCGCGCCGATAGGATATCAACGCGAATTTCTCGATGGCTACAGGCCTGGTGTCACTCAATATCTCACGGAATCGTTGCGGCGACACTTACATGAACTCGGGCGCACGCGCGACGATCAACGCCCGGCTGGAACATACGCGCGCGACATCTTGAATCGCCTGCTGATCGACCTGTCGTGGTCATCGAGCCGGCTCGAGGGCAATACGTATTCGCTGTTGGACACCAAGGAACTCATCGAGCACGGTAACGCAGCACCCGGAAAGGACGCCAAAGAAACACAGATGATCCTCAATCACAAGGCAGCCATCGAGCTATTGGTCGATTCGGCCGAGGAGATCGGTGTCAATCGCTATACCGTTACCAACTTGCACGCCCTACTTGCCGACAATCTGTTGGACCAACCCGCGTACGCCGGACGTCTGCGCGAGACTCCGATTGGGATCAGCGCCTCGAGCTATATTCCCACGGCAATTCCGCAATTGATCAGCGAGATGTTCGAGCTGCTGCTAACCAAAGCCGCGGCGATTCGCGATCCATTCGAGCAGTCATTGTTCCTGATGGTCCAATTGCCCTACCTGCAGCCTTTCGTCGATGTCAACAAACGTACATCGCGACTGGCCGCCAATATATCGCTCATCAAAAGTAATCTGGTGCCGCTGTCGTTCATCGACGTATCCCAGTCGGTCTACATCAATGGCTTGATTGGCGTATACGAACACACTCGAGTCGAACTACTGCGCGATGTATTCGTCTGGGCCTACGAGCGGTCATGCCGCAGATACAAAACGGTGCGTGATTCGCTCCCGGAGCCGGATCGATTTCGTCTCAAATACCGCGACGCGCTCATCGAAGTCGTGGGTGAGATTATTCGCCGCGGCTTGAAGCCCACGGCCGAAGAGATCGATGCGCTGTCCGTGCCGCTCGTGCTCCCTGAAGATCTGGAACAGTTTCGCGACTTAGTCCTTGTCGAGATCGCGCGGTTGCACGAGGGAAATATCGCACGATTTCGGCTGCGCCCCAACGAGTTTTGGCGGTGGCAATCACGCTAACGCGAAAGGTCGGCAGCGTAGAAACGGTGGAACAGCGCGACCAAGGCGACTCTTTTCGCCTCGATACCCACGCGTTCTGCGGGAATTGCTGCAGCCCCCGCGTTTACAGGGGTCAATGTGGCGTCCCCACGGGTACACCAACTTAACCCCCGTAAACATTTAACAAGCAGCGGGTCTCTCCAGAAAGTCTAGCAGGTATGAACCGCTATAAAGATCAGAGACTTAAAGCTTCCTCCGTCAAATTGGTGAATTCAGCCTCGGTTATCGTTGCGGCCGACCAGACACAGCAAACGACCGTCGCCAGTTCGAATGCAGTCGTCGTGGTTTGTTTCGGCGGACGATCGTCCTTCCGTCCGGTGCGGAGCCGAAGCCGGTGGAAATGGGGACGAAGGCGAAGGATTTTTGTAGTGGCCGTGAAGGAGATGCGCTAGCGTTATGGCAGCGCGTCGAGCGCTGCTTTCAACCATCCGAAGGTAACCAGTTCCTGCTCCAGGCGCAGGCCCGGCCTGATCCGGTTATCGCGCAAATCGTCGAATAAGGAGCGCTCCGCTTCATTGAGGCGCGGGAGATCATGAACCACCTGATCGCGCTCCACGCCCCAAACGGCCTCGTGCGCCAGCAACGTGGCACGATCCATTAGCAGCGATTCGACGTGTTCGAATCGGCCGCGCAACCGGTCCAGAATCGCGAAGCCATGAGTATCGATATCGCCCCAGTAAAACACGGTGCAGCGCCGCAGCCACTGCGCAGCGGCCAGCGCATCCCAACCGTAACCCGCACCGAAGATCACCACGCTGTTTGGCACATCCGGAAACGCAAGAAAGTTCGTTTCGTTCTCGGTGATGAACACTTGGGTAGCGGGGATATCGAGGCCGGCAAAGCTCGCAGCATCCAGCGCAATGTCTGCGTGAGGGGCACTGCGGATGGTGCCGAGTTTGTCGTCGAGCTCTCGAAAACGTATCCGGATTGGCTTGTCGCGAAAGCCGTAACGGGAGGTAAACTGCGCCGAACCCCCGCCCGTGGCATCGCTCTGCGTGTGCGGGACCGCGAGTCTGAGCAGTTCCGCCAGCACGCTCATTTGGGACTCGATGAATTTGCTATGCACTCCAGCAATGTCAACCTGGCGCAGATAGATGTTCGGCCGCGGATACCGCAGCACCCAGGTCACCACGTCCAGCAATCGATCCCACTGGTCGGTCAACTCCAGGCCGCGCAGGGGGCGATTTGACAGCCAGGCCAACAGCGCCGGCTGGCGTGCCCGCGTAGATTCGAGCAGAGTCTGAAATCGCGCGGCTTCGCTCGCTTTACCAATCATCGCAAACGCGTCCTCGATACGATCGACCCACACCGCCTGCGGTACCTCGTTGCTGCCGAATACGCGGTGTGCGAAACTGCGCATGTCGATGCGGCAGTGTTCCGCGGCGCGCAATTCTACGATCCAGGCGCGCACATCGTCGAAACGGTCGGTCATTTCCGTCGAGGTGGGGACTTTCAACACGAGCCGTCGCGGGAATGTCGATTCACCCCCCACGAGCGCCGCGAGCAACTCGCCGCGATCCCACAGCTTTTGCACCTGGGCACGCAGATCGTTCGGTCGTGTCCAGTTCATCCCGCGAGTCTCGCCTTTTCCTCGCGGTACTCCTCTATGGACAGGTTGCGAAGCTTGGATGCGCGCCCCTCGTCGTTGTGAACGAATCCGACACTGCTGACGAACGGTTCGATGATGTGGATCTTCTGCAGCGGGGTGACGATCAACAGCTGCAAATTGAGTTGCGCAAACAGCCGTAAACCGTATTGCGCGGACTCATCCGACCCGCGCCCGAACGCCTCGTCGATGACCACGAACCGGAAAGAGCGCGAGCGGACGGCCCCCCATTCCAGCCCGAACTGATACGCCAGACTCGCGGCCAGCACCGTGTAGGCGAGCTTCTCCTTCTGGCCGCCGGATTTTCCGCCCGAATCCGAGTAATGTTCGTGTTCGCTGTCATCCGCGCGCCAACGTTCGCTGGCGGCGAACAGGAACCAGTTGCGCACGTCGGTGACCTTCCCGGTCCAGCGCCTGTCCTGCTCCGATTGTCCCTCACGGCCGCGGAAGCGATCAATAATGCCCTTGACCTGCAGGAACTTGATCTCCGAGTATTGGGCGTCGTCGGAGCCGGTCAGCGCACCTTCGGTACACGCACGCAGTTCCGCTTGGAAATCGCGGATGTCGGCTTCCGGTGTGGCTTGAATCTCGAGCGTGATGTAGCGACCGGTGTTGTAATCGATCTTGGTCAACGATCCGTTGATATTCCCGATGCGCTCCCGGATGGTTTCCCGCTCGCGCGCCAACTGTGCGTTGAAGTTGGCCACCTCATTGATGGTGTTGACGTTCAGCAGCTCCTTGAACCGCACCTCGAAACGCGGCAGATCGTCTTGCCCAAGTTTGTCGAGTAGTTTTTCATATTCGAAAGCGGCCTCGATGCTGGCATCGATCTCCGAGGTCTGCAGTTTGAACTCCTCCTTGAACGCCATCATCGCCTGAATGATCTTGTCGCGCAGGCGCCTCAATCTGTGATCATCGGCATCGATTCGCGCCTGTAGCCAGGTCCGTACCTCTTGCTCGCGGTTGTCGCACGACTCCACGGTCAGTTGATGCTCGCCGAGGGCATCGGCGCGAATCGTCTCGAGCTTGTCCGTGGGAACCTCGGTCTCAGCGACGACGGCCACCACGGCTCGGGTTTGCGCTTTCAATTCTTCCGCATCGGAGGTCTTTTGTTCCGTCTTCGAGCGTTTGTCTCTTTGAGTCTCCAGCTCGGATTCCGTATGTACGATCTCTGCTTGAACTTCTTTTAGGCGCCGGTTGAGTTGATTGAGCACATCGGAGGCCGCCGCCAGTTCCCGCAATTCCTCAGTCAGCGCCGCAATCTCGGTCACGGCGGTGGCCCAATCCAGTTCCTGAAAGTCCGTGAATTCCTCAAGACGGATCAACGCGTCCAAACGGACCTTCAGAACTCGCTGCTCGGACTGGACCTTTCCGATGAGCCGCAGCACGTCGTCCACCCGCCCCTGTAACTGACTCGACCTGGCCTCGAGCGCGGCAATTTTGGCGGTGTTCGTCCACCCCAGTACGAATCGGCTGCGGTCGGCGATGCCGTGACGATCGTCCTTCTCATGGCGTCCGCTCGGGTCTTTGATCTGGCCCGAGCGCGTAATGGCGCGTGTCTCACGCCGGAATTGCTCCTGCGAGGCACAGCAGGCGACGTCGAAGCGATGCGCCAACTCGCGTTCCAACCAGTCGTAAAACGCCGAATTCGGCTTGATCGAAAGCTTCCGCACCAACGAGTCGCGGTGGAGACCGGGCAGCTCACCGCGCTTGACCGGCCGGATGTGGAAATACACCAGCCTGCCTCTCAGGTTGCTGCGATCCACCCAGTCGGCCACGTCCTTGTAATGGGCCTCGGGCACCAGCAGCGACAGACCGAAATTGCGGAGGATTCGCTCCGCGGCGCCTTCCCAGTCGCGCTCCTCGTCGCGTACTTGCAACAACTCGCCCGCGAACGGCATATCGTCCGTCTCGAGCCCCAACGCATCGCACAGCGCGGCACGGATTCGCACCTGGTTGTCGTCGATGTTGTTCCGCCGGGATTTCAGGCTATCGATTTCTGTCTGCAACTCGGCGAATTCCAGCTGCGCGTGCCGCAGGTTTACGCCGTACTCTGTGAGACCATTTTGCAGGTCCGCGTCGCGGCCACGCAGCTCTTCGCGCACCACACTCCAGCGGCCGCGCTGCGCCAGGAACTCGACCTCGTTATCGGCGGCGGATTCCTCGAGGTGCGCGGTCTGTGCAGCATAGCGCTGGGCCTTCGACCTGCGCGCATCACGCGTGGCTTCCTTCTTCTTGATGTCCGCGGCCAGCCGCTCCAGGCGGTCGCCGCCGTTGTCCACCAGCGCCCGCTTGAGTTCATCAACCTCGCTGCGCCGCTCATCGCGGCGATCCTCCAGCCGCTTGACGTGGACGTCGAGTCTCTCGCGTTCCTCGGTTAGGTTGATGATGCGCTTGTCGAGCAGCGCCAACTTCAGGGCGCCGAAGTAGGGGCGCAAGAACTCGCGATAGGCGCGCAATTGTTCGACGTCGTCCGCCAGCGCTGCGTGCCGACGGCAGTCCTCCACCAACGGCGTTAGCAGCTCCACCTGACGCTTTGCCTGGACGACTGCCTCATGTGCTCGATTAAGATCGTCGAAATGCGCGATCAATGCGCCGATCCGCGGAGCGACGTCGAACGGCTCCAGCATGTGGCTGCGTACGAAATCCGTGAGATTGCCCACCGACTTCATCGAAACGGTTTGATGGAACAGCTCCAGCGCCTGTTCGTTGTCGATGCCGAAGCGGCGCCGGAACCAAGCGCCGTATTTCGGAAAACTATCCTCGATGTCGGCGCCCGCCGTTCTCAGCTTCTTGCGCAGCAGCCCGATGTCGGTACCGAAATGAGCAAAGTCGCCGGCGATCGACAGCTCTCGCTCCATGCCGACGAAAAAGCGTGCCGGCTGGCCTTGCGCTTCCTTCATCCAAAATACTTGCGCCAACGTGACGGTCTGGTCGTAGCCCGCGTTGTGAAAGACGCCCAGGATCACCGAATAGCCGTTGTGGTCGCGCAGGCTCACTGGTTTGGCGGATCCCGTGACCTCGTTGCGTTCGGATTTATAGTGCCCGAGCACGTACGAACGCAGCGTGCGTTCCTTGTTGTCCGCACCGGCTGCCTTGTTGTAGGCGACGCGGTTTGCCGGCACCAGCAGCGTGGTCACGGCGTCCACCAGTGTTGATTTGCCGGACCCGATATCGCCCGTGAGGAGCCCGTTTGCGCCATTCAGCTGCAGTACCCAGACGCGCCCATCGAAGGTGCCCCAATTATAGACCTCCAGCCGCTTGAGGCGAAAACCGGACAAGCGATCGTCGGCCAGAAAATCAAATCCTCCCGCCTGCGGCTCAATCATTGGCCGCCACCTTCGCTCCCGCCGCGAGCTGACCTTGATATGCCGCCAGACGAGCGTCGAAATCCGCCAGCCACTGCGCATCTACGAACGCTTTGAGTATGCGCCGCACTTCGTATGCCGTCCCGGTCGCGCCGGTCGCGGTTGCCTTCATCCGGCGTAGGAACCCCAGCTCCACGATTTTGTTCAACTGAGTCTCGATCTGATCGATGAGCTTGGCCTCGTTGCTGGTATCGGGCAAAAAAACGCGGATCATCTCGACGATCTGGTCGCGCGTCAGCACCAGGCGTGTATCACCGCCGCCCGAGTCCAGCTCCGCCAACTTCTTGCGCAGCAGCGCAAGCAACAGGCTCACAGGAAACGAGAGCGGTCGGCGTGCGATCAAGCGCGGCAATTTCGCGGTCGCCGCATCCTCATCGCCATCGGTCCGCGACCGCAGAAATGCGTAACCCTCGGATTCGTCCAAAACTAGGTCGAGACCCAATACCGAGACATAGTCGCGCACGCGCGCCTGGAGCTGCACCAAAGCATTCCACTCAGTAGCATCGCCTTCCCGGTACAACACGCTTTTGAACAAGCCGATCACGAGTGCCGACAGATCGGGGTTGGGCACCGCGTGGTCGAGCGTTTCCATGCTCATCGGACGAAGACGACGCGAGGCAGGCGGGCGCGCCTGCTCGTGGCGGCACCCGCCTGATCGGTATGTTGCCAGGCGATGACATCCACCTTGTCCTCGTCCACCACGGCATCGAATGTCTCAGTGCCCAGCTGCAGATAGGCCACCAGTTCCGCGAGGCCCTGTTGCAAGGGCTGACTATCGATGAGCTCGCGCAACGTAACCTGGGTTCGCTCCTGCAAGGCATGACGAATATGGCGGGCGAGCTGCGCCTTGTCGATGACCACCTGAATATAGAGTGCCGCCGCATCCAGTTCGGGTTCGTCGCTGTCCAGCGCGATGTCGGCAATCAACGGCCGCGTGGTCGGCGAATGCAGCGGCCGTTCCATCGGCAACTCGAGATCTGCGCTGGATTCGGCGATGCTCATCACGTCGCCGCTCGGCGGCGCGGACCGCAAACTCAAGGCCTTGGCTTCGATTCCGTGCAGAATATCCATGATGCGCCGATTCTCCAACCAGGCCTGATCATCCAGGAAGCGCCGCAATTGCTGCGACAGTTGCGCCACCGTGCGCTGCGTATGCTCGCCTGCTTCCAGCCAGTCATAATGCACCCGCCGCGTACGCACATCAGGCTGCAACGCCATCACTGGCGCCAGGTTCAAGACTCGCGACAAGAGCTCGGTGAATTCTTCCTGACGGCGACTCGACATGAGAAAATCCCAAAATGCACGGAAACTGCGTCCCTGATCGGAATCCGCAATGGCGTCGCGCTCGCCCATGATGTCCTCGAGAAGCGCACCCTTGGCACCTTCCCACAAAGCGATGCGTTCGCGCACCCGCCGGTCGAGTACGCGAAAATTCTGCTCCACCTCGCGAAAATCGGTCAGCAGATCGCGCGCCAGTTGCACAAACTGCTGAAACCGGTCCTTGAGCGCCGTGTCGTCCAAGAGCGGCACATCGCCCTGTTGCATGCGGGCGATCTCGGCATTGATGTCGGCACGCCGTTTGTGCAACTCCGCGATGCGCTTCGCCGGGTCCGCCTCGCTGCCCTCGCTCATTTGCTTCAACAGATCGAACAGCGTCAGCAGGCGTGACTCGGTGCCGACGAAACTACGCTGCGCAAGCGTGCCGAGCCACGCGATGGCCTTCTCAGTCGCCGGCATCAGATCGAATTGCGGTTCGTCCGAACCCGTCCGGTAAAACTTGCGCAACCAACCCTTGTCCGTACCCGCCCACTCGTTGAGATAGTCCAATGCCGGCTTTGGGAACGCCTCGGCACCCAGCTTTTCCCGCAGGCCGTACAGTTCGTCTTCCAGCGCCTCCGTCAGATCCGCAGCCGCCATCGCGCGTACGTTGGGCGCGACGAATACTCGATGCAAAAAGCTGGCGATGAGCGCGGCATGATCCGAACGCAACAATCGCCATGCGGGGTGCAAGGTTCGCAGGGCATCGACGGTGGCGTAGTCAAGCATCCGTTGGGCCGATGTGACCGCCACGGGAGTAGAGAGTCGATGACTTGCGCGTTGGGTGGGCCATTCGAACCAGCAATCTACCGCGTTTCATCGCGTGCAGGTGAAACCCAAGGACAGCTGATACCGAGCACGGCTGATGCCGAAGCACACAAGACTACGGTACCGGCTTCCGCCAACGTTCTTGACAACACGTCAGGCCTGAGTATTCTATCTTGCTGTCTTGCCGCCACGCGCGGTGAGAGCCGTACAACGGAGAAGGCTATGACCTTAGGGTCTATGAAGAATACGTGTAGATACTCTTTGAAGTAACCGTTTCGAGTCGATGGCTCGAAGCGCCATGCTTCGAGCCAGACGGCCCCGTCATCGCGACGAAGCCCCTGGCGAACTTTCACCAGGGGCTTTTTGTTGCCTTGAGTTACGACCATGAAGGGATTGA
>Ga0182030_10004332_pt1 | contig 30312 bp, 31 predicted proteins | sample 812S3MmetaG_FD_121299 | JGI IMG/M metagenome (GOLD analysis project Ga0182030, IMG submission 121299) | Permafrost microbial communities from Stordalen Mire, Sweden - 812S3M metaG (Illumina Assembly) | ecosystem: Environmental > Terrestrial > Soil > Wetlands > Permafrost | place: Sweden...
GGGCGGATGTGCTAGTCGCGACCGCTTTAGTCATGCATCCAGGATCCAACGCAGGTGACTGCTGGAGAGTCATCAAATCCATCGTCCAACTCTGGAAGAGGGACCCAGCTCTCATTCCTGAGTTAACGGCAAGCGATCCACTGCCAGCCCGAGCGCTGTTACGCCGTGGAATGGCCAGAAATCTGGTGCCTGAACTCGCCCAGTGTCTAGAATCACCTGAGTTTTCGGGATTCTCAAAGTATTACTTATGGGTAAAGCTCGCTACAGCATTAAGCCCCGCCAAGCAATATTCTATGTTGGCCATGCTGAGAGGGTTTATGACAATGGACGCCTACCGAGACAAGTTGAACGTTCTGAAAACCGATGATGCATTCAAAACTTACCCCTCTTTTAAAAACTTGTGGAAAGTGGATTTTAGATTTGTCTATGACCAAACGGATGCTGCCGACATTCCGGCTCTGCTTGATGCAGGTTTGAGGCTTGCTCAGGCTGAGAAGCGATCTTGGATGCAGCCGTATTCTAAGCCCCCATATTTCTTGGGCTGCTTAGCTGGCTTGAAGGGTCCATTAATTGACATCGTTACCGACAAGACCATCCAGTTTATAGAAGACGAAGCCTCAGGATTAAGGAATTACGAGGGTTCTGGGAGGCATATAGATCAGTTGGTTTCTGCGTTTAAATCCTGCGCTGACCTATGGCAAGCAGATGTGCTGTACTTACTACTTCAGGGGTCAGCCAGAATTTACGGACAAATTCTGGATCAGAACATGGTGCAAGTGCTTGGACATATGCCCCACAAGAATCGCGAGATTGTGGCACGCCTTTTTGGTCAATACATCGAGTTTGGCTGTGAGTTAGGAACAGTGACCCCAGACTCTTTTTACCACGCATTATCACAGATGTCCCAACTAGAACTCCGAGCCTTAGAGCAAATCGAAGATGATTTTACCCAGGCAGTTAAATCAAGAAGACCAGGCAGAGTGGACTTTTCCATTTTCTATACCCCGTTAACCAAAGTGTATCCAAGGATGATATGCAAGGGCCCATCTAAGAAATAGCCGGGTTATTACGACTAAAGCAGGAAGCGCCATTTGATCCTCTTCTCTTTTCACTTGCTACAGGGTAGACTGGAAGCAACCTGAATAAAGAAGTGGAGATTCTATGCGAGGAAAGCTTGTAACAGTTTTTGGTGGGTCGGGATTTTTGGGCAGCTACCTTATTCCTAAGCTCAGAGCTCATGGGGCCATGGTGCGTGTGGCTGTCCGTGACACGGACCAGGCGATTGCTCTCAGGACCTCAGGGCCCACGGGTCAGGTGGAACTCCAGGCGGTTAATCTTCAAAAGGAAGAGAGTGTTTCCCACGCTATTGGCGATTCTGATTACGTGGTGAACTTGATTGGCATCCTCTATGAATCAAGAAAAAGTACCTTCCAACGGGTGCATGTAGAATTCGCCAAGAGAATTGCCACGGTCGCCGCGAAACACAACGTCAAAAAGCTAGTCCAAGTGTCGGCTATCGGTGCGAATCGTGATTCACCCTCCAAATACGCTTCAACCAAGGCCCATGGTGAGATCGAAGTACTTAAAGCGTTTCCTGATGCCACAATCATTCGCCCCAGTGTCATATTCGGGCCTGAGGACAACTTTTTTAACAAATTCGCCACCATGGCTGAAATATCACCCTTTTTGCCGCTCATTGGTGGTGGCAAGACTAAGCTGCAGCCTGTCTATATCGGTGATGTAGCAGAAGCGATCGTCCATACCCTGGAAGATCAAGCAGACGGCAGCAACCCCCATGCGGGCAAGACTTACGAACTAGGAGGCCCTGCTGTTTATACTTTCCGGGAATTGATGACGATGGTATTGCAAGATACCCACAAAAGGCGCTTGCTGATCACCTTGCCGTACCCAGTCGCCTCTTTCATGGGTGCTATTTTGGGCATTCTGCCAACCCCGCCCTTGACCCGAGACCAAGTAAAACTGACCAAAACCGACAGTGTAGTTTCGGAAAAAGCTCTTACGTTAAGAGATCTTAATATCGAGCCAACAGCAGTGGAGACCATCGTCCCAGGCTACTTGCAACGCTATCGTTCTCGGGGATGAGCAAAAGTTGTCTCAACCCTCAGAGTTTGTTTGACATTAGCTCCGCAACAGGCTAACTTATCCTTCGCTGGAGGGGTGGCCGAGAGGCTGAAGGCGGCGGTTTGCTAAACCGTTATACGGGTTATACCTGTATCGTGGGTTCGAATCCCATCCCCTCCGCCATTTCCCGGGGATTTTTGACCAAGATTCCTCTCCTAAATAAGGCTCCATGGGGCACTAGAGAATAACAAAACATCTGCTAAGATACATAGAATCGGCGCACATTCCTAAATCGCAGGGCCTTGTCTCATAAATTTATGCAAACTGCCCCACCCTCGTCCCATACCATGATAAACATCATATGTTCTGGCATTTTTCCTACCATTACACTAAGAATCTAACGTTTTAAACCCCTGTTGCCATTTTATGTTTCGCTATAGACACTTCTCATTTATGAGGGACGAACTATGGCAACACCCGAAAAAAGACTCACTACCGATGGGACGATAGGATACAGAGCGAAGGTTCGCCTAAAAAAATTTCCGTCTCAATCCGCTACCTTTAAACGCAAAACAGAGGCGAAGGAATGGGCACCACAGACAGTAGCCCGCATGTGGGAGGGGAGATACTTTAAGACCGCTAAAGCCAAGAAGCATATGGTCCCAGAAACCAAACCATGGAGCAGTTCTGGAACGAAAGATATTGGCATTAGTTCAGGGACACTTTCTCAAGGACAAAACCTGAGATCTATGTTCAGCAAGGGTTTCGCTTTTCGACCGTGCCGAAAGCACCTGGTATTAGGATGTGGACCATGGGTATAAATACATATTAATTGACATTCGGTTTTCAAGCGGCGTACTTTATCAAACAGTCAGTCATTTTAATTCCTCCTTGCGTTATTTCGGACGGAGATGTTTTGGGTAAATGGCTGCATTACGCGGCATTTAGAAGGGAAACACAAAATGCATAAACCTATAGCCATGGCAGTCCTAATTGGGTTCGTCGAACTTTGTGACGCGCATGCTTCATATGAGTTTAATAAGCTAGATTTAAATATAGAGGCTCAGTCATGCATAAGTAAGACCTATGTCTTAACACATCCCGATCGCTTGTATATGAATCTTGTAGACTTTGGTAGAAAGGTTAGAGGCTGGGGTGATCCAGACTTTAATGACTTTATTGATAGGTCTGGGTTACCGAGTAAGCTGGGCGGCGAAAAGAAGACTGGGGGTGAAATTGCTGTAGCGATCTATGAGGCCGAGCTGGAATATTTCTCATATTTGTCAAAAACAGAATCTTCGATGATAAATAGGTTTCTTGATTTTCTGTTTTTCAAGAAGATTAGGTCAAGTATGCTCTTGGCAATGCTTCAGGACTCAACGACACTTAACAATTCAAAATAAGTGGCCGTCCTGAGCATGCAAACCCTCCATCATACCACATTCATGTAAATATGAAACGATTTTACCCGCCTTTTGCAATGGTATTTACTTAATTGCTCTTCTAAAGTTTTATCTCATGCACGTTTTAGTTTCCATGCAGGTTTGCATAGACCTCTAGCGCTTCAGGATTCTGGCTTTTAATCAGCCTCGCTATATCCAGTACCTTTTTGCGAAAGGTTGCTTTACGCAAGCCACAATCGACTTTTATAAAGCGCATGAACTCAGCTTTAGCCTCCCGTAGACCCTTGTCGCTCAGCAGGGGATTTGCCATGGGTGCTAGCTGCGGATTGCTCAGTATCCAGCAATTTAGGAGCACCTCATGTCTGTCTGAAGGTGATTTTGATTGCATCTTCTCTCGGAAGGCTTGTCTTAGCGCGGGAGATATAATGTTCTTGACCTCATGATGCAGCTTTAGGGAATCTAGCCCTAGACTTGAAAACGCTGTTTCAGTCTCGTAAAGGTGATCAACAAATACTGGTAACAACCAACATAGAGCCCGATCAATGTTCTCATCCGTTAGATGATCATCAGGAATTGAATAGGCTTCAATCTCGCCCTTGAGCGACAAGCTCTTGAAATAGGTCGACGCTCTTAATAGTGGTTCGTAGAACGTAGTCCATGCTTGTTCCTGGCTTGCAGGATGCCGTATGGATGCGGGATCCAGCATGCCTGTGGGGTTGGCTAGTAAACTAGACCGATATAGTCTTGAGGCTTCAGACATAAATAGAGAATGTGCAAGTCTCTCCATACTATCAATATCACCTAAAAATCCTCTCAGAGAATAAGGGCGCATACAATATGCATTGTAACGTAATAAACGCCATTCACTGAGTGCATGCTCTGCGCTTACGCCATGGACGATGAAGTCATGGATCGTCCTAACATACAAATGTCTCTGCTGAGGCATAAAATGCCCCTTGTAAATTGGATGGTCACGCAATTCCTCAAAATCACCAGGACAACGTTGAAGTTGCTTCTTTCTGGGCACTGGATTTCCACGATCAGAAATGAGTAATGTAACAGGAGCGCTTCTGCTTTTGAGTTTCTCAAACATATACGGTGTTTGGGAAGAGTTAACGCATTGGTCGTCGAAATTTTGCAGCAGGAGGAAGGAATCTCGAGGTGATATCTTAGCTACCCGCTGTTCGTTAACTGCGCTCAGGTGTGGCTGACCATAGCTAAACTGACCGTCATGACTTATGTATCCATCAAAAGTATTTGGATGTAGTTGACTGTAGTAGAACACGGTCCGCCCTCCAAAACTTGCTCCGTATAAATAAAGAGGTATATGCTTTAGTCGAGCTAGCTCGGCATGGAGTTGTTCAGGACGATCTTTTAATATTGTAAAGAATGCATAGATGCAAGCTTGAAGGCTGGAGTGTAGTTCTTTAGACATTTTGTCTTGGAAGACGTTGAGTCGAAGCAAATCTGGCAGATTTAGGCTGATGCAGGCAATGCCTTTGGATAACAAATAAGATTCCCGATAGCCGATATGGCCCGGAAAATAGGCCTCCTTCAGAGTACCAAAGCCACCATAAACCTCCACACAAACAGCTTTAATTTCACCATTTGGTAAGCAGACGTTGTAACCGACCTCTTCTGGTCTACCCTCAACAGTTGGTATGAGATCTATAAACGCCTTGCCTTGTAGCATCGTGTCTTCTGGTCGGGTGATAATGGTTTCATCGACCCCTTTGTGTCCCTGGTTATTACTTACGATCGTAATCGGTGGGTGACGGGCAGACGAAGAATCGGAATTTGTTCTGTTGCGAGACATAGGTAGGTCGGACACGCCAGAGCCTAGTAGGCTATTGAAATACTCGTTTTCAAAATAGGATACCAGTACGTCACCAAAGGCTGGACTGTAAACAGATTGGTCACCATGCAGGCTGAAGAGTTTCTCAACCTCGAGAAAATTCAGAGCATTCTTTAATATCTGCTCGCTACCATGCACCTTAGATACATCGAGCTTTCCTTCTGAAAATACCGCGCCTTTTTCGAGTAGTATCTGTAGATGAACCAACACGTCACAAAGGTCATTATATCTTACCAGCCGTTTTCTGATTTGATTATCTCTGAACCATGTAACGAGTCCATGCGCCTCTTTCTCGCTAAAATTACTAAATCCTAAAAACAGGCGAATAAGATCCGTTTTGGAGGAACAAAGCTCTATAAGGTTTTCATCCATAATGAGCGGTTGTAGGATCGCGTATGTATATTTAGGAATGCAACATATATTGGCTTGAACCCTTTCGAATCCTTCTTGGTCCAGATAAATACCCTTGTCTACAATCTCTAACATAGTCGGTATTACATGCTTCAGATAGTGGGAGTTAGTACTTCTGAGTTTGCTGTAGAAACCCCGCAAATGTTTTGCAGCGGCCAGATTATGTACGCCAACCAGGCTATGGGTCATCTTCTGTCGCAATGTTTCAGCTAACTTGGGTTCGTATGTGACGCAAGAAATGAGAGCTTCCATTTCCGCTTCAAGCGCTTGCTTATAATAATCAAGAGTTAGAGGGGATTCGGCCCCAATAACCCTCTCCACAGCTTCGGCTGCTTGCGCGCTTTCACGGAAACGCTTTGCCACATATGCTTCAAACCTATTATCCCAAAAGGGAGTGTATCTTAATGCCAACGCAAATTCAAAATAAGAGCCACTCGGCAATGGTTTCCGAGGATTGCTGAGGACCGTCAAGTCAAAATATTTAAGGCTGGCTATTATGTCACGAAGTACAACCCCATCTCGGCACATACCGATGATGCCAGCGCCATGAAGAAACTTAACAACTTCTCTTAGCTTGCTTAATGGATAAATGCTGGAGCTGGCATGTTCTGAATCGCGATCCTGAATCATGTCTTTCAAGAGGTAGGCGGCTTGTTCGCCGGTTAGCAATTTATCAAAGACCCTGCCTTCCGCAAATATTTGCTGAAGGCACTTTAGGTCTTCTTCGCTATAGCTTTTCGCAAATCGGTAGATATATTCAAGCTGATTCTGTAGGCCACATTTCGGCAATAAACCTGCCTCCTGAACGAAAGAGGATACATGTCTAAATGAGTCCAATGGGTAGGAACTTAAGTAATCGATTAAGCTATTCAATTCGTTTATGGAAGAAAAGTTGTTAAGAGCTCCTGACTTCTCGATCCAAGGTAGAATGACCGCCGCATGAGAAGTCGGCATAGCTCTTACGGCGCGCTTTAGGTCCCATAACTCGCAGTCGACATCCCGATTATGAAGGCGGGGTTTTACTTGAATTGGATTGGCTAGGAGTAGGGGCGTCCAGACCCTTGCTACCCGCTCAGCGGCTTGATCAGGGGTGCTGTATAGAGATAATTCCCGGGGCGCACTATTATCCACAGACGCCTCAGCAACTCCAATCATAAAATGAGTGCAATGACAGAAAAGCAGGAATGTCGTTATTCTAAAAATACAAAGCATAAATACATACTCTTAATAAATTACAGTTCTATACTATGTATATAGGGTAAGAATATGTATTTTGTCAACATATCTTAGATTAGTTATTTCGCATTGATGTGCTAGTATTGGATTTCAAATAGACGACTCACTTAGACCATCATTTACCGATAATGTTTCAATATCATGTGTTTTTGAGAGGCCATCCGTCTATTTGCTGAGATCTGGCAGTACTTGCAATCTGACAGACATTATCCTTACAGTATTGGTAGCAAAGCCCCACCCGTTCCTATCTGAACAAAACTCAAAATAATTATTGATCTTTCGATGAAGAACCTATATCTAATATAGAGTTGCCCAGGTGGCGGAACTGGTAGACGCGCTAGATTCAGGTTCTAGTGGGCGCAAGCCTGTGGAAGTTCGAGTCTTCTCCTGGGCACCACCATCTCTCAGAAAAAAGGCTAAAATAATGACAACTGAGATTCACCAACAAAAGATGACTCCTGAGATACATTTTCACAAGTATGATCTGCCCGTGGATGTAGATTTAGGTAACATTATCGCCGTTGATACGGAAACTATGGGGCTTAACCCCTATCGCGACCCCCTCTGCCTTGTACAATTGTCGAGCGGAAATGGGGTTTGCCATCTCGTACAACTTGATCGCGAGACGTATGACGCGCCCAACCTCAAAGCGATCTTGAGTGACCTTTCTGTATTGAAGATATTCCATTATGCTCGTTTTGATGTAGCAACACTTGCTCAGCATTTGGATATTCTGGTCGCACCCGTATTCTGCACAAAGGTGGCTTCAAAGCTAACGCGCACCTATACTTATAAGCATGGTTTGAAAGATTTATGTAGGGATATGCTGGGTATCGATATTTCCAAAGAAGAGCAAATGACCGACTGGGGTGCAGCTGAATTTACGCCTGCCCAAATGAAATATGCAGCCACCGACGTATTGCATCTGCACGCTTTGAAAGAAAAGTTTGTAGAGCTTATGGAAAGAGAAGGGCGTACGGAAATAGCTGAGGCTTGTTTCTCTTTCCTACCCTATCGATCCGTTTTGGATTTACTTGGATTTGACAATCCGGATATTTTCCTGCATTAATGTTCATCATAACTTGTTAAGGGGTTGGAATGTCGAACACAATACAGCTGCGCACGGTTGCAGAATCTGATGATATAAGCGAAGCAAGGCGTGTTTTGCGTATTGAGTCTCAGGCTCTTGAAGTCCTGAGCCAGCAACTCAGTCAATCATTCATTAACACCATCGATATCCTCCAAACAATCAAAGGCAAGATTGTGGTAACAGGAATGGGCAAAAGTGGTCACGTGGCCCGAAAAATTGCCGCAACCTTTTCCTCAACAGGATCTCCTGCTGTATTCGTACACCCTGCAGAAGCTAGTCACGGCGACTTGGGCATGATCGAGCAAAAGGATGCCATAATGGCCTTATCTAATGGCGGTGAGACTACTGAGTTGGGCGGGATTTTAAGATACGCGAAACGGTTCAAGATTCCATTGATTGCCATAACCAGTAAGCCCAACAGCACACTGGCAGACGCAGCTGATGAGACTATAGTTCTACCTGGCGTGGCTGAAGCGTGCCCCATCGGTTTGGCACCGACAACATCGACAACTCTGATGATGGCATTGGGTGATGCCATCGGTGCGGCACTCCTGTGCCGGAAAAAATTCTCTACCACGGATTTCAGCGTTCTTCATCCAGGAGGAACTTTAGGATCGAAGCTACAAAAGGTTGCCGATCTTATGCACAAGGGCAACAAATTACCACTGGTGTTGGAAACGGCCAGTATGTCTGAAGCATTGGTTACTATGACTGAGAAGAGCTTTGGTTGCGTCGCAGTCTGTAACGAGCAAGGCCTTGTCATCGGCATAATTACTGATGGTGACCTACGTCGGCACATGGGCATGAACCTGTTGCAGAGCGAAGTGACTAACATTATGACGCCATCCCCTCTGTTTATCAGTCCCGACGCTCTTACTGCTGAGGCGGTGCATATAATGAATGAAAAGAAAATCACAAGCCTTTTTGTCAGTGCCGATGATGCTTCTGGACCATTTAAACCATTAGGCATTATCCATATCCACGATTGTCTAAGGGTTGGGCAATGACGAAGAAGGGGTATAAACCAGGCTGGCGATCTTCCGGTAGTCGTGGCAGCAAAGAATCCAGTCGTTTGGCTGCGAGGCTGAAAATTCTGCTGCCCCTATTTATAGTGGCGGTCCTGCTTTCTATATTCTTTTGGCCAAAGCTTGAACACTTTCTGAAATCGACCTCACAGCCCAAGGCCATTGAGCGAATTTTGAAAGAAAATCCTCAACTGGAAAACAAGGTAATACATCCTAAACTAGACTCCATCGACAAAAAGGGTCGCCCGTTTTTGATCGAGGCGCAATATGCGACGAACATGAACGATAATAAAACCGAATTCACCAAACCCTCTGGGCATATTCAACTAGACGATGGCAGTAAAATGTCTTTCGTGGGCGACAGAGGATATTACTATAAACAAGAAGAAATGATGGAGATCGAGGATAACGTCAACGTTAAAACCGATAAAGGCTATGATCTTAAAACCAGTTATATGAAACTTTTCCCTAAAGAAAACAGCGGGGAAGGTGACAAACCCATCCATGGCACGGGCCCAAGTGGCGAAACTATTGAGGCAGAAGGCTTTAAAATTACAAATAAAGGGGATATAATAGAGTTCTTAGGCAAAACAAAAATATCACTGCCAGGCACCAAATAATGAAAATTGTATATCTCTTGTTCCTTTCTGCATTGCTTTCACAGCAAACCATTGCGTCCTCAAGCGAAACCATGAAGGAGGCGGAAAAGGTCCCCCTCATCATCGATTCAAAAGAAGGTCTCAAGTGCGACAGAGAGAAAATGTCGTGTGTTGCAGTTGGTTCTGTGGTCGTTACTAAAGGCCCATACGAAATGCACTCGAACAGAGCCGACGCCTTTATGAAAAAGAACGAAACCGGCAAAATGGAAATTAACCGTGTGGAAGCCCATGATGACGTTAGGTTCTTCGGTTTGCACGGCGAGAAGGCCACGGCGGATGATGCGGTTTATGATCTTGAATCCCAAAAAATCACACTGAGCCCCGGACAGGGACATCAGGTCGTGGTTTGGAAGAATGAATATGTGCTGCTGTCAGACAATGTTGATATTTACTTCAAGGAAGATCAGGACAAAAAGCTGCAAGTGGATAAGATTGAGGCCAATGGCCATGTATCCATGTCTTCCCCTGATGAGCTTGTAGAGGGCCATAAGGCCGTCTTCACGCCTGCAAACAAACTTGTGCTGGTAACAGGTGACGTCAGGGTCAATCGCAAAGAAGGGCAATTACGAGGCCCAGCTGCGCAAGTAAATCTGGACACAAAGGTCAGTAAAGTGTTAAAAGATAGCAATGTAAGTACTGGTGACCGCGTCCGAGTGTATGTATACCCTGAAGAGGTCGACAAAAAAGCCGTACAGAAGTGATTTAAATAAGGTAGTAGTTTTATATGGAATCCTCAAATCTTCAAAAAGGTTTGGCCACCGAGGCCCTATCGAAATCCTATAAAGGACACAGCGTCCTCCAAAATGTTTCCATCAGTGTACAACGAGGAGAAGCCGTTGGTCTGTTGGGTCCTAATGGCGCTGGAAAAACCACCTGTTTTTCGATTATCGCGGGGCTTATAAAACCCGGCGAGGGCTCCGTTTACCTGGATGACACAGACATTACGAAATTACCCATGTACAAGCGTGCACGCCTTGGCATCGGGTATTTGCCTCAAGAATCATCGATTTTCAGAGGACTGACCGTTGAAGGCAACATAATGGCCGTCCTTGAAATTGTTGAGAAGGATAGGGATAAAAGAGAAGACATGTTGGATTCCCTGCTATCCGAATTCGGCATAAAGCACATTGCTCGTTCCAGCGCCATCACACTTTCCGGGGGAGAGAGAAGGCGTGTTGAAATAGCCAGAGCACTCGCTTCCGACCCTCATTTCATGCTCCTTGACGAACCCCTGGCAGGTATTGACCCCATCGCTGTATATGAAATTCGCGAGCTGATCGCCCATCTCAAGGATCGTGGCATCGGCGTTTTGTTGACCGACCATAATGTTCGCGAAGCTTTAGATATCGTGGATAGGGCCTATATCCTCAATGAAGGTCAGGTTCTCCGCAAAGGAACCCCATCAGAAATCATCGCCGATAAAAATGTTCGTCGAGTTTATCTTGGAGAAAGCTTCTCTCTGTAATAAAATGAGATATGTCTATCTCACAGCAATTACAACAAAAGCAAAACCAGTCTCTGGTGATGACGCCGCAATTACAGCAGGCGATAAAAATACTTGAGCTGTCAAACCTTGAGCTTGCCTCATATTTGGAAACTGAGATTCTCACCAATCCTCTGTTGACCATGGATGAACAGGATTTACCCCCCGAAGATATTAAATCTGATGATGAAGAAAGCGAAGACGATTTTGATGATGTGTGGTCTGAAGAAAGCATGTCTGATCGGATTACGTCTGCCCCCAAGGAGGCTGCTACCTCGCGGGAGAGTTCACTGGAGAGGATCGAAGCAAAAGAAGCTTCTTTGCGGGAACACCTTCTCTCACAACTGGCAACTGATATAAATGATCCGGTTGACAAGCTCATCGGCTCGTTCCTTATCCGCATACTGGAAGACACAGGCTATTTCCCCCTGGATTATTTAGAACAGGCCCGCAAGCTTGGCACCACACCTCAGCGCATCGAAGAAACCATACAGCTGTTACAGCAGTTTGACCCCCCAGGGGTTTTCGCACGAAGTCTCGCAGAATGCTTGCGCCTTCAATTACAGGATCGGCAGGTACTAACAACTTCCCTTAATAAAGTTTTGGACCACCTTGATCTCTTTGAGATGGGTGAAATTGATAAACTGCTAAAAGTTTGCGGCATCAGCCGTGAGCAGCTTAAAGAGATCCTGACTGAAATTCGCCTGTGCGATCCGAAACCTGGACTTAAATATTCAAGCACGGAAACCGGCCATGTGGTTCCAGATATTGTTCTGTCAGGCAACAGTGAAGCTGGTTGGAGTCTTAAATTAAATGAGCAGACTTTGCCCAGAGTAATGGTTGATGAGGCCTATTATGCTGACTTGAAGAAGATGAAAAATCAAAGTTCTTACGTCGGTGAAAAATATACCGCTGCAAACAGTTTGATCAAGGCCCTCAATCAAAGGGCGCAAACCATAATGGCCGTGACCGAGCAGATCTTACGCATTCAGGCGGAATTTTTCGAGAAGGGAATTCACTTTCTCAAGCCCATGATTCTGGCTAACGTTGCCAGCATCACAGGTTTGCATGAAAGCACGATCAGCCGTGTCACGACCAATAAATACCTACAAACACCCCGGGGAACTTTTGAACTTAAGTTCTTCTTTACCTCATCGATCTACAGCCTGCATCAAGAAGATGATATGTCCTCAAGCTCAGTGCGCGAGAGGATTAAGGAGATCGTTCGACAGGAAGACCAAGCGCATCCCTTGTCAGATGATCAGTTGGTAAAACTTCTCAACGCCGAGGGCATTTTGGTGGCAAGGCGTACCGTGACTAAATACCGGGAAAGTCTTGATATCCCCTCATCTTTTCAAAGAAAGCGCCGCTATGCCTGCCACTTTTAACATGAAGGAAAGCACATCATGATTGTCATAGGCCTTACGGGTTCAATCGCCACCGGCAAGTCTACCGTTGTTGGTTGGCTCAGAGAAATGGGTATCCAAGTATATGATGCGGATGCAGATGTTCATCACATGTTCCAACACAACCAGGACGTGATCGAGGCTGTCCGGCAACTTTGGCCAGAATGTGTTGGTGCCGAAGGGGTGGATCGATCATGCTTAAGACAAAAGGCTTTAAATAGCCCTCAGACGGTCAAACAGCTGGAAGCCATTACGCATCCTATAGTCAGGCAATTGAACCAAGAATTTATAGAAGAGCGCAAAGCTGCGGGTGACGAGATTGTGTTTATGGATATCCCGCTGCTGTTCGAAACGGGCCTTGATTACAAGCATGATGCCACACTGGTGGTCGCTTGTTCCGCTGAAAACCAGCGAGCTCGTGCCTTGCAAAGAGGAATTGATCCCGCGTTACTTGATCAACTGTTAGGACGACAACTAGCCATGTCCCTCAAGATACTCAGGGCTGATTTCGTTCTCAATACAGATGGAACACTTGCCCAAACACGAAAAAAGCTGCTAGATGTACTGCATCAGATAGAACTAAAGTACGGCATCAGCATTCTTAGAGGTTAATATGCGCGAAATCATTCTGGATACGGAAACAACGGGACTGAACCCTGGTGATGGGCACCGCATTATTGAGATTGGCTGTCTCGAAGTGATAAACCTGCTGCCAACGGGCCGTACCTACCACCAATATATTAATCCGCAAAGGGATGTCCCGCCTGAGGCAACGGCTGTACATGGGCTTACCGATGACTTTCTTGCTGATAAGCCTGTATTTCGAGATATTGCGGATGAATTTCTCGCATTTATTGGAGAGTCTACTCTGGTCATTCATAATGCCAACTTCGATATGCGGTTCCTAAATGCTGAGCTGTCCAAAATAAACTATCCCAAATTAAAATTCAGCCGCACATTCTGTACAATGATACTTGCCCGCGAAAAGTTTCCTGGCTCCCCTGCGAACTTGGATGCTCTCTGCCGCAGATTTAAGGTGGATAACTCAGGACGTATTCACCACGGTGCTTTGCTAGACTCTGAGCTGTTGGCAGACGTATATCTGGAATTAAAAGGCGGTCGGCAAACGTCTCTTAGCCTCACAACGGCCAAGAAGAAGCTCACCTTAGAGAACAATCAAAAAACGAGGCCCTATAGAGAGCCTCGTCATTTTGAGCCGACCGCTGAGGAGCTTGCGCTCCACAACGATTTGATGGCAAAGATAAGTGCTTAGTTCTTGGCAGTACCAGTCGTGCCCTGTTGCTCTTGCATAGCCATAAGTTGGCGACGGTAGATCTCAGCGAAATCAACCGGTGCTAGAGCAAGTGGTGGGAAACCGCCATCCCTTGTGACATCGGCAACGATGCTGCGCACAAATGGGAACAGCAAGCGAGGGCACTCAATCAAAAGAACGGGAGGAACGCTCTGCTCAGGCAGGTTTCCAAGTGTGAACATACCCGCATAAGTCAGCTCCATCATGAAGACCCGTGTCGTGTCACGAGTAGCTTCCGCGCTCACGTGGAGCTCCACCTCAAACTGATGATTTTCGCCTTGGGTCGGATGGGCTCGAACTTCAATATTTAGATTAATTGAAGGGGCCTCCTTAGAATTAGCAAATCCCAGAGGACCAGGAGTCTCAAAAGAAAGATCCTTAATATATTGCCCATTAACTGTTACAGGCAATGTTGGAATCTGATTTTCTCCCTCTTGGGCCACTGTTTTAGTCTCGTTTCCTTTAGTCTTGCTAGACTTAGCCATATCTGACTCCTTTTTGCAATTATACACATTAACCGAGAGCAACCCCCCAAGAGAAATGCTGACTTCTCTGGCTGATTTTGCTACTATTGAGTAGAGTATATCAATAAAGTTGATAGAACGTTACCTCAAATACGATTATAAGAGAAAAATATGGACATCCTTATCCTAGCCCTCATCGCCGGTTTCGTCTTGTACCGCCTCTATAAGGTACTGGGCCAGGATGTGGGCATAAAGCTAGAGCAAAAACCCGGGGCTGCTGCTCCTCAGTCATTCGCTACAAAAACTGCTTCGAGAGAACAGGTGAGCACTGATCTGGCTCAGCAAATCCATGATGTGAAGAAAATCGATCCTGAATTCAACCAAGACGACTTTTTGCAAGGCGCAACCAAGGCCTTCGAGATGATATTGGAGGCGGTTAACAAAGGGGACAAGGGTGTTCTTAAATCTTTACTCTCCCCGAAACTTTACACCCAATTTGACAAGCTGATCGATGCACGTGAAAAAAAGAAACAAGTGTGGGATAATACGCTGCTGCGCATTAAAAAAGCCGAGATTAGCGATATTGAAATCAAGGATGGAACGCTTGTCTTCGTGACCATTCAAGTGGTTTCTGAGCAGATTCTGGTCACTAAAGATGCAAAAGGCAAGATCATAGACGGTGATCCTGATCAGATTGAGGTATTGACCGACGTCGTAACCTTCAGTCGTGACGCGACCTCGCCTGACCCCAATTGGATGCTCGTTAAAACCACTACAACCGATTAGGGCGACATGGTTAAGAAAGGCCTTAGCGATGAGGATCTGCAAGTTTGGGCCCATTATACTCAGGGCATCAAGCCCCTGCATCCAGGTCATCACCAGGGTGTTCGCTCTCATAGGAATGCCATCACTGCTGACATATCCGTTCCAGAGTCCCGTAAAAAAATTACGCAGCTTGTCAAACCTCCCAGCGCAAGAGATCTCAAAAATGTCCACATTCACGCACGACTCGATCTGCATGGGCTGAGCCAAGATGTGGCCTATGACCGCATTATCAAATTCATTGAGCGGGCCTATCATGGCAAATGCCGTTGCGTCCTTATTATCACCGGAAAAGGCTTGGCGGAAACCGAGCACTGGTGGCAAGAGCAAGGCATCCTCAGACAGCAAGTACCCCGCTGGCTGATGGAAGAGCCCATGCACTCCAAAATTACCACATACACCCATGCCCGACCCGAGCATGGTGGGACTGGAGCGTTGTATGTGTTTATAAGAAAAAAATAGATACGAGCGGGTTATATAGTTCCCCAGATTATAACTTGAGCAGCAAAAAAATTTTACTATTGGATACCTAGCAGTTTTTCTAGCTCCTGCAGTACAGCATCTGTCATCTTGAATCTGTATTCAAGGGAGTCGTCCTCAACCTCGAGCCCGAAACGTGGCGCAAGGTCAACGCCATAGCGCAATACATTGCCCATTGCCATTTCACGCAAGAGTCGCCGATTTTCAGCACTTAAAGCACTGGGAACGATTTCGCCTTGGTATCCGGATTGTCTAATAGCTGCTTCTATCTTGGTATGCCCTGCAAGTGTGTAGTTGATTATGCTTTTAAAGACCTCAGCTTGCTGATCAGATACGGTCTTTCTTTTGATTGCTCTGTTTAGGGGAGACAAAAGCCAAACCATTCTTTGGCCTAGTTTTACGGCCCGTGCTTCATTTCTCAGGTCAGCTGCTCCCGGGGACATGCGCTGGGCCGCAGCCTTAGGACGCGCGGCCTCGTCAGATTGAGTTATCTTGGGACTGGTTGCCCGCGGTTGTTCATTTATCACTCTTGCTTGCGGTGGAATATATAATCCTTCTTCCGTAGAGGCCAGAGACACGCCATTCAGGCATACGTAAAGACCCACCAACAACATCAGAGAATGGTACTTCATAACTTACTCCAGTTTACGATTAATCCTGATAGACATTAATTGTTTTGCCATAAAAAGCAATAAGGATTTTTTCCCAGGGAGGCAAGCTCATTTGCGCTTTATCATAAAAACTGTGTAGGTTGGTTCGAAAACCTAAAGCTATTGCCAGGTATTTACTCGTTGGTAACAGCGATCTGCAAGTCCTCGCCGCGGCGTTTGCTTGGATCCTGGGCAGAGGCTGCTAACATTTGCTTTGCAGCTATCGCCGGTGATATAGAGACCTTCTTGATGTGCCCGGCATCAAGCAAGGCTCGCTCGGAGTGCTCTAAGATGTTTTTAGCCGTCACTTTTTCTGAGCGTTGTATTACACACCCACCAATGGACGCCGAGATGATGATTCTCTGGCCCTGTATCATAAATGGCGTATGTTCGAGTACTTCTATCAAGCGTTTGGCCACCACAATGATTTCATTGTGATCGCAATTTTGAAGGATAATGCCGAAACTCGACCCTGAGATGCGGCCCACCACGTCGTAGACTCGAACCATACGTCCTAACAGTTCTTCCACCTGGTTCATAAGCTTTTGGACCTCCTCAGACCCAAAGCGAATTCCTATCAAGGGGATTCGATCAACACAGAAGTACATAAACGCGGCGCGTATGCCAGTGGCCTCGCCGGGGCCTAATATTGATGCTAGCTGTTTAATAATGTCCGTTTCTTCCAGATGTCCTTGCCCTTCTTGTTCCTGTACGGACTGACTTCGGATATAGCCTCTGCACAACAACATCTGTCCTTCGGGATTAAAAAAGATTCGGCCTTGTTCTTGGATCTTGGAAATCTTGTTTCCTTGCACCTGCAGGTCATAGTTCACTGTATACGGAACCCTTTTAACCGCAGCTTGGTGAATGGTAGCAAGTCTTTTTTCTAGGTCTTCGGAGCTCATGCGATTGGCGAAATGATCCCCAGTCTCGTAAAAATGGATATCACCCAGGAGCAGGTCAACGGGTGATTGCCATTGGATATGGTCTCTTGCGAAGGTCCATTCGAAAGCGAACTTGTTGTATATATCTGTCAAGGTTATAAGATTGGCCATATTAATATTGTCCATGTGGATCAAAGTTCGTGTGGATTACGGATTCTATTTGCACTATGGCACCGCTATCATGCACGAATGTTTCAAAACCCTCACGGGGATCGATTCCTTCGGGGTGAGGTTGCATGAAGTCTATTTTCAGCCAACCCTCATCCTGAAAATTGACAGAATCTAATTGATTGCCCGTAATGATCAAATTGTTTCCCATATTTAAGATATCACTGGCATCCAGGACAACGTTATGACCCGCATCATTGGCTACAGCCGTATGGTCGATATGATTTTCAAATGCAGGAATGTTGTCTGCGCTGACAATGCGGCCTACATCGAGGGACGCCTTGGAGATGCTACCAATGGAATTGTTCAGAACATCGTCATTGGAGGTGCTTAGGTGTGAAAAATTTCCGTCATTAAATGAGGGTAAATGATCCATAAACGAAACTGTGTTCTGATTGACCGCGCCGACATGGTCTTCATGACCAGGCATAACTGAATCATGGTCTGCATGTGCATTGTGAAAGGGTGAATCTGTTGTGTGCGCTTTATCAAACATCGTAGGCGTAGATGCCAAGATAGGAGGACCAGCTATTTTATTTAGCATATCAGAACTATTTTCCCCATGTTGGGATACCACTAGTTTCAGTTTACTATCCGCAGCACCATGTTCATCGGCCCCATGGTGGACAGGGCCGATTTTCTGGGAATGATCGGACGCATCTTTGCTACTCGAGCTTCCGAAAATGAAGTTGAAGATCCTACTGAATAGACCGCCATTATCGTGAAAGTCTGACATGAGTTTCCTCGTCGTTTCTAAATCTTTGTTTTCTATGGCGAAATACCTGCCACCTACTTTAAGGTACGCCTATTAGATTAATTTTTAATTAAAGCTCCCCCTCTTTTACCACTCCTCCAAATATGCTAATTATAAAGGATAGACCATTAAAAGCCTAAACCATGACCCCAGACTTCGATCTTACGGAACTCGCGCTTGTAGCCCTTGTGGCCCTCAGCTGTGGCATCTTGCTGGAAAGATTTCGGCAACCGGCAGTCTTGGGATATATTCTTGCCGGTCTCATTTTGGGCCCATCCGTCCTAGGGCTGGTCGAGAGTAGGGAGCATGTGACCATGCTAGCCGAGCTTGGTGTGCTCATGCTCCTGTTTGTTGTAGGTATCGAGCTCAACCTGGAGGACTTTAAGCGAACTTGGCATATTTCGTTGCTTTGTACCCTCCTACAAGTCGCAGGATCTCTCGTTGCGGTGTTCATATTTAGTGGTATTTTCAGGCTGCCATTTGGTTTATGTGTCCTATTAGCCTTCGCCGTGGCCCTCAGCAGCACGGCCGTGGCAGTTAAGATGTTAGAAAGCATCAAAGAACTCACCACAGACACGGGGCGCCTCACCATTGGGATTTTGATTGCTCAAGACTTGGCTGTTGTGCCTATGATGCTCATCTTGCGCAACCTGGCGGGAGAAGGTTTCGATGTCTCTGTGTTGGTTAAAATCTTTCTCTCCTTAGGAATTTTAGGTGGCGTTATTTGGGCATTAAGTCACAGAGAGCAACTCACTATTCCCTTTAGCAAAATAGTGGCCCAGCAGCCTGATCTTGTACCCCTTGTAAATATCGCCATATGCTTAGGATTTGCCAGTCTCACCGGCATGATAGGGCTATCGGCAGCCTATGGCGCTTTCCTGGCTGGATTGATCCTGGGGAATACTCCCGATTCCAAGCAACTAGTCAAAGCGGCAAAACCAGTCCAGAGCATTCTCATGATGGTGTTTTTCCTCTCCGTGGGCTTGCTCATGGATCTCAGTTACATTTGGGAGCATCTCGTCCGGGTGATTTTGTTGCTGCTGATGATTACCGTCGGCAAGTCCCTGCTGAATATTGGTATCCTGCATCTTTTAGGACAACCCTGGCACCGCTCGTTTCTTTCGGGCTTGTTGCTAGCCCAGATGGGTGAGTTTGCCTTTGTGTTGACCACTGTCGGCATCGACGTTGGCATCATCGACGAGGGTGGCAGCAAACTTATTATTTCCCTTGCTGCGATGTCTCTGGCCTTTAGTCCGTTTTGGCTTGCGGGCGTGCGAAGACTTCTTAAGGAAAAGCATGGGGAATCGGAAACCTTCAACCACCTTCTCGACACAGCATACGGCCATGAACTTAAAGTTCTGGGCCGTGCCTCATCCGCTTTTGGAAAAGCTTGCATAAATATCGTTAAAAGGATACTAAAGCGTGATAAAACAAACGATTCGGAAAAAGCCTGATTTGTTACACGAGAAGCAGTACAACGGCGTTGTTGCAGGAATAGATGAAGTGGGACGAGGACCATGGGCTGGGCCTGTGGTTGCTGCGGCGGTGGTATTTCATTCTTATGAACTGCCTGAAACTTTTACGCGGTATATTAACGATTCAAAAAAACTGCTGGAAAAGAGGCGTCTCGAGGTATATGAGGCCCTGGTATCTTCCGAGTATTGTTCTTATTCTCTGGGACAGGCCAGTGTTGAGGAAATCGATTTGCTGAATATCCGGGAAGCCACGTTTCTTGCTATGAAGAGAAGCTTTCAGGGGCTTGGCCCACATGTGGATGTGGCTTTGATTGATGGCAATGCATCACCTGGACTGCCCTGTCAGACGGTCACTATCATTGGTGGAGACCAGGTAAGCTTGACTATTGCAGCCGCTTCTATTATCGCTAAAGTTTATCGTGATAATTTGATGGGCCAGTTAGCGGCGGATTTTCCTGCCTATGGCTGGGAAACCAACGCCGGCTATGGGACCAAACACCACCAGGATGCACTGAGGAAGCACGGCGTCACAACCCACCATCGACGCAGCTTTGCCCCTATCAGGGAGTTGTTAGAGGCAGCCTGAGGTTTAGTTGAAAGACATAAGGAAAAGCCCCGATGCTTATGAGAACAGTCATCACCGCCGTCTTCGGTATACTGATTTCTTTTTCCGTAGAGGCCTCCGATAAAGTCCAAAATGGAGAGAAGCCTCATCCCAGGCGAAGTTGCTGGAGCTTGCTTAGCGACCTCTTGCCCTGGTCAGCCGTGCCTAAGACTTATCTGGAAAGCATCAATAAATCTATTTTTGAGGTTATCGATAGAAACATTTTCGTTACCCTTGTCATACCCCAATTGGATCTTAGAGAACTACAAGCTCTAAGCTGCACTTCGACACGCGGCCGTGATTTGGTGCGGGAATGTGAACAGAACTTGCGAAACAAGATAGGCCAGGGTTTTAAGGACGAAGCCCCAACTATTAACGAAAATGAGCTAAGACTAGCGAATACCCTGCACATTCCCGTTTTTGACCTATCATGGTGGTTCCCCCTTGCCGCTAGCATAGATGGGTCCGAGTCCGATGAAGCGGATGAATCAAAACAATCTTCAGGTGCAACCGAGCTGATTCTTGGTAGTGTAATACATCGGTGTTGTAAAAGCCTTAAACCTTATGCAGACGGTCAAGACCATGAACGGCATCCGACAAGTCATTTCTATGAACATATATATCGATTTTATGGAGAAAACGAACAGATAGCAGCGAAGCAAACATCTTTTGGGCTCTGTAACTCAACAGGGGACCGAATGATGTTAACGCTGGAAGGGGGAATGAATGCTTGTATGTGTTATGATAGATCTTCAGGACATTTGTATGTGCCCGCACTAATTGGCCAGCTAAAAGGGCTACAGACTTTTTCTCTTACGGGCTTAAGCGGCCTTACTTTACCCAAGGAAATCAGGTTGCTGGAGAATTTAACCACATTATTTTTGACATCCAATAACATTAGCGTTTTTCCACATGAAATTTTGGGAATTCGAAATTTACAGAGTCTCAATTTACAGAATAACCAACTTAAAGATCTACCTGAGAACATGGCAAGTCTATCAAAACTCGAGCAACTCTACCTTGGTGATAACCTGTTCACCGAAGTACCCATTGGGATCTCGACACTCACCGCATTGACTTATCTTTCCCTAAACGGCAACAATATTTCGTATATCCCTCGGGAGTTGTGTGGTTTGAATTCTCTACGCATAGTTGATCTCTTATGGCATGAACACAATAAAATCTCTCTGGCCTTTATTTTATCTATGATCATCACAGTTCCATCCTTATGGGACCATGAAAATAGAAAGATTGATGGTGGAGCCCGCCTTGTTGTCGAGGACAGATTTACATGCCGATTGCGTGGACGCATCATACAGGCTATTCTCCTAGCAAGTCTTCCTGTAGTGAAAATATGGAGTTGGTTTCAGGACCGGGCTGATTAGGAAAAAAACCTTCATCAACCTTCCGCGCCATCGCCAGCTTCGCTACTTTCTTCATCAAGGTCGGCAGAGCATATTGGTGAAGGTCTTGGGGGCGAACCCATAGGCCATCCTTGAGCTCAAACTCACCGGGATCTGGATATATGCTGAGCACCAGATGAAAGTGGGTGAAAGTATGCTCAACCATGCCCAGTTTGCCATGAAGATGATGATCTTCAGACTCGTTTCCCCATGGGGTGGTTGGAAATCCCATCATGCCTCCCAGGAGCCCTTTTTCAGGACGTTTATGAATCAACACCTGGCCTTCCTGGTTTTGGATCCAGTAGGCAATTCCATAACGGGTAGGGCGTGCTTTTTTAGGCGATTGTTTGGGGTATTGATCTTGGCATTTATCTCGATAGCTCAAGCAATGCCGGATCAGCGGACAGCGGTCGCATTGGGGCTCTTTGGGCAGACATATGGTTGCACCGATATCCATCAGACCCTGCACAAAATCGCCATTTCTAGCTAGAGGTACAACTTTCTTCAAAGACGATTTTACCACATCAAACAAATGGGGTTTAACTTCATCGATTTTATCGAGGCGTGCAAAAATCCGGGCGATATTACCATCTACCGGCGCAGTCGGATGATCATAGGCTATAGCCGCAATGGCTGCAGCTGTATAAGGACCAACACCCGGTAAATTCAACAATCCTTCTTCCGTTTGAGGAAAGTGGGCCTTCAGCATTTGTGCTGCCTTGTGAAGACTGCGTGCTCTTGAATAATAGCCCAGACCCTGCCAAGCGTGCAGAATCTCATCCAAAGAACCACTAGCCAGATCTTTAACTGTTGGCCATTTATCGATAAATTGGTTGAAATAAGGCACCACAGTCACAGTGGTCGTTTGCTGAAGCATAATCTCGCTCAGCCATACGTGATAGGGATTTGAAACCACACCACTGACCGCACGCCAAGGAAATGAGCGTCGGTTTACATCATACCAAGCCAGTAAATCCGCAACCAGCATCAGGCTTCGCCTGCGGCCTTCCTGGAGAAGTCAGCCAGGTCCACACCCCACATTTTTTCAAGGTTGTAGAACGAACGTACCTCAGGTCGGAACAAGTGTACGATGACACTGCCCGCATCCAGCAACACCCAATCGCAAGGCGGTGTGCCCTCAATAAATATGGGCTTGATTCCCATGCCATTCAGATAGTTCTTGAGAAGCTCACCCGTCATTTGGATATGACGCTGGGACGTACCGCAAGCGATGACCATAAAATCGGCTATAGAAGACTTACCCGCAAGATCGATGCGGACCAAATCCGTTGATTTCTTTTCGTCTAAGAACTTTTCGATGAGACTGCAGACTTCCTCTGCGCTCGTCGGTTTCGTGATTCTTGCTACTTGCATTGTGCACTCACCTCTTTTCATACTTTAATTATAACATGTATTCAAGCGCCTGGAGAACTAAATTAAGAAAATACTACAGTCTGGCCTCCAGAAAAAAAAGCTGTTAAAATTTAGACTTCTTGTGCTATATTCAAGCCTTAAAGCGGCCTTTGGGGGTATTATGGAGAAGACATTAGAGAACAAACAAAACTGGTTTGTGGAACTCATCCGCACAGTCGGATCGGCACTGGTATTGGTGCTTATCATTCACACCGTTTTGGTAAAACCTTTCAGCATTCCTTCCCCTTCCATGAATCCCACCCTTGAGATCGGTGATTATATCGCCGTCAGCAAGTTTACCTATGGCTATAGCCGTTATTCCATACCGTTAAGTCCTAACTTATTCTCCGGCAGAATTTTTGGTAGCTCACCAGACCGGGGTGATGTGGCAGTGTTCCGTCCTCCCCACAATACGTCTGAGGATTGGATCAAACGCGTGATTGGTCTGCCTGGCGACCGCATCCGTATGGTTGAGGGCGTCCTACATATCAACGACAAACCTGTCATGCTCGAGAAAATCGGCGAGTATCACTGGTTTGACCAATATAACAAAGCCTATGATTCCGAGCTCTATATGGAAACCCTACCCAATGGGGTTAAGCATAAAATCGCAAAATCAGTCCCTTTCGGCCAGGGAAGCCTAGATAATACCCGTGAGTTCGTAGTACCCGAAGGCCATTTCTTCATGATGGGCGACAACCGCGACCATTCGGAAGATAGCCGATCTTCTAAAGTGGGTTATATTCCTTACGAAAACCTGGTAGGACGGGCTGAAATTGTATTCTTCTCAACGGATCTGCCCACACAAAATGGTGCTTGGTGGATGGTTTGGCGCTGGCCAACTGCGACTAGATATAGCCGGATTTTCACAATTATTCGATGATAGATTACGCTCCTTTATACAGCTCATTGGAATACCGGTTTAAGGATGAGGGCTTGCTGACACTTGCCCTCACACATGCCAGCCGTTCCAAGGAAGTGAACTACGAGCGCCTGGAGTTCTTGGGCGATCGAATATTGGGATTTGCAGTCGCCAAACTCCTATACAAAGAGTTCCCAGACGAAGCAGAGGGCGGCCTTGCTCGACGGCTGGTGAACCTGGTCCGTCAGGAAACCCTTGCAAAAATTGCAATCAGTATGGATCTCTCCCCTTATATTCTGCTCTCCAAGGGTGAGGAAAAGTCTGGTGGCAGCCACAAAGAATCTGTCTTGGCTGATTGTTGCGAAAGTCTTCTTGCTGCCGCATATCTGGATGGGGGAATTGAGCCCATAGATGTGCTCATGGACAAGTATTGGAAGCCTCTGTTGAATGAAGAGTTGGCAGCGGAAAAGGATGCTAAATCCCAGCTGCAGGAATATGTTCAAGCACGTGGCAAGCCTCTGCCCCAATACAATGTAGTGGGTGTCAGTGGCGCCAAGCATCAACCGACCTTCGTGATAGAGGTGGTCTGCAATGGCTATCCGTCTGTGCAAGGCACAGGGCCCTCAAAGCGGGTTGCTACGCAAGATGCAGCAGAAAAGATGTTAACCTTATTGATGAATGAGACCCATTAAATGAATGATTTACGTTGTGGCTTTATCGCCATCATCGGCGTTCCCAATGCCGGAAAATCCACCCTGTTGAACCAACTGGTGGGCACCAAGATATCCATCGTCACCCGGAAAGAACAAACCACACGAAACCGCGTGATAGGCATCTTTCTCTATGACAAGTCGCAAGTCATCTTAGTCGACACCCCAGGCATATTTAATCCCAAGGAACGCTTTGAGCGCGCCATGGTAAAAGCTGCTTGGACTGCGGTCAAGGACGCGGATCTCACAGCGGTCATCGTGGATGTCCATCAGAGGAAACTGGACGATTCTATTGCCATCATAGACCTGTTGAATGAACAAGGGGTCGAGCCGATCTTGCTTCTCAACAAGATCGATCTCTTAAACCGTGACCAGCTATTGGCCATAACGGAAAAACTAGTCAACAACCGAAAGGTTACTGATGTCTTTATGATTTCTGCCATTAAAGGCGATGGCGTTGAGGACTTAAGAAAAGCTTTCGCTGAGAAGGTGCCTTTGGGCCCGTGGCTGTATCCTGCGGACCAGATAACTGACTTGCCTGAAAAACTGCTAGCATGCGAGATCACTCGAGAGAAGATCTTTCAATACCTTCATCAGGAATTACCCTACGCTATTGCCGTGGAAACAGATAGCTGGGAAGAATTTGATAATGGTTCCGTTAAAATCACCCAAACTATTTATGTCCAACGTCCGAATCAAAAGGCCATAGTCTTGGGCAAGGGTGGACATCAGATTAAACTCATTGGCGAGAAGGCTCGAGTAGAGATCTCGGCTGCCCTTGATCGACCCGCGCACCTGTTCTTACATGTTAAAGTTAAAGAGAACTGGCCTGAGAAGCAGCAATATTACAGCATGCTTGGGCTGGATTATAATGCTTAAGCCATAGCCCATAATTATCAAGCCCCTTGAATCTTCCCACACCCTTTTCATGTTCATTCGAGATTAACTGTAGAGTTCTCGGCCCTTACAATGGAACTAGCAGGCTCAAAGGTCTCTACAGATTAACGTAATATTAATCTTTTTTTCACACATTCTTTATAGTATGATGATAGTGTCATTAAATAATAATATGAAAACCCAGCTTTTATGGGTAACAATAAGAAACTACCCGTGGTGGGTATTTCATATTTAAATAGGGAGTACTAAAATGAACACTCTAATAAACTTCATTCGTAACGAAGACGGCGCTACAGCAATTGAATATGGCCTGATTGCTGCCTTGATTTCAGTTGCGATCGTAACAATTCTTGGTACTGTGGGTACTAACCTGACAACCACGTTTACGACCATAGCGGGCAAGCTCTAAGTTCAATCAAAAATTGGACTCGGGCTGCAATAAGAAACCACCTTCTGTCTGTCAATTCAGACAGAAGGAATTTCTAGGTTGCATCTTTACGGAATGCACAGGTGGAACCGCTATTGAGTATGCTCTTGTGGCAAGCTTAATTTCGGTCGTAATTTCTGTTGCAGTAACGCTACTATCTAACAACCTTAAATCTCTCTATAACGCCATCGCTGCGGCTACTTAGGGGGAAAGTTGGATTTGATCTGAGCGCGGAGAGTAAGATTTTGCGAAAGCTGATCAAGAACTATTTCAAATCCACGAAGGGGTCGAACCTTATTGAGTTCGCCATTATTGCTCCTATATTCATACTTATCAACATTGGGATCCTGGATTTGGGTGCCATGATGATTGTACAAAATTCTCTTGATGCAGGAGCAAGGGCTGCTAGCCGATTTGGCCTGACGGGAGCCACGGCCGGCAGCACAAGAACTACAGCAATCGTAAACGAAATTAATACCACCGTTTCCGATTACAGTGGTGGTCTCGTGCAAACACAAAATCTGCTTATAAATATCGAGGCCTATCCAAACCTCACCAACTATGTAGCGAACACAGGAACCACCGGCTCCTATGGCACAGGAGGACAGATTGTAAAGTACACAATATCCTATAACTGGCCTACCTTCCTTGCCATATTCGGATTCCCGAGCCCAGTACAATTGAGTGGAACAGCGACGGTTCAAAACGAAAACTTCTGATAAACGGGATAATATAAGAATGAACATAATTCATCGAGTACGAAAGCATCTTAAAAACTCTCGTGGCTCCGCTGCTATAGAATTTGCTATTATCATGCCCGTATTGGTCTTATTTTTATCGGGCATTTTTGAGTTGTGTATGTTTGCATTGCTCAATAATAAATTAGTGCGAATCGCGGGTACAATGGGCGACCTGGTAAGCATGCAGAACATCAACCTGACCACATTACAAGGGATCATTGCAACCGCCCCCGATATGGCCCAACCATTCACTTATACTGGCCAAGGCAATGTCATCGTGAGTCTTGTTTATAACAACGGCCAAACTACTGACCCAACAAAAATGTTAATTTCTTGGCAGCAAGCGGATTCAGCTACGGTTAATAGTAATTTTGGCAAACCTGGGCAAAGACCAACAAACCTGCCCAATAACATAACTGTTATAAATGACGAAACTCTCGTGCTAACCGAGGTTTTTTATAACTACGTGCCTTTTATATTCACCAATATTATACCTGCTCAGACTCTTTATAAAACATCTGTGTATGTCCCGCGCTCGGGCGACATGGTCACACTCTTAACCCCTTAATGGATATGTAGAATGTCGATAAGAACAGCTTTATCTAGGGCTTGTAAGTCTACTAAGGGTTCGGTTGCCGTCATGACCGGCCTTACCCTACCGATAATCTCACTCATGGCCGGTATCGCCATTGAGGTCTCAAGGCAGGCTTATGTCGAGTCCATGCTCGCATTCGCCTGCGATGCTGCCGCTATTGCCGGTGCACGATATGATGTGACCAACGTCCAAGCAAATGCCCTGCAGATTTTCAATGCAAACTTTCTGCCAGGAACTATGGGCATCAACGTGACCCCTGTTGTAACCTACAACGCCACTACGGACTTAGTAACCGTGTCGGCAACCTCCACCATGCCCACCATTCTGGGGGGTGTTTTAGGAGTAGGCACCCTGAATGTAGGTGCCACGTCAGAGGTTCAGCGAACCTTTGGCGGCCTTGAGCTCATCCTGTTGTTGGACGTGACTGGCTCCATGAGCCAAAATAATAAAATTGGTGGACTTATTACCGCGGCAACTTCCTTGGTGAACACTATTTACCAAGGACAGACAACTCGACCCAACACTGCTATTGGAATCGTGCCATTTGTAACCACCATCAACATAGGTGCCAACAACACGGGCTGGCTCAGTGATCCATTAACCGTAGCCACGTTTCCAACAACCGTGCCATGGGCAGGATGTGTAAAGTCTAATTCACTTTTACAAACAGGGGATGAAAATTTTGATACACCACCTCCAGGAAACCTTTGGCCAACCTATTATGCGGACTCAACCATTCCTTTCCCTGACGATTGTATCGATCGTGATAACGACTGGCACATGGTTGCAACCCTAGGAACCAAAAGAAAATGTCCCGGCTTGCCACCAGTTCCGGGAAATCTCTTTGAAATATGGGATGCTTCTGGCTCAATCGATGGTCCTAATCGTAGCTGCCCACCACCTATAATGCCTTTGCATAACAATTCGGTAGACGTCATAAATTACGTAAACCAACTAGTGCCCATCAACGGTGGCGGCACCATGGGGAACCTCGGCTTTGTATGGGCTGGGCGCGTGCTTTCACCAAGCTGGAGTGGCCTCTGGAACGTACAACAAGCGGATGGCACCATTATCAATGGACAGCCTACTCAGCCGTATAACAGCGGTACGAGTCAAAAGGCTATAATCATGATGACCGACGGTGGTAGTCAATGGTATGATGACCCATTGCCGCCTATAGGTGATCCCACAGCCTATGGCTCGGCCCCTAATGATCGCTACGCGGTTGGCAAACTGGGCTCATCGGACATCAACGACTTTGTTAACCAAGTTAACAGTAAAATATCAAGGTTATGTACAGCCTTGAAGGCCGACGGTATCAAAATCTATACGATCACATTCCGGGTGACTGATCCAACGGTAAACGCTATATATTCCAATTGCGCCACAACCCCAGCTGACTTTGCACCAGCGGCCAACAACGCAGAACTGCTCACTATTTTTACCAATATTGCACAGCAATTACAAAATCTCAAAATCGTGGGTTAAGGGAATAACATGTTGCATTAAGGTATAGGCTGTATTACTTGTGAGGTCATAGTGATCGGTGGCAGGGGCAATACAAAGAAATTGTATACATACGTGCCAGTAATCGTTGCGGTTGAATGGGCAACCATGTTGACCGTAAAAGAAAACACCAAATTGCTGCCATAGGCCGACGGAACCATGGTTTGAGCGAAGTTCGAAATAACAGTGTTAGAAGCTGTGTTGTTTACATAGGCATATCTGGCGGTTTGCGAGATCGCATATTCCATAGATATTCTTCCCCACATAATCAAGCCGAATTCTATGCATCCAAAGACAAAGGCGATAAACACAGGCATAATCATTGCCAGCTCAATCACTGCAGCTCCCCTCGAGATTCGGAGGAAGCCCTTAGATTTCTTATTTTTATTCGGTAGTTGTGCGATAGCCAAGGTTGTCTCCTATCCTGTTCTTAATGTTATTGAGTCGCTGATAGGATACGGATTGGTGAGTATGAAATCCAAAGCATAAAGAGTTACCTGGCTAGATGCCGTCAGGGTTATATAGCTAGCCGGCGTCACACCGCCAGAACAGAAGGACAAGCATGAAACCGTTGAGCCGTCAGCACAGCCACAAAACTGGGTAGTGGTGACGGTCAAGGGACTCATTGCGGTTGCCGATGCCATGGTGGCCTGTATATTAGTCAAATTGGAGCTGCCTTGGACAGCATACAACAGACCCGCACTCAGAACTGAGCACAACTGATTCTTTTGGATGATTATCAAGCCGAAGTTAAAGATGCCTGAGAGCACCAAAAACAGGATCGGCATAATCAGCGCGAATTCAACTGCCGCGTTGCCATTCGATTTCCTTAGTCGTTCAATGATTTTCATGAGGGCATCACTTTCTATCCGATTTATTCCAGAAGACCACGACAACCAACTTGCGTCGTTTTACTGCCGCTACAGCCATTGTTAAGGCTACAGGGCGCCGTCACCGTTATGTTATCGGCAACAATCTGGGTGTTAGCGGGGCTACCGGAGCCACCATTACAATTATTTCCACCATATACAACATTAGATGCCGGCGTGTAAATGACGCCCGTACAGTTGTCCGAAGGTCCACTACCGAAATTGTGGGTTACTCCCGTTGCAGAGCGGTCACCAAAAAATAAGATGCTATCTAGTGATCCCGAGGTTGGCGCTGATAAATTCAGAGTGGCCCCTTGTCCTATATTAGCTGAAGCACATGAACCGGACGCACCAGTCAACACAACAGTAACCCCATTGCCTGAAACAGATGCTGACCCGTCTACATTAAAACAACCGCCGTTTACAACATAAGTCCCCGGCGACAACGTAACTTGGGAGTTAGCGGGAACATTCAGGCCACCACAATAGGTTCCAGGGCTTAGAATTTCCTTACTGCCGCAAGTATGGTTGGTAGCTGTGCATGAGCCGGCCGCAGGCATGCTAACA
>Ga0182030_10004333_pt1 | contig 30311 bp, 23 predicted proteins | sample 812S3MmetaG_FD_121299 | JGI IMG/M metagenome (GOLD analysis project Ga0182030, IMG submission 121299) | Permafrost microbial communities from Stordalen Mire, Sweden - 812S3M metaG (Illumina Assembly) | ecosystem: Environmental > Terrestrial > Soil > Wetlands > Permafrost | place: Sweden...
GCGGAATAATACTGCTGGAACTTGGCCGAGAATTCCACCACCATGGCAATCGTCATCGGAGCCTCGCCCGTCGAAAAGCCGGCCAGCGGCTGCGGAACTCCATCCTCCAAAACACGGAAATAATTTTTCGGAATGTTCGGGAGGAAGTGGCCTTTGTTATCGACCACCGCCGTGTCCACGGTCACCGTCAGCGCATCGGCCCGGAAGGTGGGAACGTCCGACGGCACATCGCCTTCTTTGTTCTTGCCGAACTTCGAAGGGATCTTCGGCGCATCCGGCGGAGCCGCGGTGGGCAGTTCGGCGTCGGGCGTCGCCGTGTTGGTCGACTTGCGCGGGCGCGCAACGGTCGTGCTGCTGTCGTTCAAGGGGCCTTGCTGCGCGGACATCAGCGCCGCGATCGCAAGCACACATACGAATGCGGGGAACAGAACTCGTAGGGGCTTCATGTTCAGATTATGACGTAATTGGCGCAGGGAAGGTTGCTCCCACGGCCGTGAACGATCGCGCCGCGGATCCCGTAAGGCTTCAGGAAACTTCTACTGCCCAATCGAGACGTTCGCCCGCAGACTGCGCCATTCGGGCAAATTCGCCGAGTGGGCGCTCTCGAAGTTGCTCGCCATCTCCTTGGCTTCAAATGGACCAAGGTTTGGAACCGCAAACGAGAATTGGCACACCGGCGGTTGTCCCACCCGTGCGTCGGTCGAATAGAGCGTGACGAAGACTTTGGCATCCGGGAACCGCACCGCTGAATGGTTTACCACGATGTACTGGACTTCCATCTTGCCTGCTGGATTCTCCACAATTCGAAAGCCCGTCACTTCGATGGACTTCGAAAGAGAGTTGGATGCACTCGCCGCCTGCGGCGCCGTCTCCGGCTTGGCCTCGGGAGCTGCCGCCACCGCAGCTTCTGCGTCGGCCTCCGGTAATTGAAAGAAATGCGTAACGTTCGCAAGCAGGAATCCCAGACCCGACCCTATGAGGATGACCAGGACCAGGAGACCATAGTTGAAGCCTTTCTTAAGTGCCGCCTGCTCGATAAAGGCCGGCGTCAGCCCGGGATCCTTGAAAGAAAGGAGCGTCTCCGGGAGCACGGGACCGGGCACCGTAACGCCGAAATCCACGGAGGTCCTGCACGGACCCGCCTCAGGCGCAGCCGGGACAATCATTTTCTTCACGATCGGGGAATATCTGACCAGGCGCCCCATGCGCGGACTGGGCTGCCGAACCGGGGTGTCGGGAGCTTGCGCCGCGTCGTTCGCGGGCGCCACCGGAGCCTCGTGCTCCACGGATCCCGCCGGGCGAACGGCCGCCGAGCTTACCACCGGCATCGCCAAACGCATTTGGACTTGCGCAGGCACCGGTCCCTTCACCAGCTTCTCGGGCTGCGTCGCAAGCGCGGCGCGCCCGATCAGACCTTGAGGATCGGTCAGCGGCTCCGCTGCTAAGTTTTGCGGTGCGGACGGGGCCATCGCCGGTGGAGCAGTCACCGCCGGAGATCCAGGCAGCGGCAGCTTTCCGCCCAGCGGAGGATCTGGCACTATATGCGGCCCAGCAGGATTTACGGCAGCAGGAACGGCGGAAGGCTCCTCCGGCGGGCTCGCGATTTCGGCCGCGCGATTCTCACCGGCGATGGCAGCTGCGTCACTCGCTAACTCTTTCGGCGTGGACTCTTTCGGCGTTGACTCTTCCGGCGTTGACTCTTTCGGGATTGACTCTTTCGGGCTTGACTCCGTCAGCAGCAATGATTCCGCAACCGGAGCCACAGACGTTGCTGCCGGTTCCTCCGCAGCACGTTCCTCCACAGCCACCGGCTTTTCGGACGCCGCGGGAAGCCCCGTCTTCGCTTTCACGGCAGCGATGGCGATGGCCGAGTCCAGAGCACGAAGCGATGCCGAGGACGTCGGTAACGACTGCAACTCCGGCGTGAGCAGGGATTGCTCTTCGGTCGGAGCATCGGGCTTGGCGGCAGCCTCCGGCGTCACGACTTCCGGAGTCCCTGTATCCTGCGACGCCGTCGTCCCCGCCGTTGTCTCTTCCTGAAGCGGAGCGATCTCCGCGACTTCAGCAGTTTTAGCTTCGGCAGTTTTAGCTTCGGCAGGTTTAGCTTCAGCAGGCGCAGCGGTAAGCGACGCAGGCGGCGGCGCCGCACGTTCACCGCGTAGATCTACGCCAGCCGCCAGCAGCATCCGGCTCAGCCGGCCTAATCGCGGCGCGGTTTCCGTTTCTCGAGCGGAAGTATTCTTCGCGTCGATATTGTTCGTCTCAGCGGCTGCCGTCTCGCTGGTCTGTGCCTCGACTGCCGTCGTATCGCTGTCCTGCGTTACGACGATCTTCGTTTCAATGATCTGCGGTTCGACAATTTTTGCATCGACAACGTCTCCAACAACCTGCGCGTTTTCGACAGGCGATGCTTCTCCTACGGGCGTCGCTGAGAGTGTAGATTGCGCGGCCTGAGCTTCCACGTGGTGAGCTTCCACGGGTTGAGCTTCGACCGGCCCGGAATCAAAGAGCTTGGTGTCAATCAGCTTGGTGTCAATGAGCTTGGTTTCGATGAGCTTGGTTTCAATCGGCCTGGTCTCAGTCGGCTTGGTTTCAGCCGACTTCGTCTCAAGGGATCTGCCTTCCATCGACTTCGCGTCCATGGATCGCGTATCCACCAGGCGGCTTTCCACCATTTTCGTTCGAATCGAACGGAATTTCTGCCGCGGTTCCCGATTCCGCGCACCAAATAGCGCAGCCGTTCTCGTCTCCATAAAGCGCGACATCTCGGTCGCGGGATCGACAATCTCCGGAATCAGCAGTCTCTCGGGCTCCGGGATCGGCGGATTCTGCGGCGCCTCGGCGATGGCTTTCGCGGCGGCGTCCAACCGCGCCTCGAGATCTTGCGACCCGGCCGACACGGCTCCAGACTCAACTAAGGCAGTCAACAGCTGCAGGCTGCCGTTGTCGCCCGCGCGCGTTTCATCGTGCGATTCATTGTTTGTTTCCGCGCTTGTTTCCATGCGCCGCAGCGCGCCGACTTCCGGCGTTGGCATCGCCGCCACTTCGGCTGCCACGAGCGGCTCCGTCGCCGCGTCGGGGAACGCGGAGGCCTCAGCGCCTTGATGCACCCCGTTGTTTTCTGCGCTGTTCTCTACACCGCTTACTGAGTCGTGAACGCTCGCAGGGACTTCCGGCGCTTCCGGCTTCGTATGCACCGCGGGCGCTTCCGCACTCGCGCTGTTCTTAGAAACCTCGGCATTGACGCTGCGCGCGGACGCTTCCACATTTAGGGTGCGCGCGGACGCTTCCACGACGCCCGCGAGCACGAGTTCCGCTTGTTCCGCGCCGTCGCAGGCGGGACACTCCCGCACGGTGGGAGCGATCTCACGGCCGCACTCCGGACAGATCCAGTGGAACATGTTTATAATCTAAACGAATTTTGGGCTGAATCCCTTCGGGTACTCACCCTACCGGAGACACCTAGGAACCTTAGGCAAAAGGGGGATTCCATCTCAGCGAAATGCGCTCTAAGCAACGTACTACCACTCTTAGGTCGCGTTGGATTGGTTCCGCGACGTGCCTTTTCGGCGACGGTAAAATGCAATCGCCGCAACGGCGGCAAGCACCACCAGCGAGACCCACAGAAGGTCGCGATGCACCAGTTCGGCGATGCGGCGCCAGTCCTCACCGATGTAATATCCCAGCGTGAGAAATCCCGCCACCCAGCATAAACCGCCGGCCCATGCATAAGCGACGAACGTCCCGAAGCCCAGCCCCGAAGCCCCCGCGATGATCGCCGTAAAATGCCGCACTCCGGCGATGTAGTAGCCCAGGAACAACGCCCAGTGGCCGCGCCTGTCAAACCACGCGTGGACTTTTTCCAGCTTGGCGTCGTCCATCCGGATGTAGCGCCCGAATTTGTGGACCGCGCCCAGCCCCAGCGTTCGTCCAATCCAATAACTCAGGCTGATCCCGCACCAGCTGCCGCAGACCGCCGTGGCGAACGCGCCCAACGGATGCATCGATCCCCGCGAAATCAGGTAGCCGCTGAAGACCAGCAGCGTTTCGTCGGGAATCGGTATGCCCACCACTCCCAACATCAGCAGCGCAAACAGCGCGACGTAGCCGTAGGTGGTTACCCAGTGAAAGACGAAGTCCACCGTTTCACAATAGCGCAGCGATCTCGGAAAATTGCGCTCTGCCGGCGGAAATCAATCGGCCACGGCGCGGGATCCGTTCGAAGGTACCGCCAGGAACTCCAGGAACTTGCGCTTGACGTCGACCTTCGTCGGGGTGGCCGCCGTGGGCTGCTCTTCTTCGAACAAGGAAGATGCGAATTCCGCGTACGCCCGGCCCAGTTCGGACTCGGGCTCCACCAGCGTCCCGTTGGTCAGTGCGCGGGATACGCCCTGGTAATCGTTCGGCATGCTCCGCACCACCGGCGCGCCCACGATGTCGGCAACCTGCTTGTTCGTGAATAGCGGCTTCTTCCCGGATCGATTGAGAATCACCGAAATCCGTTGATCCAGCTCCACCTCGCGCAGGAATGCCATCTTCTCGCGGGCCTGATGCAGAGACGGAATCTCCGGCGTGCATACCAGGAACACGCGCTTCGATTCCTGCATCAACTCCATCGAGTAGCGCTCCAGATTGCCCGACGTGTCGAAGCACAGTGTTTCGTAGTTCCGGCGCATGAACCCCAACAACGTGCGGACTTGCGCCGGTTCGATCCGCACATGCGGATTGATACGGCCGGCGTGCAGTACATCTAACCCCTTGAGCGAGGTGACCAGTTGCGGCCACAAATTCTCGTCGAGCTCGTCGCAATGTTCGCAAGCTTCCGGAACGGAGTGAGGATTGTTGAGCTGCAACAGGAAACGCACCATCCCGGAATTCAAGTCGAAATCCGAGAGCAGCACCTTCCCGCCCTGCTTGCGAGCCATCGCCGCGCTGACGTTGAGCGCAATCGTCGATGTCCCGGCACCCGCCTTCGACGGGAGGAACGTATAGATTCGGTTCGTGATTTCGTAGTGGACCGGATGCTTTTCCAGCAGGTCCTTCAAGTGCGTCAAGGACTCCCACACCGCTTTACGCTCGAAGGGCTCCACCAGGAATTCACGGACTCCGGCGCGCATGCCTTCCCGCAGGATTTGCGGATCCAGCGATTTATGCACCGCGACAACCTGCACCTGGCTCGCCTCTTTGTCCAGCGTTTCCAGCAGCGCCAGCGCTTTGTCCATTCGTTCAAAACTCAGAAATAGAATTTCAGCGCCGAAGCCTCGAAGAGCACGGGGGAGCTCCGCGGGCGTGGGATATTTATCGGTCGTCCGCAGTACACTGACGGCACCCGACGCTTCCAGCGCGCGTGTGAGCTTGGTACTCAGTTCCCGGTCGGGACAAATAACGATACTTCGCAACACGGGTTATTCCTCCTGCGATCCTTTGGTTATAGCCTAAAGGACGTTCGATGGCTCAACAATGGATGGGGTACCGGAGTTCTGAGGTTCATTTCCTCCTAGAATCCCGGCCCAAGACCTTAGCACCCCCTCGGGTAAAGCTCTTACCACTGGACGACCACTTCCGATACCATCATCTTTAAAGTACAATTCATCCGATGCCCCCAATATCGACGGAAACTCTCAAATCCAATAGTAGGGTTCCACCAGGCAGCCAGCCTATAGGGCGGCGCCTGCCTAAATTGGTGGGCCGTATTCTCTGGTTGGCGGTCGCTCTGATGGGCGGTTGGGCTTTCGCCGTCATCTCCCGGGATAACGGCGAGCCCGTCAACAGCCTCTGGCTGATCGTGGCTTCCGTCTGTATCTATCTCATTGGATACCGCTTCTACGCCAGCTTTCTGGCCGCCAAGGTCTTGGCCCTGGACGATCGAGCCACCCCCGCCGAACGCCTCCGCGACGGGCACGATTTCGAACCCTCTAATAAATGGATCGTCATCGGCCATCATTTCGCCGCCATCGCCGGCCCCGGGCCCCTGGTTGGCCCGACTCTCGCGGCCCAATTCGGATATCTCCCCGGAGCTCTGTGGATCATGATCGGAGCGGTGCTGGGCGGCGCCGTGCAGGATTTCGTGGTGCTGTTCTGCTCCATCCGCCGCAACGGAAAATCGCTCGGCCAAATGGCGCGCGAGGAAATCGGCAAGGTGGGCGGGTTCGTCGCACTCATCACCGTCCTATTAATGATGATCATTATTCTGGCCGTCGTCGGCCTGGTCGTCGTCAACGCGCTGAAAGGCAGCCCCTGGGGGACGTTCACCATCGGCGCGACCATGCCCATCGCCGTCATCATGGGCTTGTACCTGCGTTACCTCCGACCGGGAAAAGTTCTGGAATGCTCCGCCCTGGGCTTCGTGCTGATCATGGCGAGCATCTTCGGCGGTCAGGCGATTTCCGAATCCGCCTCCTGGGGTCCTGCGTTTACCTTCACCGGCGTCGCACTCGCTGGACTGCTCATCGGTTATGGATTTCTCGCCAGCGTTCTTCCCGTGTGGCTGCTGCTCGCTCCGCGCGGGTACCTGAGCACCTTCGTGAAGCTCGGCGTCATCGTGATCCTCGCGATCGGCATCTTCTTCGTGCATCCGCAATTGCAGCTGCCTGCGTACACGCGATTCGTCGATGGCACCGGCCCGATCTTCGCGGGAAAAATCTTTCCGTTCTGCTTCATCACCATCGCCTGCGGCGCGGTTTCCGGATTCCACTCGCTGATTTCTTCCGGCACCACGCCCAAACTCCTGGCGCGGGAGCGTTATGCAACCGCCACCGGTTATGGCTCGATGCTGCTCGAAAGTTTGGTTGCCATCATGGCCCTGATCGCCGCCGCATCGTTGCAGCCGGGCGTCTTCTTCGCCGTCAATTCGCCGGCCGGCATTGTGGGATCCACGCCCGCCGCCGCCACTGCGACCATCTCCAGCTGGGATCCGCGCTTCGCCGTGAACCCCTCGCAAATGGCCGCCCTCGCCGATAGCGTCGGCGAAAAATCTCTCTTCTACCGCACCGGCGGAGCTCCTTCGCTCGCGCTCGGCATGGCGCATATTTTCTCGGAGATCCTCGGCGATAAACGCGTCCTCGCCTTCTGGTACCACTTCGCCATCATGTTCGAGGCGCTGTTCATCCTCACGCTCATGGATTCCGGAACCCGCGTGGGGCGCTTCATGCTGCAGGATCTGCTCGGCGACATCTGGCCCAAACTCGGCGAGACGAATTGGATGCCCGGCATGCTCGTGACCAGCGCGGCGATCGTTGCGATGTGGGGATACTTCCTGTATCAAGGCGTCGTCGATCCTCTGGGAGGCATCAATTCGCTGTGGCCTTTGTTCGGGATTTCCAATCAGTTGCTCGCGGCGGTCGCGCTATGCGTGTCGACCACCGTCCTCATTAAAATGCACGGCGCGAAATATATGTGGGTGACGTGCGTGCCTCTGGTGTGGCTGGTGATCGTGTGCTTCACGGCCGGATGGCAGAAGATCTTCGACGCCTCGCCGGATCTTGGCTTCCTCGCCCAAGCCAACAAATTGGCGCACGGACCGCAGACCGCCGCGACGCCGGCGCTGATCTTCAACAACCATCTCGACGCCGCCGTCACTGCCATCTTTCTGGTGTTAGTCGCCGTGATCCTGGTCGACTCACTGCGCGTGTGGATCGGCATCCTCAGCGGATCGAAGGCGTCCACCACGACCGAAACTCCCTACGTGGTGTCGACGCTGGGGCAGGAGGTGTAGCCCGATGCGCTCACAACCGCTTCCCCATGCCACTCTCCGGTCATCCCAAGCGCAGTCGAGGGATCTGCTTTCGCCAAATAAAACCGAAGCGCCGAATTCTGTCTCCGGTCTCCTGTATCCTGTCTTCTCTCCGCTGAAGCGTTTCTTCCAACTGCTCCTCGCCCTGCTCCGCGAAATCGGCGATGAGAACGCCTACCATCGTCATTTGGCCGCGCACGGCTTAGTGCATTCGGGTCCGGAATGGCGGCGCTTCTGCGATGAGCGTTGGCTGGCGGCGTCGAAGCGCGCCAAGTGCTGCTAGTTCCGCCGTTTCTTCCTCGCGTCTGGTAAGCTGTCCCGGCGATTTCGAAAGCGCGGATATTGAGCCGAGCTCGAGCATGCGGCGTCACAGCGGCCGGTCCACTTGCTACTGCCGCATGCTCACGCATGGCGGCTCAGAAGTGCTCTTGGAATGACCGGGACACCTACTTGTGGCTGCTGAAAAACTTAACCGATCCCCGCTCCATCACTGTCGCGGCTCCGTAAAGCCCTGATGGCGATGAAGTACAAAACCGAGCCGCGAGAGTAATCGAGCGGGGTTTCCTATTTTTCAGCAGCCTCTCCTACGCTTTATGCCAGAAGCGCACGCCTACGTACAATCAGGCCAATCCGGCAAGGCCCAGGAACAGCGAAGGCGGTACCGGAGTCACCGGCCGCAAATGCCGAGGGAAGTAAATCCAAAGTGGGGCGAATTGCGTATACCGCCATGAAAGGAGATTTTTCAATGCGCCTCTCAGCTTTACTGGCGATCGTTACACTCAGCCTTCCCGTGACTCCCGCGTTTGCGTCGAGTCACCGTGAGGCACCTATTACGGCGTTGGACCAAAAGGCAGACATCACCGATTGGTACGCGTTCGTCGATCCGGGGAAGCCGGACCATGTAGTCCTGATTCTCAACGTCGATCCGTTTCTGGAGCCCTCGAACGGTCCGAACTATTTTCCATTCGATCCCGGCATCCTTTATGAGATGAAGATCGATAACAACCGTGACGGAATTCCCGACGTCACGTTCCAATTTCGCTTCAACACCACCATCAATTTGCCCGGCGTTTTCACAGGCCTGGTCGGAGGCATCGCAGGAATTCCTCCCATCACGTCTTTGACCGGGCCAGGTGCGACGGGATTAAACCTGATGCAGACCTACACCGTGACCATGGTGAACGCCAACGGGAGCCAGGACATCACGGGAGGACAGACGCTCATCGCCGTTCCGACGAACGTGGGTCCGCGGACCATGCCGAACTACGCGGCGCTGCGCGCACAAGGGAGCTATACCCTCCCGAATGGCGTGAGCGTTTTCGCCGGAACCGTGGCCGATCCATTCTTCATCGATCTGGGCGCGGCGTTCGATTCGCTCAACTTCCGCATGGCAACCGGCGGAGGCGTGCTGCCGGCATCCATCGAGGGCGATGATGCCAACAACTACGCGCCCAACACGCTGGGTGGATTCAACGTCAATTCGATCGTGCTGGAAGTTCCCATCACGATGCTGACGTCGGATGGGAATATCCATCAGGCTGGCGACAAGAACGCAGTCATCGGTACCTGGGGTACCACCTCGCGGCAGAACATCAAAGTGCTGAATACGACACCGGTCAACGCCGAGATCAATACGATTCTCAACGCGGAAATTCAAGGCGGCAATACCTGGGCGCAGGTGCAACGTCTGGGCAATCCACTGATTAACGAGCTGATCATCGGCACGGGATCAAAGGATACTTTCAGCATGAGTCAACCGACGGGCGACGTTCAATTCGCCAACTTCGTGTTGAATCCTCTGCTCGCCACCCTCTTTGGGACGCTGGGAATTCCGGTGGCTCCGCCGCCGCGCACGGATCTGCTCCTGCTGGTGCAGTATCAGGCTCCGATCTGCCCCGGTTGCGGACCTTCGGATGGCGGTCCAGTGGCGGATCTTCTGCGCCTGAACACCGGCATCCCTCCCACGCCGTTCGCCAGCATGAAGCGTATGGGTTTCCTGGCGGGCGACACTTCCGGGTTCCCCAACGGTCGCCGTTTGACGGACGACGTGGTGGATATCGCGGCTCGCGCGGTGGCCGGAATTCTGGTCAACGGGACGAAGTACGGCACGGCGATCGGCGACGGCGTGAATACGCCTTCGCTACCCATCAGCCCGACCTTCCCGTTTGAGGCTCCTGCCTACGACGGTCGCAATAGCGTGCACATCGGACCGGGACAAACGGGTTGCTCGCCGGCAGGTAGCGGCGTGTGCCCGACGAACTAGCAGTCATTAAAAGGAGAACACCCGTGAATCGCGCGAAACTCATTTGCTTGATCACGGTCGCGGCCAGCTCCCTCGCATTCGGCGAGGGAGTCAGCCCGGCCCCGACTCCCGCCGAGGTCAGTATTCAAAAGGCGCAAGCGCAGATCGCGCAGAAGCCCGACCACATCCCGTACTACAACGCGCTGGCGATGGCCTATGCTCGCCGCGCCCGCGAAACGTCCGACGTGGCGTTCTATCAGAAGGGCGAGGAAACCGTCGCGAAGGCGCTCGAACTTTCGCCGGGAAATTTTGAAGCAGAGAAGGTCCGCGTGTGGCTGCTGCTGGGACGCCACGAGTTCCAGAAGGCGCTGGATGCAGCGACGCCTCTCAATAAGAAAGTACCGGACGACGTGACCGTGTATGGCTACATCGCCGACGCCAACACGGAGCTGGGGAATTATCCGGCCGCGGTGGACGCGATTCAATGGATGCTGCGGATCAAGCCCGGCAACATCGCGGGCCTGACACGCGCCGCCTATCAAAGAGAGATCCACGGCGATATCACGGGCTCCATGGAATTGATGAAGATGGCCTACGACGCGACGTCCTACCAGGAATTCGAAGATCGCGCGTGGCTGCTGACGCAGATGTCGCACTTGTCGCTGGTCCATGGTGACGTAAAGAATGCCGAGTTGTACGCGAGCGGAGCGCTGGGCCTGTTCCCGGCGTATCACTATGCGCTGGCGGCGCTGGCCCAAGTGCGCGAGCTTCAGAATCGCCACGAAGACGCGGTCGCGTTACTGGACCAACGCTACAAGGCCGCTCCGCACGCCGAGAATCTGTTCTCGCTGGCCGAAGCCCTGAAGCATGCAGGCCGCGACGCCGAGGCTGATCGAGCCTTCGCGCAGTTTGAAAAAGAATCGCTAAAGGAATCGAATATCGGCGATAACTCCAATCACGAGCTGATGGCTTATTACGTCGACGACGCGAAACAGCCGGAAAAGGCCTTGGAAATCGCGCAGAAGGAACTGGCCCGGCGGCAGGATATCACGACGCTGGATTGTTACGCCTGGGCGCTGGAGGCCGTCGGGAACTACGAGCAGGCGAACGCCGAGATGAAGAAAGTGCTGGCCGTGGGCACGAAAGATCCAAAGATCCTGGCGCATGCGAAGGTGATCGAAGAGCAGGCGAAGCTCGCCGGGCAAGCGGGTCCCGCGCAGCAGGCGAAGCTCGCCGGGCAAGCGGGTCCCGCGCAGCAGGCGAGACTGGATCAACCGGCAAAATAGAACGCGGATCGCCCCGAATCAGCTGAAAGCAAAGCCCGTGAGGAAACTCGGGGCTTTGCTTTCGTTTTGTGGCGCGGCAGCTTGCGACCAAAACGAAACTACAGCGTCTATATGACTGCGGTTGGGATTAATACCCACCTCCAAACGGGCGGGCAGGCCGCAGTCTTACCCTGGACACGCCGCCGCTCGCCCGTGCCGCACACCCAGTCGCTGAGTGTACATCATTCACAGGCGGCTACTTCCGTTTCGTGCCCTTGGCATTCACCGGCGGCGAGGTATCGAACAAATCGTCGGTCAGATTCTGACTGAACGCGACCGCTTCCGCGAAGATCTGATAAACCTTTTCGCCGTTACGCTCGCGCGTGATCTCCTGGGGCCACTGGATGCCGCTGGTTTCGCGATAGCGCGCGTAGCTGGTGATTTCGTCCGTGGGCTCGTGCGTTTTCGGATCGCGCCAGGTGAACTTCTGCTTCACGGGCAGCTTGGTCGATTGGTGAAAGTACACCGTCACCACGCGATTTTCGGAGTCGGATATATCGACGACTTCTACCGGGAAATGATCGACAACATCCGCGCCGCGCGATTCAAACAACAAGCCGGGCTCGTGCAGGCGCACGCGCAAAATATAAAAAATACTATTTAGCGTTGTGTTTCGGTAGCGTTCGAACTGTTCGGCGGGAAGCTCCTTCGATCCGCGCCAGTTCACGTCGGCGGCCTTGTCCTCGCGGAAAACGGTGGCCGAATCCTCGCCTTTGCCGAAGGCTTGGCGTTCGCGCACGCCGAGGTCCTGGCCGGTGCGTCCCTCGGCAACCGTGATGTAGCGCGTGTAAATTTTCGCGATGCTGAGGCCGCTGAGGCGATCGTTGTAGAAGGAATACGCACGCCCGGATTCCACGCGGTCTTCCATGTTGAGGAACTTGTCGCCGCCCAGCGCGGCGACGGCGTCGTCGATCACCTTGCGTGCGCGGAGGTCGCTGGCGGTGATGGCCGCGGGCATGGCGGGCGGCTTGCTACCTTGCGCCGCTAATTGGAAAGCGCATAAGGCGAACACGAAAAGCAGGGCGTTTTGAGATAACGCCGACTTCGCTCGGGATGACACAATGCGCATTACCGTCCTCCTCTCGGGTCGGGCGGGATTGTCAGGTCGATTTGTTCCACCTTTCCGGCAGCCGTCAGCGGCTTGCCGAAATCCTTGGGATTGCCCACGGCGACAATGGTGAGATTCTCCGGATGGATGTGTTCCTTCATCACGCGCAGGACATCGGCGCGCGTGACGGCGGCGATCTGTTTTTGATACTGCAGCAGAAAATCGCGCGGATAGCCGAAATATTCGTACATCAGCAAACGGTTCAAGGTCTTCGATGGACTATCGAAGAAGAACACGAAGCTGTTGAGCACGGTGTCTTTCGCGGTTTGCAATTCCTGCTCTGAGACCTCGGTCGTCCGCATCTTCTGTAATTCGGCGCGCGCGGCTTCGATGGTCTCGGTCGTCGTCATGGATTTCGTGCTGCCCGCGATGCGGAAGGTTCCGGGATGATCGTAGGACGCGCCCCAGCCCGCGCCAATGGAATACGCATAACCGAGCTTGGTGCGAATCTGCGACATCAGACGGCTGGTAAATCCGCTGCCCAAAATGTCGCAGGCCACTTGCAACGCCGGATAATCCGGATCGCGCAGCGTTCCTCCCAGCTGCCCGATGGAAAAGAACGTCTGCGTGACGTCCGCTTTGTCAGCGAGAAAAATGCCGGGCGCAGGTTTCGCAGTAACGGGAGGAAACGCAGGCACGGCAGGCTGTTCGACTTTCCAATCCGCGAACAGGCGCTCGAGTTTCTCGCGCATCTCGTTGGTGGAAAAATCGCCGTATACGGCGAGCATGATGTTCTTCGGAAAATAGTAGCGCTTGTAGAAGGCCTGCAGATCCTCGCGATGGATGTGATCCAGATCCGAGTATTCCGTTTGCCAGCCGTAGGGCGTGGTGCGGCCGTAAAGAATCGCGCTGAGTTCGCGCTCGGCGATGCCTTGCGCCTCGTCGTTGCGCCGCGCGATGCCGCTGCGCACTTGCGCGAGCAGCAGATCGATCTTATCCTGGCGGAATTCGGGGTCGGCCAACACTCCCTTGAACGTTTGCAGAACGGGATCGACCGTTTCTTTTAACGCCGAAAAACTAACCGTGGCGCTCGTTTCGCCCAGATTGCTTTCCACCGACGCCGCGATGTTCTCCAGCTCTTCGTCGAGCTGATCGCCGGTCTTGGTGTGCGTACCTCCGGCGCGCATGACGTCGGCCGTGACTTCGCCGAGTCCTTTTTTATCGGGGGGATCAAATAGGTTTCCGGTGCGCACCAGCGCGAAACCGTCAATCACCGGCAGCTCGTGATCTTCGAGCAGAAAAACGCGTATGCCGTTGGAGAGCGTAAACGTCACGGGCTCGGGAATCTTGATCTGCGGCAAGGGCGGATATTTCAGGTCCTTATAAGTAGGAATGGCCGTGGCGTTTGCTGGAACAGCGGCCGGAGCCGCTTTCGTCGCCGTTGCGGGAGCCGCACTCTGCGCCCACGCCGATGACGCGACAAGAATAAAAGATGACGCGATAAGAATGACAAGTGAAATCCGGCGCATTATTTTCGGCCTCCTTCGGGAACGGCGGCGCCGCCGGCAGGTTCGGGAGGCACAAAGGTATAAGCCACGGTGCGGTGATCGGCCACCAGATACGTTCGCGCGACGCGTTGGACATCGTCCGCCGTAACTTTGTCGTATTCTTCGAGCTCGGTGAACAGCTTGCGCCAATCGCCGTAATTCGCGTAATACGTGGTGAGTTCGCCGGCCAGCCCGGAGTTGCTCCCCAACTTACGAATTAATTCGGCGCGGAGCTTGGTTTTGACGCGCTGCAAGGTCGCCGCATCGGTCTTCTCGCGCTTGGCTTTCTCGATCAAAGCGTACATTTCTTTTTCGTTTTCCTCGACCGCATGGCCCGTGGCGGGCGCGGCGAAAAATAGAAACAAGCCGGGATATTTTCCGCCGGGGAAGGTGGCATCGGCTCCCGCCGCAAGCGCAATCTGTTTATCCCGAACCATGTCCCTATACATAATGGACGTGCGTCCCCCGGAAAGAACTTCGTTCAAGACGTCAAGCGCGGCGGCGTCTTTCGAGTATTGATCGGGGCGCTTATAGGCGAGAATCAGAAAAGGCTGCGCGGGCGATGCCACCATCACGCGGCGTTCGCCTTCCTGCACCGGCTCTGTGGTCCGATAGGCAACCGGCAAGGGACGCGCGGGCAGGCGTCCGAAATATTTTTCGGCCATGCGCTTCATTTCCCGCGGATTCACGTCGCCGGCGATGCCGATGGTGATGTTGGCGGGAACGTAATACTGGTGATAGAAACGCTCGGCGTCGGGACGGCGGAAAGACTCAATATCGCTCGCCCATCCGGCAGGCATGTTGCGATATTGATGCGCGGAAAATGCGACGGCCGCGAGCGATTCGATCAGTTTCCCTTGCGGGCTCGATTCCACGCGCATGCGGCGCTCTTCGCGGACGACGTCGCGCTCCTTATAAAACTCGCGAAAAACGGGCTGCAGGAAACGCGACGATTCCAGCAGGAACCACAGCTCCGAACGATTGGCGGGGAAGCTGTAGTAATACTCCGTGGAATCCTCGCCCGTGCCGGCGTTCATGTCGAGACCGCCGTTCGATTCCACCACGCGATCGTATTCGTTCGGTTCGACATACTCTTCGGCCTTGTCGATCGCAGCATCCACATCGGCCGCCAACTTCTTGAGCTTCTCGGGATCGGCCAGGCGGCGCTTGGTGTTTTCAGCGTCGAACCGCGCATAGGCGGTGTCGATGGCGGCGAGAGCCTTCTGCTCCGCGGGCCAGTTCTTGGTGCCGATGGTAGGAGTTCCTTTGAAGGCCATGTGCTCGAACATGTGCGCGAGGCCGGTTTGTGCGCCGGGATCGTCGACAGATCCGACGTTCACATAGGTGTGGAAGGCAACCACCGGAGCCTCGTGGCGCTCAAGGATGATGAAGTGCAGGCCGTTAGCGAGGGTAAACTCGGTGACCTTCTTTTCGAAATCCTTCAGGGATTGCGCGGCCAGCAGACCGGGCAGCAGCAGAAACAACAAGAAGCGAAGCCTCATATGCCTCTAGGGTAGCAGCGCGCAGGAAGGTGGATGCCGGGTACGGAAAACTTCGGGAAGAAACCGGATGCTACGCGCCGGCGTGGATCTCGTCCAGGATCTTGCGCAATTCGGCACGAGGGTCCGCGGCGCGGGTGACCTGGCGGCCGATGACAAGATAGTCGGCGCCTGCGGCGATGGCTTCGGCTGGAGTGGCCACGCGTTTCTGATCTCCCACCGCCGCGCCCGCCGAGCGCACTCCGGGCGTGACCAGTTTGGCGGCAGGTCCGGTGATCTGGCGAACGGCCTCGACTTCCATCGCCGAGCAAACAATGCCGTCGACACCCACGGCCACGGCGTTGCGCACGCGGAGTTGTACCAGTTCGGCGACCGAACAGGAATAGCCGTCTTGCCGGAGATCGCTTTCATCAAAGCTGGTGAGGACCGTGACGGCGAGCAGGTTCAGGGGGGGACCATCTTTGCCCAATGCGGCTTTGCCCGCTATGGCGCCTTGCATGACGGAGGTGATGGCGTGGACCGTTAGAAAATCAACGCCGACTTGGGCAATTTGCGCCGTGGCGCGTTTGACGGTCTCGCCGATATCGTAAAGTTTCAAATCGAGAAAGACGCGGCAGCCTTCGGATTTCAGCGCGCGCACGAGTTCCATTCCGGCGGCGGCGTAAAGTTCCAGACCGACTTTGTAGAATCGCGCCGAGTCGCCCAGATTGCGCACGATCTCGTGGGCTTCGGTCGCGGAGGCGACGTCCAGAGCAATGATGATCGGCGAATTCGCGGAAGAGGAAGTAGAGGACGGAGCGGAAGACATAAGTCGAGTAATGGCGCAGGGCTGTCCCTAGTCAGGATATTACAGGGAAGGAGCGAGGGGCAGAGGCGAAAAGGGCGACTCGAAGGTTCGCCCGTCCATTTACCACTCAGGCTACCACGCCGGCAAGATCGCGGCCCGAATAGATCGTAGCCGGTGGTACACGACGACAACGATCGGTGGAAGGATTCTACCCCGCGAGCTAAGCGGCGGCAGATTCTTTGGCCTTGTTCTTGCTTCCCGGCGGCCGACCGCGACGCTTCAGAGCGGACATCCAGGCTGGCGGACGCCCACGCCGGCGGCCACGGCCCTGGGCTAAGCGCTCCAGAGTGACGATCGCTTCCTCAATTTGCTCGCGTTCCTGGCGTAAATCCGCCAACATTTTCAGCACGTCCATGAATGACTCCGTTCTAGGATGCTTGGGACTCGATCTGCTTCGTTCTGCTTCCAGAACAGCCAGCCTTCTTTTGTCCCGTGGCTATATTGAATATTACAGCCGAAAGACCAAAGTTTCAAGAGCCTTGTTCTGATTTCAGAACAAAACTATTGTTTTTGTCCCTAGGCACCGCCTCGTCGCCCGCAAACGGGAACGGCCTATGCCTTTCTCCAATGAAAATAAAAGGGTAATCCCGCGGCAATGAGCACTAAACCGAGACCGGATTCTCGGGGATATGCCCATAATGTGGAACCCAACAGTCCTACGGCTACTAGAACAAATACCATAGGTACCAGGGGATAGCCAAGGACCCGATAGGGGCGCGGCAGAGACGGCTGGCTGCGGCGTAAAGCGATGACGGCAAACGCGGTCATGGCATAGAAGATCCACTCGCTGAAGATGACCATGCGCGCGAGATCCTCGAAACGTCCGCTGAGGAGCAGAAGCGACGAGAACAGTCCGAGGAAGAGCAACGCTCCGGAGGGCGTTCCGAACTTTGGGTCTATGCTTCGCGCCCACGCAAAGAATTGACCTTTACGGGCCATGGCGAAGGGCAGGCGAGCTCCCGAGAGAATCATGCCATTCAAGCCCGCGAAAATCGAAATAAAGGCGGCGATCGTGACGATGGAACCACCGGAGGATCCCAACACTTTACTCATGGCGGCGGTGGCAACGCGGCCCGAGGCGGCCACCTCCGGCCCGCTGAGAACATAAAAGTAGGCCAAATTCGCGAGCAAATACGTCGCCATGACGATCAGCGTTCCGCCGATCAGCGCGCGCGGAAGATTTTTTTCGGGGTCGCGAATTTCGCCGCCAATCATGGGTCCGTTGCTCCAACCGTCGTAGGCCCACAAAGCGGCGACTAGCGCGGAAAAGAATCCGGCGACGCCTCCGAGGGGGGCGTGGCCGGCATCGCCCGTGTAAGCAATGCCGAAATTCGCGACACTGCCGGCATGAGAAGTAAGTCCGAGCACGACGATGGCGGCGATCAAGGCCATTTTCAGAAATGTTCCGGCGACTTGGACTCGTCCTCCAATGCGCGTGCCGGAATAGTTGACGAGGGTGAGCAGCAGGATGAATCCCATGGCGACAAGTTGACCGAAACGGATTTCAAACGGCGCGCCCTCCGGGCCGATCGGCCACGACGTATGCAGCCAGACGCGCTCGAGTGATGGAAAAAAATCGGCCAAATAAATGACCAGCGCTGCGCCGAGCGCCGCAATGGACGCGGATTTCCCAACAACCGTCTGCGACCAGCCGTACGTAAACCCATAGATGGGACCATAGGCGCGGCCTAGGTACACGAACTCGCCGCCGGAATCCGGCATGGCCGCGGCCAGTTCGGCGTAACTGAGCGCGCCGAACAGGGTGAGGATGCCGCCGAAGATCCATACGACGAAAACCATGGCGGGAGATCCCACGGCTTTGATCATTGCCGAGGGAACCAGAAAGATTCCGCTGCCGATAATGGTGCCGATGACGATGGTCATGGCGGGCCACAGGCCAAGAGTGCGGCGGAGAGGGTGAGATTCGGGATCGGTCAGGGAGGGGCTGGTCACGCAGGGTCCTTTTTATGGAAAGCCGAAACGGCAAGTCCGACGAGGAAGGTGGTCGCCGAACCGATGAGAACATACCACGTGAAAGCGATCGGCGTGGCGAAGCGGACGTAGAGCATCGCCGCCAGGCCGCACAGCATTCCGACGATGGCATCGTTCTCGCGAACGCGTTTCGTGAGTAAACCTAGAAGAAACACACCAAGGAGCCCTCCATAAGCGATGGACGCGATGGAGAGCCCCGCTTGCAGCACGCTTCCCCAGTGGCGCGCCAAGAGCGCAATCAACCCCAGCACGACGCCCCAGACCAGCGTCGCGATACGCGACAGGCGAAGCAGCGAGGCGTCATCTGGCGCCGGGCTCGAGAGCCCAGCTTTCGAGGGCGCCGGGCTCGAGGGCCCAGCTTTCGAGGGCGCAGAGCTCGCGCGCAGCATCTGCAATGGCCGAATGATATCGAGCACGGTCGTCGAAGCCAGCGAATTCAGCGCCGCGCTGAGGTTCGACATCGACGCCGCGAGGATGGCGGCCATCACCAGCCCCGCGACGCCGGGCGGGAGATTTTGCCAGATGAAAAGCGGATAGAGGCGATCGCCGATGGCGGGCGGCGGCAGGCCGCGGTCGCGATACAGAACGAAGAGGCACACGCCGATCACCAGAAATAAAGCGAATTGGAAGTAAATCACCAGCCAGCTGGCAAACAGCGCGACCTGGCTTTGCGTGCGCGTGCGCGCCGCGAGCAGGCGCTGCACCATCAGTTGGTCGGTCCCGTGACTGGCGGTGGTCAGGAAACATCCGCCGATGATGCCTGCCCAGAAGCTATAGGTGCGCGAGAAAAAGATGGCGGGCGGAGCGAGGCGGAAATCGAACACGCGCAGCTTGCCGAGCGGCGCGGCGACGGCTTGCACGTGCGCGAATCCTCCGGGAATTTGATGCACCAGGAGAAACAAACTGAGCGCGGCACCGAGGACGTAGAGGAACATTTGGACGACGTCGGTCCAAATGACGGCGGCCAGGCCTCCTTCATAGGTGTAGAAAAGCGTCAGGCAAAGAATGACCGCGATGGAAGCGGTTTCTCCAGATCCGACAATAACGGAAACAACAATGGAGATCGCAAACACGCGGACGCCTTCAGCCAGAGCTCGCAAGATAAGGAATGTCGCGGCGGTGAGACGGCGCAGGCGCGGTCCGAAGCGCGCGCGAATCAGCTCGTAGGCCGTGAACATTTCGCCGCGAAAATAGGCGGGAAGAAAAAGCGTCGCGATGACCACGCGGGCCAGCAGGTAGCCAAGGACAAGCTGCAAAAATCCAAAATCGCCTTGAAAAGCGAGGACGGGGGTTCCGATCACCGTTAGCGTGCTGGTTTCGGCCGATACGATGGAGAGGGCGATGGCCCACCAGGGAATGGTGCGTCCACCCAGAAAGTAATCGCGCAGGGAATGTTGGGAGGAGCGAAAGCGAGCTCCGAACCAGGTAATGCCTGCGAGATAAGCGGCGATCACGGCCAGATCGAGCCAGCGCATGTAAGGGACAGGATAACGCGGGATGCGTGGGCGAAGGAGTCTGCCGCCCCGTTAAGCAACCGAAGTGCAAAATCGGGCGTCTAAGGAAGTGGTGAAGAGTCCCCCGCGTGAAAGCATGCGGTTCCCGCCTGGTGGAACGAAGTAACGAGGTTGTGGCGGTCCTACTCCGGTTGGTGTAGCCTGGAACGAACGGCGGGAATGTCCGAAAGGTTTACGGATTGCCTTTTGAGAATTTTTGCCGGGTGGCTTGCAGCCAGAAGTTTGATTCGTTTATACTTCGCAAGAGCGTGAATCGAGTGCTCGGGAACGTTCAGCGTAAGAAGGTCGTTAACGGAGGTACGTGGTGCTAAAGAAAACTCTCATCTCATGGATTGCTGTGATGGCGTTGGCGCTGACGGCGAGTGGCCAGGCTCCCGCCGCGAAGAACTGGAAGGATCGCGCGGAGTACGATTTGTACGAAGCGATCACAAAGGATAACGCCCCCGCCTCGCGGCTGACAAATCTGGATAAGTGGAAGGCCGGTTACGCGCAGAGCGACTACGCCGACGTCCGCACGAAGATCTACCTAGTGACCTACGTGCAGATGAACAATCATCGCGCCGCAGTCGACACAGCGGTGGAAATTCTGAAGACGGACCCGAACGACTATGCCGCGCTCAGCGAGATCGTCGGAAACGGACTATTGCTTGAACCGACGGCGGCTAATGCTCAGCTGAATGCGCAGAACAAGGCCGACTTGGAGACGATCGAGAAGGCAGCCCACTATCTCATCGAAAATATCGACAAGATTGAGAAGCCAGCTGGCACTGCGGACGATAAATGGAACGAGGCCAAGGCGCAGTTGCCGAAATATGTGCAGGGCAAACTCGTGGCCGCGGTTATGACCGACAAGGCAACCGCTGAGACCGAGCTTACGAAGGCAGTTAAGGCGGATCCGACCAATACGCCTGCTACCCAGGCCCTCGCGAAGTTTCTGTTGGACCAGCAGAAGACTAACCCGGAGAAAGTCCCAGCCGCCCTTTATCAGTACGCTCGTCTGGCCGCGTATGAGGGGCCTGGAGCGCTGGATGCGAACGGACGGAAGAGTGTGGACGCTTTCGTCACGAAAGCCTACACCGCCTACCACGGTTCGGCGCAGGGCCTGGATCAATTGAAGATGCTGGCCAAGGCAGCCCCGATGCCGCCCGATGGATTCGCGATCAAGAGCACGGTGGATCTCGCGAAGGATGCGGAAGAGAAGCGCCAGCAGGCTTTGAAAGAAGATCCGATGAAGGCGTTCTGGAGCGAAACCAAGGATAACCTGACGGGCGACAAGGCGGCGGACCTCTGGGAATCGAACTATAAGGATGCCGGTTTGCCTGCTGCCGGTCTCGGCTTCACGAAGTTCAAGGGCAAGTTGGTTTCCGCCGAGCCGGAAACGAAGCCCAAGACGCTGACGATCGCGGTGGAGAGCGACGCGGCAAATGTGAAACTCGTTCTGGCCGAGCCTCTGCCGGGCAAGATGGAACCGGGCGGCGATATCTCCTTCAGCGGCGCGCTCAAGGAATACAGCAAGGATCCGTACATGCTGACGTTCGAAGTGGAAGCCATGGACATTGAAGGCTGGACGGGCAAAGGTGCGGTTCCGGCACGCGGCGCGGCGAAGAAAGCTGCTCCGGCGGCTCCCAAAAAGCAGCAGTAGTCCCATTCAAGGTAGAACGCAAGGTCGTCGGGGCTGGCTTCGTGCCGGCCCCGATTTGTTTTTTGGGAGGCAGCGCTGCGGATGGAGCCCCATGCGTCAGCTTGGCTTCTACTTTGCCTGCGCGGGCTCTACTCCGCTCTTCTTGATCGCGTCATACGCGGCGGGCGACGCCAACCACTGGATCAGCGCTTTCGCCGCTTCGGGATTCTTCGCGGTCGTCGGGATTCCAGCGGCGAAAATCGTCACGCGCTGAGCGCCAGGAGGCAACTCGCCGACAATGTCGATCCCCTTCACGGGCCGCAGTTCGCTGATCTGCTGGAAGCCAATTTCGAATTCTCCGGTAGCAACTACGCCGCCCACGGGATCCGCCTCGATCTTCTTGGATTTCCCTTTGATCTGCTCCCACAGGCCGAGCTTGGGGAACAGTTCGGTGGAAAGATATACGCCGCTGGCGCTATCGGAAAAGGCAATCGATTTCGCCGCAAGCACAGTGCGCTTGAAAGCCTCCAGCGTGCTGATATCGGGATGCGGCGCTCCGGCCTTGACGGCCATCGCCATTTTCGATTGCACCAGATCGACGCGGGTGCCGGCGCGCACCTTGCCCTGCTTGATTAAATCGTCGAGCGCGGGCGCGGCCATGACGACGACGTCGATGGATTCGCCGCGAGCGAGGCGCACGGGAACGGCATTGTGCGTGGTTCCCATGGAGGGTCCAAACTCCGTGGAAAGTTTGACGTGCGCAAGGCTTTCGTACTGTGGGACCAGTTCCAGATAGGCGGCGGTGAAGCCTCCCGAGGTGACCACTTTAATGGTCGTGGCCGGGGCTTGGACGTCGGCGGCGCGCAGGGGCGAGAGCGCGAGCAGCGCGGAGCTAAGCGCGAGTGCAGTGTGCGTGAATAGTTTTTTCATGACTTGTGATTATTATCATTCAGAAAGTGTCATTTGCATCAAAGTGTCCTTTGCATCGCATGCGGTAAGCTGGTCCACATAAGAAGAAATCATGGAAACTCAAGGATACGCCGCACCCGCCGCCGACAAACCGCTTGCCCCGTTTGAGTTCGAACGCCGCACGCCGGGAGATCGGGACGTTCACATCGCCATCGATTTCTGCGGCATCTGCCATTCCGACATCCATTTCTCGCGCAGTGAATGGGGACCGACCGTGTACCCATGCGTGCCGGGGCATGAGATTATCGGTCGCGTTGTGAAAACGGGCAAGGACGCCGGCAGATTCAAAGAAGGCCAGCGCGTCGGCGTGGGCTGTTTCGTCAATTCGTGCCGCACGTGCGAGAGCTGCAAGAAGGGCCACGAGAATTACTGCCTGAAGGGTTTCACCATGACCTATGGCAGTTTGGACCTCGACGGCAAGAGTCAGACCTTTGGAGGGTATTCGAACCAGATCGTCGTGGATGAACATTTCGTCCTCAGCATCCCGGAAAACTTGGATCCCGCCGCATGCGCTCCGCTGCTGTGCGCGGGCATCACAACCTATTCGCCGCTTCGTCAAATGAATTTGCAAAAAGGCTCGCGGGTCGCGGTGATGGGGCTGGGAGGTCTCGGCCACATGGGCGTAAAGCTGGCGGCTTCGTTCGGTGCCGACGTGGCGGTCTTCAGCCGTTCCGCCGGAAAGGCGGCGGATGCGAAGAAGCTCGGTGCGAACGAATTCGTGCTCACGACGGAAGAAGGCGCGTTGCAAAAACTGGCGGGCCGCTATGACGTGATCCTCGACACCATCGCGGCGAAGCACGATATCAATGGACCGCTGGGCTGCCTGAAGATGGACGGGACACTCATTCTGGTGGGCGCCGCTCCGGAGAATCTGGAGCTGAATCCGTTTCCCCTGATTTTGGGGCATCGCAAGATTATGGGCTCGCTGGTGGGCGGAATTCCGGAGACGCAGGAGATGCTGGACCATTGCGGGAAACACGGCATTACCAGCGACATCGAAATGACGACGCCGAGCCACATTAACGAAGCCTACGAGCGAACGCTGAAAGGCGACGTCAAGTACCGTTTCGTAATCGACTGTGCGAAGTTCTAAATGGGAAATCCCCGCCGAGGATGGGGCGCACGCAGACGCGCCCTTGCCCTTGACATCTTGTTGTTATACTTGAAATCGGAGGCTTGAATGCCGTCTCGCCGATCGTATTTCCTGGTGCCCGTGATTATCGCAGCCTGTTCCATCGCTGCGGGAACTTTTGTTTCGCGCAATGTGTCGGCGGCCTCGCCGGCGGAAGATGCCGCGAGCCAAAGCATGAAGTCCTTCACGTCGGTCTACGACGTGGTGGAGCAGAACTTCGCGGATAAAGTGGATCCCGACAAGGCGATCTACAAGGGCGCTATACCGGGCATGCTCCGGACGCTCGATCCGCACTCCAACTTTTTCGATCCCAAGGAATACGCGGCGCTGCGCGAAGACCAACGCGGCCAATACTACGGCGTCGGCATGCAGGTGGGACCGCGCAACGGCAAGACCATGGTCATGTGGCCGTTTGAAGGCTCTCCCGCCTATCGTGCGGGGCTGCGTCCGGCCGACACCATCGCGATGGTCAACGATAAGAAGACCGATGGCCTGAACACGACGGAAATCGCCGACCTGTTGAAGGGTCCGCGCGGCACCAAGGTGCAGGTCACGGTGAATCGCGAGGGACAGACCAAGCCGATCAGCTACGACATTATTCGCGACGCCATTCCGCGTTTCAGCGTGCCCGAGGCGTTTTTTCTGAAGCCGGGCATCGCGTACATCACGATCACGCAGTTCAGCGAGACCACGAGCAAAGAACTCGAAGACAAGATGAAGCAGCTCGGCGAGAACAATATCAAAGGGCTGGTGCTGGACCTGCGCGGGAATCCGGGCGGATTGCTGAACGAAGGCGTCGAAGTGGCCGGTCACTTCCTGAAACGCAACGATCTGGTGGTGAGCCATCACGGACGGGCGCAGCCGAACAAGAATTACTACGCGCACGTGGATAACGCGGGGCACAATTATCCGGTGGTCGTGGTGGTCAATCGCTCGTCGGCATCCGCCGCGGAAATCGTGACGGGCGCGATGCAGGATCACGATCGCGCCTGGGTGCTGGGCGAAACCACCTTCGGCAAGGGGCTGGTGCAGACGGTGTTCCCGCTGAGCGAAAACACGGGGCTCGCGCTGACCACGGCACATTACTATACGCCCAGCGGACGCTTGATCCAGCGCGATTATTCCAGCATCTCGTTCCTGGATTACTACTATCACAACACCGGCGATTCCAAGAATCTTGCCGACGTAAAGATGACCGATAGCGGCCGCACGGTCTACGGCGGCGGCGGCATCACGCCGGACGAAAAGTTCGAGCCCAGCAAGTTGAACAAGTTCCAGATTCAGGTGCTGCGCAATTACGGGTTCTTCAACTTCTCGGCGCACTACTTCGGTCCCAAGGCCGATGCGCGCATGCCCAAGGGTTGGGAGCCGGATGAAGCGCTGGTGAACGAGTTCCATCAATATCTGCTCGACAACAAAGTGGAGTTCACAGAAGCCGATTTCACCGCCAATCATCAGTGGATCAAGGAACAGCTGAAGCACGAAATGTACATCACGGCGTTCAGCTACGAACAATCCGTGAAGGTTGGCATCGAGCAGGATCCGGAAATCGCACGCGCGGTGGATGCCATGCCGAAGGCCACGGCGCTCCTCGAAAACGCGAAGAAGTTGCTGGTGCAACGGATCGCGCAGCAGGAACAAGCGGCGCGCTAGATCTACCAGCATGAGCGCCAAATATGCGGTTGTAATTCATCCGGAGCCGACAGGCGGTTTCTGGGGCGAAGTCCCCGCTCTGCCCGGCTGCTACTCGCAAGGGGAAACGACCGAGGAACTTCTGGAAAACATCCGGGAAGCAATCGCCGGGATGCTTGACGTCATGCGCGAAGAGGGACGGACGCCCGATCCTGACGTCCAAATCGTAGAACTGGCGGTGTGAAGCCGATCACGGGACTCGAGCTTCGCCGCAAGCTCGAACAGGCTGGCTGGGCGCTCAAGCGGGTTCGAGGGAGTCACCACATTTTTGTGAAGCCTGGAGTTTCTAAGATTATTTCGGTTCCCATTCATGGCACGCAGCAGTTGAAGCCGGGTATGGCCACCCGAATCGCAAAGGACGCCGGGCTGGACTGGTAGCCCCGTCGCTATCTCTTCCCTGAACACTCTGGCACAATAAGAACTTGCAACCGCAGATCACCGTCCTCGACGCCGGAGGACAATACTGTCATCTCATTGCCCGAAAAGTCCGCGAACTGGGCGTCTATGCGGAAGTCGCGCCCAGTGAAACGCGTGCGTCGGAACTCGCGGGCCGCAAGGGCATCATCATTTCCGGCGGACCCGCCAGCGTCTACGATCCGGGCAGCCCAACGATTGACCCGGCATTGCTAACGTCCGGCATTCCGATCTTCGGCATCTGTTATGGATTGCAGTTGATCGCGCACGCACTCGGCGGCATCGTCGAAAAGGGCGAACGCGGCGAATACGGATTCGCGGAACTGAACGTCACTGACGAAGATACTTTACTCAAAGGACTCCGCGGGGACAAAGGAGTCCGACATCAAATATGGATGAGTCACCGGGATCTCGTCGCCACGCCTCCCGCCGGCTTTCGCGCCTTGGCTTCCACCGATACTTGTCCAATCGCCGCCATGGGATCGGACGAGAAGCACATCTACGGTGTGCAGTTTCATCCCGAGGTCGCGCATACTCCGTGTGGCCAGCAGATCCTGGCGAATTTCGTCGAGGGTGTCTGCGGCTGCCGGAAGGATTGGGATCCGGCGCGGCAGATCGAATCCATCGAGCAGCATATTCGCGACGTCGCGGGCGGGCGCAATATTTTCTTTTTCGTCAGCGGCGGCGTGGATTCCACGGTCGCCTATACGCTGTGCCTGAAAGCGCTGGGGCCGGATCGCGTTCACGGGACTTACGTGGATAGCGGCCTGATGCGCGAGGGCGAGACTGAATTTGTGCGCGAGAGTTTCGCGAAGCTCGGGGCACATGGATTCTTCGTAGAAGACGCGCGCGAACGATTTCTGAGTGCGCTCGCTGGAATTGTCGAGCCGGAACGCAAGCGCCACGTCATCGGCGAGAAATTCGTCGAAGTGCAGGAACGTATTCTAGAGGGCGAGCATTATTTGGAAGGCGGCTGGATTCTCGGCCAGGGCACGATTTATCCCGACACGATTGAATCCGGTGGAACCGCGAAAGCGGACCTGATCAAGACGCATCACAATCGCGTCGCGGGAATTCAAAAGCTGATTGACGCCGGGCGCATCATTGAGCCGCTCTCGTCTTTTTACAAAGACGAAGTGCGGGCCATTGGCCGCCAGCTGGGCATTCCGCCAGAAATGCTGGAGCGCCATCCGTTCCCCGGGCCTGGGCTCGCCATCCGCTGCCTGTGTTCGAACGACGAAAGCTCTCCGCAGCAGGTGGAAGAAGGCTGGATTCTTCCCATCCGCTCCGTGGGCGTGCAGGGCGATTCGCGGACGTATCGACCTGTTCTAGCCGTCGAGGGGTTCCCTGCCTCGGAGGCGGAAACCGCGGCGCTGATCAATCGCCGGACCGACGTCAATCGCGTTCTGGCGGCCGCCTATTTGACGCGGCCGTTGGGCGAGATGCGCAGCCGGACCGCGCATTTGACGGCGGCGAGGCTGGGCCGTTTGCGACAGGCAGACGCCATCGTACGCCGTTTGTCTTTCGCGTCTGGATTTGAGAAGGAAGTCTGGCAATTTCCCGTCGTGCTGGTTCCCTTCGGAACGGCGGACCGTCCGGATTCGGTCGTACTGAGACCCATCGATTCGGTGGACGGGATGACCGCGCGAGCGGTAAGAATGCCGGAGGACCTGCTCCACAAGATCACGGCTGAACTCGCGGCCGTGGACGGAGGGGCAGCCGTGTTCTACGATTTAACCAATAAACCGCCGGGCACGATTGAGTGGGAATAACGCCAAGCGTCATGCAGCAGGAAGCAATCAGGTGCGCTAGAATCGGTTTGCGCGATGGATTCCTCCGACAAGCTGACTGCGTTTATTGAAGCGGCAAAGACCAAGGGCGCGTCCGACGAGGTTCTTGTCGCTCTGCTTCGCGAGCGAGGCTGGCCGGCCAAGAACAGCTATTCAGCCATCGGCAAATATTACGAAGCACTCACGGGCGTTCCCGTGCCGGAGCGGCGCGGCGGCACCGTGGAATCGGCTCGCGACGCTTTCTTATATCTGTTGGCATTTTCCACCTTGGCGACATGGACCATTGCGCTTGGGTTGCTGGCGTTCACCCTCATTGATCGCTGGATCCCCGACCCCGTTGCGTCGCGCAACCTCGGGAACATCCGGTACGACGTTTCCTATCAGATCGCTTCCATCATCGTGGCGTTCCCGATTTTCCTAGGTGTGATGTCATTCATCTTGCGAGAGGTTGAAAGCAGCCCGGAGCGCTTGCAATCCGGCGTCCGCAAATGGCTCACCTATCTTGCACTGTTGGTCACGGCGGGAACGATGATCGGCGACCTTGTCGTGTTCCTCACGACATTCCTGCAAGGCGAATTGACGGCGCGATTTGTGCTGAAGTCGCTGACCGTCATCGTGATTGCCGGGAGCGTTTTCTGGTATTACCTGGGCTCCTTGCGAGAGCGAGGCCACGATGCTGAAGCGTAGGGACAGGATCGCAGCGGCAGGCGCCACGGGAGCCGTCGTCGTCATCACAGCGTTGGGATTTTTTATCTCAGGCTCGCCGCAGACACAGCGCTTGTTCGGCGCCGACGATCGCAGACTCAATGACCTTTTAGCAGTCGCGAGTCGCCTCAATTTTCGTTCCCGCTCGAAAGCATTGCCGGATAGCCTTTCCGAGTTGGAGAAAGATACAGGGCTGCAGCCCAACGACCCTTTGACGAAGGCGCCTTATGAATATCACCGTGGACAGGGCACCCAGTACTCCTTGTGCGCCACGTTCTCGCTAGCCAGTCCCGAGAACCAGCGGCACGAGACTTTTTGGGTGCATCCAGCCGGGCGCCATTGCTTTTCGCTGGATTCGTCGGAGCCGGTACCCGTCCACACGCAAACCTTTCGCACTTACTGAGTCACGATTACCCGCGCGTCTAGGTCGACACCTTCCCACCTGGCGATCACGGCGCTCGCCAGACAATTGCCGAGCAGGTTCACCGAAGTCCGCGCCATATCCATCAAAGTGTCGACGCCCAGGATCAACGCGACACCTTCGGCGGGCAGATGAAACGACGCGACGGCAGCGGCCAGAATCACGAACGATCCTCGCGGAACCCCTGCGACGCCTTTGCTCATCAGCATGAGCGTCAGCATCATTGAAATTTGCGCTCCGATGCTCAGCTGAATATTCGCGGCCTGCGCCACAAAGATGGAAGTCAGCGCCAGATACAACGTCGCGCCGTCCAGGTTGAAACTGTATCCCGCGGGTAACACGAAAGACGCGATATGCGGCGGCACTCCCAGGCGTTCCATGTTTTCGAGCGCCATGGGCAGCGCCGCTTCGCTCGACGCCGTGGAGAACGCGATCAGAAACGGCCCGCGTGTTTCGGCGACGAAACGTCTTACGGGGATTCTCGCAATCGCCACCACCGCGCCCAACACAACGACCACAAAGAAAATCTCCGCCGCCCACAGCGTGCCGACCAATTTTCCTAATCCCAGCAAAACTTTCCAGCCGTGCTCGCCTACGGTCGAGGCGATCGCGCCGAAGACTCCGAACGGCGCCGCCCACATGACGTAATCGGTGTAGCGAAACATGATGGACGCCAGCGATTTGCAAACATCCAGCAGCGGTTCGGCCTTCGCGCCGATCGCCGCGCACGCCGCGCCGAACAACAGCGCGAAGACGACGATTTCCAGAACATCTCCACGAGCCATAGCGTCAAAAATGCTAGTGGGAAACACGTGCTCGATCATTTCGCCCAGACTGGCACTGCCTGCGGCGATGCCCGGCGGCAGAGGCGGCGCGGTGAGCGCGATGCCATCGCCTGGACGCACCAGGTTCGCGGCTCCGAGTCCTACGGCTAAAGCGATGGTGGTGATGACTTCGAAATAGACGATGGCTTTGAGGCCGATGCGTCCCATCACCTTGACGCTGCCGGTGGAAGCGATGCCCGTCACCAGCGTTGCGAACACCAACGGCGCGATGATCGATTTAATCAGGCGCAGGAAAATGGTCCCGAGCAGACCCATGTGCCTCGCGGGCTCGGGAAACACGGCGCCGAAGGCTACGCCGGCGATGAGTGCGAGGAAGATCCACAGCGTGAGCGACGGACGCTTCACCGCGCGAGCCTGCCTGTCGACATCATCTTCCACGTGATCACCGGCCGCCCCATTGGAGCTTTTCGCGCAAGACGTCGAAGAACATCAGGTCGGGCGGCTGAATCAGGTTGACCGCGTGCGTGGAATGGCGGCAGATGACGTGATCGCCGCGCGCCATCAGTTCGCCGACTTGGCCATCCACGGTGAAATATGTCGGGACGTCGCTCAGCACGGTCACTTTGATGACGGCGGAATCCGGCACAATCACGGGACGATGCGTCAACATGTGAGGACAAATCGGCGTGACGCACAGCGCCGCAACGGTCGGGATCACGATGGGCCCACCGGCAGAAAGAGAATACGCCGTCGAGCCAGTAGGCGTGGAGATGATCAGGCCATCCGCCTTGTACACGCACATGAAGTGGCCGTCCACCTGCACCTCCAGATCGATGATGCGAGCCAGTTCGGCCTTGGCCAGCGCGACGTCGTTGAGCGCTTCAAATCGACCCGCGCATTTCCCGCCGCGCCATAGCTCGCAATGCAGCATGTGACGGCACTCCGTGCGGAAGTCGCCCGCCAGAACGCGTTCCAACTGCGGATACAACGCGTCCACTTTGATGGAGGTGAGAAATCCCAGGTTGCCGAGGTTCAC
>Ga0182030_10004334_pt1 | contig 30296 bp, 22 predicted proteins | sample 812S3MmetaG_FD_121299 | JGI IMG/M metagenome (GOLD analysis project Ga0182030, IMG submission 121299) | Permafrost microbial communities from Stordalen Mire, Sweden - 812S3M metaG (Illumina Assembly) | ecosystem: Environmental > Terrestrial > Soil > Wetlands > Permafrost | place: Sweden...
CAGATCGCCGAGCGCGCCGGCGACATCCCCGGCGGTCTGCGCCAGCATGGGCTGGACCGGGCGGAAAAGCTGGATGGTGTAGGGCGCAAGCCCCGCCGGGCCTTCCTGCAGCACCGAGCGGGCTACGCGCGCGATGTCGCCGGCCATCATGACGGCGCGCCGCACGCCGTCCGCGGCGGCCCCGGACGCGCGCGCCAGCGCTTCCACCATGACGCCTTCCAGCGCGCCCTGGCGGATCTCTCCAAAGAGCAAGGCGGTGAGGAATTTCTGCTCGGGCGCCGTGGCGCGCGCCAGCAGGCCGCGCAGCAGATCGCGCCGCTGGGCGTCCGCGCCGCGCCCGGCGACCTCGGCCAGCGAGGCGAAGGCGCGGTCGACGTCGCGGATTTCGAGCGCGGCCGTCCCGGCGGCGGGTGCGGCGGAATCGCGCAGCGCCGCGTAGCCCACGCCGAAGCGCCCCTGCCTGGTGTAGCCGCACAAGTACGCCACCGCGATCTCGCATTCCTCGCCGGGGAGCTGGCGCAGAAGCGCGGCCAGCAGCTCGACCTTCTCCAGACGCCGCGAGGTTTCCGCCACGCGCCGCGAAGTCTCCACTACATGGGCCAACAGCATCGGTCTTACGAGTGCGGCTCGATGGCCGCGGTCACCTTCATGCCCGCGGTCAGCGGCGTGTCCGAGGGCATGGCCACGGCGTCGCCCTCCGCCAGACCTTCGGTTATCTGAATGCGGGTGACGCTGGAGTTGCCGGTTTTCACGGGGCGGCGCCCGATGCTGTCCCCCTGGAGCAGGAACACGTAGTCGCCGGAAGCGTCGTGGCGCAGCGTCTCTTTGGGAACGGTCAGCGCGCCATCCACCACGGCGGTGCGGATGGTGGCGTCGACATTGGTGCCGGGAATCAGGAGGCGCCCGGGGTTCTCGATCGCGCAGATCACTTGTCCCACCTGCCGGGAGCCCAGCGCTTCGATGTCGGTGGGCTTACGCTCCACCGTCCCGGTCCATTGCTTGTCGGGCAGCGCCTGCCAGGTGATGGTGACCGGCTGCCCGAGGGCCACGCGGCCCAACTCCGGCTCGTCGATATAGACGCGCACGCGCAGCCGGTCCAGTTGGCCGATATTGGTCACCAGGTCGCCGGAGTTGAGGTACGTGCCCGGGCGGACGGCGAGCCCGTAGACCACGCCCGCCATGGGCGCGCGCACTTCGAACTGGGCGGCCTGCTGGCGAGCCACCCGCAGGGCCACCTGCGCATCGTCAAGACGAGCGCGGGCCGCGGCGATATCGGGTTGCGGGGTCGCATTGCGGCGGCGTTTCTCGAGGCCGGCGATCTCCACTTTAAGCTGGTCCACCTTGTCGCGCGCACTGGTCACTTCCTCGGCGGTGGCGGCCTGCCGGGCGGCAAGCCGCTGCGAGACCGCCAGCTCGCGTTCGGCCTGTTGGAGCTCCAGCGTGGCGCGCGCGGTGGCGTTATCGATCTCGGTCAATTCGGCCGGCCGCGGACCTGCCTCGATCGACGCCAGGTTGGCCTGGGCTTCGGACACCTTGGCTTGCGCGGCGTCGATATCGGCCTGCCGGGAAGGGTCGCTCATCACGGCCAGCACGGCGCCATCGGACACCGCGTGGCCTTCCACGACATCGACGCGGGTTACCAGGCCCTCCACTTCGGCGCGGACCTCCTGCCACTGGAACGGCTCCACTTTTCCGTTGGAGGGCAAGGTGCTCACCAGGGTTTCGCGCCTCACGCGCGTGAAAGTCACCGCCGGCGGCGTGCTCTTGCGAAAAACTCCCCAAGCGATCACGGCCACAACCACCAGCAGCAGCACGAGCAGCAGCTTCTTCAAAAGGGCATCTCCAAACCACTATCTTAGCGGGAAACGCCATCATTCCCGCAGTTTGGGGCGGACAGCGGTGCGATGCGCGGCGGGGCTGGCCAACGCCCCGGGCAATGCCGCATTGCAGGAGCAGCCGCGCCCGGCCGGTACGACACTCGCTGCGACGATGGCGAACGGCACGGCGGCCGTGCTCCTTCGAAGTACGCTTTCCAGCGAGCCAAAACCGCCGCGGGCAGCGAGAGCCCGATCAGGCCGCAGTGCCGGGCTCTGCCGTTGGCGGCCAGCGCATTAGCGCCTTTCATCCGGCGTGGAGGCGCGAGCGGCCTCGCTTCCTTTGGCTGAAGGTTTTGGCTCCCCGCGAGGGACCCATCTCCGCAGTGTATTTGGAGGATCGGGTTTCGAGGCAACGAGCCGGCGCCAAGGCGTCCCTACCGCGACGTGCGCCGGGATAAGAAAGAGTTGTTTTTATTCGTGTGCATCCGTGTGCATCCATGGCCGACAATTCTTGTTTTCGAGTTTCCCGCCGATGAGTAGAATAGGATAAGAGCGAACCTCACATTGCCGGCCAGTGTCATTCCCATCACCGCGCGGCGGCAGGGCACGTATGTGCTCCTCGAAGCCCATCTGCCCGCCCAGCCGGCGCGGAATATCGGGGTCTACCTGGTGGATCCCGCCACCGGCCGGCTATGGCTGCGGATGCGCGAGAGCTACCAAGATCTGGCCGAGCCTGAAGACATCGAGGTGCTGGACGCACTGGCGGAGGACCTCCGCGCGCGCGCCGCGGAATTGGGCGCGGAAGCCCTTCTCGGGTCTTTGGAAGACTCGCTTTCGAACGTGCTGCGCGTGAGCCAGCGGGAGAGCGTGGAGGTCGACGCTTTTTCGCGCGTGCTCGACCGCCTGTTCGACCGGCACGTGGAAAAAATCGCCGTACGGCCGTTTGAGACGCATGTTCCGCTCTATAGCCTGCGCGCCGCCGCCGGAGGCCTCGGTGAAGAGATGGAGTCCGCCGCGGAAGACTGGGTGCGCGCCCCGGACGGCATGCGGCTCGACCCCGCCGTCTTTGTGGCGCACGTGGTGGGCCGCTCCATGGAGCCGCGCATCCCCGATGGCAGCCTCAACCTGTTCCGCCTGAACCCCGTGGGCTCGCGCCAGAACAAAATTCTGCTCATCCAGCGCTTCGGCGTGACCGACGAGAGCGCGCGCTACACCGTCAAGCGGTACACCAGCAAAAAGGTCTACGGCGAAGGGGACGAGTGGCGCCACGAACGCATTCGTCTCGAGCCTCTGAACCCCGAATTCGAGGCCTGGGACGTGGAACCGCAGGATTTCGCCGTGGTGGCTGAATGGCTGCGGGTCCTGGAGTGAAGCGGCTGCTCGCCTGGTACCGCCGCGGCCATCGCGATTTGCCCTGGCGGCGCACCTCCGACCCCTACCGCATCTGGGTTTCCGAGATCATGCTGCAGCAGACCCGCGCGCAGGCCGTCATCCCTTATTACCAGCGCTTCCTCGATCGCTTCCCCACGGTGGAAGCGCTGGCGGCGGCGGAGGAACAGGATGTGCTGGCGCTGTGGGCCGGCCTGGGATATTATTCGCGCGCCCGCAATCTGCGGCGCGCCGCCCGGCAGGTGGTGGCCGCGGGCGGTTTCCCGCGCGACTATGCGGCCATCCGCGCGCTGCCGGGGATCGGCGACTATACCGCAGCCGCCATCGCCAGCATCGCCTTCCAATTGCCCTACGCGGCGGTGGATGGCAACGTCCTCAGGGTGGTGGCGCGGATGGCCAACGCCGCCGCCGACATCGCTTCGGCGCGCACCCGCGAACGCTTCCGGGCGATCGCCCGGCAGTGGATGGGCCGCAGCCATCCGGGCGTTTTCAACCAGGCCCTGATGGAATTGGGCGCCACGGTATGCCTGCCCGCCAATCCGCTGTGCCGCGAGTGCCCCGTGCGGAGCAATTGCGGCGCCCTGGCGGCCGGCACGGTGGCGCAATTGCCGGTCAAGCTGCGGCGGACGGAGCCGGTGGCGATCGCCGCCGAGTTGCTTTTGGTGCGCCGCGGCGGGCGTGTGCTCTTGCGTCAAAAAGAGGCCGGCGCGCGCCGCATGGCGGGCTTCTGGGAGCTGCCAGGGCCGGCGGAACTCCCCCATACGCATGCCGGGGGGAGCCTGGGCGAGTTCCGCCACAGCATCACGCACCATCGCTACACGTTCACCGTGCGGACCGCGGCAGTGCGCGCTCCGGGACCCGAATTTCGCTGGTTCTCCGCCGCCCAATTGAGCGGAATTCCGCTCAGCACCACCGCCCGCAAGGCCCTCAAATTGGTCCGATTCCTGGGGTGATCGTCAGCCAAGAAACAGAAATGGCCACGGATGAACACGAATGAACACGAATAAGAAGAGTTCTCATTTTATCCGTGTTCATCCGTGTTCATTCGTGGCTGAATAGTCTTTGCGAAACGGCGCCGCGCTACCATAGTCGCTTGGAGCAATTCGCCTTCGAGTTCGAGCTCGTCCCGCAACGCCGCATCTTCTCCGTCAGCGAATTGAATGCCGCCATCCGCGCGGCGCTCGACGACGAGTTCGCCGAAGTCTGGGTGGCGGGCGAAATCTCGGGATTCAAACTGGCCTCCAGCGGCCACTACTATTTCACCCTCAAAGAGCGGGATTCCGTGCTCAAGTGCGTGGCGTTCCGCTCGGCGCACCGCTACTGGAAGTTCCGCCCGCAGGATGGCCTGGCAGTGCTGGCGCGCGGCCGCATCGACGTCTACGAGGCGCGCGGCGAATACCAGTTGCTGGTGGAATTGCTCGAACCCCAGGGCCTCGGCGCGCTGCAACTGGCCTTCGAGCAGCTCAAAAAGAAGCTGGCCGCCGAGGGACTGTTCGCGCCCGAGCGGAAACGGCCCCTGCCGCGCTATCCGCGCCGCATCGGCATCGTCACTTCGCCGCGCGGCGCGGCCATCGCCGACATGGTGCAGATTCTCTCGCGCCGGTTTCCGGGGCTGCACATCCGCCTCTACCCCGCGCTGGTGCAAGGCGAGGGTTCGGTGGAAGAAGTCTGCCGCGCGATCGAGTGGTTCAGCCGCTCGCGCTGGCCCGACCTGATCATCGTGGGCCGCGGCGGCGGTTCCCTGGAAGATCTCTGGACCTTCAACGAAGAAGCCGTGGCCCGCGCCATCGCCGCCTGTTCCGTGCCGGTGGTCTCGGCGGTGGGCCACGAGACCGACGTCACCATCGCCGATTTCGTGGCCGACCTGCGCGCGCCCACGCCCTCGGCCGCGGCCGAAATGGTGGTCAGAACCCGTGAGGAGTTGGTGGGGCATCTGGAGGCCTGCCGGTCGCAGGCTGTGCAGGCGATGCGCTACCGCCTGGCCATGCTGGAGCGCCGTCTGCGCAATCAGGGGGTGGACCGCGCCCTGGGCCTGCTCCATCGCCGCGTGGGCCGCGGGTTGCAGCGCGTCGATGAGCAGGAGTACCGCCTGCGCGAAGCCATCCGCCGGGCGCTCGACACGCGCCACCGCACCCGCCGGGCGCTCGACGACCGTGTGCGCCGCTTCGACGTCCGCCCGCGCCTGGCAGCCGCCGCCCGCCGCCTGGAAGCCGCCGGCACGCGCGCGCAGCAGACCATCCGGCTGGGCTTGGCGCGCCGCCGCAGCCGGCTCGAGCAGCTTTCCGCCAAGCTCTCGCAATTGAGCCCGCTGCGCATTCTGGAGCGCGGCTACGCCATCGTGTCCAACCCGTCCGGCATCCTGAAAGACGCCGCTGCCGCGCCCGCCGGCTCGCGCATCCACGTGCGGCTGGCGCACGGCGAGCTGGACGCGTCGGTGGAATAGCGCGTTCGCAAGTGTGATAGCATCCGGAACATGCGGCGAATTTTTTGGATGGCGCTGGCCCTGGCGTTGGCTTCCGTGGCGGGACCGGCGCAAAACCAGTCGGCCAAGACGCTGGATATCTATTTCATCGATACGGAAGGCGGCCATTCGACCCTCTACGTCGCCCCCACCGGCGAATCGTTGCTGGAGGACACCGGAAACCCCGGGGGGCGGGACACCGACCGCATCATGGCGGTCTTAGACGCTGCCGGCGTCAAGCAGATCGACCACTTGATTCTCACCCACTACCACGTGGATCACGTGGGCGGCCTGGAGGAATTGGCGAAGCGCATTCCCATCAAACAGTTCATCGACCATGGCGCGACCGTGGAAGCGCGCGAACAGGTGCCGGGCTTCCAAAAGATGTACGCCGAGATGTACGCGCAGGCCAAGCACACCGTGGTGAAGCCGGGTGACAAGATCCCCTTCGACGGGGTGGACGTCACCGTGGTCACGGCCGCCGGCGAGGTGATCAAGAAGCCGCTGCCCGGCGGGGGCATACCCAATCCGGCGTGCGCCGATTTTAAGCCGCGCGACGAATCGCGGGTGGATCCCGAAAATCCGATGTCGGTCGGGGTGGTGTACACATTCGGCAAGTTCCGCACCATCAACCTGGGCGACTTCACCTGGAATGCCGAAGAGAAGCTGATGTGCCCCACCAATCCCATCGGCCATGTGGATTTGTACCTCACGTCGCATCATGGCATCGATCAATCGGGTTCGGCGGCGCTGGTGCACGGGTTGCAGCCCGAGGTGGCGATCATGCACAATGGCGCGCGCAAGGGCGGGGCCATCCAGACCATGGATGTTCTGCGCACGTCGCCGGGGCTGGAAGACATCTGGCAGCTTCACTGGGCCTACGCCGCCGGCCTGGAGCAGAACTCGCCGGGCCTGTTCATTGCCAACCTCGAAGACCCGGCGGCGCTGGCTGCCTCATTGACCAGGGGGTCTGGCGGAGGCCGGCAGGGTGGCGGTCCGCCGCCGGCGCCGGCCGCCGGAGGACCACCGCCGCAAACACCTCCCGCCGGCGCCGCGCCGGGTGCACCGCCCCAGGGCGGCCGCGGATTTGGCGGCGGCGGACGCGGAGGCCACACCGGTCCGGCGTTCTGGATCAAGGTATCGGCGCACGCGGACGGATCGTTCACCGTGACCAACACGCGTAACGGTTTCAGCAAGACTTACAAAGGGCGTTGAAAAACGGGGCTTTGGCGAATTGTGCCCGGTCTGTGCGTCGATGAACGACTGGGATTGAGCGAGACTGAGACTAACGGTATTTGTTTACCCCATTGAACCCTAATAAAATCGGGCCTTCCAACAAGGGGCTGGACAAAAGCCCGGGTTTCGTTTAGAATATGGTTTGTTTCTCAAATCCCCGGTCTTACGCATCCGAGATTTGATGCAGGACTTGCGTCGTTCGGCTTGAGGCGCCTGCAACTCTCATGAACACTCAGCTTGCAGTGACATTTTGCGGACGTACGTTCACGGCACAGGAAGTGGAACTGATGCGCGTGGTGGCGCACGACTATGCCGGTTTGGGCGTGACCGAGATTGCCCGGACGGTTTGCGAGCTGCTGGAGTGGAGGCGTCCCAACGGCGGACTGAAGAATCACGAGTGCCGTCAACTGTTGGAGCGTCTCCAAGCCGAGGGGACGATGACGCTGCCGGCCCTACGGAAGACAAAACGCAAGGGGCCGCAGCGCGTGGACATATCACAGCAATCCTTCGAGCCTGACCCAGTCGAGTGCGCGGCGCGGGAATGCGAACCTCTGGAGCTGGCCGTGGTGCAAGGTCCGGCCGAGGGTCGGTTGTGGCGCGAGTATATGGAACGTCATCACTACCTGGGATGTCGTGTGCCGTTCGGCGCGAACCTGCGCTACTGGGTGCGGAATCGCGATCGGGAACTGGCCTGCCTGCTCTGGACATCGCCGGCTTGGAAGATGCAAACCCGAGACGCTTGGATTGGGTGGAATGATGAGCAGCGGAAGCGCAACCTGCAATGCATCGTCAACAATGGACGATTTCTGGTTCTGCCGTGGGTGCGAGTCAAAGGACTGGCGAGCAAGATTCTGGCGCTGAGCGCCCGTCAGATGCCGCCCGAATGGCAAGCCCGATATGGGCATCGTCCCTTGCTGCTGGAAACACTCGTGGACGCCAACCGCTTCCGTGGAACCTGCTACCGGGCCGCCAACTGGATCCGCGTGGGACAAACCACCGGGCGCGGTCGTATGGACCGGGAGCACAAAGCTCATGGGCAAGCCATCAAAGACGTCTACGTCTATCCACTGGGCCGAGATGCACGCCAGCGTCTACGCGGCGATCCCACCCGGTAAACAAATACGACTAAGGCTAAGCGGCGATGCTCCCCTGAGGCTCGGCGACATCGACGCAGGCGAACAACAAATCCCGAAATTCGGGATTCTCAAGATGGTTTGTAACCCCTTGCGGTTCAGGCGCCGGTTGCCCGGCTTCCAGGTAGGCTTCGAGGTTGCTCCGAATCGCTTCGCCAGCCGCGCGCTTGGCTGCTTCGATGTTCTCTCCGTAGGTGGCGATAGCCAAATCGGGCGCCTGCACTGCAAATCCCGTCTCGGTCTGTTCCAGCATGATCAGGAATCGCATCGCTTGACCTCCAGTCTGATTTTCTTCACCGCATCCACCGCTCGTCCCACGCTACCAGCGAGATTGGGCTTCGCCAATAGCCAGAGCTTGTCCGATCGACATGATCCGCCGCGATGCGCTGTCCAGGCGCCGCGATTCGTCGGGAACAGGTCCCGCCGGTCGTCAGACGCTGTCCGGCATGGTCCACTCCGCCGGCCTGCGATACGAATAGTCTTCGGCATCCACCGTCAGGTTGGGGCTATAGAACGGGTCGTGCTCAATGACGCCTTTCCACCGCGCTTTGAACAGCTCCGCCTCGGCCGCGCGAGGATCCCGGTCCGCACCGCGTTTCGACGCCGCCTCATGGTGATAGAGCTGCGCATGGGGCGTGTACAGGATGCGGTAGCCCTTTTGGCCGAGCCGCAAACACAAATCGATATCGTTGTACGCCACCGGGAAAGCTTCCTCGTCGAAGCCGCCACACGCCCGGAATTTGTCCGTAGGCACCATCATGCAGGCGCCCGTCACCGCGCTCACGTTGCGGATCAGGTCGGGAAAATCGAAATACGTTCGCTTTTCCGCGAAAGAGCCTCGGAAAGCGTGACCGGCAATGCCAAAAATGCCCAGCACCACGCCGGCATGCTGAATGGTATTGTCCGGGTATAGCAGCTTGGCGCCCACAGCGCCCACTTCGGGACGGGAAGCGAGCTCCACCATGGCCTCCAGCCAATCGCCATGAATCATGGAAACATCGTCATTCAGAAACAGGAGCAACGGCTCGCGAACATTCCGGGCCCCGTAATTGTTAAGGGTTGAAAAGTTGAACGGTTGGTTCCGGCAATCCACGTAAGTGGCCTTGCATCCTCCCTCACGCCAGCCCGCTACGAAGCCGGCGATCGCGGCGCCGCGTGAATTGTCGATTACCGAGACCTCAAAGGCGCGGAAATCGGTCTTCTCCGCCAGGCCCTGGAGACAGCGTTTCAGCAGCGTGAGGTTGGCGGACGGCACCAGGATCCGAACCGCCTGCCGGCTCGGAACGGGGTAGCGCACCCGCCAGCGCAACGAGACTGCGCCGCGCACTACCTTCGCCGGGCAGTCCGTGGCCTTCAGGTAATCCGCCACGGCGCGGCGCGACGACTCCAGAACCCTCTGCACGTGGGAATCCGATGCCCGATCGCCCGTATATACCTCGGTGCGCCAGTGGTAGAGCACTCTGGGGATGTGGACGATCCGTTGCGTCCGCAAACTCGCGCGCAGCACCATATCCAGGTCCTGGCTGAGGTCGGTTTCGCTGCGGAATCCGCCCAGGTCCCGGCACAGGCCGGTCCGCAGCACGAGGAAGTGGCACACATAGTTTTCGCCCAGGATGAGGTCCGGCGACCAGTCGGGCTTAAAAAACGGGTCCGACCGTAAGCCTTCGTCGTCGATGTGGTCCTCGTCGGAATAGAATATGTCTGCACCGGGCCGGCGATTCAACGTTTCGACCACGTGAAACAACGCATCCTGCGCCAATTCGTCATCGTGATCCAGAAGCGCCACGAATTCTCCGGTGGCCATCGCCAGGGCGGCGTTGGTGGCGCCCGCAATCCCGCGATTCTCCGGCAGATGGACCACCTTGACGCGGCCATCGGAAGCCGCATGGCGATCCAGAATGGCATCCATTTCCGGGGATTGCGAGCAATCGTCGGCCACACAAAGCTCCCAGTCCGGATAGCTTTGGTTCCGCACCGAGCCGATGGTTTTTTCCAGGATGGCGCCGTGCGTGCGATATGCCGGCGCCAGGATGCTGACGCGCGGCCGGTGCGCGAAGGTCCGTAGACTGAGCTCGATCTGCGCCGGGTCTCTTTTCTCGAAGTCCTGAATCCAGCGATGATAATCGTGGGCATAGCCGTGGACATGGTCCACGCGCAATGGCACTTCCAGTTCCTTCACGCCCCCGCGCGAATCCCACGCGCGGATTTTCAACGTGTGAAGGCCGTTGGGCAGCGAAAGGGTATCGATCTTGCCGGCGAATCCACCCCTGTCCGCGTTGGAAAACGTGGGATACAGCATTTCCAACTCCGGCCGGTATAGTCCGATGCGAGCTTCCACGGCAGGCTGACCGCCGGCTTCGAGCTCAACCCGGCTGATGCCGCTTTCCGATACCGCCCAACCCCGTATGCGCAATTCGCCGCTCATCCCATTGCGCAAGAGCCGGTCCAAGGCTTGGGCATTTGGCTCGTCGCAATGCACCCGGATCAGGTTGTCGACGTCTGTTTTCGCCGGGTTGCCCCGCGCGGGCGTCCCGCGGCCGCGTAGACGGCCGCCGAATTCTCCGGCGCGCAGCAGCCAGCCGCCGGCAGTTACCAGCGTCCGCCAGATGCGGCTATCGAGAATCGATTTGACGGTATGGGTGATCTGATTGGTGCGCGCGTACAGGTGCGCCAACCGCAGATCCGCACGTTCTTCCCGCTCGCGGACTTCCGATGCGAACTTGCGCAGATCTTGCACGGCGCGCTCCAATTCGCCAGCCGAAGCGTTTCGCAACGCGCTTTCCGAACGGAGGCGCAGAAGCTCCGCCAGGATATCCGCCTGGTCCGGATCCGCACCTCCGGCCTGAAGCCACACGGCGCCCGCTCCCGCCCATTCGGGATCGAGAGCCAGGTCCGGGCGATAGCCCGCGGCCAGGAACGCTCGTAGCCAGGGGCCGCAAGCCGCCGCGCATTCCGGCGAGAACAGAACCCGGCCGGATCGCTGCGCCACGGCCGATGCAATCGCGCTGCAATCCTCAGGGGAGAGGTTGGGAGCGGAGAGGCACACTGCGATGTCGTATCGCCGCGATTCCCCAGGCAGCGCCGCCGCTTCCCATTGGCAGCCTTCGGCTTCCAGCCCGGCAACCTCCAGCGTCTGCGCCAAAGCGGAGGATGAGCCCAAAACCAAGACCGAGTGTACCCCCGGCATCTGGCTCAAGGACCTGCCCAGTTGACCTTGGTGTGGCATTTTCCGGATAGGACCTATCGAGAGATGTGCGCCGCGCGCGGAATGCCGGGTCGATTCGGCCGCAACCGGCTTATCCTCTTCGGGCTCTCGCCCTGGAAACAGTCCGCAACATGCGCACTTTGTTCACCGGTTTCACCGTGGCCGTGGGCAAACCATTTTCAGGCGCCGCCATATAATTGACGTAGGCCGGAACGACTTCCGCGGACGGTCCGTCCATCACCAATTCCCCATGGTGCAGCCAGATGGACCGGTCGCAAGTCTCCATCAGCCCGGGGGAGTGGGTCACACAAATCAAAGTGCGGCCTTCCTCCCGCAGGGTTTGAATCCTCCGCTGGCACTTTTCCTGAAAGGCCACATCGCCCACGGCCATGACTTCGTCCACGATCAGAATCGCCGGATCCACGTGCACGGCCACGGAAAACGCCAACCGCATGATCATTCCGGTCGAATACGTCCGGATAGGCTGGTGCATCGATTGACGGAGCTCCGCAAATTCCACAATCGCCCCGAGCAGTTCCCTGGTTTGTTTCTCATTAAACCCCAACAGCGAGGCGTTCAGAAATACATTTTCCGTGCCGGTCAGTTCCGGATGAAACCCGGAACCGAGCTCCAGGAGGGCGGCGATGCGGCCATTCACTTCCACCGAGCCTTCATCCGGATTGGCGAGCCCCGCGATGACGCCCAATAGCGTGCTCTTGCCAGCGCCATTAGCGCCGATGATGGCTACGCTCTCGCGAGCGGCTATGGCGAACGAAACATTCTTTAGCGCGTAGAAAGGGTCGGCATCGTTCCGGCTTCGGAACATGTCGCGGACGTATTCCCGCATCAGCCTGGGGCCGGCGGCCCGCCGGAAGACCTTGGAGACGTTGTTGACGGCAACGATATTCATATCGTCCTACAGGTAGTCGTAAAAGCGCGACTTCATTTGCCGGAACAGCACCACACCCAAACCCAAAGTTGCCAGCGAGATCAGCAGGAACTTGAACATCAAGCCGGCCGCCGGGGCTTGGCCGTCGAGCAGCACGCTGCGCATGGCCATCATAAGGGCCGTAATGGGAAACATGGAATAGAGACTTCTATACTCGGCGGGAACAAACGAGGCCAGATAGAAGATCGGGGTGAACCAAAACGCCACCAGACAGGCCGATTCCACGATATAGCGGGTGTCGCGCAGGTATACGTTCAGGCCCGCTGTGATCAGCGAAATTCCGAAGATGAAGATGATCCCCACCGCCCAGATCAGCGGCAGCCAGAACCAGTAAATATTCACCCCCAGCCCGGTGGCCACAACCGCAATCAGCAGCAGCGCCATCTGAATCGCCAGGTGCAGACCGTTCGACAGCACGCTCGCGATCGGAACGATCTCCCGGGGCACCGGAACCCGCTTGATCAGACCGGCATTGTCCAACAGGGACGAGGTGCCGGTCATCCAGGCAAGACTGAAAAAATTGAAGGTAATCATCCCGCTCAAGATGTACAAAGCGTAGTGGGGCACATTGGCCGGCTTGAAGATCCTGGTGAAAACAAACAAGTAGACGGCCAGCATGATGAGGGGATTCAGCAAGGACCAGAGCACACCGAGCGACATGTTGCGGTACCTGATCTTGAAATCCTTCACAATCAGATTCCGCAACAAAAAACGATAGTCTCCATGCCAAACTGACATACCACTCCTTGCAGGGTTGACCCGGGAGGAAATCCCGAAAAATGCGAACCGTCATTCTACCATGGATGCCGTGGTTCGCTGGCGGCCGTCCGGAACCTCCTCATTCCACGCAACCTGGCACAGCCGCGCCGCAAAGTGCCGCCTCGGCTGGTCAGCTCCCGGCAGGCCGCAGCAGGGCCCGGTACCAACCATCGCCGTTCAAATTCAGGGCGATCTTCTCCGTGGGCGCCAGGGCGGACGAATAATAAGGATCGGGATTGCGCAGCAGGGCCGCCCAGCGCTCGTAGAACCGGTACCGTTCTTCAAACCGGACGATTCCCGGCCGGCTCTGGCATTCGGCGTGGATCAGCCCGGCAACCGGCAGACAAATCACCCGGTATCCCCGCGCCCGCGCGCGAAAACACAGGTCCACGTCATTGTAGTTATTCGGAAACAGAGCGTCGAACCCGCCCAAGAGCGCGAACAATTCCTTGCGGATCGCCAGACAGGCGCCAGTCACCGCCGAGACATTGCGTGCAGCCAATAGCCACGGCCAAAGCTGGCTCGCCCGTCCGTAACGCCCGGCATGGCCAACCCCGTCGCCAATTCCCGCCACAATGCCGGCGTGTTGCAGCCCGCCCGAGGGATACCACAGGACCGCCCCGGCCACTCCCACCTCTTCGCGCGCCACCTGCTCCCCCAGCCACTCGGCCCATCCCGCTTCGGTGGCGCGAACATCGTCGTTCAGAAAGAGCAGGTTGGGCCCGTCCGCGCTCGCCGCGCCCAGATTATTCATCGCCGCGAAGTGGAACGCGCCGGAAAATGGCACGGCAATAGCTCCCGCCCGTTCGATGGCTGCGCGCAACCGGGGATTCGGCCCGGACTCTTCGTGCGCCACCACCACGATCTGCCGCACAACCCCGCCGGCCGTCGCGCGCAGAGACGCCAGGCAACTCGCCAACAGGTCTGGCGATCTCGAACACACGATGGCGGTCATCGGCGCCGCGGACTTCTTCCGCCGGACCATCCACGTGCCGGGCGCCGTCCCAGGGACGCAAGCGCACTCGGCGTGCTCTCGCCTGGCCACCGCCTGTGTGATCGCGCGCGCCGGGCCGTCCTGCGGTGGCGCTACGGGAGCGGGCGCAAGGCCGTGGTACAGGACCCTCGGAATATGATGGACGCGCACCGGCCCATCGGCCAACCGCAACACCAGGTCGAACCAGTGCGCGCCTCCATAGTCGCTCGATAAGCCGTCGGCCCGCAAGAAACTTTCCCGCCGGACGGTCAGCAGATTTCCGAGGTACATGGAGGACAGCAGCAGATCGGGAGACCAGTCCGGTTTGAAGACGGGACGCACGCGGCGCCGTTCCGCGTCGAGAGAATCTTCGTCGGAGTACAGGACGTCGAAGGGGCCCCGCTGCAGCGCCTCGGCCACATAGTACAGCGCCAGGGGAGAAAGCGTTCCCGCTTCGGGCACGGCACAAAGATACTCGCCCTTCGCCACAATGGCAGCCGCATTCAGCGCCTGAGCGTCATCCAGAGCGCCGGCGGGAACGGTGCGAATCTGTCCACGGAATCCGGATAACCGGGCTTCGCACGACCGGTCGACCGCCACGCAGAGTTCCCAGCCCTCATATACCTGTTGCGCCAGCGATTCCAGGCACTCGCCTACGGTTTCCCCATTGCGAACCACCAGGATTACGCTCATCGCGGGTTGGCACGGCCAGGTATTCGCGGCGGCGCGCGCCTGTTCCACGGAAGGCAGCCTGGCGCTGTCGTGGAGGACCCATTTGGCATACGCGGCCGAGTCCACTCCTTCCGATGCGGGGTGAGCCGGTTTCATGCGCTGGACTACTCTCCTGCCGGCTGCGACCACCCGGTTGAACGCGGTGAACAACCGGTTGCGTTCGACGCGCAGCAGCCGCTCGTCCAGGAGGGCCTGCTGAATCGCCAGATTATATTCCGCTTCCGCGACCTTGTTCAGACCCTCGGCGATGTGCTGGAGGGCATCCGCCAGGAGGGGCGCGATGGCCTCCGGCCCCTTCTCTACCGAGGCTAGCGCGCGTTGCAGGGCGTCCCGCGCCTGCGCTAATGGATCGTCGTCCATACGACTCGTCATTGTCGCACGCCAGCGAAGCTGTGCCTACGCAATTCTGGCGGACGGAGACGGATTCGAGTTATGAATTCTTAGTTCCGCGGGCGGACCGGATGACTGGCAAGAGGAGCAAGGCGATCGAGTCGCAGCGTCGCTGCCCGGCCGGCGAAGTCTGTGCGCTGACGCTGGACACTATTGACGGGGAACGCCATCGTCTTGACGTTCGCCGGCGCAAAGCACGGCGGTCGCTCAACGGGCTACAATTCTTCACAGGGGGCGCGCGCGGGCTGGCATTCGTTCCCGGCGCCGTGACGCTGGTTCCTCTGGCGCCGATCCTGCCGTTTTCCAGATGCGCTCGATGGCGAGCGCAGCTTCGCCGCCCGATACATCTGCAGCCCGCAAACAGCCTTAATCCGAACATCGCAAAAGGGGGACTCATTGGACGGAGCGATTGTAGTCGATAAACCCGAGGGCTGGACTTCGCACGATGTCGTGGCCAAGATGCGCGGCATTGCGCGCACCCGGCGGATCGGGCACCTGGGGACGCTCGACCCCATCGCCACCGGGGTGCTGCCGCTAGTCCTCGAGCGGGCCACGCGCCTGGCGCAATTCTACACGCGCAGCGACAAGATCTACGAGGGCACGGTGCGCTTCGGCTGGGCGACCAATACGTACGATCGCGCCGGCACGCCCGTGGGCGAGCAGAAAGACGTTGCCGTGGACGCCACGGAGTTGGAAGCGCTGCTGGAACGTTTTCGCGGCGAGATTCTGCAGACGCCGCCGCCGGTATCGGCGAAGAAGGTGGACGGCAAACGGGCCTACGACCTGGCGCGCCAGGCGGTAGCGCTGGAGCTAGAGCCCGTGAAAGTCTCGGTCTACGAACTGACGCTGCTGAGCGTGGACGGCGCGGTGGCGCGCCTGCGGGCGCACTGCTCGGGAGGCACGTACATGCGCGCGCTGGCGCACGATTTGGGGCAATTGCTGGGCTGCGGAGCGCATTTGCAGGAACTGCGCCGCACGGCCAGCGCGGAGTTCGAGATCGGCGAGGCGCGCACGCTCGAACAATTGCAATCGCTGGCGGCGGAGGACCGGCTGATAGACGCCATCGTGCCGGCGTCGAAGATGTTGCCGCGAATGGCGAGCGTGTATGTGGACGATGTGACGGCGGCGCACATCCGGCACGGACGAAACTTCCCGGCGTCGCCCTTTCGGCCGGAGGCGGCGTCGCGGCACGTGAAAGCGCTGACGCGGGAGGGCGAGCTGGTGGCTATCGGGGAAGCGGTCCTGCCGAATTTGTACCATCCGGTGGTGGTACTTTAAGGGGCGCCAGTTATACGCGCACGCCGCACATCTCGGCAAAGCGGATTTCCGTGGCTCTCACGCGCCCGGCAACCACTTCCAGGGCGCGCTGCAGAACCTCCACGCCGAGCAGCGTATCGCGGCGGCACGCGGCCTGGAGGGTAGCGCCATCCAGGCGGAGCGCGGTGGTATATTCCCTGGCCCGCACCTGGAAGAGCGTCTCCTGATCGTCCAGCAACGCCGACCATCCAAACACCTGGCCGGGGCCCAGCGCCTGTACCGAAACCACGTAGTTGGCCGTGCGGAGTTCCACCGAAACGCTGCCCCTCAGCAGCAGGAAGAAGCTTCGGGAGCGTTCCCCATCCACCAGGACGAGCTCATTCTCGTCAAACGTGACTTCGGATGCGATCGCGGCCAGCACGGCGACCTGCGCGTCGTTCAGATCGCGTGTAAATGGGTGGTTCCGCAGCGTTCGATCCAGTGTCATATGCCCCCGTCCGTAGGGTGATACGCCCCAACGGCAGCTCAAAGGTGTTGAAAAACACATCGAGGGCATGTTCATGTGCAATCGCCCTGCCAAGGCAGAATCAGAAATCGATGGCCACCACTTCGTGGTCCATAATCGAGGGAATCGTCAGCCGAACCTGGCCGGCCGCCTGCTGCACGCGGGGCGTCTGCCCGCTCGCCAGGAGTTTCACCGTGCGGCTCTTGCGTCCCTCCGGCAGGCGGATGGTCACCTGTTGCGGCGGCAGCGGGAGGAATTCGCGCAGCGGTCCCTTCATCATCATAGGGTTGGTCAGATTTACCAGGTGTACGGTCATGGAATCCTCCTGCCGCCATACGGCCACGTCCAGCACTCCAGGACCTTCGACCACTACCGGCCTCGGCTCGCCGGTGGCCCAATCCACAGCGTTGCGAAGCAGCTTGAAATGGTCCACCGCCAGCACCTCCCAAAAGGTGCGGTCGATGTCCCAGGGGAAGTAGACCACCCTTCCGGCGCCCGCCTGGCGCACGTAAACCTCGGCGATATCGGTCTTCGGCTGGCGCGGGAAGACTTCTTCCATGGGCAGATCGGGGTAGGAAGGAATCAACGTGAGCGGCGGATTGCGATACTCCGCCGAGGCGCGCGTGTGAACGCGGGACACGCCGTTGATGATGCGCCCGGCGTCTTCCAGCCCGGCCAGCAGGGGATGCCGTTTGCCGGTTTCGGGATCGCTCTCCAGGCGAAGGTACGAGTTCATCATACGGGCGTCCACGGCCCCGCCGTAGGACGCGCCAAATAGCGAAGCCAGTCCGAAATCCGGCCGGCGCACGCCCCGCTCGTCGTAGAGCGACGTCTCGTAAGTGGCCACCACGCTGCCGCCGCGCTCCACGAACTCACGAATCTGGCGGCACTGCAGGTCCGAAAGGGCCGCGATGTTGGGGAGGATGAGGACCTTGAACGCCGCCAGGTGGGCGGCATCCAGCAGGCGGTCATGCACCATCTCGAAGGGGATGCGCGCCTCGATCAGCGCCTGGTAATAGCCCAGGGTGTGGTCTTCCACCTTCTGGCGGGCGCGTTCGCCGCCATAGTATTGCGCGGTCTGCTGGGAATACACCATGCCGACCCGCGCCAGGGGCGCCACGTTGCGCAGGTAGCGCTCGTTGCGGAAATGCCAGTCGTAGAGCTTCTCCACCACCGGGAGCCAGCGCTTGTCGTAGAGCGTGCCGCAGAATTTCGAGAACCAGGGCCGCTGCCCGTTGGCGATGGCGTCCAGCACCCAGAGGCGGATTTCGGGCGCGGTCTGCACCGAATCTTTCCAGCGGTAGGGCTCTTCCACGCCCACGCTGAACAACGCGCCCACGGGCTTCGATCCCATGGTGGCGCGGTATTCCTTGGCGTTTTTTCCGTTCGACCAGGGCGCCGAGAGCCCGCTGCGCGCCTGGCGGTCGGCAAAGATCACCGGCGCCAGTTCGCCGATGGTCTTCATATCCAGCTCGCTCAGCGCGCCGCCGCCGGAGTTGGGAATGAACGAGCCGGCGGGGTTGATCTCGCGAATAGCCTGGTTCCACACCGCGCAGAGTTCGAACAGCCGCTGCTGCTTCCATTCGATGTAGGCGGCGCGCGCCTGATTCTGCGGGTCGAGCGTGCGCGGCAGGTCAAAGCCGGTAGCGGTTTTGAAATTCTGCCGGCAGTGCTCGCAGTAGCACATGCCCGACCCCGCCCAACGGTTGCTGAAGATGCCGTCCGGGCGGTACAGGGTCACGATCTCGCGCGTGACTGCGGTCATGAACTCGAAGTTGTACGGCCCCAGCGCGCAGGTGACCCACCATCCGGGCATGACCCAATGCGGCCGCTTTTTGCCGTCGGCCTGGACGGCGATCCAATCGGGGTGAGCGTCGTAAACGTCCTGGTGACACGCGTGCGGGTCGGTGCGCGCCAGCACCACCATGTTCAGTTTGCGGCAGCCGGCCACCAGGTCGCCGAAGGGATCGCTGTCTTTCATCCACTGGCTGCGATAATGCAGCGGGATTTTGGTGGGGTAATAGGCCACGCAACCGCCGGCGCTGAGGCAGGCGGCGTCGCTATGGGTGCGCTGAAAATAATCCAGCCAGAAATGCAGGTCGTATTGGCCGGGGTCGTTTTCGGCCAGGGTCAATTGCGCCCAGCGCATGGGCCGCTCGAACCAGGGAGCGGCTTCGGCGGGCGGTGAGGCGAAAGCCTCGGCATCTCCCGGCAGCGCGAGAGCCGAACCAGCCAGGGCGCTGGTCCGCAGGAAATCCCGGCGGGCGAACGATCGATCGGTCATGGGGTCACCGCGACTATTGTATAGCGGCGTGGGCGGGGAATACTGTTACTCGCTGCGACGGCTACCAATGCACGCAGGACCGCGTTTACAGACTCCGCACTCTTGAACACCCGTGCCCATCGAGCGCGAATTGCACTTTTGGGACACGAGCCGAAACAACATCGCCGCCACCCAGCACCCTGATTATCGACGGCACGACCACCAACTACTACACGGATCGCCAGTACGTCACCTTCACGGTGCATCCAAGCTCGGAGTACAGCTTTTACGACTGGTATAACCTGTGTGCCGATACCTTTTACGCCAACCCTTATTCGGCCACATTCCGCTTGACAACCGGCAACCGCAAGGCTTATCGTCGGGAAAACCCCTTTTAAGGCGGTCTCCCCACGGCGGGCCTGGCACCTCGGAGTTGCTCCCAGTCGAGCTCTAACGTTTCCTAAAGGAGCTTCCCTATGTTTCTCTCCGGCACGCACACCGGTTCTTTACGGAAAAAGGGCTTTTCGCGGCGCGATCTCGGCCGCATCGCCAGCCTGCTGACCGCGGGCGCGGCGCTGCCTTTCTACAACGAGTTTGCCATGGCGCAGGCGGCGCGCCCGCAGCGCGGCGGCGGACGCCGGGCCTACGATCCGGAAGCCGTGCACATCGACTCCAATGAAAACCCGCTGGGGCCATGCCAGGAGGGGATCGAAGCCATGGCCAAAATCGCGCCTTTCGGCGGCCGCTACTCACCACATGGCGAACAAGGGGAACTGACCGCCGCTATCGCCGAGGTGGAAGGCGTCAAGGCGAGCTACATCGCGCCTTTCGCGGGATCGAGCGACCCGCTGCACCGCGCGGCGTGCGCTTTTACCGGGCCCAAACGGAATTGGGTGATGGCCAACCCGGGATATGGCGGCGGCGCCCCGGCTTTCATCGGGTCGGGGGTGACCCGCGTGCCGCTGCGCGCCGACTACGCCCATGACGGGAAGGCCATGATCGAGGCCGACCCTGGCGGCGGCGTGTATTACGTCTGCAATCCCAACAACCCGACCGGCACGGTCACGCCGCGCGAGGATATCGAGTACATCCTGGCAAATAAGAAGAAGGACACCGTGATCGTGGTGGACGAAGCCTACATCCACTTCGCCGACACGGCCAAAACATGTAACGACCTGGTAGCGGCCGACAAGGACATCATCGTCATGCGCACCTTTTCCAAGGTGTACGGCATGGCGGGCATCCGCGCGGGCTTTGCCATGGCGCGCCCCGATCTGCTGGCCAGATTGCGGCCCTACGGCGTGGGCTTCCTGCCCATCACCGGGTTGGCTTGCGCTATCGCCAGCTTGCAAGTGAAAGACCTGGTAGCCAAGCGGAAGGAGATCAATAAGACCGTCCGCCAGAACACCTTGGCTTTCCTGGAAAGACATGGCGTGAAGTACATCCCCAGCCAGACCAACTGTTTCATGATGGATATAGGGCGTCCCCACGACGAGGTGGCGCAGGCCTTTGCGGCGCAAAAAATCTACGTGGGACGCATCTGGCCGGTGTGGCCCACGAAAGTGCGCGTCACCGTAGGCACCCAGGAAGAGATGAACAAGTTTCAAGCCGCGCTGGAAAAGATATTGGCTTAGGAAGCCAATCGGGCCATGCAGTTTTCCCTCTACGATACCCAAGGCTTTTACGATGAAATGTTCGAAGAGAATGGCAAGCCGCGGCCACATGCCGGGCTGCTGCTGGAGACAGTCGAGTCTCTGTCCGAAGGCCATCTCTTGCGTTACAAGCACGCCGCCGAGCGTCTGCTGCTCCGCATGGGCATCACGTTCAATGTCTACGGCGACATCGCCGGCACGGAGCGCATCTTTCCCTTCGACCTGATTCCGCGCATCATCGCGGCGGAGGAGTGGGACCACATCGAGCGCGGGCTCAAACAGCGGGTGCACGCGCTCAACTGCTTCATCGACGACATTTATCACGACCAGAAAATTCTCAAAAACGGCGTGGTCCCGAGCGAAGTGGTGCTTTCCGCGGCTTCCTACCGGAAGCAGTGCCAGGGATTGAATCCGCCCCAGCGGGTGTGGTGCCACGTGACCGGAACCGACCTGGTGCGCGCCGGCGACGGGCGCTATTACGTGCTGGAGGATAACCTGCGCGTGCCGTCGGGCGTATCCTATGTGCTGGAAAACCGCGAGGTCCTGAAGCGCATCTTCCCGGCGGTATTCGAAGGGCTTTCGGTGCGGCCGGTTTCGGAGTATCCCAGCCGCCTGCTGGAGACGCTGGAATCCATCGCGCCGCAAGCCTCGGCGAACCCGCAGGTGGTGCTGCTCACGCCCGGCATTTACAATTCGGCCTATTTCGAGCACAGCTTTCTGGCGCAGCAGATGGGCGTGCAACTGGTGGAGGGCCGCGACCTGGTGGTGGATGGCGGCGGCGTCTTCATGCGCACCACCAAGGGCATGGAGCGGGTGGACGTGATCTACCGGCGGATCGACGACGATTTCCTCGATCCGGAGGCTTTTCGCCCCGATTCCCTGCTGGGCGTGCCCGGCCTGATGTCGGCCTACCGGCAGGGACGTGTGGCGCTGGCCAACGCTCCCGGCAATGGCGTGGCGGACGATAAGGTGATCTACTCGTACGTGCCGGACATGATCCGCTACTACGAGGGCGAGGACCCCATTCTGCCGAATGTGCCGACGTATCTCTGCTGGCGCGATGACGACCGGGCCTACGTGCTGGAGCACCTGCCGGAACTGGTGGTGAAGGCGGCCAACGAATCGGGCGGTTACGGCATGCTGGTGGGGCCGCACTCCACCGCGGCCGAATGCGAGGAATTCGCCCGCAAGATTCAGGCGCACCCGCGCAACTATATCGCGCAACCCACCCTGGCGCTGTCGCGCGTGCCCACCATAGTCGACGACCATTTCGAGGGGCGGCACGTGGACCTGCGCCCGTACGTCCTCTGCGGCAAGGAGATCTACGTGGTGCCCGGCGGGTTGACGCGCGTGGCCATGAAAAAGGGTTCGCTGGTGGTGAATTCGTCGCAGGGCGGCGGCAGCAAAGACACCTGGGTGCTCTCCCACGGCCGGGCCACGGGAGGGCAGCAGCAATGACCGCCAGTTACCGGCCGCGGCCCCTGCTCAGCCGCGTGGCGGAAGCCGTCTATTGGATGGGCCGCTACATCGAGCGCGCCGAAAACGTGGCCCGCTTCATCGACGTCAACCAGAACCTGATGCTCGACCTGCCGCGTGGATTCGGCGAACAGTGGCAGCCAATCGTGGACACCACCGGCGACCGCGCGGCGTTCCTGGAGCGATACGGAGAGGCCACGCAAGCCAACGTGGTGCAGTTTCTGGCATTCGATACGCGCAATCCCAACTCCATTTATTCGTGCGTGACGGCGGCGCGCGAGAACGCCCGTTCGGTGCGCGAGACCATCTCGTCGGAAATGTGGGAACAGATCAACAGCCTGTACCTGCTGATCGCCCGCGAGAGCCGCAATCAATTGGCCGAGGGCTTGCCGCAATTCTGCCGGGAAGTGCGCATGGCGTGCCACCTGTTCCAGGGCATCCAGCATGTCACCATGAGCCACAACGAGGCCTGGCACTTCATCCGGCTGGGCACGTCGCTCGAGCGCGCCGACAAGACTGCCCGCATTCTGGACGTCAAGTACTTCATCCTGCTGCCCTCGGTAAGCGACGTGGGCACGCCATACGACGACATCCAATGGGGCGCGGTGCTGAAATCGGTGAGCGCGTTTGAAATGTATCGCAAGCGCTTCGGCCGCATCGTGCCGGAGCGGGTGGTGGAGTTCCTGCTGCTCGACGGCGAATTCCCGCGCGCCGTGCGGTACGGCATCGGGCTGGCCGACAATTCGCTGCACTCCATTACGGGCACGCGGTTGGGCGCGTTCTCATGCGCCACCGAGCAGCGCCTGGGCCTGCTGCGGTCGGAACTCGATTATGCGCAGGCGGAGCCCATCCTGCAAGCGGGGTTGCATGAGTTTCTCGACGCATTGGAGGCGAAAATGAATACCATCGATGAATGCGTCCGCGGGGATTTCTTCGCCCAGAAAATGGCCTGTCGAGTGGGTGGTAGTTAGGGTAGGCGCCGCAGACGGTGCAGAAGGACCTGCATGCCCAACATGGCCCCATCTGCGCTCAGCACTACCACCGGCGGTGCATCGTGGGTGGAAGTTCACGGCGACTGCCGGCGAGGTATCGGTTCAACCAAGCGCTGTAGCGGCATCGCCCGAGCGAACGAACGTACCGCCGTCGCCCGGAAGTTCCAGAAAGGGCAAGACGCTCGAGTCTCCGGCCATTGCCACTTCTGCGAATTGTCGCGCAGAGCCATGAATTCACTGCCATCCCGAGAACGCTTACGCTCAGGCGCCCGAACGCAATCCGCAACGGCGGGTGTGATATATTGAAAAAACACGTCAGTGGGCCTGTGGCGCAGTTGGGAGCGCGCTTCCATGGCATGGAAGAGGTCGTGAGTTCGAATCTCACCAGGTCCACCACTTAAACCTCAATGTAGCGCCCCCGGTAAAGCTGATCTGCCTTGACCTCATTTTGTTGGTATTGGTCGAATAAGTCTTCGGCTCGAATGAAAAGTTCGGGCTTGGCAGGAAGCGCCAGCCGAACAGAGCGCCAGAATCGGACCCGCACACGCAGATGCGTGCGCCCGCCCTGGATCGGCGCGGCCAGGCAGACGTGGATGGCGGGGTCTTCGGTGCCTCGCAGCACACCAAAGCGCTGGCCGTGCGGGAGCACTACCAGGCCGCCCTCGCCAAGATCGAATACGAGGAAGCGGGTACGCAGCTCGCGGGGATGAGGTCCAGGTAGCCGCGTACAACAAGTTCCGGCAGTTCCGCTAACGCGATGCTCAATCTCCCCAACCGTCTCGTCGCGATGCTTGCCGCCGAGAGTGAAGCCGCCAAGGTGCATGAGTGCTCTCACGGTTTGCCTAACCGTTTTTTCGACTGGGGTGGCCCTGCGCTCTAACGGCCGGGAAGCGCGCCGCGTCCTTCGTGACCTCAGACCTGCGGTCGCGTGGTCCCCAGGGGTGGCAGACAGGTCTGATGGCCCACAAATCGCGTAAAATGGAACCAGCGTTAAGAGTACAGCCATGGAACCGAATCTCGATCAGGAGCGCCGACAGGCCCACGCATTGCTGGATGCGCTGCCAGCCGAAAAGCTGAATGCCGTCCGCAGTCTGCTCGAAGTCATGGTGGAGCCTCTGGCACGCTCACTGGCGCTCGCTCAAGTGGAAGACGAAGATCTCACGCCAGGCACCGCCGACGCGCTGGACCGCGCCCGTGCTTCACTCGCTCGTGGAGAGGGTATCCCGCACGACGAAGTCCTCCGCGAATTCGGCCTGAAGCAGTGAGCGAGGACGCCGCCCCCGAGCGCATTGCGGTCAACTGGTCGCCAGAGGCCCGTGCCGATCTGAGGGCCACCGATCGAGAGACCGCAATTCAGATTCTCCATTGCATCGACCGTTACCTATCTAACCGCGCCGGCGATGTAAGAAAACTCAAACCGCCTAAAACCGGCTTTCGTCTCCGCTGTAGCGACTACCGAGTCTTCTTCGATCAAAGGAACGAGACCACGATAGAAATCACCGGGGTCCGCCAACCTCTTCCATGCCATTTAAGAAATATCAATCACCTGCACACAGGTTGACGTAAAGCAAAGGACTCAGCAAGAGGTGACTTGGACTCCGAAGGACTCCAGTGCGCACTCGCATGATTTTTGAAGTCGAGGTGGAATCCGTGTCGAACTGCGGGTTGACTCCACCAAACCGTTTCAAACACTACCGTCAACACCCTCGCTTGCAGTGCGCCCTGTGGAGTTCGCCTGGAGTCTAAACCCCATTTTGAGCACGGGCAGCCATGGGCCTCGTGTGGATTTCGATACCCACGATCAAGCCAACCGATTCAATGCGGTGGCCAGGCAGCTTGGGCACGGTTTTTCGCGCGTGTCGTCGTCTTCCTGAGACGACGGCATTTCGTTTCGTTTCCATATAAGGACGATGCCTATCGCGCCCCACACACGCCACGACTCCGTGGCCGATTCACTTTACTGTTGACGACTGAATCCCGGGCCTGATATTCAGGAGATGTCACTGAGGGCAGGTTGGAAGGGCCAGCTATCGATCAATTGAACACGGCGACATCAGTGTGAGCCTAGCCTCGATTTCCACGCTACCTCGGTGAGCACCTGATTTTGTCAAAAGGCCCACCAAACTGGCGTATTTTCATTTTTGGCGTTAGATATATACAGTACTGGTAATTAGATTTCAGGCCACATCGCCATTTCAGCGTTGTGGCTTTGCATAATCGCGTGCTCCGCATAATGGGCGTATTGCGAAGAACCGCAATACGCCGAGTTTGAGCGGGAAATGATCCGTGAGCGCACGCTATCGGGTATCCGGGCCGCTCAAGCATCCGGGAAAGTTGCCGGCAGGCCGAAGCGGGTGTTTCGGCGTGATGAGGTTGCGAGGTTGAGGGATGAGGAAGGGCTGTCCTGCCGGGCCATCGGCAGGAAGCTTGGCATCCCGGCGATGACGGCTTTGGACTCGTACCGCCAATCAGCCCCGACGTTGCGTACCGAAACTGTCGTGCCGGAAGCCCCGGTTTCGAGCGGCAAACGCAGGAAGAAGACCGTGGCCGCATAGCTGTACGAATCCCACCGTTTTCCGGACAGATTTCAACTTTTGAGAGGGCAGCGTGATTTGCGATGCGTGTAAACAGGGCCGTCATCGCATGTGAGGAAGGCGAGTGCGAATGCCTAAGGCGGGTCGAAGACGGACAGACCGAGAGAAGTCCCAAAGCGACTCGCCATGGCGACGCGGCGCACGCCGAAGCGATCTGCGGCAACCTGCGCCTCCCATATTGCCCGGAAATTGACGGACGTGCCCGGAAGAGCGACGTCAGACGTTCACGCATCCCGACCCCCTTGCCCGCGCGCAGCTTCATGTCCACCGAACGTTCGCTCCGCTTCGTCACGATAAGATGGTGACGGAACCTGCCTGTCATGATCTGGGAGCCCTCGCGAGAGTTCATCGAACAGACCAACGTCTGGCGCTTCATGCGACGCCTCGGGTTTTCGGACCGCGAGGCGTTTCTGCGTTTCAGCCGCGAGAATCCCGAGCGCTTCTGGGACCAAACGATGCGCGAAATGGGCGTCGAATGGTTCGTGCCCTACCGCCAGGTGCTCGACTCCAGCCGCGGCCCGGAGTGGGCGCAATGGTTTGTTGGCGGCCGCCTCAATATCGCCCACAATTGCCTCGACCGCTGGGCCGATTCCGGCCGCGTCGCGTGCCTCTGGGAAGCCGAAAACGGCGCCACCCGCGCGGTCACCTTCCGGAGCGTGCGGAACGAAGCCAATCGCGTGGCAAATGGCTTGCGCGCCATGGGGTTACAAGCTGGCGACCGGGTGGCACTGTGCCTCCCGATGGTCCCCGAAATCCTCTCCATCCTGTATGGCTGTTTCAAGGCTGGACTGACCGTAGTGCCGATCTTCGCGGGCTTCGGCGCGGGCGCCATCTCGACCCGCCTGGAGGATTCCGGCGCGCGCGTGCTCTTCACCGCCCGCTGGCTTGAGCGGCGCGGCAAACGGCTCCCGCTGCTCGAAAAAATGCCGGAGGGCATGCGCACGATCCTGGTGGGCGCGGACCCGCTTTTCGCCGATCAGCCCGAGGAAGCGCCCACACTCCCGCTCGATTCCGAAGCGCGCGCCTTCATCCTGTACACTTCGGGCACCACCGGAAAGCCCAAGGGCGCGGTTCACACGCACGCCGGATGCCTGGCGCAGATGGGCAAGGAAATCTGGCTGGCTTTCGACCATCGCCCGGACGACCGCTTCTTCTGGCTCTCCGACCTCGGCTGGATGATGGGCCCGTGGAGCATCCTGGGCAACCACCTCTTCGGTGGCACGATTTTCCTGTACGATGGCGCGCCCGATTTCCCCGGCCCGATGCGCCTCTGGGAAATGATCTCGCGCCAGCGCATCACCACCTTCGGCGTCTCGCCCACGGCCATCCGGATGTTGCGCAAAACCGCCGGCGCGCTGCCGCCCATGCCGTCGCTGCGCCTGCTGGGCTCGACCGGCGAACCGTGGGACGAAGCCTCGTGGCTGTGGTTCTTCGAGCAGGTGGGCCGCCGACGCTGCCCCATCGTCAACATCTCGGGCGGCACCGAAATCGTGGGCTCCTTCCTGTTGCCGCTCCCCATACAGCCGCTGAAGCCGTGCACCCTCGGCGGGCCTGCGCCGGGCATGGCCACCGAAGTGGTCGACGAGCACGGCGTACCGGTGCGTGGCCGCAAAGGCTACCTGGTCTGCACCGCGCCTTCGCCCTCCATGACGCGCGGTATCTGGAACGACCCGCAACGCTACCTCGCAACCTACTGGTCGCGATTCCCGGGCATGTGGTACCACGGCGACTGGGCCAGCGTCGACCAGGACGGCCACTGGATGTTGCACGGCCGCGCCGACGAGTCCATGAACGTGGCCGGCCGGAAGGTTGGGCCCGCGGAAGTGGAGGAGGCCATGATGCAGCATCCCGGCGTGGCGGAAGCCGCGGTCATCGGCGTGCCGGACGAGTTGAAGGGCGAGGCCATCGTGGGATACGCCGTGGCGCGCGCGGGCGCCACGGTGGATGGCGCCGCTGTCGGTAACACCGTGGCGCGGGTGTTGGGGCCGATGTTCCGCCCGCGCGAAGTCCTGGTAGTGAGCGAACTGCCTAAGACGCAGAGCGGTAAGATCGTCCGCCGGCTGATTCGCCTGCAGTATCTGGGCGAACCGCTGGGCGATGTCTCTGCCGTGGCCAACCCGGGGGCGCTAAAGTTGTGAGTGTCGCTCAGCGTTGCTGCGCATCTTTCACGCAGCGGAAGCCGATATTCGCGTCCTTCCAATGCTCCGGCACGGGCGTCCAGTCCCAAATGCTGATATCCGGCGGCCGGTCTTTGTACGATCCGCCCCGTGCCTCATACCAGGCATCGTTGAGAGTGGGCGGCGTAGGCATCAAAGTGCGGAAGTGGGCAATCGCGCGGTCGCTGGGCGTAGTCCGGTCGCCCAACAGTTCCCACACATTCCCCACCATCTGCACCGTACCGAAGGGTCCCGCCGACTGCGCGAAATCGGCGGCGGGGACGAGCGTGCCATCAGGCCCTAGATTGGCGCGCTTGGGGTCCATTTCATTGCCCCAGGGGAACAGGCGGCCGTCGATTCCGCGGGCAGCCTTTTCCCACTCGCGCGGGGACGGCAGCAGTTCGCCGGCCCATTTGGCGAAGGCCTTGGCGTCGCCGATGGTCACGTTGACCACGGGATAAGCCGGCTTGTCCGCCGGGAAATCCGCCGGCAGCGCGTGCCCCGTAGCCTTAGAGAAGGCCGCGAAAGCCTGGTTCGTAACCTCCGTCTTGTCGATATAAAATGCCGGGAGCGGGACCTCTTCCTTATTCTGGCCATATTGGAACGGCCCCGCGGGCACTAACACCATCTCACCCGACTTGGCCACGATGGTCAACGGCAATTTCTTCGGCTTCATCGCAAAGTAGAGGCCGCCCGCCAGGGCCAGCACAACCACCACCAGCGCCGGCAGCAGCCACGCCGGACGGGCCGCAGGCTCCTCTACCGGGACTTGCTCCAGCGTGGGAGCCGGGGCGTAGATGGTAGGCGAATCCAGCTCGGCGAGGACGCGCTCCAGTTCCGCGACCACCGGGTCGAAGCCTTGCGGCCGCTCGGCGGCTTTCTTCATGGTGCACTGCGCCACCAGGTCACACACCGCTTGCGGCGCACCCGCCTGACGCATCGGTTCCAGGTTCAACGGCTCGTTGAGGATGCTGTAGAAGATGCGCTCCACGGTGTCGCCGGCAATCGGCTTGACCCCGGTCATCAACTCGAACACCAGCACCCCGAACGCGTACACGTCCACCTGCTCGGTGATGTTCTGCCCGGTCACCTGCTCGGGCGCCATGTAGTACGGCGTCCCCAGAACGTAGCCCGCGCGGGTCATCTGCAGGCCCTCGGTCTTGGCGATGCCGAAATCCATCAGCTTCACCACGCCCGTGGGGCTGAGGTTGACGTTTTCCGGCTTGATATCGCGGTGGATGATCTTCTGGGTATGGATATAGGCCAGCGCGCGCGCCACCTGCACGGCAATTTTGAGCTTGTCGCGAAGCTGGCCGGTGTGCCCGTCCTTGATGGCGTGGCGCAGATCTTCGCCCTTGAGGAACTCCATCACCATGTAGGGGTGATGCTGCTCGTCTTCGCCGAAGTCGTAGATGCTGAGGACGTTGTCGTGCGAGATATTACCGGCCATGCGGGCTTCGGCGAGGAAGCGCTCCTTGGCTTCGGCGTCCTCGCACCCGGCCTCGGTAAGGATCTTGAGGGCGACGGTGCGGCCGATCACCGTGTCGCGCGCGCGATAGACGTGCGACATACCTCCGCCGAGGAATTCTTCGAGTTCGTATTTGCCGATTTTGGCTGGAAGCTGCACTCTGGCATTCTATCGCGGCTGGAGGCGCCCGAGCACAACAACACACCCTCAGGTCTATGGTTTATCCACAGCGATTTCAACTGGAAACCGCTGTAACCATTTAGAAATAAACCAGATAAATGCTGAGGAAATCGGCCCTTGGGCGCGCGAAAGCCATTGACGAAAAAAGGCAGTTAGGATCATAGTGAATGAGGTTCCAAGAGGTTTGAGGAACAGCAAGTCTCCGGAAACGTAGCGATCCAGGAACGGTGATCCGCGACCAACCCTAGTAATAGAACTGGTAGCGGGGAGCGAGAGGAAATCGGGCGAGTTCGGAAGGCGAGCCGCGAAGCGGCGGAATCTGTTGAACGCTTCGATCCCGAGGGAGGCAAAAGTCCCGGAGGGGAGCGGAGGCAGAGGAAGCAGCCGAGCGAGTCGGCGAGTGGAGCCGCAACGGGCCTGAAGCGAAGAAGCTGCCTACGACTGGGGCAAACCAGCGAAGGCAGGGGAGCAGAAGGCGGACCGGGCGGGGAAACGAGCTGGCGGGCCGCGAAGTGGCAGGCCGGGACCTTTGACCCCGGAATGGAGGCCTCTGAGAGGGGGTAGCCGTTGCGGGCGAGGGAAAGGCCGTTACGAGTGGCCGGCTCCGTTGGGGAGCGAGACTGCGGTGTGCCGGGAGGCATCGATCCCGGGGACGAGAAATCGGACTCGGGGGAGCGGAACGGCGGGACACACAGGGCTTCTCAATGCG
>Ga0182030_10004335_pt1 | contig 30296 bp, 26 predicted proteins | sample 812S3MmetaG_FD_121299 | JGI IMG/M metagenome (GOLD analysis project Ga0182030, IMG submission 121299) | Permafrost microbial communities from Stordalen Mire, Sweden - 812S3M metaG (Illumina Assembly) | ecosystem: Environmental > Terrestrial > Soil > Wetlands > Permafrost | place: Sweden...
GCCTACGGGTTCCGGACGTTCCGCGCCATGGAAATAGCCTTGTATCACACGCTAGGCCGCCTGCCAGAACCGAATCCTACCCACAGATTCTGCTGACGAAGCGACAAAACCGGGCGTTGGGCAGTCGGGCCGCAGTTCCAGGAAGCTGACTCATTCCAAGAGGGCTTCGCCAGAGTCAAGGATAGAGGCTCCTGGTGTTTTGTCGATCCACACGGGAAGCGGATTTCTGACTCATTCCAGGCCAACCGCCGGTTTTCCGGTGGAAGAGCTGCCGTTTACCGGGATGGGAAATGGGGATATACCGACACCCGGGGTGTCCTGGTGATCAAACCGGCGTTCGATACTGCATGGTATTTTAAGGAGGGAATTTGCAGAGTGGAGCAGCAGAGCAAATGGGGCTTCATAGACACAAATGGTGCCTGGGTGGTCGAGCCGCGTTTTGCCTGGGTCGGTGACTTTTCAGAGCGCGTGGCGCCCGCCCAACTCGGGCAACAATGGGGTTATATTGATCGCTCCTACGAATTCGTAATCAAACCCCAATTTGACTGGGCTGGGCGTTTTTCCGGAGGACTTGCCGCCGTAAAGGTGGGAGAACGTTATGGGTTCATCGACCACCACGGCCGGTTCTTTATTGAGCCTCGGTTTACGGAAGTAGGCGAGTTCAGGCACGGCCTCTGTGTGGCGGGAAACGGTTCTGGTTTTGGCTATATCGACAAATCAGGCAGTTTCGTCATCAAACCCGACTTTCTATCAGGAGAGCCGTTCGAGGATGGAGTTGCGAAGGTGGCCACAGGATGGTTGCTCGCCCCGAAATTCGGTTACATAAACCGAAAGGGCGAATGGCTTTGGAAACCCTGAGCCGCGATGCTGTTCGCCGGTTGGCCCGCATTGGCCTTGCGACTCAGTGATTTTCATGCTGACATTTTGGCGGATTCCGCCTTTGCGGCGTGGATAGCCTATCGCTTTCGTGGTGGCGTGTTCTGAGCACTCCGCTGGAGGCCCTCGCCCGGCTCGCGGACAATCGACCGGGGCATGGCCAGGCTGCAGGTGTGGAGCTGTCTGGGGGCGCGTCGGTCTGGCGGGCGTCGCGAAAGCAATCATGCGGCGCTCTCACGAGACGCCGCCACGATCAGGGAGGCGATCCGCTCTCCCGATCCCCCCGCGCGGCGACTGCCGCGGAGCCCGTCCCATTGCGTAGCGGCGTGTCGGGAGAACGCCGCTGAATGTTTTTGCCCAGCCCGCGGACAATCGAACGCGGCATGGCCGAGATGGGGGTGCGGAGTTGTTCGCCCGCTGGTCGGGGTGTTGGGCGCCGCGGAGGCAATAATGCGGCGTTCTACCGAAACGCAGCTACGACGGGTGGATGGAATGCGGTGCGTTGACCCAGCGTAGCCGCGCCGCGCGGCAACGCTGGGCTGAGCGCTCCAATCCCGAGGGGATTCGGGGAGGGCACCGCGGGCAGCGGGGCCGACACGCCCCCCACCCTACAGTTTCCACCCTTCCCGGTAGGGCGGGTTCACGAACGCGTTGGCAGCGTCGTTGTTCGTGATGCGCATGGCCTTGTCATCCCACTTGAGCGTCTGGCCGGGGAACCGGATCGCGATGACGCCGAGCAATGCCGCCTGGCTGAGCGGGCCACCGTAGCCGAAGTTGCTGCCCGCCGCGCGCCCGGCGCGAATGGCGGCCAGCCAGTCCCAGTGATGGCCCTTGATGCGCGGGATCTTCTGGGGCGGGGCGTTCTTCCCGGAGTATTCGTCCATCAGTTTCTCCGGGGTGAGGTAGCAGCCGCCGGCACCGTGGGAGCCGTGGACAATCATCCCCTTCTCACCGATCAGGACCGCGCCGGTCCCGGGGATCTTGTCGTCCGCCGAGAAGCCGGCCGGCCGGGGGATGGTGGTGTCGCCGTCGTGCCAGACCACGGTGACCGGTCCGCGGGTGCCCTTGGCCGGGTATTCGAAGGTGATCTTGCTGCCGGGCGGATAGGTGAGCCCGTGCTTGGCCAGGTCGTATCCGGTAACCTCGGCACGGATGGATGTCGGGGCGTCCAAATCGAGCGCCCAGAAGGTCGGGTCCACGACGTGGCAATGCCAGTCGCCGATGGTGCCGGAACCGAAGTGCATCCAGCCGCGCCAGTTCCACGGAACCCAGAGCGGGGTGTACGGCCGAAACGGCACCGGACCGACCCACATGTCATAATCGAGCCCCTTGGGAACCTCATACTTCTGGTCGACTTTCCCGAGGTTCGGGATCTGGCAATAGACGTTCTTGAAGGCGTCGCAGCCGGCGTGGACCGTGTGGACCGGGCCGATCGCCCCCGCCCAAACCCACTCGCAAAGCTGGCGGATCGTGCCGAACGAGTGCCCTTGGTTGCCAAGCTGGCTGACGATCTTGTACTCGGTCGCCGCGGCCATGAGCGCGCGCACGTCGCCGACCGTGTGGGCGAGCGGCTTCTCGCAATAAACATGCTTCCCGCGCCGCATGGCCTCCATCGCTATGACCGCGTGGGTGTGATCAGGGGTGCCAATGAGCACGCCCTCGATTTCGGGCCCCATCTGGTCGAGCATCACGCGGTAATCCTTGAATTTCCGCGACTTGGGATACTGCGCAAACGTCTTGGCCGCGTAATTGTCGTCCACGTCGCACAAGGCCACGATGTTCGCGCCCTCGCCGGCGAGCGCCGCGATGTCGCCGCCTCCCTGGCTGCCGACGCCGATGCCGGCCACGTTCACCTTCGTGTTCGCGGAGATCGCCTCGGCCCCGCGCAAGATAGTGCCGGGGAGCGTGTTGAAGAGCACCGCACCCGCGGCGGCACCCCGGAGAAACTTCCTCCGGTTCAGGCCCGGAGCGATGGCAGATTGGCCGTTCAAAGAGGGATGATTCATGGGGCCATTGTAGGGAAAAGCGGTCGATTGCAAACAATTCCTTGGCTTTTTTTTCGCACCCCCCAGGCGAACTCCGATTCCGCCCCAAGCGCGCGCTCCCGGAAGCAGGTCCCGCCTTGCCAGAGGCGGCGCATGTTCGTAGCGCAGATTTCCAAATCTGCTGGGTCGCAGGTTTCTCAACCTGCCGGCGGACGGCGCCCCTGTCAGGGAACACGTCCTTCGCAACCTTCAACACCGACGCCGGCAGCCGTCGGACAGTCTGCCGACTTGGAAGTCGGCGACACAGCAGACTTGGAAGTCCGCGCTACGAAGACGAGACGGGCCTTGCGGCCCCCGCGGAAGCGCCATAGCCTTCATCGCACAGTCTCGACCCACGAAAACGCTTATGGGCAAAGAGTTTGACCTCACTCCGCGGACCGTGCCGCTGGTCACGACCAAATACCGACGCGTCGCGACGCAACTGCCGCACCCGGAATCGGTGGCCACCATCGAGCGCCTCCAGCGTTTCGAGCCACGCTCGATGAGCGGCCAGCCTCCGGTCGTGTGGCATGAGGCGGAGGACTTCGTCGTGCGTGATCGTCACGGGAACCAATGGCTCGACTGGACCAGCGGCGTCCTCGTGGCGAACGTGGGGCATTCAGCCCCCGAGGTACGCGACGCCATCATCGAGCAGGCCCGGTCCGGGCTGCTGCACCATTACTGCTTCGCCGCCGAACCGCGCGCGGAGCTGGTCGAACGGCTGGCACGGCTGGCACCGCCCGGCCTGGACAAGGTGTTTCTCCTCACCACCGGCTCCGAGGCGGTGGAATGCGCCATCAAGCTCTGCCGCGCGCGAGGCCGGGAGATCGGCGGCCCGCGCAAGATCGGCATCATCGGTTTCGAGCGCGGCTTTCACGGTCGAACCCTCGGCTCGCAGCAGGCGGGAGGCATCCCGGGGCTGAAAACATGGATCGGCAACCTGGATCCCGGCTTCATCACGGTCCCCTTCCCGGACGGCTATTGGCAGGCAGACACCCGGTTCGACACACTGACGCAGGCCGTGGCGGCCGCCGGCCTGGCCCCGGGGGAGATCGCCGGGGTCATCATGGAAAGCTACCAAGGGGTGGGCCCGGACTTTGCCCCGCCGGCCTATGTGACGGCCCTGGTGGCCTGGTGCCGCGAGCATCAGATCACGCTTGTGTTCGACGAGGTGCAGGCCGGCTTCGGCCGGACCGGCCGGATGTGGGCCTTCGAGCACTACGGGGTTACTCCCGACCTGATCTGTTGCGGCAAGGGGATTACCAGTTCCCTGCCCCTCTCAGCGGTGCTGGGCCGGGCAGCGATCATGGACCTGTTCCCGCCCGGGTCGATGACCAGCACCCACACGGGCAATCCGCTTTGCTGCGTCGCCGCCCTCGCGTGCCTCGAGAAATTGGAGCGTTCGGGCTTGGTCGCCAACGCCGGTCGGCTGGGACCGGTGCTGGAAGCGGGCTTGCAGCGCCTGCAAGCCGCCCATCCGGAGATCGTTGGCCGGGTCTCCGCCCGGGGGTTGGTGGGCGGGGTGCAGATGGTCAAGCCGGGGACCAAGACGCCAGATCACGATCACGCGCATGATATCGTCCTGCGCTGTTTTCAGAAGGGTCTGTTGATCTTCTCACCGGTCGGTGCCTGGGGCCAGACCGTCAAGATCGCCCCGCCGCTGACGACACCGGCGGATGCGTTGGAGGAGGGGCTCGAGGTGCTGGCGGAAGCGGTCCGCGAAAGCGTCTCGGCCTGACCCGAAGGCAACCCCGCGCGCCCCCCCCCCGGGTTCAGAGCTTCAACGCCGCCAGCCGCTCCTCCAGATCATGAGCCATCAGCGGCTCGATCACCGGGTCCATGTCCCCCTCGATGATGGCCGGGAGATTGTGGAGCGTCAGCTCGATGCGGTGGTCGGTCACCCGGTTCTGCGGGAAATTGTAGGTCCGGATGCGCTCATTGCGGTCGCCGGTGCCGACCTGCGCCTTGCGCGCCGCCGCGTAACGCGCGTTCTCCTCGGCGACCCGCCGCTCCAGCAGCCGCGAGCGCAGGATGGTCATGGCGCGCAGCTTGTTCTGCTGCTGTGACCGCTGGTCGGCGCAACGGACAATCAACCCCGTGGGCTTGTGGATAATCTGCACCGCGGAATCGGTGGTGTTCACCCCCTGCCCGCCCGGGCCGGAGGCGCGACAACGCGTGATGTCCAGATCGTCCGGCTTGATCTCCACATCCACCTCCTCAGCCTCGGGCAGGACGGCCACGGTGCAAGTGCTGGTGTGCACGCGGCCCTGGGCTTCGGTCGCCGGCACCCGCTGCACGCGGTGGACCCCGCTCTCGTACTTGAGGCGCTTGTAAACATCGGTGCCGGTCACTTGGAAGATGACCTCTTTGAACCCCCCGAGGTCCGAGGGGCTCGAATCCAGCCCCTCGCACTTCCAATGCTGGGTCTCGGCATAGCGGGTGTACATCCGGTACAAATCCGCCGAGAAGAGCGCCGACTCGTTGCCGCCCACGCCTGCGCGGATCTCGATGATGGTGTTGCGGGAATCCGCCGGGTCGGCGGGCAGAATGCCCCGCTGCACCTCCAACTCCAGCCCGTGCGCCTCCAACTCCAACCGCTGGATCTCCTCCCGCGCCATCTGGCCCAGCTCGGAATCCGCGGGCTCGGAGGCGACCAACTGCCGGTTTTCCGCCAACTCGTCCACCGCCTTGAGGTAGCGCCCGCCCAAGGCCACCAACTCCTTGGTGCGGGCATACTCCCGCGCCAGTTCTTGGGCGCGAACCCCGTTGTCGAAGGTCTTGGGATCGCTCAAGATAACCTCCAACTCCTGGAAGCGGCGCAGGAACTTCTCAATGTGGGGTCGCAGGTCCATGAATCAACGGCGGAACAGGTCAACAGACAACTCGGGCGCGGCGCACCGGGCTCGGGCGGCACCGTCCGGCGGTTGGCCGGTCGTGTGTCGGGCGGGGCCCGCGTCGGGGAAAAAGCCCCGGGCAAAAAGGAATCCGCCCGCACGGCGGGAAAGCCGGGCGGGCGGATCGTCGCGAACAAATCTACCGGCGCTTCTTGCGCCCCGCGGCCTCGGCCTGCGCGGCCTGCGTCTTGACCAGGCGCTGCTGGAACTTGTCCACACGCCCGGCGGTGTCAACGAACTTCTGCTGGCCCGTGTAGAAGGGATGGCAGGCGTTGCAGATGCCCACGATGATCACGGGCTTCGTGGACCGCGTGGTGATCACGTTGCCGCACGCGCAACGAATCTCCGCAGCCACGTACTTCGGATGAATATTCTCTTTCATAAAAGGGCGCGCAATATACCACCCCACACCGGGTTGCCAAGCGTGAAATTCATCCCGCCAGCAGCCGCCGTTCCGCCTCCTCGTTGTTCAACCCGTGCCGGGCGCGCAGCACCGCCGCCCCCACCACCGGCGGATAGGCCTGGTCGGCCCGCATCCGCGGGTCCACGTACTCCACCACCTCGAACAGCAACCGGTTGGCCGCGGCATAGTCCAGCCCGGCCAGGCGTTGGATGTACCGGGTGGCCCGATCGATGAGTTTCAGGTTGCTCGGCACGACCCAGACCATGTAGTTGCCCATCACCCGGCCCAACCGGACCATGGTGCACGTCGAGAGCGCGTTGAGCATCAGTTTCACCGCCACCCGGGTCACCCCGTCCAGCAGCAGGCTCGTACGAGGGGTGGCCAGACCGACCACGAGGCCGTCCGGGTTCCAAGCGGCAAACCCAGCCCGAACCGCCCCCAATTCGGACGCAGCCCCGACGCACACGAGCGCAGTCGCCCCCCCCGCTTGGCGCGCCGCCGTCAACTGGGCGCGGTGCCAGCCTCCGGGAGCCAGCGCAGCCGCCTCCGACGCCGCCAGCACGGCCACGGCCCCATCCCCCGCCCCGGGAGGGCGCGCTTCCACCCCATCGGCCCCAACCCGGAAGCGCATCAACTCCGCCAACCGGATGCGGCCGAGGATTTCTTCGGTCCGCGCCACCTTGTCGGGAGGCACCAGACCCCGCACCTCGTCCGCGGTCCAATCCACACAACGCGGGTCGCGCCGCAGGATGCGCCGCCAAGCCTCCGGCGTCGTCTCCCCCGGCACAAACAGGAACGCCCACGACTCGGTCGCCGACCGATCGTCGAACTTCCGGAACGGCGGGGTGCAATAGGTCGGCGACCGTTCCGTGGTATCCGTGAGAACATCAATGCCAAAACCGTCCGCGAAATAGTTGTTCCTCCGCCCGCCGCGGTAGATGCGCTCCTCCAAGGAAACCAACCGGGCCAGTTCGGAACGGAACCTGGGCGATAGCAGTTCCGTGTGGACCGTCTCCAAGTCGGCGGCGAATTCGGCCGGAACCGTGTCGGAGCCGCCCGCCGGCGCCTCCGGCCCGGCCAACAAGTCGCGTGCCACCATCTCGAGGAGCGTCAGCATCACGCAGAGCTGGATCGAAGTCGCCTGCATGCGGGTCGACCCGGTGATCGACATTGGACCGGTGGTGAGGTTGATCTTCTCGATGCGCGGGTCATCGATCACTTCGCGACTCCGGGCCACCAACCGGCGCAGCACCTCGTCCGGGTTGTTATACACGAAAAAGACCCTCGCCCCGGCCTCCACCCCCTGCCACGCGGTGCCGATCACGAACGAGGTCTCGCCCCCCTCCGTGATGGCGAACACCACGTCCCCCGGCCGCACGCCGAGATCGGCGATCTGCTTGCGCCCGAACGCCGTAAAGTCCTCGAACCCCTCCACCGACTTGATGAGGGCGAAATCGCCACCGGCCATGACACTGAAGGTCCGACCCTTCCAATCCTCTGCTCCGGCCGTCCCCTCCCGCCCGCGGCGGGCCCAAAACTCGCGCCAAATGGAATCGAGCTGGATGCTCAGCCGCCCGGTGGAACCGCAGCCGGTGAAGAAGATGCGCCCCCCCGCGCGCAGGGCTGACGTCACCGCGTCGGCAAGGCCGCGGGCGCGGCCGGAAGCAGCAAACTCGCGGTATTTCGCCACCACATCCCGGTCGGCCTCAAACAACAGCCCGAGGCCCGCCGCGATGTCGCCCGCCGCCGCGTCACTCAGGCCGGCCGTGACGGGGTGGGATGATTCGGTGGTCAGGTCGCCCAGTTGGAACTGCTGGCGGATGGCAAGGAAGTCCTCCGCCCGCCGATTGGAATTGTCACTCATCGGGGGCGGATGAGAGCAGAGGGCCCGGGGCGGTGTCAAGCAGGCCGGAAAAGCCCCGCCAGCACACGATAGTTCGGCGGACGGGCTTGCCAACTGCGCCGGGATGGGCTAGGCAAGAGCGCGTGAACGCGCCGCCCGAACCTCCCACGATTCCAGGCTTGCTCGCGCCATCGGTGTGCGCGCCCCCCGAGCCATCTTCCCGCGAGCCCTTCGAGGAAGTTCGCCCGGCAAGCCGCGTCCGCTGGTCGATCCACCTCGTGCTGATGCTCTCCTACCCGGTGTTGCTCGGCGTGACGGCGTGGTTGGGCTGGCTCGGCCGGTCGGACGGGCCGGCGCTTTCCAGCTCCGCGCGCGGCGTCCTGATCGTCTCGGCCGTGGAAATGGTCTTTTTCGGCCTCATCCTGGCGCTGGCGTGGGTCGCCTCCCGCGCCAGTTTCAAGGATCTCCTGCTGGTTTGGCGGCCTGGTTACTGGGTCGTTCCACTCGGCGTCGCCTATTCGATTGGGCTCCGGCTCGCCGTCGCCTTCGTGGCGCTGGGGGTTTTCTTTGTCGCCCTGGCCTGCAAGGCTGCCTCCCTCAATTCCTGGGACAAGGCCTTCAAGTGGATCGAGGCTTACGCCACCGACAACCGGCCGGCGGTCGAAACCCTGGTGGACACCACCGCCCTGCGCCACAACCCGGCTTACTTCATTCTCACCGTCAGCCTGGTCAGCTTCGTGGTCGCCGGCCTGCGCGAAGAACTCTGGCGCTCGGCGTGCCTCGCTGGCTTCAAGAAGCTGGGGCCACGTTGGTTTGGCTCGGTCTGGGGTCAGATGGGTGCGGTCTGCCTCACGGCCGTCGTCTTCGGCCTCGGGCACCTCCCGCAGGGCCCCATCGCGGTCTGCCTCACCGCCGTCCTGGGTGTGGCTCTGGGGGCCATCATGGTCCTCCACCGCTCGATTTGGCCCGCGGTCATCGCCCATGGAGCCTTCGACGCCACCACCTTCGCCCTGCTCCCCTTTATCGTGGACCTGCTACCCCACGCCCACTGACCCCGGGGCGAACTGTGGCGGACGACCCGCCGGACGCGGGTGAATGGCCGATTAGGAAGGGATGCCGGCGGATTGTTACAATTGCCGGGCGAAGCCCGCCGTTCTTGACATTCCGGTGACGAAAATGGAGATTGTCACCGGAGAGCACAAAACAAACCCGAACCATGATTGACTTGCAGTGTCGAAGTCTGGGAGATGCCTGGGTGGAGTTGGTGAACTTAACCATGCGGCAAGGGGTGCCGCTGGATGAGGAAGGCTTGGAGTGTCTGGGGGTACGCCTCCGCTTCCCGCCGGGAGACTCCACCGATGCGGTGGTGGCGGTCTTCGGCGACCCCGTGATGGTCCAGGAAATGGACCGGGTTTTTTTCAGTGAGGGAACCAACCGGCTCGGCCACAGCTACGCCAAGCTCATGCGGGGGCCGGACGGCCGCCACGACCTGCTGGACGTGGTCCGCGTGCTGCGCGAGAAGGCGTCGAGCAAACGGGCGGTGGTGACCTTCGCCACCGACACTGTGGGGAAGGTGCCCTGCATCAACAACGTTCAGTTCCTGATCCGGGGCGGCGAGTTGCTCACCGTTTATTTCAGCCGCGGCCAGGACGCCTACAAGAAGTTCTACGCGGACGCCCTCTGTTTGGGAACGATGGCCCGGAAGGTGGCGGGCGAGCTTGACCTGCCAACCGGCCAGGTGACCGCGTTCATCTCCTCCAGCCACGTTTACCGCTCGGACTTCCCGGCCATTGAACGGTTCCTCTCGGAAGCCTCGGCAGAAGATGTGGCGGCTCCGGGGCCGCACGCAACATCACCGGCCCGCCTATGAAGGTCCTTTTCGTTGCCCCGCGCTCGTTCAACCCGAAACAGATGTACCGGGAGTACCCGCTCGGTGTGGGGTTCCTCGGGACCATCCTGAGCGGGCGCGGGCATGAGGTACGGGTGTTTGATCAGAACGTGGAGGGTTTGGACGACCGCCTCTTGTTCGAGGAGATCGCCGCCTTCCAACCCGACGTGGCTGGTTTTTCGGTCATCACCCCCAATTACCCGGTCGCCCGCCGCCAAATGCGGGCGCTCCGCCAAACCCACCCAGGGTTGCGCATCATCGCCGGGGGAGTCCACGCCAGCCTCTTCCCCGAAGACCTGCTGGCCGACGGAGCGGAGGTGGTGGTCCGCGGGGAAGGCGAGCAGGTCATCGGCGACCTGATCGACCGGCTAGGATCGGGCAGCGACTTCAGCGGGTTGAAGGGGGTCGTTTATACCGCTCTGGACGGCCGGGTGGAAAGAAGCCCTGAGTGGGCCCGCACCGGGTCACTCGATGATTTGCCCGTGGTGGACCGCCGGCTCTACAACCTGCCCCGGTACACCCACCACTCAATGCTCGCGTCGCGCGGCTGTCCCCATCATTGCGCATTTTGCTGCAACTACACCGGCTCGGTCCGCGAGGACGGGGTCTCCGTCCGCCACCATGAAAAGGTGGTCGACGAGATGGAACACCTGCGGGATGAATTCGGCGCCCGCGAGATTTTCTTCGCGGACGACATTTTCCTGCTGCGGCGGCGCAGCATCCTTGATTTCTGCGCGGCCTGCGAACGCAGGGGCCTGGAACTCCGGTGGATTGGACAGATGCGGGCGGATCGGGTCGACACCCATACGGCTACGGCGATGCGATCGGCGGGCTGCCAGCGCATTTACTTCGGGGTGGAATCGGGGTCGGACGCTATCTTAAAAGCCGCCCAGAAGGGTCTGACGACGGCCCAGATCCGCCTCGGGATCAAGGCGGCCATCGGGTCGGGGATGCGGGTGAAGACGGGATGGATTTACGGGCTCCCCGGGGCCTTGGAGGAGCAATATGCGTCGATCCCGTTCATGCTGGATCTCCGCCCCCACGAGATTTCGATCCACCAGTTGATTCCGTTCCCGGGGACACCCTATTACTCGGACCCGGGCCGCTTCGGCATCCACATCGCCGATCCGAAGAACTTCGAGAGCTTCTGCTACGGCGGCTTGGATGGCGCCGTGCGCTTCGATTACCTGAGCCAGAGCCAACTCGTGCGGTTGCTCGAGGAGACCGGGAAGGCACTCGAGGCGGAGGGTTATGTCAGCAGCGATGAGGCCCGGCCGGGGGACGAGTACATCTACACCACCCCGCTGCACCAATTGTCCATGAACGTTTTCCGGCCCGGCGGTGCGGGGGCTGCCGAGGCGGGCCGGACGGTCTCCATGCTCGAGACGGCGGCCTGTTGAGATGCCAGCCGCTGCGGCATTGTTCCCCCCGGAATGGGAGGGCCTCCCCGCCCCGCGTTTCGCCGTCCACCCGCGGCCAGGCCCGCGCCTCGTCGCGATTGAGGGGCCCAATGGCGCGGGCAAGTCCACCCTCTGCGCCGCGCTCGGCGCGGCCCTGTCGCTCCCGGTCTGCCTCGGCACCGACGAGGCGTGGTTCTCGGAACCGTTCAAGGTCCGCATGATCCGTGACGCCGACTGGCACGCCTCGGCGCTCTTTTTCCTCAGCGGTTGTTTCGAGCAAACGCGCCTTTGCCGCTCCCGCCCGGAGCCGATCATCCTCCTGGACCGCTGCCTCTGGTCCACCCTGGCGGTACAAGCGGCGACCGCCCCCGCCCGGCTCGCGCAACTCGTCGGGGTGCTCACCCCGCTGGCTGGGTTGGTTCAGCCCCCTGACCTCACCATCGTCCTGGAGGCCTCGTTTTCCACCTGCACGCGGCGCATCGCGCACAAGACCGGCGCCGCCCGCGAACTGGACAACCTCACGGCGGAACCCGCCTTCCACGCCCGCGAGCGCGCCTTCTACCAGTGGCTCTCGCGGTGCCAGCCCGGAATCGTATTCCTGGACGCCAACCAGGACGACGTCGCGTCAACCACCGCCGCCGCGGCCACCCTGATCCGCAGGGCACTCTCATGCTGACCCTCGCGTCATCGAACGCCGCGAAGTACGCCCCTTTCCGCGAGGAACTGGAGCGCATGCGAGTGGTGGTGGAACCGCCCCCGGAGGCCCTGCCCGAGATCCAAACCCTCGACTTCCAGGAAAGCCTCGCGGCCAAGGCGAAAGCGGCGGCGGCGCTGTTCCGGCACCCGGTCCTCGTGGATGACGCGGGTGTGGTGATCGAGGAATGGCGCCCTTTTCCTGGCCCCTTGACCACCCTGGCGCTCCGGGGGCTGGGGCTGGCGGGCCTGCGCCGGTTGGCGGGAGGCGGTTCGCAGAGAGCGACCATGGAGTGTCATCTGGGGTGGTGGGACGAAGGAAGGCTGCGCTCCTGGTCGGGAACCAGCTCCGGGGTGCTGGACACCACCCGCGAACCGGCCGACCGGAAGATGATGCTCTCCACGCTGTTTGTCCCCGATGAGCCGGGGGCCGGCCCGCTTACCCACCGGCGCGCGGCGCTGCACCGGCTGGCTGGGGAGGTGTTCGAGCTGCACCTTGCCAGCGGCCATGCGAGCCCGGACGCGGCGGCAGCCTGCCCCGCAGCACCCCCGCCGCCCTGCCCTTTCTGCGTCGAGCTCCAGCACGGCCCGCAGAGCATTTTCGCTGACATGATGGGGGAGTGGCTCCCCTCCCGGGTCGTTTACGAGGACGAGGATTTTATCGTGATGCCCCCCTTGGGGCAGTTCATCCCCGGCGGGCTGCTGCTGCTGAGCAGGCAGCACATCCGTTGCTTCGCCGAACTGCCCGCGGAGCTCCACGACCGCCTGGATGCTCTGCTCCGGAAGGTGACGGAATCGGTGGCCGCCCGCTGGGGAGTGCCACCACTCGTATTCGAGCACGGCCCCTCGCCGGACCGCGGCAAAGGGGTCTGCTGCGTGGACCACGCCCATTTGAACCTCTTTCCCGCGCCGGTCGTCCTGCACCCCCACCTGGCAGGGCGGATGAGCCTCCGCGTGGGATCATTAGGGGAGCTTGGCCGGCTGCGAACAGCCGAGTTTGGCTACTTGTTCATCCAGGAAAACGACGGGACCCGCCGGGCCTACGACGCGCACCAGGTGCCGAGCCAGCTCGTGCGCCGGATCATCACGAAGGCCCTCGGCATGCCTGAACGCTGGCACTGGCGCGACTACCCGGGGCGGGACGAGCTCCTGGCCACCCATGCGGCCCTGAAGGGGGCGCTGTGAGCCCCGCCCCCGGCGGCGGTGGCGGCCGGCCCGCGGATCCCCGGATCTACGACCAACGGTGCATGGCCGAGGTGGCGGCACGCTGGGACGCCAAGGCCCCCGCGTGGGACGAGGACCTGCGGGACCCCGCCTGTCATTTGAACGAGGATGACGCCTACGAACGGTTCCTCGCCGAGGCCCGGGCGAAGATCTCCTCCCAGCCGCAGTTTTGCGCACGTGAAGGGGTGTTGGACGCGGGCTGCGGCACCGGCTTGGTGCTAGCCGCCCTTGGGGCATCCTTTGCCTGGGGAGTGGGGATCGACATCAGCCCGGCGATGGTCCGGCTGGCGGCGGAAAAGCGGATTCCGCGCGCCCGGTTCCTCGTCGCCGACTGCTTCGAGTTGAGCCGCCACTGCCCCCCGGTGGCCGCCGTGTTCTCCCGCGGTGTTCTAATTTCCCACTATGGCGCGGGCCAGGGTGAGCTAATCCTGCGGGAGGCGGCCTCCGCCCTGTTGCCGGGGGGCTTCGTCCTCTTCGATTTTCTGAACGGCACCGCCAGGGGGCGCTACCGGCACCAGGCGGAGAACAAGACCTACTTCTCACCACAGGAGGCGCTGGCCCTCGCGGCCAGGGCTGGTCTCATGCGCGCGCGGGTAACCGGCGGTGACGAGCGGCGGGTGACCCTGCTGTACGCAGAAAGGGATTGACGCTGCGTTACCAAGCCGTTACAAACACGCGTCAATAAGGGATCACCACGTTCCGGGGGCGAATCGGCTGGGCGGCGGGTGATCTCACCAACCTGGCACGAGATTTGAAAGCGGATTTGCAATCGAAGAAGAGGAAGACTCCGGCTTGGGTAATCCCCGGGATCATGGCGACGATCGGCCCCACACTGGAGAAGGAAGACGATCTGGTCCGGGCCATCGCGGCGGGAGCCCGCTGGTTCCGGCTGCCCTGCGGTTACCGGCAACGGCCCCACGTCGAAAACTCCCGCAGCGTCCGGGCGGCGGCGGCCCGCGCCGGTGTCCCCGTCCAATTGCTCCTCGACCTCCCGTCCTCGCGCCCCCGCACGGGCACGATGCAGGAGCTGCGCCTGACCCCCGGGAATGAGGTTCTCTTCTGGGACCCCGGCGCCATCGCCGAACCGCCCGCCGCCAACGGTGCCATCCCGGTGCCGCTCCCCGGCCTGGAGGACATCCTGCCAAGGATCGAAGCCGGCCAGCGCATGTGGTTTTGTGACGGCCGGTTGCGGTTCGTGCTCGGCAAACCCGGGCCGGGCCACATCTCCGCGCGGATGGCGGAAGGGACGGTGCCCCTGAAGGCTTCCAACGCCCTTTTCCTGCCCGATAGTCCCAGCCCCTTCACCGCCATCACGTCCGCCGACCGAACGCTCCTGCAATCGCTCGCCGCCAGTGGCGTCCCGCCCGATTGGATCGCCCTTTCGTTGATCGCCTCGGTGGAGGATGTGCGGCAGGGGCGGGCGGAGGTGCGCGAGATCCTCGGCCCGGGTGTGAGAATCATGGCCAAGTTCGAGACCGTTCCAGCGATTAATTGCGCCGATGAGATCCTGGCTGAATCAGACGGAATGATGGTGGCCCGCGGCGATCTCGGCCTCGCCGTGGGTTACGTCCGCCTCCCGGAAGCCCAGGAACGGCTCGTCGAGGCCGCCCGCCGGCATGGCAAGATCGCAGTCGTGGCGACGCAGGTGCTCGAGACGTTCGCTGAGACCGGCATCCCCCAGCGCGCCGAACTCACCGATCTCTCCGTCATCGCCCGGCAGCGGGCGGACGCGGTGATGCTCGGCAAGGAAACGGTGTACAGCCCACGGCCCATTGAGAGCATCCAACTCGCCACGGATGTGCTCACCCACGAGACCCGCCGGTTCGAAGCAGCCTCCCGGGCCGGCTGAAGCGCTGCATCCCCTCTCGCCTCATGAACGAGTTTTTCAATGTGGTGGCCCGCTCCGACATGGGGGGAACCACCACCCCGTGGACGATCCTGTTCGTCCTGCTCCTGACCTTCGCCCTCGGCATGCTGCTGGGCTATGTGTACATGTGGACCCATGAGGCGCTCTCGTACTCCCGCAGTTACGTGGCGGCCATTGCCGCCCTCCCCATGCTCGTCGGCACCATTATGCTCGCGATGGCGAACAGCTTGGTGGTGGCCTTTGGCATGCTGGGGATCTTCGGAATCATCCGCTTCCGCAACGTCCTCAAGGACACGCGCGACACGGTGTTCATCCTTTGGGCCGTGATGGAGGGCATGGCGGTGGGCACGCAGCGCTATTCCACCGCCGTGCTCGGCGGCCTCGGCATCTCCACCGCCTTCCTCCTCCTCCGGTTCGTCTCGTTCGGCATCCGCCGCCGCTACGACGCCGTGCTGACCCTCCGCGCCACCGGAGATGTGCCCGCCCGGCTCGCGGCCATCAAACGGGTGCTGCACCGTCATGCTTGCGAGTCCAGCCTGGCCGGTGACCGCCGCGCCACCAAGGAAGGCACGGACCTCAGCTATCACCTGCTCCTCCGCGATCCTTCCCGCTCCAGCGAACTCCAAGCCGAACTCGTCGCCGTCGAGGGACTCGAAAACGTCGCTGTGTACATGCACGAGGACGAAGCGGAGATTTAAGGGCTGCCGGGCTGCTTCGCGAAGGGCCTGTGCGCGCCGCTCACGCGCATTTTCGTCCGGCGGGACGCGGAACCTCCCCCCGCCAGCGGGGTTCCGTCCGCGGGGCAGCAGCCGCCAACCTCCCCGCTTTCCCCTCACGATCCGGCCGGGCGGGCATGCCGGGCTCATCCCGGGTGGATCCTGATCGTCCGGATCCGCTCCCGTTCCAAGGCCAAGGGCCGAACCGCCCGCCTCCCGCCAAGCCCCCCGCACAGCGCCTCCCATGGGCGGGCAGCCGGGCGGGTTGTTCCGAGCCTGATCAATCGGTGGGATGCAGCGCCAGATCCACCAATTCGCCCGGCCGGATCTTCACCCCCGCCGGAAGGCTCACGTTAATCGGCAACCCCAACACGACGTCGGCAAAGTGGACTGGCCCGAGGCAGACCGCCGGCACCGTCTCAAACTGGGTGCCCACCTCGATGATCTTGGCGGATCCCACGTGGCGGACCATACCGCGGGTGAGCACATCCACCGCCATCCCCGGCTTGGGATCGGCGAGCAACGGGGAGCGCAAGTAGCCCACGATACGGGCGGGCTCCAGAGTCGTCACCGCCACAATTGGCTGCCCGGGCGTAACCGTCTCCCCGGGACGCACGTACACCGTCGAGACGATGCCGTCAATCGGCGCCCGGAGCGGCAGCGGGTTCAACTCGGCCTCGGTCAGCTTGAGCTTCGCCTCCTGCACGGCGATGGCGGCGCGGAGCGGGTCGCTGGTCACTTTCGTCAGATCCGTCCGGTTCGTCACCTGGAGGGCCTGGAAATTTGTCCCCGCCTGCCCGACCAGGATCGTCAACTGCCCAACCTCGTCCCGGTAACGGTCCTGCGCGGCCTTCGCCTCCTCGTACACCCGCTGGGAGACAATCTGCTCCTTGTGCAGCGCGTCCATGCGGCGGAACTCGGCTTCGGCCAGTTGGAGGTTGACCTGCGCGGCCGCCAGCGCGGCCCGCTGGCGCATCCAGTCGATTTGCAACTGGTCGTAATCCATGGCGTTGCGCTGCTGGGCCAGCAGCGGCTTCATCTCCGCCTGCAGCATCTGGATGTCGGCCAACCGCTCCGCCACGGCGGCCGCGAGGATCGCAGGCTGGGTAATCATCACGTGCCCCACCAGTTCCCCGGCCTTCACCCGTTGAAACCGGGACACGGTCAACTCAGCCAGGACGCCGGCCTTGTAACAACTGACATTCGCGGCAATCGGCTCCGCCTGCCCCACGATATAGGGGGTCACCCCGTGCTGTCGCCAAATGACGAAGACCGCGGCCCACGCGCCGAGGAACAAGAGCGCCGGGATGAGCCGGATCCGGAGGTCCTCCCAGCGGAGGTGGACCGGCCGGGGAATGGGGGCGGAGGATTCGTTGTTATTCATCGGACATCACGACTTCTTAGCGCTCGGAAGCCTGCCGCCGGCCCGCCTCCGAGTCAACCAGAAACCGCACCTCCGTTACCACCCGGATGGTAAACGAACCTGAAAGCAGCCCTTGACTCGCATGGGGGGATTTGCATAATGAGGCCAGCTTGGATATATGAAACCTCCTTTCTTTCAGCTTCCGGTTTCCCCCAGCGCATCCTTCACAATGATCCCTCCCCACCGCCGGGGCGCGGGTTGGGCCGTCACGGCGGCCGCTCTCGCCCTGACCGCCACGCTCGGGGCTGCGGATGCCCCGGGAAGCCTGACCTGGGAGGGGAGACCCTCGTGGATGGGCGAGACTTCCATCGGCCTCCGCGAGGCCTACGAGGACAACCTCCTCTACCTCTCAGACCACCAACCCTCCATGAAGATGGAGCGCAGTATGGTCACCACGGTCTCCCCCCGCTTGGGGTTTGATTTTGCGCCCCGGTTCGGATCTCCGGATGCCCTGAACCGGCTCTCGCTGGTTTACCACCCCGATTTTGTCACCTACCACAGCGACCCGGCCGAGAGCTTCGCGGCGCACCGTTTCACCAACTCCATCGCGGGGAAAAGCGGCGACTTCTCCTATTCCGTAGCGAACGGGGTCTATTTCATCGATGGCCCCAGCCAGGGGCCGCGGTACGTGCTTCCTTCCGGCGCCAAGCAGGACTACAGCGTGTTCGCGACGGGCTTCGACCGTGAGCGGCGCCAGCAGATCCAAGGCTCCTTCGCGCTGGCGGGTCGCTACGATCGGGAGGCATTCTTCCTCCGGCCGGCCGCGAACCTGCTCTACTGGGACATGATGACCGACTGGAAGAACAACGGCGCCGGCCTGGGCACGGCCACCCCCGGCTACATCAACTACGTGGACCGCGCAGATGTCAACGGCGGCCTGGACGGAGGCCTGAAGGTCGCCCCCGAGCTCGCGTTGACCCTGGGCTACCGATACGGCCACCAGTACCAACAAGCCTTCCCTGCCGAAGTCAACACGCTGGCGGTGCGGGGGCGGCAGGCTCAATCGTCCAGCGATTACCAGCGCGCGCTCGTCGGCATCGAAGGCAGGCCGTGGGACTGGTTGTCGCTGAATCTCCGTGGTGGCCCGGACTTCCGGAACTACAACGCCGCGGCGCCGGTCGACGACCGGAACCCGACCGTTTACTACGTGGAGGGGACCGTGGCCGCCACCCTCGCCACCAATCAATCGATCTCCCTGACCTTCAAGCACTGGCAGTGGGAATCAAGCATCGGCCGCCTCCCTTACGTGGAGAATACTTGCTGCCTCCTGTACCATTGGAGCACGACGGAACGGCTCGGCCTCGATCTGTCCGGCCGTTTTTCCAACCAGGACTACAACCCGGGCTCGCCGACTCTCACGAAGAACGCCAGCCTCCGCAACGACGCCTGCTTCAGCTTCGGCATCGCCGGCGGTTACCGCGTCACCTCCAATCTTAACGTCTCCGCCGGCTACACGTACGACATCGGCCGCAACCTTCAGGACAATGTCGCCACCGCAGCCTACCGTGCCTTCGACCACCAGCTCCTCTACGCGGGTGTCAAACTGACTTTTTAGCCGGCGCCGCTAAAAAAAGTCTGCAAAAAGTCTTGTCTCCGCCCCCCCTTTGCGGCAGTTTTTCCGGGCTTCCGGCAAAAAGTCGGTGAATCCCGAGGGGGTGGAACTTTCCCTCGAACAGCCTTTTTCGCACATGCGATTGCTCAGGAATATCTTGTTGACGGCCTGTCTGGCCCTCCTCCCGGTCGGGGCGGGGGCCGCGGAGGCCGCTGGCCACGCCGAAGGGGGCATACCGGCGCGCGCCGTCGAGGTCGTCACGCTCCACCTGCCGGTCGTGGGGGACTTTCCGATCACCAACTCAATGGTCGTCACTTGGGTCGTGGCGCTGGGGCTGGTGGTGTTCGTGCAAATCGCCACCCGGAAAATGCAGTATGTGCCGGTCGGCGCCCAGAATTTCGTCGAGTGGCTGGTGGAAAGCCTGTTCGACTTCCTGGAGGGTGTCATTGGACCTGATCTGGTCAAGAAGACCTTCTGGTTTTTTGCCTCCATCTTCATCTTCATTCTGTTCTCGAACTGGGCCGGTTTGATTCCGGGATTCGGGACGATCGGCTGGGGTGAGCACCAGCCCGATGGCAGCTTCCGCGTGACCCAGCCCTGGCTCCGCGGCGCCAATGCGGACCTCAACATGACGCTGGCCATGTCCCTCACCTTTTTCGCCTGCTGGATCGTCTGGGCGCTCCAGGCCAACGGCCCCATCGGCTTCCTGAAACACCTCTTCGCCCCCAAGGGCGAGACCACGGGCGTCATGAAGGTCCTGATGATCGTGGTTTTCCTGGTGGTTGGTTGTCTGGAGGTGGTTTCCATCCTGTTCCGCCCCGTCTCGCTGAGCTTCCGTCTCTACGGCAACATCTTCGCGGGTGAGAACATCCTCGAATCCATGTCGAACTTGCTGCCGGGTTTTCTGGGCCGGGTGTTGATCCCGGTGCCCTTCTATTTCATGGAGCTGCTCGTGGGCGTGGTGCAGGCGCTGGTGTTCATGCTCCTGACCGCCGTGTTCACGCTGCTGATTTGCCAGCATGACGAGGATCACGCCAAGGTGCCGCACCACTGAGTGGTGACGATTTCGGCGGCCTGACCGTGTTCAATCGCGGGAGCCGCCGGCAACACAAAGAAAGGTAATACATATATGTCGTTAATCCCTATGTTGGCGGAAGCCGCCGCGGGTGGAATCACCGGCAACATTCACGTTGGTCTGGCGGCGCTCGGCGCGGCCGTGGGCGTGGGTTTGATCGGCGCGAAGGCTTCTGAAGCAGTCGGGCGCAACCCCGGCGCGGCCACCAAGATCCTCATCCAGTCCATCCTGGCCATCGCGTTCGCCGAAGGCATCGTGTTCTTCTCGATCTATCTCGCGACCGCCGCCTGGCCGGCCAGGTAACGCCGGTTTCGCAAACCCTGACCGGACGCGGGGCGGGAACGCCCCGCGTCTGGTTCGTTCCGCACGACGCGCTTTATGAATTCCATCATGCTTGCCACGGGCACCATCGGCCGGGTCGCCGGTGATTTCGGCGTGGACTGGCCCCACCTGATCGCCCAGATCTGCAGTTTCTCCATCGTGGCGGCGGTCCTGGCGAAGTTCGCCTTCAAACCCGTGCTCGACATGCTCGAGGCGCGCCGCCAGCGGATCGCCGAAAGCCTGGCCAACGCCGACCAGATCAAGGCCGAACTCGCCCGCGCGGAAGCGCAGCGGATCGAGGTCCTGTCCCAGGCCAACATCCAGGCCACGCAACTGATTGAGGAGGCCCGGAAGGCGGCCGCCCGGGTCCAGGAGCAGGAGACCCAGAAAGCCATCGCCGCCGCCGAGCAGATCACTCTCAAAGCCCGCGAAGCCGCCGCCCAGGACCATGCGCGGATGCTCGCCGAGCTCAAACGCGAGGTCGGCCGGCTGGTGGTGCAAACCACCAGCGCCGTCACCGGCCGGATACTGACCCCGGACGACCAGCGCCGCCTGGCCGAGGAAACGACCCGCCAACTGTCGGCTTAACCGCCCTACGCCATGGCCATCCCCAAGTATGCCAAGCGCGGTGCCCGCGAACTCCTGCGCACCTGCCAGGTCAACGGGGTCCTCGATGAGAACCGTGTACGTTCGGCGGTCCATCTGGTCCTGGAGGCCAAGCCCCGCCGGTACACGGCCATCCTGGCCCATTTCAAGCGCTTGGTGAAACTCGACCTGGACCGGCGCGCGGCCCGCGTGGAAAGCGCGGCCCCCCTGCCCGCCGACGTTCAAGCCGGACTGCTCGCCAGCCTCGGCCGCGTGTACGGCCCGGGTCTGCAGGTCTCGTTCGGGGAAAACCCGGCCCTGCTGGGCGGCTTGCGCGTGCGCGTCGGCAGCGACGTTTATGACGGCAGCGTGAAGGCGCGCTTGGACGCCTTGAAGGACAGTTTTTGAAGGACTTGACGGCCGGGGGCATTCGCCCCCTGCACCCCCATCAACTCCCAGCTTACCCCCCCAGAACCAATGAGCAGTTTACTACAGGATATCGAAGCCCAAATCGCGGGCATCAAGACCACGACCGCCCGCCAGAACGTCGGCACCGTCCGTGAAATCGGTGACGGTGTAGCCCGCATCGAGGGCCTCGCGGACGCGATGCTGAATGAGATGCTCGATTTTGGCCAGGGCGTGGTCGGTTTGGCCCTCAACCTTGAAGAAACCGAGGTCGGTGCCATCATCCTGGGTGATTACACCAAGGTGAAACAGGGCGATGAGGTGAAGACCACGGGCAAGCTGCTCCAGGTGCCCGTCGGCAAGGGCCTGCTCGGCCGCGTGGTGAACGCCCTGGGCCAGCCGCTGGACGGCAAGGGCCCCGTGACCAGCGACGTCGCCTATCCCGTCGAGAAGATCGCCCCGGGCATCATCCGCCGGAAACCCGTCAGCCAGCCGGTGCAGACCGGCATCATGGCCGTGGATGCCATGATCCCGATCGGACGCGGTCAGCGCGAGTTGATCATTGGCGACCGCTCCACCGGCAAGACCACGATCGGGGTCGACACCATCATCAGCCAGGCCCGGTTGAACAAGGCGGCAGAGCAGGCCAACGACAAGGACTACCGTCCGCTCTACTCCATTTACGTGGCCGTCGGCCAGAAGCAGTCCAACGTGGCCCGCGTCATCGCGGTCCTCGAGGAGGCGGGTGCCATGCCCTACACCATCGTGGTGTCCGCCTCGGCCTCCGACTCCGCCACCAACCAATACCTCGCCCCCTTCGCGGGCGCGGCGATGGGCGAGTGGTTCATGGACAACGGCATGGACGCCTTGATCATCTATGACGATTTGTCGAAGCACGCGGTGGCCTACCGCCAGGTATCGCTGGTGCTCAAACGCCCCTCCGGACGTGAAGCGTATCCCGGCGATGTGTTCTACCTGCACAGCCGGCTTCTGGAGCGCGCCGCCCGTGTCAGCGAGAAATATGGCAACGGCTCGCTGACCGCGCTGCCGATCATCGAAACCCAGGCCGGTGACGTTTCAGCCTACATTCCGACCAACGTGATCTCGATTACGGACGGGCAGATCTTCCTTGAGACCGACCTCTTTTACCAGGGCGTGCGGCCCGCCATCTCCGTCGGTATTTCCGTCTCCCGGGTCGGCTCCGCCGCCCAGGTGAAAGCCATGAAGCAGGTCGCCGGGCAGATCAAACTCGACCTCGCGCAGTACCGCGAGCTGGCGGCCTTCGCCCAGTTCGGCTCCGACTTGGATGCGAAGACCCAAAAGCAAATCGAGCGTGGCAAACGCGTGGTCGAGGTCTTCAAGCAACCGCAGTACAATCCGATCCCGCTCGAGGTGCAGGTGGCCATCCTCTGGACCGTGCAAAACGCCCTCATGGATGATGTCGCGGTCGATCGCATCAAGGACTTCCAGGCGAAGCTGACCGAATACCTCACGAGCCGGAAGGCCGATCTGCTGGCGCGGATCGCGAAGGAAAAGGCCATCAGCGACCCGATCAAAGAGGACTTGAAGACGGCAGTGACGAGTTTCAAGCAGACCTACAAGTAACGGGCGGCGGAGCAACCAGCCCCAGTTCAACCTATGCCCAGCACTCGCGACATCCGGCGCCGCATCAAGTCGGTCAAGAATACGGCGCAGATCACCAAGGCCATGCAGATGGTCGCGGCGTCCAAGATGCGCAAGGCCCAGCAGGCGGCGCTGGCGGGACGCCCGTACGCGGCGATGATGAACCAGGTCCTGGGGGATGCCACCTACCACGCGGGGGATTTCACCCACCCGCTGATGGAGCAGCGCGAGGGGAACCGCCGGTGCGTGATCCTGATTAGCACGGACAAGGGTCTCTGCGGCGCGCTCAACAGCAACCTGCTGCGCGAGGCCGGCAGGCTCGACAAGGACACCACCGTGTTCGTCGCCGCCGGGCGCAAGGCCGCGCAGTTTCTCGTGCGCACCAAGCGCCGCCTCGCCGCCGAATTCACCTACAAGGACGCCCCGCTCTTCGCCGAGGCCCGCGCCATTTCGAAGTTTGCCCAGGACCTCTTCGCCCGCGGGGAGGTGGACCGGGTGGATGTGCTCTACACGAATTTCATCAACACCCTCACCCAGAAGCCCGAATTCCGCCCGTTTCTGCCAGTCGGCGAGATCCGGCCCGTTACCGCGGGGGTGAACGCCGCGGCCCCGGCGGCCCTTTCCCGGGGCGGCACGGAGTTCCTGTTCGAGCCCGGCGTCTCCCACGTGCTCGGCGCGCTGCTGCCCCACAGCCTGAACTTCGAGATTTACCAGCTCCTGCTCGAGGCCAAGGCGAGCGAGCAGAGTGCCCGCATGGTGGCCATGAAGAACGCCACCGACAACGCCAAACAGCTCATCAAGGACCTGACCCTGGATTACAACAAGCTCCGGCAGGCCAACATCACCAAGGAACTGCTGGAGATTTCCAGTGCCGCCATGGCGCTGGGCTGACCATCAAGCTAACGCAATGAATAAAGGCAAAATCGTTCAAATCATCGGTCCCGTCGTGGACGTCGAGTTCCCCGACGGGCTCCCGGCGATCTACAACGCGGTGACCGTGGACTTCCAGGTCCAGGGCCAGCCCGTCCACCTGACGCTCGAGGTGCAGCAGCACCTGGGGGACAACTGGGTGCGCACCGTGGCCATGTCCACCACCGAAGGGCTCAAGCGCGGTTGCGAGGTGATCGACACCGGCGGCCCCATCTCCATGCCCGTCGGCGACGGCGTCATGGGACGGGTGTTTGACGTGACCGGGAATCCGGTTGACGAGCGCGGCCCCGTCGTGGCGGAGAAACGCTACCCCATCCACCGTCCCGCCCCCGCGCTGGTCGACCAATCAACCTCCCCGCAGGTCCTGACCACCGGCATCAAGGTCATCGACCTGATCTGCCCCTTCCTCAAGGGCGGCAAGGTCGGCGCCTTCGGCGGCGCCGGCGTCGGCAAGACCGTTGTCATCATGGAGTTGATTAACAACATCGCCAAGCTCCACGGCGGTGTCTCGGTGTTCGCCGGCGTCGGCGAGCGGACCCGCGAAGGCAACGATCTCTACAACGAAATGTCCGAGGCCGAGGTCATCAAGCAAAAGAACCTCAGCGAATCCAAGATCGCGCTGGTGTACGGCCAGATGAACGAGCCACCCGGCGCCCGCCTGCGCGTGGCGCTCTCCGGCCTCGCCATCACGGAGTACTTCCGTGACGAACGGAATCAGGACGTGCTCCTGTTCGTGGACAACATCTTCCGTTTCTCCCAGGCCGGATCGGAAGTCTCGGCGCTGCTCGGCCGGACGCCCAGCGCCGTGGGTTACCAGCCGACCCTCGCGGCCGAGATGGGCGATCTTCAGGAGCGCATCACCTCCACCAAGAAGGGCTCCATCACCTCCTTCCAGGCGGTGTACGTGCCCGCCGACGACCTGACGGATCCCGCGCCGGCAACCACCTTCGCGCACTTGGACGCCACCATCGTGCTCGAGCGGTCGATCGCCGAGCTGGGCATCTACCCCGCAGTCGATCCCCTGGCCTCCACCTCCCGGGCTCTGGCCCCCGAGATCATCGGCCAGGAGCATTACGACGTCGCCCGCGGCGTCCAACGGGTGCTCCAGCGGTACAAGGATCTGCAGGACATCATCTCGATCCTCGGCCTGGATGAGCTCTCCCCCGAGGACAAGCTGACCGTCGCCCGGGCGCGCAAGATTCAGCGCTTCCTCAGCCAGCCGTTCAGCGTCGCCCAGATCTTCACGGGTCGCGAGGGCAAGCAGGTGCCGGTCGCTGAGACGGTCCGGGGCTTCAAGGAGATCCTTGAAGGCAAGCACGACGACATCGGTGAGGGCGAGTTCTACATGAAGGGTGGCATCAACGAGGTCACCAAGTGATCGGCGGACGCGGCCGCCGGTGAGTGGCCGCGTCCCTGATTCCAGCCCCCGCAACTCATTATGCCCACTCTCAAACTGGAAATTGTGACCCCGGACGCGGCGACCTGCTCCGAGGACGTTGACATGGTGACGCTGCCCGGGGCCGAGGGCGAGATGGGCATCTTTCCCAACCACGTTCCCCTGCTGACCCAGGTGGTTTCGGGCGAGGTGGCGGTCCGCAAGGGCGGCCAGGACTTCTTCTTCGCCATCGGCGACGGGTTCGCCGAAATCACCGGCGAGCGGGTGGCCATCATGACCGACATGGCCGTGCGGGCCGAGAACATCGACGAGGTGAAGGCCGAGGAGGCGCGCGTGCGTGCCGAGGCCCGCCTTGCCGAGAACCTCGATGACGAACAGAGTGCGGCTGTGGTGGCCTCCTTGAACCACTCCCTGGCCCAGCTCAAGGTGAAGCGGCGGCACCACCACTGAACGGGATCGCCGCACTGGATTGAAAAAGCCCGCGCCAATGAAAGCGCGGGCTTGGTCGCATTTCCGGGGCGGCCTCCGCGCGGCCCCGGGCGGACGGATCAGTGGGTCAGGCGGGTGACCATCGCGTAAACGATCAACCCGAGCAGCACCAGACCGAGGCCGAAGAAGAGATAGCCGAAGGTCCGGGCGATGCTCTTCCAGCGCAGCCACTCGTCGCGCACGCGGTAATCGTCCAGTCGCCCGGAGGCCACCAACCGGTCATACCACCGGCGCCGCTCGTGCAGCATCTCGTCCTTCGAGATCCGGCCCGAGAAGATGACCGTGTCCATGGGGAACTTCTCAATGCGGAAGTGCGTGTTGAAGAAGTGGATCGAGAAGATAAAGCCCGCCGCCAGCAGCGCCTCGTCCGAATGAATCACCATGGCGATGTTGAGCACCCAGCCCGGCAGCAGCCGCGTGAAGAACGTGGGGAACCACATGAGCAGTCCGCTCGATCCGATGATGAACACCCCCCAGAACACCGCGAAATAGTCAAACTTCTCCCAATAGGTCCAGCGGTCGAACGAAGGCTTCGGCCCCTTCCCAAAGAACCACTTGTTGTGGGCCACGAAATCCCGGCCGTCCTGCGCCGTGAACATCATGCTGTCCGGGCCGAACACCACCTTCCACAGGCGTTTGAGACTCGGCCGGCCGGTGCCCGGATCGCGGAGTTGCGCGCGCCCCGCCCAGCACTTGTGGACGATCGAGATCACATGCAGCCCGAAATAGATGAAGGTCACGATGGCCCCGAGGCGGTGGAAGGCGCGGGCGGTTTCCGCACCGCCGATGAAGCCGAACAGCACCTTCGCCCAACCGGTGTAGTAGAATTTCAAGGGCATCCCGGTAATCACCAGCGTGAGAAAGCTGGTCACCACCAGGAAGTGGAGGAACCGCTCAAACGGCTCGAAACGGGTGAACCACTCGCCCCCGGTTTGGGTTTGGATCTTGGCCTCCCGAAAGGTCTTGGTGTCGTTCAAGCAGAGGTAAATCGCCCGCGCCAGCCAGGCCACCGTGTGGGCGCCAAAGAACACGAACACCCCGATCAACAGGCTGGTCATGAACAGGAACGTCCAGTGCAGGGCCGGGTAGTTGCGCCCATCCATCGGATTGGCGTGCGGCTTGTACTGGGTGAACCCCACCGTGGCGCCTGGGTGACACCGCTGGCAGGTGGCCAGGATGTTCGCCTGCGAGAGGTGGGATCGCGGATCGGAGGGGGGCAGGACGTCGTGGTGTCCGTGGCAGTCGTAACAGGCCGCCACATCAGCCGCCACGGTGGGCTTGCCCAGGGCCATGGCCTTGCCATGGTACGTGTCCCGGTAATGGTCCAACCGGTCCTGGTGACAACGCCCGCAGCGCTCGTCACTCGCCATCTTGAAATGCCCGTTCTTCGGCGTCTCGACTTGGTGGGCCGTATGGCAGTCCGTGCAAACCGGGCCGCGCTTGTCTCCCTTGGCGAGCAGCTTGCCGTGGACGCTTTCCCGATAGGCCTCCTCGATGCGGACGTGGCACTTGCCGCAGGTCTTGGCCACGTTCGCGACATTAATCGGTGAATCCCGATCCACCGCCCGCTTGATGGCATGCACCCCGTGACAATCGTTGCACGACGGGGCAACGATCAGTCCCATCTTGAGGAGCGCCCGCCCGTGGATGCTGTCCAGGTACTGAGCCGCGGCCTCGGGGTGCTTCATCTCGTACTCCCGCGTCAGCCCCGCGTTGGTGTGGCAGGTCGCGCAGGTATTCGGGAGGTTAAGCTTGAAAACCGGGGAATCGAGGTGCTTGACCGGGAGGATCTGGTGGGAGCCGTGGCAGTCCTTGCAGGTTGCAGCCCCCGAGGCCCCCAGGGCGTGGCTCAGCCCGTGAATGCTGGAGTTGTATTCCCGGACGGGCACCTCGTGGCACGGCGTGCAGGTGGGCGGTTTCGCCGCCAGGTTGTCGTCCGGATGCTTGTCCGTGATGTCGGTGTGGCACCCCGCACAGGTGTTGGTGCGGTGCACGCTGCCGGCGAGCCAGGTCTCGTTGACAAAGAGCGAGACTGCCTTTCCGGCGGCATTCGTCTTGGTGAGCGTCTTGTCCGAATGGCACTCCAGACACGCGGCATTCGGGTTTTTCTCCGCGGCCCGGGACACGGGCAGCCAGGCGGTCAGCGCCAGCGCGACCATCATGCCGGCAAGCCACCCGCGGGCCTGGAGGCGGAGAGCAGGTTGGGACGAGGCGGTCATGATTTGGTCCTGTTGGGGGGGGGACGCCGGCTCACAGGCCGCCGTTGTGGCAATCGGTGCAGGCGCCATCCACTTCATCACCCGGGTGCTTGAACTTCTGGCCTTTGGGGGTGATTTGCTCCAGTTCGGCCCCGCTCCCCTGGGTGAGAATCGTGTGGCAGGCATTGCAATCATTGGCCTTGATGGACCGTTTGCCATCGACCGACTTGTGCAGGCCATCGTGGCAGCGGAAACACCCCGGCCACTCCTTGTGACCGATGTTGTCAGGATAGACCCGCCAGTTCGCCTTCATCTCGGGGAAGAAATTGTTCGTGTAGATCTGTTGCACCGCCCCGATCGCCCCCTTGATCCGCGGCTCCTCCGGGTACCGCACCGCGAGCGCCGTGGCGATCCCCTGCAACGCCTGCGTCTCGTTGGTGTAGGACCGGGTGAGCACATAAACCGCGTTGGTCTTGATGTAGGGCAGTCTTGGGTCGATGGTGCCCAGCGACATCCCCAGGTTCACGGCCGCATCAGGTGATTCATACCGGTGCGCGGGGCGGTTGTGGCAATCCATGCAGTCCATCCGGCGGGCATCCGCGACGTCCACCGTGTTGGTGAACCTGGGAACCCGGTACTCGGTCACCACGCCCTGACTGTCCGTGACCCGGATCCAGGGGATCTTCTGCCGGGTGGGATCCGGGGTCCATTGGCCGTTTTTGTCCATCGCGGCCGCCAGGTACTCGATTTTGTTCCCCACGTTCATGTGCCAGTGGATCCCACCCACCGGGCCGTGGGTGGGATCGGCGCCGCCGACATTCAGCAGCATGCGGACGGTGAACGGGGTGTTCGTCTGGTCACCCAGGAAATAGGAGAACGTCCGCTCCAGGCTGCCGACGAACTTCTTGGGCCAATGGCACTCCTCGCACGTCTCCTGCGCGGGACGGAGGTTGGTCACCGGCGTGGGGATCGGCGTGGGGTACTTCTTGGCCATCGTGGCATACACCTGATAGGTGCCGGAGAGCTTGGACCGCACGTACCACTTCGCCCCTTTGCCAATATGGCATTCGGCGCACGCCACCCGCGCGTGGGGCGAGTGACGGTAGGTGACCAACTCCGGCTGCATGACGCCGTGGCAGGTTTCGCCGCAAAACGTCACCGATTCCGTGTAATGGTAGGTTTGGTAGCTGCCCACGGCGGAGACGAGCAGGAACACCACGCTGCCGGCCAGGAACACGGCCGCCAGCCTCCGATCACGAGGTCGCGTCAAATCGATGTGCACTGTCGGCAGCGAGCCGGCCGTGTGGCCGAGGCGACGGCGCCGCAGCCAGGCCCCCAGCACGCACAGAAACGCGCCCACCACCAGGAACCCCGGGGCCACCAGATAGGTCAGGATGCCGACGTAGGGATTCGAAGTGTGCGCCAGGGCGTCAAGCAGCAGCAGCAGGGCGAAGGAAAAAACGCTGCCCACCATGATGAGCGCCCCCGTGAGACTCATCCAATTGCGGAACACGGACGTGCGGCGGGTGGTGGGGATGGGGTTCTCGGGCGCTGGGTTCATGGTGGAGGGGGGGACTGGGTCCCGGTTGGGCTGGTGGGATCCCCGGACGCCCCCGGCCAGCCGGGTGATCAGGGATCCCACCCGCGGATCACTTCTTGAAAGTACGCATATAGGCGACGATCGCCTTGGCTTCATCGTCGGAAACCCCTTCGGTGGGCTTCATCAACTGCTTGCCGTCCTTGTCCTTGAAGCCGTCCTTGATGGCCTTCAGCGCCGCCTCGTCCTTCAGCTCCTCCTGGACCTTGGGGTCGCTGTAGTCCTTGGCCCCGTTGCGCTTGCCCATCGCCGTCTTCCCCTTGCCATCGGCGCCGTGGCATTTCGCGCAGCCTTTTTCCTCGTAGAGCGCCTTGCCATCCGCCGCCCGCGCTGAACCGGCGGCGATGATCAGCGCCGCCACGGACAATGTGATGATTCGTTTCATAGTGTAACTGGTGTTGGTCCAACGCCCCGCGCGGTCCGCTGGCGTCGGCGGATGCGGTCATCCAACCGCCCCGCCCGGCCCCCCAGCCACCCTGCCCCGCGCCCGCCACCGCGCGCATGCGTTAGTGTGCTTTATTGTCTTACAATGAACAATTAGCGCGCATTTCATATCTTGCCAAAGTGTGAACCTCTATTGCCCAGTCCGGCCGGGGGCGGGGGCCGCCCTCAATGACCCGGCCCGGCGGGCTCGTGGCTCGAAACGGGCAGGCGCTCGTCCAGAAACAACTTGATCAGGATGAAGAGGGTGATGAACGGGAGGCTGAGCAGCACCGCGCCGGCCAGCCAACCCTCCATGCCGGACAATTCCATTTTGTAGGTCATGAACCCGCGCAGGCTCTTGGAGAAGAGCTGCCCCCCGATCACCACGTTCCAGCGCATCGCGAGCACACCCACGAGGATGAACGTGGCGCTGGTGAAATACATGCGGACC
>Ga0182030_10004337_pt1 | contig 30290 bp, 24 predicted proteins | sample 812S3MmetaG_FD_121299 | JGI IMG/M metagenome (GOLD analysis project Ga0182030, IMG submission 121299) | Permafrost microbial communities from Stordalen Mire, Sweden - 812S3M metaG (Illumina Assembly) | ecosystem: Environmental > Terrestrial > Soil > Wetlands > Permafrost | place: Sweden...
AAACTCCATCGGGGGGATTATCGTGGACTCGGGAAAATTCAATTGGGCGAACGGGAGATTTCCCGAGCTCGTCGAGCCTGACCCCAGTTATCATCATCTCAAATTTGTGGAGACCTTTGGACCGCTCGCCTACATCATCAAGGTGCGCGTCCAGCTCCTCCGCGACCTTGGCCCGGCTCTGAGCCCTTTCAATGCTTTTCTGATTCTGCAAGGGGTTGAAACCCTCTCCCTGCGTGTTCAGCGGCACTGCGACAGCGCCCTGAAGGTGGCCCAATTCCTGGAATCGCACCCGGCGGTTAATTGGGTGAACTATCCGGGCCTTGCCAGCCACCCCACCCACGCACTGGCCAAGAAGTACATGCCGCTCGGGTTCGGGGGCATTCTCGGTTTTGGTATCAAAGGCGGATTGGCGGCTGGCATCAAGTTCATCAACGCTCTCGGCCTGCTCTCGCACTTGGCCAACATCGGAGACGCAAAATCACTGGTCATCCACCCGGCCAGCACGACTCATCAGCAACTGAGTCCCCAGGAACAGGAGTCGACCGGGGTAACCGAAGATTATGTGCGTCTGTCGATTGGGCTGGAAACCCTTGAGGACATCCTTGCTGACATCGATCAAGCGCTCGCGGTCTCGCAGCGGGGAGGCAGCTAACGGCTAACGGCCGACAGCTTACAATAACTGCCGGCTGTGGGCTGTAACTTGTCAGCTACTATGGATGACACAGGTTCGGTTGGGATTGTCAAAACCCAGTCCCTTATTTTCGCTGAGCCGCCCCAGGAGATGCTCCTTGAGTGCGGACGGAGTTTCGGGCCCATTACGCTGGCTTACGAAACCTATGGGGAATTGAGCCCGGCCAAAGACAATGCCATTCTCATTCTTCACGCCCTTTCCGGAGACGCCCACGCCGCCGGCTTCAATCATCCCCACGAGCGCCAGCCCGGCTGGTGGGATATTATGATTGGCCCGGGCAAAGCCTTCGACACGCGAAAATACTTTGTGATTTGCTCCAATGTCATCGGCGGCTGCCAGGGCTCGACGGGCCCCAGCTCGATTGACCCCCAGACAGGGAGGCCCTTTGCCCTGAACTTTCCCTTGGTGACTGTTCATGACATGGTCAATGCCCAGAAAGCGCTGATTGACCATCTGGGAATAGACCAGTTGCTCTGCGCGGTGGGCGGATCGATGGGCGGGATGCAAGTGCTCCAATGGGTGGTCAGCTTCCCGGAGCGGGTCCGGCTGGCGGTCCCCATCGCCACCACCAGCAAGCTTTCGTCGCAAGGGATTGCCTTTAACGAGGTGGGCCGTCAGGCCATCCAGTCGGATCCTCATTGGAGGGAAGGCGATTATTACGGCAAGGCCATCCCGCGGCGGGGCCTGGCCATCGCACGGATGATCGGGCACATCACCTATCTTTCCGAGAAGTCCATGCACCAGAAATTCGGCCGCAAGCTTCAGGACAAGACCCAGTATGGGTATGACTTTCACACGGATTTCCAGGTGGAAAGCTATTTGCAGTACAAGGGAGACCACTTCGTTGACCGCTTTGACGCGAACTCCTACCTCTATATTTCGAAAGCGATGGATTACTTCGATCTCTCCCAACCGTTCGGAAGCCTCGAACAAGCTTTTGCCCATGTAAAGGCGAAGTTCCTGGTGATTTCTTTCTCATCGGACTGGCTGTTTCCCTCGTACCAGTCGAAGGAAATCGCGAGCGCTTGCCGCCGCGTCGGCGCCGAGGCCATTTATACGGAAATCCAGACGGATTTCGGGCACGACGCTTTCCTTTTGGAGTCGGAACAACTGACCTCCCTCATTACCAATTTCCTGACCCACGGACGGAAGGGGATTTCCTAACCTATGGGCAGCTTGGGCGAGGAAGTTCGGATCGATGACGCCGGCACGGTAGTGTGGCTGCTGCCGGAGCACCGGGTGATTATGGACCTCATTGCGGACGGTGCGCGCGTCCTGGATCTCGGCTGCGGCGAGGGAGATTTGCTGCTGGCCCTGAAGGTCAGAAAGAACGTTCGGGCCGAGGGAATTGAGCTGTCCGAGGCTTGCATCCAGGCTTGTGTCGCCAAGGGTTTATTCAGCGTTCAGCACGGGGATCTGGATGAAGGGTTGGCGAATTATCCCGATAAGTCCATCGACGACGTCATCCTCACCAATACCATTCAGGTTCTGCATCGCCCCCTGTTTCTGATCCGGGAAATGGCCCGTGTGGGCAAGCGCTGTATCGTGAGCTTTCCCAATTTTGCGCACTGGCCGGTGCGCTGGCAGCTCTTTTCCCGAGGCCGCATGCCGAAGACCGGAAAGCTGCCCGACGAATGGTTCGAGACCTTAAACATTCACCTGACCACGATTTTCGATTTCCGCGAATTTTGCCGCAAAGCCGGATTGAATATTCGCCAGGAGATCCCCCTGCGCACTTCGGGTCCCGGCCGCCGCAGCGTGGTGCGGTTTCTTCCCAACCTGCGCGCGGACTCGGCCATTTTTGTTTTGGAGGCAGGCCCCGCGATGATCGCTGGTCCGGCCCTGTCTCATTAACTGCCTTCACACCTTCACCCCATTTCGACCGTTGCCGACTTACCCCCGCGTCGCTTATCATAGTTAGTTCGTTTGTGGACGGGCTTTGCTAATGGGTGAGCGGGTTTCAGTTCGCGTGCCGGCCACTGGCGCCAACCTCGGATGCCTGTTTGATTGTGGCGCGCTGGCTTTGAGCCTTTACCTCGATATCCGCGTCACGCCGCGCGTGGATGAGGAGATCGTGGTTCGTTACCGCGGTGTCAATGCCGATCGTATCCGCTTGGACGCGGATAACTTGATCGCGCGGACCATGCGCGAGACGCTTCGCGGTTGGGGAAAGACTCGCGGATTTGAACTGGAAATTGCGAATCAGATACCTGTGGGCGCCGGTGCGGGCTCCAGCGCCGCGGCCATTGTGGGTGCTCTTGCCGCAAGCTACCGGCTTGCCGACCTCACGCTGTTCGACGAAGAAATCGTATCTCTCGCCGCCCAGCACGAAGGCCATCCGGATAACGTGGCCGCCGCATGGCACGGCGGTTTCACTGTGGCCGTCGGATCCGGCGGCCGTGTTCGGAGTTATTCGTGTCCGGTTCCTGAACCGCTGGGGCTGGTCCTGGTTACGCCGGACTACGCCTTGCCCACGGAAGAAGCACGCAAGGTTTTGCCCGAGAAGTATTCACGGGCTGACGCCGTCCATAATTTGCAGCGTGCTGCGGTCTTGACGGCGCAACTCTTTTCCGGGAAGACGGAATTGCATCGCTGCTTTTTCGACGACCGCTGGCATCAGTCCTTCCGGGCGCACTTGGTGCCGGGCCTGCCGGAAGTGCTGGCCTTAAAGCATCCCGACTTGTTGGGTGTCTGCTTGAGCGGCGCGGGCCCTTCCCTACTGGCCTTTACGCGCGGCGACACGGCCGCCATCGGCGAGTTGATCCGAAAGACCCTCGACGAGAAACAGGTAAAGGCCCAAGTCCACTTGGTGGCTGCCGACAATCGCGGGGCCAAGGGTTGGATACTTCCCGACTGAAGCGCCGCCAACCAAACGTCGCTGTGGCCTTTGCGCATGATTCCGGATAGAATACCCCTGCCATGGATGAACGAGACTTTTTCGAAGAGAGCGAATCACGGAAGCCCGCCAATCTTTCCTGTTTGCACTGCCGGCAAGCGGACACCTATGAAGTTCGATGGTTGGTCCGCAAAAAGAAGAAGGCGCTGCGTGGATATGCTGATGAACGCGACCGCGCGAAATTTGCCAAGGCGCAATCTTACATGACGCGCCTCGATGACTACTTGCTGTGCAAGAATCCGCGTTGCCGGAAGAAGTTTGAGATTACAGGCCTGCAATCGGTCGTGTTTGGCGAGTCGTCACTTTCCGGGAACGCTTAGTCGTGCGGGTGCCCAGGACGCCGGCCAGCCCTTTAATTAGAGGGGGGGTTCGCTTTTGGGTCCGGGCTGCACGGCGGCAGCAGCTACGCTTTTTTCCTGTTGCAGCGTGGATTCCCTATCCTTTCGTACCTTGATTTTCTTCTCCCCACCGGTGAGAATATCGCCGTTCCTCGGGCAAACGACGAGACCCGGCGAGGCTGTTACTTTTACCGCTCGTCCCGCCGGCCTCGTTTTACCCTGCGCTCAGGGCATTCCCAAGGAGTGATACTGTGATGACAGCCAACAAAGCAAATCACCCACGGATACCTCGTCGGGAAGAAAACTTCGATCCGGGAAGGAGAAAGTTTGCCCAATGGGCGCTGGCCGGGGCAATGGGCGGCATGGCCCTCACCTCACGCCCGCTCCCCGGCACACCGGTACTGCCCGATCTTCCTCCCGGCATCAAGATCTCGGTCCAATTGGGACCTGACCCCAGCGGCGAAGACCTCCAGTTCGTGAATCAACTGGGGGTGGATTATGTCACCATCTGGCTGCATGGCGATCTGGCCAACTACGAGAACTTCATGCGCTTGCGGCGGAACGTTGAGGGGGCCGGCCTGAAAGTCTGGAACATCGGAAACATCAACGTGCATAATATGGAAGAGGTTACGCTTAACCTTGCCGGGCGTGACCAGAAAATTGAGGAGTATAAGACCTATATCCGCACCCTCGGCAAGGCGGGAATCTATTACTCCACCCTGGCTTTTATGGGGAACGGCATTTGGAGTTCGGCCCGTGAAACCACGCGTGGCGGAGCCTCCGCGCGGGCCTTTGACCTTGCCAAGGACCCCGCCGGTTATTGGGATCAAAAGGTTTTTCACGGGCCTCTCACCCATGGCCGCGTTTATTCCGAGCGGGAGATTTGGGACAACTACACCTACTTCATCAAAGCGGTCGTCCCCGTGGCGGAAGAGGCGGGGGTGAGAATCGGCATTCATCCCGATGATCCGCCCATGCCGGTTCTGGGCGGGGTTCCGCGCTGTATTTTCGGAAACTTCGACGGCTACCAACGCGCTTTCGAAATTGCCAACAGCCCCAACATTGGAATGTGCCTGTGTTGCGGCACGTGGCTAGAGGGCGGAAAGTACACGCGAAAAAGTTTACTCGAGACGATTCAGTATTTTGGCTCGCGCGGGAAGATTTTCAAGATCCACTTCCGTAACGTCAGTGCGCCCTTGCCGCATTTTGTGGAAGCCTTCGTGGATGACGGTTACATGGATATGTATAAGGTGATGCACGCACTTCGGGAGGTGAATTTCAGTGGGGTCATGATCCCGGATCACATCCCCGGCATGATCGGCGACAGGGCCGGGACCGCGTACAGCATCGCCTATATGAAAGCCTATCGACAGCGGGCCAACGAGGAAGCCGCAGGTTAGCAATTAATTGCGCGGTCCATATTCGCGGCGAGGTATCATCGGGCCCGCGTCATAACGGGAGGGGGGCTCCACCTCTTCACGGTCGAAAGACACGGGTTGATTGAGTTCCAGTTCCAGGCTGGTGCCGTGCGGCAACACCAAATCCTTGCCGCGCGAGGCCAAGGTCCAGATGATTCCGGTGGCAGCGCCCGCCGCACTGCCAATGCCCAGTCCTTCCAGCGGCGCGCCCTTCGCAGCTCCCACGATGGTCCCCAGTTCGGCGCCGGTAATGGTCGTTCGACCCACTGTTCCTGCGTCTTTGCCTTTGGATCCTCCCCCTTCGATCTTCCCTTCGTTCGGCTGGAACTTGTCGTTGCCGGTGCTGCCGAAGCCCGCAAGCGTCGCGCGCAAGTGCCGGGTGGTGCCGTTGGGGAGAATCAGCTCATCAAACCGCAGGCCAATCTGGGCACGGCCTCTAACGCGCCCCGGACGAACCACCTGCGTCACGGTGCCGCGTATGGAACTGCCCTTGGGAATGATGACGTGGTTCCCCACAGTTATGGGATAGATGGATTCACAATAGATGGACTGGCCGACGAATGCGGACCTGGTATTGATCGTGTTCTCGAGAATCATCGGAATCGTCGTGTCCGCAGCCACCACGATCTTCGCGTTGGCCACCGCTACAGGTGAGTCCAATGGTACCGCCGGGGCGCTGGGCGCTGGGGTGCTGGTCGCCGGGCTCGGCGTTTCTACCGGGGACGAGGGCTGCGGCTGAGCCGCCGGGCCCACGGGACCTGCCGGGGTTTGGGCAAAGCTCGCCAGCGCAAGAGCCAGCATCAGGAGCGAAAGGATGATTGCCATCATGATGCGCCTTCCTTCTGCGGTTTGTTTGCTTCAAGCCGCTTGGATGAAATCCATTACGGCAAGGTTGCTGATGCCTGATTGCATCAGTAAGTACGATTATTGCGAATCCCGAGGTCTTTCGCAACTTTGTCGCCAGGACCTCCGCCATGCGTCAAAGGATGCTTGGACCTAAAGTCATTTCCCAATTGAGATCGTCTAAGAAATGCCTTAATAGTGCCACTGCCGGTGACTGAATTCCGGCAAGTGGCGATATTTCGGCACATCAGCGCTCCCCGATCCCCGCCAGCATTCATTCTATAACCATAAACAAATGAAAGGAAGTCACTTATAATAAATTTTAGAGCTTCGAATTTTGGCCCCAGCATTGCGCTATATCGAGCCTTATACTTGAGGAGAGTTGCCATTATGCTTCGCATCACGACAAGCGACTTCGATGAAAAAGTCACGCTGAAACTGGAGGGAAAACTCTCTGGTCCCTGGGTGGAGGAGTTCGAGCGTTGCTGGCACCTCACGACGGACATCTACAAGAAGAAGGCGTTGGTGGTGGATTTGTCCGGTGTGACCTTTGTTGACCCTGCGGGAAAGAAATTGCTCTGCTCGATCTCCGGCGAGGGGGCGCAACTGATGGGTTCGGGTCTAATGCCCAAGTCACTGATTGACGAAATCTGTTCAGAAAAGCAACTTGCGAAGCCCGCCAAAGCGCCACCCAGATTGAAGCAAGAGGCCGTTCATCTGCTCTTGATTCTTTTGCTTCCGCTCCTTGCAGCGCTGCCAACGCGAGCACAAGATGCCACGGCGTTGCGACTGACTTTACACGATGCGGTGGCCACGGCGCTGAAGGAAAATCCACAGGTACAGATTGCCACTTTAAACTTTGCCGAGAGCCAGGCGGACAACTCCATTGCGCGCTCGGCACTGCTTCCGCAAGCCGGCCTGGAGGTTTTTGACCGGGCGATACGCGCTAACCTCTACGCGGAGTTTGGAAGCAAGTTTCCGGGTATTCCTGAGCATGCGGGGCCGTTCCAGTTTTTCCAGGCGGGCCCGGGCGTGACCATGCCCTTGCTGGACCTAACGCTATGGCGGCGTTTGCAGGCGGCTCACCAGGGAATGAGCGCCAGCCAAGCGCAGGAAATCACCGTACGCGAGCAAGTTGTGCTGTTGGTGGTTTCGCAATATCTGGCGGGGATGCGCGCCAATGCTTCGGTGAAAGCAGCCCAATCGCGGGTGGATTTGGCGCAGGCGCTCTATGACCAGGCCGATGACTTGCAGAAACACGGGGTAGGTACGGGAATTGACACCTTGCGTGCGAACGTTGAGCTTCAAAACGAGAAGCAGCGCCTTCTGGAAGCCCAGACCCAACAAAAGGTTGCGCTCTTTGGTTTGGCGCGGCTACTCAGTTTGGATCCGCAGCGGAAAATCGAATTGGCCGATACGCCGAGTTTCTATGAGACACCGGAGATCGACGCCACCCGGAGTCTCGAGCAGGCTTACGAAACTCGCCCGGAAATGAAGGCGCTCGTCGCGCGCGCGCACATGGCAGACCTTGCCCGGCGCGGAGCGAGTGAGTCACGCCTACCCACGGTCAATTTCCTCGGCACATGGGGCGAACAAGGGTTGTCGGCCCCCAGCGCGATTCCGGCTTATATCTACCAGGTCACCGTGGACGTGCCGCTCTTTACCGGTGGACGGATTCACGCCGAGATTACCAAGGCCGATCTGGAAATTAAAAAGGTCGAGCAGGATCGCGCCGACCTGCGAAACCAGATTGCGCTGGAGGTGAAGACTTCGCAAGCGCAACTTGAAGCGGCGCAGCACGAAGTGGATGTGGCCAACCTGGGAGTGAAACTGGCGCAAGAGGAAGTGTCGCAGGCGCGCGACCGTTTCCAGGCGGGGGTGGCCAACAATATTGAAGTTGTCAGTGCCCAGGACGCCTTGGCTCGCGCCAACGATAACCAGATTGCCGCGCTCTATGGGTACAACCAGGCAAGGGCCGACTTATCGCACGCCATAGGCCAGATCGAAGGGCTTTATTCCAAGTAGCGCCGGGCTTTAACCCGGCAGGCGCCGCCCTAAAAGGCGACGCTACAAGCCAAGTAAAGGTGTTTAACTATGCCGAGTACAGATCCCAACGTTGTTGAGCTGGAAAAAGAAGTAGGCAGCGCAGAACCAATCAGCCCGGAGGTTGCTGTCAAGAGCCCATCGCGCTGGGCTGACCCCAGGGTCCGCCTGGCAGCTATTGGGGCGGCGGCCGTGTTGGTCATCGCAGTGGTGGGATTATTAATTTACTACCACAACCGCGTCTCCACGGACGACGCCGAGGTGGATGGGCACGTGGTGCCGATCGCCAGCAAGGTTTATGGGACCGTCGCCGATGTCTTGATTCATGACAACGAATCGGTCCGGACGGGGCAGGTGCTGGTCCGCATCGATCCACGCGATTACCAAGCCCGGGTGGACCAAGCCAAGGCGGCGCTGGCGCTCGCCGAGGCTCATGCGCGGGGGGCGGACGTGGGCGTCCCGCTGACGCGGGAAACCACGGACAGCACCACCTCCGGCGCCGATGCGCAACTGGCCGCCGCCCAGGCGAATTACGACAAATCCAGGTTTAGCTACGAGAAGGATTCTACGTCGGAGGTGGCTTATGCGCGCGCCAATTTGGCGGCGCAGAAAGCCAACAACGAGCGAGCCCAGGCAGATTTGGCCCGCATGAAGCCCCTGATGGAAAAGGGCGAGATCTCCGAGCAGCAGTACGACGCATACTTAGCCGGCGCACGCGTGGCTGACAGCCAACTGAGCGCCGCGAACGAAAAGCTCAGTTCCGCCGGGAAGGGTGCGGAGATCGCGCGCGAATCCATGCTGGCGGCCAAAGCGCAGGTGGACCAAGCGCGCGCCATGGTTGCGCAGGCGATGGCGAACCATAAGCAAATCTCCATTCACGAGTCCGACCAGGCTTCCGCCGAAGCGGCCGTGGCTGCGGCCCAGGCGGATTTGGAATCGGCGGAGTTGCAGTTAAGTTACGCCACTATGGTTGCTCCCAGCGATGGAGTGGTGACCAGGAAATCGGTCGAGGCTGGCCAAATCATCCAGCCCGGCCAGGGACTGTTCACCCTGATTCCCCTGAACGACATTTGGGTCACGGCGAATTTCAAAGAGACTCAGCTTGCCAAGGTGCGTCCCGGCCAGAGGGCAGAGATCGACGTTGACATGTACGGCAGGACCGTCACCGGGTATGTGGATTCTATCGCCGGCGCTACCGGTGCACGCTTGAGCCTTCTCCCGCCCGAGAACGCCACGGGCAACTACGTGAAAGTGGTGCAAAGGATCCCGGTTAAGATTTTGTTGGACCCGAATTCCTCGGACAAGGCAATTTTGCGCCCCGGCATGAACGTTGAGGCGACGATTATCACCCAATAGGTGCTGAGCGCTAGGGGCTAGGGACTGGGAGAAAACCCCAGCACCCAGTCCCCGGCACCTGGCCCCCAAGAAAAGAGGAACTATGTTCCGAGTGGTGACCGTAGCGCGCGAGTATGGAAGCGGGGGCGGACGGATCGCCCAGTTGTTGGCGGGCCGCCTGGGATGGAAATTACTCGACCGCTGCCTGGTGGAAAAAATCGCGGAAACCGCCAGGATTGAGCCCCAGGTCGCGGAAAAATTCGACGAGCGCCCCGACCCCTGGTTCGATCGGCTGGCGGAGGTCTTCTGGCAGTCTCCGGGTCTGCGGGGTTATATCGGAGGCCCCGTGCCGGGCAGGTTTGATGCTGATGTAGCGGCCCATTTGACCCGCCGCATCATTGAAGAGGCGGCGGCGATTGGCGACTGTGTGATTGTGGGACGGGGAAGCCAGTGCATTCTCCAGCAGCGCGAAGATGCTTTCCATGTTTTCATCTATGCGCCCCGGGGCCAAAGGCAGCAGCGTTTGCTCCGTCGCGACACTCAAATTTCGAAAGCCGAGGCGGAGAGAAAGCTGGACGCGGAAGATGCCACGCGCGCAGCGTATGTCCGTTCTCACTATGGCGAAGACTGGCAGAATCGCCATCTGTACCATTTGATGATTTCATCATGCCTGGGGGAAAAGGAGTCAGTCTCCATTATTCTTTCGGCCCTCCATAGCACTAGAGTCAGCGTTCCATGTAGCGGCGGTCAATGACCGCCGACTCTTGATTCAATAGAATCCGGCGCTCCCTTCCCGCGTCAGGGCAGGCTTTGCGCGCCGGCACAGCAAAGTGGCCCCCTACGCCGGGAAAACGCCGCTCACGAATCGAACCTGGTCATGAAGCAATTTTTTGCGCGAGCTCGACAAAACGGAGAGACCCACCCGTGGCTGATTGCCTTCACGGTGATGCTGGCGGTTTTCATGGAAGTGCTTGATACCAGCGTAGCCAACGTCGCACTTCCCCACATCGCCGGCAACCTTTCCGCTGGCGTTGACGAAAGCACCTGGGTCTTGACCTCTTACTTGGTCTCAAACGCCATCGTGCTCCCGCTTACCGGTTGGTTCTCCACACTATTCGGACGTAAGCGGTTCTACATGACCTGCGTGGCCATCTTCACGATCAGCTCCATGCTTTGTGGGCTCGCGCCCAGTCTTCCCTTGCTGGTGTTTTTCCGCATCCTGCAGGGCGCCGGAGGGGGAGCGTTGCAGCCCATCTCTCAGGCCATCTTGCTGGAGAGTTTTCCCAAACAAAAGCAAGGCATGGCGATGGCCATGTTTGGTGTGGGCGTGGTCATGGCGCCCATTATCGGCCCCACCCTGGGTGGTTGGCTCACCGACAGTTATAGCTGGCGATGGATTTTCCTCATCAACATTCCGGTGGGAGTCATCTCCCTGATTCTTACCTCCTTCCTGATTTTTGACCCGCCCTTCCTCGTCCGTAAGAAGTTTAAGTCGGGAGTCAGCATCGATTTCATTGGGCTGGGTTTGCTGAGTGTGGGCATAGGATTCTTGCAAGTTGTTCTGGATAAGGGACAGCGGGAGGACTGGTTTGAATCGCACTTCATCGTTGCCTGCGCCGCGGTGTCGGTATTCGGACTGGTTGCAGCCCTGATCTGGGAGCTTACGCGCAAAGATCCCATCGTGGACATTCGGCTGTTGAAAGACCGGAACTTCTTCCTCGCCACCTTGACGATGTTTGTGCTGGGATTCGTCCTTTACGGCAGCACCGCCTTGCTTCCCATTTTTCTCCAGACCCTGCTGGGGTACACAGCGCTGCTGAGCGGGCTGGTGCTTTCACCGGGAGGAATCATGGTGGTCATCATGCTGCCCCTTGTGGGTAAGCTGCTGACGCGGTTCGATGCGCGTTGGCTGGTAATTATCGGTGCCGTGATCGTGGCCTCTTCGTTGTTTCACATGGCAAAGTTCAACCTGGGCATCGATTTTCACACCGCGATGATGGCGCGAATATATCAATCGGCCGGAATGGCTTTTCTCTTTGTGCCCATCAACGTCATGGCGTTCTACTTTATCCCCAAGGAGAAATTCAATAACGCCACGGGGATCATCAATCTGGCGCGGAACATCGGCGGCAGCTTCGGGATTGCGGCCGTGGTGACCTTGCTGGCGCGCCGAACCCAATTCCATCAGGGTATACTCGTCAGCCACATGACTCCTTTCGATTCCGCGTATCAGGGGCTTCTGAACGGCTCGGCAAGGCTCCTGGTCGCGGCAGGGTCCAGTTTCGCTGACGCTCAGGCCCAAGCGAACGGCATGGCCTATGGACTTTTGCAACGGCACGCCGCGATGTTGGCTTTCGTAGATGATTTCTGGATGATGGGGCTGATGTTCTTGTCTTTGGTCCCCCTGATGTTCTTAATGAAGAAGAGCCGGCCGCACGGAGCGCCCCCGAGCGCGCATTGAGCGTGCTGGGTGTGCCCGTGCTTCGCACTGCCGGAAAAGCAACGGTACGATCGGTATTGTCAAGCAGGCTTAGGGCTATCGGGAATAAATCAAATTGGGTAAGAGAAATGGTTGGCCCGCGGATGCGCGCGCAGTGAGCCCTTGGGATTACGGGCCTGCCATGGCCGGATAATCATTATGGACAGCACCTTGAGTCGGACGCCACAACAAAAGCAGATCAATCCCTGGCTTATCGCCGTAACGGTGATGCTCGCCACATTCCTAGAGGTACTTGACACCAGCGTCGCCAACGTGGCGCTGCCTCACATTGCCGGCGACCTTTCCGCCGGCGTCGATGAGAGCACCTGGGTGCTGACTTCCTACTTGGTTTCAAACGCCATCGTGCTGCCGCTTACGGGTTGGTTGTCATCGCTCTTCGGGCGCAAGCGTTTCTTCATGGTCTGCGTGGCCCTCTTCACCGTTTGTTCCTTCCTTTGCGGCATTGCTCCCAGCCTTGGCCTGCTGGTTTTCTTTCGAATCCTGCAGGGCGCGGGAGGAGGCGCGCTTCAGCCGATTTCGCAGGCGATTTTGGTGGAAAGCTTTCCCAAAGAAAAACAGGGTATGGCGATGGCGGTTTATGGGATGGGCGTGGTGGTGGCGCCGGTCGTCGGTCCTACGCTGGGGGCTGGATCACGGACAACTACACCTGGCGATGGATTTTTTTCATCAACATTCCGGTCGGGGTGATTTCCCTCGTGTTAACCGCTTTTTTGATCTACGACCCGCCCTACCTGGTGCGCAGGAGCCTTCGCGGGCTGCGGATTGATTACATGGGACTGGGGTTGCTGAGTGTAGGACTGGGCTTCCTCCAGGTAGTTCTTGATAAAGGCGAGCGGGATGATTGGTTCGGTTCGAACTTTATTGTCGGCTGCACTATTGTCGGAGTTGTGGGACTGGTCGGCGCGGTGATCTGGGAACTCACGCGCGAAGACCCCATCGTGGATTTCCGCATGTTGAAGGACCGGAACTTCGCGGTGGCCACGTTCACCATGTTCATGCTCGGGTTCGTGCTTTATGGCACCACCGTGCTGCTGCCCCTCATGCTGCAAACGCTGATGGGTTACACCGCCACACTCAGCGGACTGGTGCTCTCCCCGGGGAGCATCTTCACCATTCTGGCATTGCCCATTGTGGGCCGCCTGATGCAGAAGGTGGAAGCGCGCTGGCTGGTGGCGTTCGGACTGGCGGTCACAGGTTTTGCGCTCTTGCGTATGTCGCACTTCGACTTACAACTTGACTTCTGGACAGCGGTTCGCGCGTGGACTTTTTCCCGCATCGGCATGGCTTTCCTGTTTATTCCCATTAACGTCACGGCATTCTATTTTATTCCCAAGGAGAAGATGAACAACGCCACCGGCATCATCAATCTGGCGCGCAATATCGGCGGTAGTGTGGGCATCGCCAACGTGGCCACTCTCCTCACTCGCCGCGCGCAGGTTCATCAGGCCATTCTGGTTGCCCACCTCACTCCCTACGACGCTCCTTACCGCAACGCCGTGCAGGGCGCGCAGCAAATGCTCATGACGCAAGGTTCCACTTCCACGCTCGCCCACCTCCAGGCGCAGGGTCTGCTCTATGGCAACCTAGTTCGACAGGCCAACATGCTCGCTTATGTCGATGCCTTCTCATTGCTCGGGTGGACTTTCATCGCGATGATCCCCTTAGTGTTCTTCATGAAGAGCGCCAAGCCCGGCACTGGCAGGTCCGTTGCCGCACACTAAGAGCTTCCAAGCCTGATGAGAGACCACGGCTAAGTCTATTGACCTTTCCCGTAGGGCGAACTAAGCTGGGTGTTTCCTCTCGCCAGCCTGCGAACTCTGCAAGCGCGGGATTCTCACCATGAGTCTGAAAGGGCGCGGCTTTAGCCCCGCCGTTACAGGGCCTTTTTGGTGATTCTGGTGTCCCGCCCCCGCCGCGGAAGGCTAGCCGGGTGACATATTACGTGAGGAGCGCATGATGAGCTTTTGGAGTCGAAGGGAATGGCTGCATCGGACTGCGGCGGCAATTTGGGGAAGCGGCGCCGTTGCGTCCCCACCGCGAGGGCTGGCGGGGCCAGGTTCAGCGCCCCCAATTGTTACACCCCGGATGCCGCTTGAGCTCACGGAATTTAAGCCGAAGAGCATGCTCCACGTGCCGGAGACCCATGTTCCACGCGCCAAGTTTCCGGTGATTGACATCCATACCCACCTGACTTTCCAGGCCGCGAGCCAGAACGGGATTCCGCTGGGTGAGAAGATGAGGCATCTAGCCCCTCCGGGGGAGATCCTGGCCGTGATGGATCGGAAAAACATCCACACCATGGTGGATCTTACGGGCGGACACGGTCAGGGCGTGGCGGAGGTCATTCAGAAGTGGCAATCAGCTTACCCGTGGCGTTTCCTGGTGTTTACGGAGCCGTGGTGGGAGCGCGCGAACCAGCCGGGCTACAGCCAATTTCAAGCGGATGAAATTGAGCGTGCCCACAAGGCCGGCGCCAAGGGCTTGAAGGTTCTAAAAGTGTTGGGGTTGTACTTACGCGAGAACGTCACGACGGGCACGCTGGTGAAGGTGGATGACCCCCGCTTTGATGCGATGTGGGAAGCCTGTGGCGCGCTCGGTATGCCCGTGGCGATTCACACCTCGGACCCCGACGCATTCTTTCTGCCCACCGACCGCTTTAACGAACGCTTCGAAGAGTTGAATAATCATCCCGATTGGTCGTTCTACGGCCGCGATTTTCCGCCCTCCCTCGAACTGCTTGAGGCGCGCAACCGCGTGTTTGCCCGCCATCCCCGGACACAGTTTATTGCCTTGCACGTGGGACGGGCGGAAGATCTGGGTTACGTCGCAAGCTGCCTGGATCGCTTCCCCAACATGCACGTGGACATCGCCGCACGGATCAACGAACTCGGACGGCAGCCACGGCAGGCCCTCAAGTTTTTCGAGAAATACCAGGACCGGATCATATTTGGGACGGACGCTGTGCCGCACGGCTCGGAAACTCCCCAGCAGATCTTCGGCGATGCGTTGTATGAAATCTATTACCGCTTCCTGGAAACCCAAGACGAATACTTCGACTACGCTCCGGCGCCAGTCCCTCCCCAGGGACGCTGGAGAATCTCCGGGCTGGGATTGCCGGACCCCATCCTCCACAAGGTCTACCATCAAAATGCCGCGCGCCTGCTGCATTTGGACGTATAGCGGCGGCGCTACCCTTTCGTGGCGTGTTCGCTGAAAAATTTCTGGAAGTGTGGGTAGTCGCGGAAGGCTTCCGTGCCGCCGGGCTTTGTGGTGGAACATGCCCCCGCGAGATTGCCGCAACGAAGGCAAGTGGCGAGGTCGGCGCCCCGCACGTATTGATGGATGAAGCCGGCATCGAAGCTGTCACCCGCCCCCACGGAATCTACTGCCTCCACGCGCAGGGGAAGCGCGGTGATTTCAGTCTTGCCTTGCCGCCCTAAGGCGCCCTGGGGGCCCAATTTCACCACCACCACGGGGACGACGGTCGCGAGCTTCGCAAGCCCCGCCCTAACATCATTGGTTCGGGTGATCTTCATGATTTCACGTTCGTTGGGCAGGAAAACGTCCACATAGCGCAAGACCTCCAGCAGGTCTTCTGCCCAGAGGTCTTCGGGGTCATCGTTGGTGTCAAGGGAGGTCGTCAGCCCGGCGGATTTCATCTTATGGAAGAGCTCCGCAATCCTGGGTCGAAGGGCGCGATGCAGGTAGAAAGACGACAAATGGAAGTGTTTTGCGGAAGCGAGGTAGGTGAGGTCCAGATCCTCGAAACACATTTCAAACATCGTGCCCGGATAAGTGAAGCTGAGGCGATCCTGGGGGCGCGGCAAAATTACCGTGAGTCCTGTCGTCGTGGGTCCGCTGACGGTGCGAACCTTCGAGACATCAACGCTGCCTTCGGCTAGACGTTCCAGGCTGATGCGCCCCAGAGGATCCGCGCCGATGCGCGATATGAATCCCACGCGATTGCCCATTGCCGCCAAGTTGTGGGCGAAAATCGCAGAGGAACTGCCCAAGGTCAAGGCCAACCGGCTGGCTAGGGCCTCATGCTCAGGCACCAATTGTTCAGGCAAGCCATAAAGAATCAAGTCCAGGTTGAGCTCGCCCACCACCGTCACGTCGAAATTTGGCATCTTCAGCCGGGATTTCCCATTTCAACTTTTTATCTAGGCGACCCTATGCCTGCCCTTGACGGGTTCCCGAAGGGACCGGGAACAACCGCTACGCCATCGCTAGGAATCAGCGATCAGCCAGGGCACATCGTTCCTCCGATCCATGCGGATGGCTGACCGCTGATGGCTTCTTTATTGCGTTCTCGCCTCGTCCTCGTCGGCCAAGTCGGTGGCCACGCTCGGCGCGGTGGGAATAACGGGCTCCGTGGGTACGGGAGCAGTTGCCGCTACCGGCGGCGGCTCGGCTTCGGTGAGCAGCTTGAAATTCCGGTAGAATTCCAAGCCCGTGCCGGCCGGAATCAGGCGGCCCATGATGACGTTTTCCTTCAAGCCGCGGAGGTGGTCCACTGCACCGCGGATGGAAGCTTCCGTAAGGACACGCGTCGTCTCCTGGAACGACGCGGCCGAGATAAAGGAATCGGTGGCCAACGACGCTTTGGTAATTCCGAGCAGCAAAGGCCGGCCGGTGGCATTCTTACCGCCCTTGGCCTTGGTGCGGTCGTTCTCCTCCCGGAATTTGAACTTGTCAACCTGCTCATCAAGCAGGAATTCTGTGTCGCCCACTTCTTCAACTTTCACCCAACGCATCATCTGGCGCGAGATTACTTCAATGTGCTTATCGTTGATATTGACGCCTTGCAAGCGGTAAACCTCCTGGATTTCATCCACGAGATACTTCTGAAGTTCCTTCTCGCCCAGAACCGCAAGAATATCGTGGGGGTTGCGCGGACCATCCATGAGCGGCTCACCCGCCTTAACGCGTTCACCTTCCTGAACGGAAACGTGCACGCCGCGTGGCAGCAGGTATTCCTTGGTCTCGCCCTTATCCGGAATCACCAGAATCTTGCGCTGGCCTTTGACAACGTCTGCGTAACGGACGATGCCGTCGATTTCCGTAATCACTGCGGGCTCGTGAGGCTTGCGCGCTTCGAAGAGCTCAACCACGCGCGGCAGACCACCGGTGATGTCCTTGGTCTTGGTAGTTTCACGCGGGATCTTGGCCAGCACATCACCCGGGCTCACTTCGTCACCATCTCGAACCATCAAATGGGCGCGTGAGGGCATTAAGTACTTCTTGGTCCCCTTCTTTTCGTTGCGGATGACGATTTGCGGCTGATACTTCTCTTCCGACGCTTCTTTCACCACCCATTGCGACAAGCCGGTAACTTCGTCCACCTGTTCCTGCACGGTGACTCCGGCCTCGAGATCCTTGAATTGCACGGTTCCACTTACTTCGGTGAGGATCGAAAATGTGTAAGGGTCCCACTCGACAATGTTATCGCCCATTTTAACGGGGGAGCCGTCCGCCACTTTGATTCGGGCTCCGTACACTACCGAATAGCGCTCGCGCTCGCGGCCTTTGTCGTCCACGATGGCCACCGCGCCATTGCGATTCATGACCACGTGGGCGCCTTCCCGGTTCATAACGGTCTGAATGCCGTGGAATTTCAGGAAGCCGTGATTCTTTGCCTCCAGGGTGCTCTGCTCCGAAATACGGCTGGCCGTACCACCGATGTGGAAGGTACGCATGGTAAGCTGCGTGCCCGGCTCGCCGATGGACTGCGCGGCAATCACTCCCACCGCCTCGCCCATCTCCACCACGCGCCCGGTGGCCAGGTTGCGGCCGTAGCACCGCACACAAACGCCGCGCCGCGACTCGCAAGTCAAGACAGAGCGGATCTTCACCCGCTCGATACCGGCCGCCTGAATGGCCGCCGCCAAGTCCTCGTTAATCTCCTGGTTGACGTCGACAATCACATTGCCTTCGTAATCTCTGATCTGCTCCAGCGAAACTCGCCCCACAATACGGTCGCGGAGCGGTTCCACAACTTCGCCGGCTTCCACGATCGGCTCCACGAAGATTCCATCCAGCGTGCCGCAATCGAACTCAGAAATAATCACATCCTGCGCGACGTCCACCAACCGGCGAGTAAGGTAGCCGGAGTCCGCAGTCTTAAGCGCCGTGTCCGCCAAGCCTTTGCGCGCGCCGTGCGTCGAGATGAAGTACTGCAACACGTTCAGGCCTTCGCGGAAATTCGCCGTGATGGGGGTCTCAATGATTTCCCCGGAGGGCTTGGCCATCAGGCCGCGCATGCCGGAGAGCTGGCGGATTTGCTGTTTCGAACCGCGCGCACCGGAGTCCGCCATGATGTAAATGGGATTCATCTGACCGGTGGTGTCTTGCTTCTCCATGGTCTGGAACATTTCGTTGGCCACGTCGTCCGTAACATTCGACCAGATCGCAATCACCTTGTTGTAACGCTCGCCGTGGGTGATGGCGCCTTCCTGGTACTGCTTTTCAACCTCGATAACTTCCTTTTCCGCATTGCTCACCAAGGCGGCCTTGCTTTGCGGCACGACAAGGTCGTCGATGCCAATGGAGATTCCCGCTTTGGTGGCGTAGAGAAAGCCCAGGGTCTTAACGCCATCCAGCATCGCCACCGTGGTTTCCAGGCCGAAGCGCAGGTAGCAGTAGTTCACCAGCGCGCCCAGGCCTTTCTTGCGGAGCAAGCCATTGATGTAGGGCATGTCCTTAGGCAAATGGTCGTTGAAAATCACTCGGCCCACCGTCGTATTGATGAACTGGCTCTTGATCGTAATGGGCTCCGTATGCAGTATGTCCTGATCATCGTAGGCCGTGGTCAAGTCGATTACGCGTCCGGTGTAACGCAAGCGAACCGGGGTCAGGGTTTCAACCTCGCCCGCCTCCAGCGCCAGCAGCACCTCATCCGAATTGGCGAAGGCGCGGCCATCGCCCTTGGCCCCACGCTTGTCCTTGGTAAGGTAGTAACAGCCCAGCACGATGTCCTGGGTGGGAACGGCGAGCGGCTGACCATTTGCCGGCGAAAGAATGTTATTCGCCGACAACATCAGCACGGACGCCTCGATTTGGGCTTCCGGAGAAAGCGGAATGTGCACGGCCATCTGATCGCCGTCAAAATCGGCATTGAATGCCGTGCAAACCAGCGGATGGATTTTGATGGCTTTGCCTTCTACCAGCACCGGCTCGAAGGCTTGGATGCCCAACCGGTGCAACGTGGGAGCGCGGTTCAGAAGCACCGGGTGGTCCTTGATGACTTCTTCCAGAATATCCCAGACCACCGGTTCCTGGCGCTCCACCATTTCTTTGGCGGCCTTGATGGTGGTGCAGTGGCCCGCCTGTTCCAGGCGGTGATAGATGAAGGGCTTGAAGAGCTCGAGAGCCATCTTCTTGGGCAAACCGCATTGGTGCAATTTCTGCTCCGGCCCTACGACGATCACCGAGCGGCCGGAGTAGTCAACGCGTTTTCCCAGCAAGTTCTGGCGGAAGCGCCCCTGCTTGCCTTTCAGCGTGTCCGACAGGGACTTGAGCGGGCGGTTGTTGGCGCCGCGCAGCACGCGGCCCCGCCGGCCATTGTCAAACAGCGCGTCCACGGCTTCCTGCAACATGCGTTTTTCGTTGCGGACAATAACGTCCGGCGCGTGCAACTCCATCAGCTTTTTCAGCCGGTTATTGCGATTGATCACGCGGCGATAAAGGTCATTCAAATCGGAAGTCGCAAAGCGCCCGCCATCAAGGGGCACGAGGGGTCGCAACTCGGGGGGGATTACCGGGATCACGTCAAGGATCATCCATTCCGGTTTGTTCCCCGACTTGCGGAAGGCTTCCAGCACCTTCAGCCGCTTGGCATACTTCACGCGCTTCTGCTGCGACGGGTCAGACTTCATTTTCTCGCGCAACTCTACTGCCAATTCATCAATGGCCACCAACTTTAGCAGTTCCTTGATGGCTTCCGCACCCATGGCGGCGCGGAATTTTCCGGGGAATTCCTGCTGAAGTGCCCGGAAGCGCTCTTCCGTCAGCAACTCCTTTTCTTTCAGCGGAGCTTCACCGGGATCGATGACAACGTATTGTTCAAAGTACAGCACCCGCTCGAGGTCGCGAAGCGCGATATCCAACAGGTGGCCGATGCGGCTGGGGAGGCCCTTGAAAAACCAGACATGCGAACAGGGGGAAGCGAGCTCGATGTGCCCCATGCGCTCGCGGCGAACCTTGGAAAGGGTCACCTCAACGCCGCATTTGTCGCAGATGACGCCGCGATGCTTCATGCGCTTATACTTACCGCACAAGCATTCCCAGTCGGTGACCGGGCCAAAAATGCGGGCGCAAAACAGGCCGTCGCGCTCCGGTTTGAAGGTACGGTAATTGATGGTCTCGGGCTTGGTGACTTCACCATGCGACCAAGACCGGATCTTTTCCGGCGACGCCAAGCTGATGCGGATGGCGTCAAATTCACCGATTAGGCTTACTCGATCATAAGGGCTGCTTCGGAACAAGGTTTTCCTCCTTCAAAGGAGAGAAGAAATTTTATGGAAACTGCACCACCGGGGCGCCGTCGCGGTGTGGGGCGCGGCGCTTGCCCGGCGGCTCCTGAATTACTTATTCAGCGCCTACCGGCGCGAGTTGTTCCTTGGGCTTCTTGATTAATTCCACGTCCAGGCAAAGACTCTGCAACTCCCGCACCAGGACGTTGAACGACTCCGGCACGCCGGGTTCAATGGCGGCCTCACCTTTGACGATGGCTTCATAAATTTTGGCGCGCCCGTAAACATCGTCCGATTTCGCGGTGAGGAGTTCCTGTAGGATATATGCCGCGCCGTAGGCTTCCAGGGCCCAAACTTCCATTTCGCCAAACCGCTGGCCGCCGAACTGCGCCTTGCCTCCCAGAGGTTGCTGGGTAATGAGTGAGTAAGGTCCAATCGACCGAGCGTGGATCTTATCGTCAACCAAGTGGGAGAGTTTGAGCATGTAGATGTAACCGACCGTTACCGGCTGTTCGAATTTCTCTCCGGTCATTCCATCGTAGAGACTGATCTTGCCGGAAGATGGCAGACCCGCCTTTTCCAGAAATTCCTTAAGTTCCTTTTCCGTCGCGCCGTCAAACACCGGGGTCGCGAAAGCAACTCCATCCTGCAATACTCGGCCGTAGTTGATGACTTCGTCGTCATCCCAGGTGTCAACCGTAGTCGCCAGGGCATTGTTCCGGAAGAGGCTCTTGATCTCTTTGCGCATCAGTTCAGCGCGAGATTCGCTGGACAAGAGGTTGCGAATCTTGGTGCCCAATTCCTTTGCCGCCCAGCCGAGGTGCGTCTCCAGGATTTGGCCCACATTCATGCGCGAAGGGACACCCAGCGGATTCAGCACCACTTCCACCGGGCTTCCATCCGGCATGTAAGGCATGTCTTCCTCGGGAAGGATGCGGGCGATCACGCCCTTGTTGCCGTGCCGGCCGGCCATCTTATCGCCAACAGAGAGTTTGCGCTTCATGGCGATGTAGACTTTGACCAGCTTGATGACTCCGGGCGGAAGTTCGTCGCCCTTCTTCAGCTTTTGAATCCTCTCGTCGGTGATCTTCCGCAGGATGTCGATCTGCCGCGAAGTCATCTCTTCGATCTCATCGATCTTTTCGAGGAGGGTCGGGTCCTTTTTCGCGATCCTCATCCGCTTCAAGTTGCGGGTGGTGACACGAGCGAGAACATCGCGGGTGAGCTTAGTGCCCTTGGTAATCAGCCGCTTGTTGGTTTTTTCGTCGTGCAGGTCCGCCAGAAGCTCTTCCCCCTCCAGCAACGCGCAAAGGCGCTTCAAGCGCTCATCCTGGAGAATGCGGATCTCGTCGTTCAGGTTTTTCTCCAGGCGACCCACCTGCCAGGCTTCGATATTCTTGGCGCGTTCATCCTTATCCGCGCCCTTGCGCGAGAAGATTTTCACATCCACAACGATGCCTTCGATTCCGGGGGGGCAGGTCAGGGAGGCGTCGCGAACATCTCCGGCCTTCTCGCCGAAGATCGCCCGCAGCAGTTTTTCTTCCGGGGTAAGTTGCGTCTCGCCCTTGGGCGTGACCTTGCCCACCAGAATGTCGCCCGGCTTGACGTAAGCGCCGATGCGGATGACGCCGCTTTCATCCAGATCCTTCAGCAGGGATTCGGAAAGGTTGGGAATATCGCGGGTAATTTCTTCCGGTCCCAGCTTGGTGTCGCGAGATTCGATTTCGAACTCCTCGATATGAATCGAGGTGTAGGAATCTTCCTTCACCAGTTTTTCGCTGACCAGGATGGCGTCTTCAAAGTTGTAGCCCCGCCAGGGCATGAAAGCCACCAGCACGTTGCGGCCCAGCGCCAGCTCGCCGCGATCGGTGCAGGGACCATCGGCCAGCACCTGCCCGGCATGAACGCGCTGCCCTTTATGGACCACCGGCTTTTGGTTGATGCACGTGTTCTGATTAGAGCGGCGGAACTTGATGAGCTGGTAGATGTCCGCGCCGACTTCGCGGGAGAGCTGCCCGCTGTGGCCATCGCCTTCCACGCGCACGATGATGCGTTCGCTGTCCACGCTATCCACCACGCCGTTGCGGCGGCAGATGACCACGGCGCCGGAATCGCGCGCCGTGACTTCTTCCATCCCCGTGCCCACCAGCGGCGCTTGCGCGCGCAACAAGGGAACCGATTGCCGCTGCATGTTGGAGCCCATCAGCGCGCGGTTGGCGTCGTCGTTCTCGAGGAACGGGATCAGCGAGGCCGCCACGCTGACCAGTTGCTTGGGGCTGACGTCGATGTAATCAATCTCATCGCGGCGTTTGAGCACAAAATTGCCGGCTTGCCGCGCGTTCACCAATTCGTTGACGATGCGTCCCTTGTCGTCAATGGCCACGTTGGCTTGGGCGATAATATACTGGTCTTCTTCCCACGCCGACTGGTAGAAGGAGAACGGTTCGTGCTCCACCAACTTGCGCTTCTTCTCCCGCAGCTCTTCATTGGTTTTCTCGACCGTGCCTGATTCCACGTGCTCGCCCACTTTCCAAGGCCCGTCGCCGCCGTGGGTCACCGTGACGTAATCAACGATGCGGCCGCCGCGAACCTTGCGGTAGGGGCTTTCGATGAAACCGTATTCGTTAATCTGCGCGTAGCACGAAAGCGAAGAGATCAAACCGATGTTGGGACCTTCCGGCGTCTCGATAGGGCAGATGCGTCCGTAGTGCGTCGGGTGAACGTCACGCACCTCGAAACCGGCGCGCTCGCGGGAGAGCCCGCCCGGTCCCAGGGCGGAAAGCCGCCGCTTATGGGTGATTTCGGAGAGCGGGTTGGTCTGATCCATGAACTGCGAGAGCTGCGAAGATCCGAAGAATTCACGAATCGCCGCCATGACCGGTTTGGCGTTGATGAGATCGTGCGGCATGGCTGTGGACATTTCCTGGTAAACCGACATCTTCTCTTTGATCGCCCGCTCCATGCGCACCAGGCCGAGGCGGAACTGGTTTTCAATCAATTCGCCGACGGCGCGAACGCGGCGATTTCCCAGGTGGTCGATGTCATCAACAGAATATGTGCCCCCGGGGTTCTTTTTCAGGGTCAGCAGGTAGCGGATGGCTGCGTAAAAGTCTTCCGGCTCCAGCGTCCGCTTGTCGAGCGGCAACTGCACCGGCGAGTGCTCGGAATGATCGGTCGCCAGCGTGCCTTCGCAGGCGCGGACAACTTCGGAACAGATATTCCCTTCGCGTTTGCCCACAAACATCTTCTCGTCGTCCACGACGACGTAAAAATTGGCGGCGGGAAAATTCCGAGCGTCTTCAATCTCAAATTCCTGGGACTTGTCGTCAAGGCGATTCTTGAGCTTGGAGTAGTACCCCAGCTTGATATTGAATTTCAGCCGACCCACACGAGAGAAATCGTATTTGCGCGGATCGAAAAACATGCCATTGAACAGCGAAGTGGCGGTATCCAGCGTTGGGGGATCGCCCGGGCGCATCTTGCGATACATCTCGATCAGCGCTTCCTGCGGTGTCTTCAGGGTGTCGCGCTTCAAGGTCTGGCTAATGACGCCGCTGGTATCGTCACGTTCGGGGAAGAAAACCTCGAATATCTCAATTCCGGAATCCAGAATAGAGTTCAGGACGGTAGGGGTAATTTCACTATTGGCTTCGAGGAGCACCTCTCCCGTCGAGGGGTCAACAATGTCGATGGCCGTGAAACCGCCTTCCAAATCGTGGGCAGCCACTTCCACCTGGGTGATCTTAGCCTTTTGGATTTCCTTGAAGGCCGCGGAGCTAATCTTTCGTCCGGCCGGCACCAGCGCTTCATGTGTCCGGGGGTGATCGATACTCTTGGAGATCCGATTGTTAACCAGTCCCTCCGAGACTTCCCAGAAGAGCTTGCGATCTTTGAGCGAAATCTTCTCGATCTTATAGAAGGCCTTGACAATTTCGGAATCGTTCTTCAGGCCCAAGGCCCGTAGAAAAATCGTAGCCAGGAATTTACGCTTGCGGTCAATACGGACATAGAGAAGATTCTTGGTATCGTACTCAAACTCCACCCAAGAGCCGCGATAAGGAATGATCTTCCCCAGGAAGTATGTCTTTTGGGAGTTCGCCTCAAAAAAGACTCCCGGCGAGCGGTGCAATTGGCTGACGATCACGCGCTCGGTCCCGTTGACGATAAACGTCCCATTTTCCGTCATCAGCGGAATTTCACCGAAGTAAACTTCCTGTTCCTTGATGTCGCGGATGCTCTTGTGGCCGGTATCGGCGTCTTTGTCGTAAAGGGTAAGGCGGATCGTAACCTTGAGGGGCGCCGCGAAGGTCATGCCGCGCTCCTGGCATTCGGTAACGTCGTACTTCAACTGGAGGGCCACCGGGTCGCCGCACTTGTTACAGAACGTCACCACGTTTTTATTGAATGTGCCGCACTTGGTGCAGAGGACCTCGCCCACCTTGAAGGGATCGGTAATAACCGTGTGCCCGCAGTTTTTGCAGGTGCTGCGCAAGTGGTGGAGCCCCTTCAGGCTTCCGCATTTGCACTCCCAATTGCCGATGGAGTAATCCACAAAGTCCAACTGCGCGATGCCGCGGAAATCCGTGATGGGAAAGACGGAATTAAAGACGGCTTGCAGGCCCACATCCTCCCGTTCCGAGGGCAGAAGGTTCATCTGGAGGAAGCGCTCGTAGGAGCGCCGTTGCACCTCGATGAGGTTGGGAATTTTTATGACCGTCGGAATTTTGGAGAAATTAATACGCTGACGCACAGCGCCGTTCCCGCCGTTAGGCATTCCTTTTGCTCCTTGCTTGAAGTTTCAAAAGTCGTTCGGACAATGGTGACACAGATCCCTTAATGAATTGGATGCACGCATAGCTTGTGGGGATGCAATCCAATTGCCCCGATGGCCCAACAGTCCATGGGTTCATCCGTGCCACTTAAGAGCAGTGACAAGCGACAAGTGGAAAGAGACAAGGCAAAGCATGAAATCGGGTTCTTGAACTATGCTCGTCACTCGTCACCCTTCACTCATCACGATGTGTGTGAGGGCCTTGCCACCACACAATCTCCCTCCGGGAAGTGAGGTTATATCCCTTTGATCCCGAAGGCCTGGTGGGAGGACGGTTATTTCACTTCTACGGTAGCGCCAGCTTCGGTGAACTTTTTCCGGATGGTCTCCGCCTCGTCTTTCGATATGCCTTCTTTAATCGGCTTGGGAGCGCCATCCACCAGGTCCTTGGCTTCTTTCAGTCCGAGGCTGGTGACTTCGCGGACGGCCTTGATGACATTGATCTTATTGGCCCCAATGGCGGTTAGTATCACCGCGAATTCGGTCTGTTCCTCGACAGGGGCGGCGGCGGCGGCCGGACCCGCTCCCGCAACCGCGACGGGGGCTGCCGCGGCGGCAGACACACCCAATGCTTCTTCGAGCCGCTTTACGAGATCAGCAGCTTCCAGCAGGGTTAGACCCTTCACTTCTTCGACAATTTTCTCTACCCGTTCCGACATGCTAGATTCTCCTCTTCGGTGTAGCTGATAGCTGACAGCTAACAGCTTACAGTTTATAGCCCCCCGCCAATCGCGCCTTTGCCTGTGAGCTGTCGGCTGTTAGCTGTTGGCTGTTTCCTGGAACTTCTTTTCTTTCACGCCCTGTTGAATCACATAGGCGAGGTTGCGAGCCACGCCAGACAACGTTGATGCCACCCGTTGCGCCGGTGAATTGAACAAAAACAGCACCTTTGAAAACAGCTGCTCTTTGGAAGGCAGGGTGGCAAGCGCGTTAAAGTCGGCGAGGTTAACAACCCTCCCCTCCACCACCCCAGACTTGAAAGCAAAAATGGGGTTTTCCTTGGCGTACGCCGTTAGCGCTTTCGCCAGCGCCACGGGGTCGGTATCCGTCAAGGCCACGGAGGTGGTTCCCGCCAGCTTTTGCGCAATCGGCTCGACCGGAGTTCCCTTCGCCGCGCGCTCGATCAGGCTGTTCTTCACCACCTTGTATCGCGCGCCCGTCCCGGCAACCTTTCTGCGCAGGTGAAAATCCTGGGCCACCGTGATCCCCTGGAACCCCGAGAGGATAATGCCGCGCGCTTTCTTCAGCTCCTCGTGGAGCGTCTCTGCATTTTTCTTCTTCTCTTCCCGGTCCATGCGAACTCCTTAAGTACAGTGGCTAGTAATTAGTGATTAGTTGCCGGCGAAACTATCTTGCTTGCCACTTGCCACTGCCTTTACGCTGCCTCCACGGAATCCAAACTAATCGCCAACCCCGGCCCCATGGTGGATGAAATCACGATACTCTTAACGTACTTTCCCTTCGCCGACGCGGGCTTGGCTTTAATGACGCTGGATATCAGCGCGCCGGCGTTGTCCGCCAGCTTGCCGGCCTCAAAAGAAACTTTGCCCACCGGGCAGTGGATAATGCCCGTCTTGTCAACGCGGAATTCCACTTTTCCGGCTTTCACTTCCTTCACGGCTTTCGCCACGTCCAATGTGACCGTCCCTGTCTTGGGGTTGGGCATCAGCCCTCGCGGCCCCAACACCTTGCCAAGGCGTCCGACGGACTTCATCATGTCAGGGGTGGCCACAACGGCGTCAAAGTCCATCCAGCCGCCCTGGATCCTCTGCACGATGTCGTCACCGCCGGATTCATCCGCTCCTGCTTCGCGGCCCTCGCGCACCTTATCGCCGGAAGCGATCACGATCACGCGCTTGGACTTTCCCAGCCCGTGAGGCAGAACCACCGTTCCGCGCACCATCTGGTCCGCGTGCTTGGGATCGACCCCCAGACGCATAGCGACCTCTACGGTCTCATCAAACTTCGCAAACGCCGCCTTTTTTACCAGCGGCATGGCATCCGCAAGCGTGTAGGCGGGCTTGTCAACCAGCTTTGCGGACGCTTGATACTTCTTTCCTTCTTTAGCCATTCCAGCAACTCCCCTTCGAAAATCGAAATTCGCCTTCCTGCGCGGCCGTCCGGTATCTTGTGGCGGCGGCTTCAGGCTGTTACTTCGAGACTCGAAAACCGAAATTCCTAACCAGGCTTCCTGCACGGTGATTTTCGAGTTTCGATTTTCGCGTTTCGCATTTCCCTCAGGCAGTGACGTCAATCCCTATGCTGCGCGCCGTGCCCTTGATGGTGGCCACCGCTGCCGCCAAATCCCGAGCGTTCAGGTCCGGCAACTTCAGCTTGGCGATTTCTTCCACTTGCTTCTCGGTAACTTTTCCAACCTTGTTGCGATTGGGCTCCCCGGAGCCCTTGGCAATCCCCGCCGCACGCTTCAGGAGTATCGCGGCAGGCGGCGTCTTGGTGACAAAGGTGAAGGTGCGGTCGTGGTAGACCGTGATGACCACGGGAATAATCAAGCCTTCCTGATCCTTCGCGGAGGTTTTGGCGTTAAAGGATTTGCAGAAGTCCATGATATTCACGCCGTGCTGGCCCAAGGCCGGCCCCACCGGCGGCGCGGGAGTGGCTTTGCCCGCCGGAATTTGGAGCTTTACCATTGCGGTAACTCGTTTTGCCATTATCTAATCCTCACTGGGCGGGGTGGATACCCGGAATAATCCGAAACTCGAAGCTCGTGAACCCGGCGCCGAGTTTCGATTTTCGCCTTCACCCCAGCACCTAATCCCTAGATCTTCTCCACTTGGTAGAAATCCAATTCCACGGGCGTCGCACGCCCGAATATGGTCACCATTACGCGCAGAGTGGAACGGTCCTCGTTGATCTCGTCCACCATACCATTGAAGTCCTTGAAGGGGCCGTCGGTAATCTTGACGTTCTCGCCCCGGTCAAATTTGAGCTTGGGCTTAGGATGTTCGGCCGCCACTTCCACGCGATGAACAATCCGGTCAACTTCCTCGGCGCTGAGAGGGCTGGGCCGCTGCCCGGAACCCACAAACCCCGTGACACGCGGAGTGGAGCGCACCATGTGCCAGGTGTTGTCGTTCATTTCCATCTCCACGAGCACATAACCCGGATAGAAGAGCTTGGGAGTGACCACTTTCTTGCCCTGGCGCATCTCGATGACGTCTTCCGTGGGGACCATGATCTCTCCGAACTGCTCGGTGAGACCTTCGGCGTCGATCCGGCTCTTCAGAGTTTCTGCAACCTTCTTCTCAAACCCGGAGTAGGTGTGGAGAATGTACCAATTCTTTGCCATGCTCGTTTTTCCGGTAGTGAGTTCCTGTTCGGTCAAACCTTCACCCGCCTTAAAGGAATTCTGCCTCAGCCACGGTGCAGGAAATGGTTCAGCAAGCTCCTTACAGCTCGCCCAAAAGCCAAATCGCAGAGGTAAAAGTAAATCCCAAAAAGAAATGTCGTCAGGACCACCATCACCGTGGTGCCATATACTTCCTGCATGCTGGGCCAAGTTACGCGCTTGGTTTCAGTTTTCACCTCGGAAGCATACTGCTCGAATTGCTGCCAAGCTCCTTTTGCATGCTCCAAGGGGTTGTTGCCCTGTTTGACTTCATTACCCATTTCGCTCTCGATCCAGCCGAGCGGTTCATCGCTCGCCGAAGGGAATCCTCACACCCAATCAATCTGGCAGGGGCGGAGGGACTTGAACCCCCATGACCGGTTTTGGAGACCGGCAGATTAGCCGTTAATCTGACGCCCCTAAAATCAGCTCATAGCTGACAGCTAACCGCAATCGCCATGTCCGGCGCTGACTGTCGGCTGTTAGCTGTCAGCTATCCGCCTTACTTCACTTCCTTATGGACCGTATGGTGGCGGCACGCGCGGCAAAATTTCTTCAGCTCCAGCCGGTCCTGATTCTTCTTCTTGTTCTTCGTCGATGTATAGTTGCGGTTCTTGCAGTCACCGCATTGCAATGTAATGATTTCGCGCATATCGAACTTCTATGACCTCAGCCCTATGGTCTTCCCCTCTCCAATTGGAAAGTCGAGGGTTAGTACGTACTCCCACCGAATTAGCAATAAATGCTGACCATCTTCTCTCGGCTCGCGGATCCACAGCCCGAGATCATCCGTATCTTGGACGAAAAAGAGAACAATCGCCGATTCGGGCAAATCAACTGCTGCGAGCTTCAGAACCTCTCTCCCGTCCTCGGTGAGAACCGCAGTTACCGCTCGCTGAGCGATATTCGTTTACGACACCTGCGGTTCGAGGGTCAAGTCCAAGATTCGAGAAAGCCGCTCCTCCATATCAGGAGATCCGCTATCAAAATAGTCGTCGACAATAGCTTCGTCGACACAAAGGTGAATCAGTCTGCCCGCTTCCCTAACTGTGATTTCGAACTTACCATCCCACGTATTCAACGTTATGCTTTCAACCAATCCTTGCTGAGATTTGCGCGAAAGCGCACGCTTGAAGTACCTGCCAAACCGTTCCGTCTTGTCAAAAAGCTTCTCCGTTGTTCGCTGGCCAGCCAAGGCACTTCGCGCGTAGTCTGCCTCCACGATTCCCAGCTTCTTTGCGACTATTCGCTGCTCTGCCGTGAGCGGAGGTAGCTCACTGGCCGGAAGGGTTCTTACAGCCTCCCAATCTGTGATGCTCGTCCGTCCCCCTTCGACAGATATGTTCATGGGCATACGCTTTCACTTACTTAATGATCTCGGCGACGGTACCGGCGCCGACGGTGTGGCCGCCTTCGCGGATGGCGAAGCGCAGCCCTTTCTCCATGGCGATCGGCGTGATCAGTTCGATTTCCAACGTCACGTTGTCGCCCGGCATCACCATTTCCGTCCCTGCCGGCAGCGTCGCCACCCCCGTCACGTCCGTCGTGCGGAAGTAAAACTGCGGCCGGTAGCCG
>Ga0182030_10004338_pt1 | contig 30284 bp, 32 predicted proteins | sample 812S3MmetaG_FD_121299 | JGI IMG/M metagenome (GOLD analysis project Ga0182030, IMG submission 121299) | Permafrost microbial communities from Stordalen Mire, Sweden - 812S3M metaG (Illumina Assembly) | ecosystem: Environmental > Terrestrial > Soil > Wetlands > Permafrost | place: Sweden...
GCTGGTGGGAAGCGATGGACCTGCTCGGCGTCCTGCGCCCCGACGAGACTCCTCACGCCACGGCGTACATCGACGACATGGTGGCCCTGGTTTCCGACCTGGTGGCGCGGGGCGTGGCCTACGAAATCTCCGACGGCGTCTACCTGAACGTGGAGCAGGTGCCCGGGTACGGACTCCTGGCCCGCCAGCCGCTCGAGAGCCTGTTGTCAGGGGCCCGGGTGGAAGCCGTCGAGGAGAAGCGCTCACCGCTCGACTTCGCGCTGTGGAAGAAGGCCAAGTCCGGTGAGCCGGCGTGGGACTCCCCCTGGGGTCCGGGCCGCCCCGGTTGGCACACGGAGTGCGTCGTCATGTCGCTCGACCTCCTGGGCGACGGCTTCGACCTGCACGGGGGAGGCCGTGACCTGGCTTTCCCCCATCACGAGAACGAGCGTGCCCAGGCCGTCGCCGAGGGGCGTCCGTTCGCCCGCCACTGGGTCCACAACGGGTGGGTGGAGGTCGACGGCACGAAGATGTCGAAGTCGCTGGGCAACTTCACCTCGCTCACGGATCTGTTGGCCCGCAGTGACGGCCGGGCGTACCGGCTGCTGGTGCTGCGGGCCCACTACCGGTCGCCGATCGAAGTCACGGCGGGCACCGTGGCCGACGCCGAGAGGGCGCTCGCCCGCCTGGACACGTTGGCCCGGCGCTTCTCCGTCGGCGATCTGCTGGCGCACACCGAGTCCGGGTATGTGGTCGAAGGCTTCGAACCTGCCACCGCAATCGATCCGGACGCCCTGGCGAGGTTCCGCCGCGACATGGACGAGGACCTCAATACGCCGGCGGCCCTCGCCGGGATTTTCGAGCTGGTCACGGAAGCCCACGCCAGTGCGGACGCCGGGGACGATGCGCGCGGCAGGCGCCTGGCCCACTCCGCCGCCGTGCTGGCGGCGGCGCTCGGGTTGTCGCTCCGGGACGATGTGGCGGTCGTCGACGAGGAGACGTCCCGGCTGGTGGCCGCGCGCGACGAGGCCAGGGCCGCCCGGGATTTCGGCCGGGCGGACGCGCTGCGCGACGAGCTCACGGCCAGGGGTTGGACGGTCGAGGACACCCCCGCCGGTACGGCGGTTCGCCGCGGGCAGGCGGTCGAGTAGGGGTCGACCCTCGTGTCCGGGGGCGTCCGGGGGCGTCCCGGGGTGCCTAGACCGTGGCGGTTCGCTAGGTTACTATTGGGTAACTTCAGAAGAACCCGGCGAACGGTCGGGCTGCTGCCCAAGGAGGGCCCACCATGTCCGACTTCTCCCTTACCCTGAACGAGGATCAGCTGCAGATCCAGAAATGGGTCCACGAGTTCGCCGAGAACGTCGTCCGGCCGGCGGGGCCCGAGTGGGACGAGCGGGAGGAGACACCGTGGCCCATCATCAAGGAGGCGGCCAAGAACGGCCTCTACTCCTTCGACTTCATAGCCCAGTGTTTCGCCGATCCGACCGGGCTGTTGATGTGCCTGGTCAACGAGGAGATGAGCTGGGGCGATGCCGGCATCGGCCTGTCGATCTTCGGCTCCACTTTGGCTGTGGCCGGCATCTTCTCCAACGGCACGCCCGAGCAGATCGGCGAGTGGATCCCCCAGTGCTTCGGGACCGCCGATGACGTGAAGCTGGCCGCCTTCGGGGTTTCCGAGCCGGACGCGGGATCCGACGTCTCGTCGCTCAAGTCACGCGCCGTCTACGACGAGGCGAAGGACGAGTGGATCCTCAACGGCACGAAGACGTGGATCACCAACGGAGGCATCGCCAACACGCACGTCCTCGTCCTGTCGGTCGACCCCACGCTGGGCAGCCGTGGCCAGGCCAGCTTCGTGGTGCCCGAGGGGACGCCTGGCATCGCACAGGGCCAGAAGTTCAAGAAGATGGGTATCCGCGCCTCGCACACCGCCGAGGTGGTGCTCACCGACTGCCGGATCCCCGGCCGCTGCCTGCTCGGGGGCAAGGAGAAGCTCGACGAGCGCCTGGCCCGGGCCAAGGAGGGCAAGAGGACGTCCACCCAGGCGGCCATGGCCACCTTCGAAGCCTCGCGCCCGATCGTCGGCGCCCAGGCGGTGGGCATCGCCCGCGCCGCCTACGAGTACGCCCTCGACTACGCCAAGGAGCGCAAGCAGTTCGGCCGGGCCATCATCGAGAACCAGGCCATCGCCTTCAAGTTGGCCGACATGAAGATGCACACGGACGCGGCCCGCCTTCTCGTCCACCGCGCCGCCTGGATGGCCGGCACGGGTCAGAAGTTCGAGAACGGTGAAGGGTCCATGTCGAAGCTCTACGCCGGCGAGAACGCGGTGTGGGTGACCGAACAGGCGATCCAGATCCTCGGCGGCTACGGGTACGTCCGGGATTACCCGGTCGAGCAGTGGCACCGCGACTCGAAGATCTACACGATTTTCGAGGGGACCTCCGAGGTGCAGCGGCTCGTGATCTCGCGGGCCATCTCGGGGATCCACATCAACTGAGGCCGGCGCGGCCGTAGCTCTTCCCAAAAAGGGGCCCGCCCGCTCAAAGTGGTCGCGGGGCGATCCACGCTGCTTGAATGGCGCGCGTCACACGGTCGGCTGAATGCGGAGGAGCGACATGAAGAGCAAGGCAGCGGTACTGCACCACCAGCCGGGGAAGTGGGAGGTCACCGAGGTCGAGATCGACCCACCCCGTCAGGACGAGCTGCTCATCCGCATGGTGGCCGCCGGGCTGTGCCACTCCGACGACCATGTCGCCACGGGCGACCTCCCGTTCGCCGGGACGCCGGTGGCCGGAGGGCACGAGGGTGCCGGCATCGTCGAGGAGGTGGGCCCGAACACTCCGGGTTGGAGTGTGGGCGACCACGTGGTGTTGTCGTTCCTCCCGGCCTGTGGGCTCTGCCGGTGGTGCGCGTCGGGGATGCAGAACCTCTGCGACAACGGGTGGGGCATCCTGGCGGGCACTCGCCTCGACGGAAGCTTCCGGATGGCGTCCGACGCCGGTCCGGTACGGCAGATGGCCGGGATCTCCACCTTCAGCCAGTGGTCGACCGTGTCCGTGTTGTCCGCCATCAAGTGTGCGGAGGACATCCCTCTTGACCTGGCCTGCCTCACCAGTTGCGGTGTGGGCACCGGCTGGGGCTCGGCGGTGAACTCCGCCGAGGTCGCGCCGGGACACGTCGTCATCGTCATGGGCGTGGGCGGGATCGGCATGAATGCAGTCCAGGGAGCCGCGCATGCCGGGGCCTCCGTGCTGATCGCCGTGGACCCGGTCGAGTTGAAGCGGACCAAGGCCCTCGAGATGGGGGCGACCCACGCCGTGGCGACCATGGAGGAAGCCACTGACATCGCTCGCTCCTTCACCAACGGGCAGGGGGCCGACTCGTGCATCGTCTGCGTCGGGGTGACCACCGGCGACCACATCGCCCAGGGCGTCGAGTCGATCCGCAAGGCCGGGACCTGCGTGCTCACCGGACTCGGCCGGGCCGCCGACGACACCAGCATCCCCATCTCCGCCCGTCACCTCACGCTGTTCCAAAAGCGCATCCAGGGTTCGCTGTTCGGCGCGTCCAACCCGACCAGGGACATTCCCCTGATGCTCGACCTCTACCGCCAGGGGCGCCTCAAGCTGGACGAGCTCATCACGCACCGCTACTCACTCGACCAGGTCAACGACGGCTACGCGGACATGCACGCCGGCGCCAACATCCGTGGCGTGATCGTCCACGAGCATTAGCCGGACCCCGCTTCCCGGCGCCGCGCCTCGCCCCGACGACACCGTGCACGACGCAACGGCGCCGCCACGGCGCCGGGTTGCCGTGGTCACCGGCGCCAGCCGCGGCATCGGTGCCGCCACGGCGCGTGCACTCGCATCGTCCGGGTGGGACATCTGCCTCGGTTACCACGTGGATGCCGAGGCGGCCCGCACCGTGGCCGCCGACTGTGTCGGCCTCGGTGCCCGGGCGCACGCGGTGGCCGTCGATGTCGCCGAGGAACAGTCGGTGGCCCGAATGTTCGCCGAGCTGGACGCGCACTGGCCGGCTGCCGATGCGCTGGGTGCGTTGGTCAATTGCGCCGGGATCGTGGCCCCGCCGTCGAGGGTGGAAGACATGGAAGCCGCCAGAGTGGTGCGCATGCTGGCCGTCAACGTGATCGGCACCCTGCTCTGCGACGGCATGGCGGTGCGCCGCATGTCGAGCCGGCACGGCGGAAAGGGTGGCGTGATCGTCAATGTCTCCTCGGCGGCGTCACGCCACGGGAGTCCCGGTGAGTACGTGGACTATGCCGCGTCGAAAGGGGCGGTGGACACCCTGACCATCGGCTTGGCCAACGAGGTGGCCGACGAAGGCATACGCGTGGTCGCTGTGCGACCCGGCCTGATAGAGACGGAGATTCACGCCTCCGGTGGGCAGCCCGATCGGCTGGATCGCCTGCGGACGCAGATCCCGATGCAGCGGGTCGGGCAACCCGACGAAGTGGCGGCGACCATCGTGTGGCTCTGCAGCGATGCGGCGTCCTACGTGACGGGAGCCATTCTCGACGTGAGCGGCGGCCGGTAGCAGTTTTGCCCCTAATCTCACCTGGCCGTGCCGTCCTCCGCTACCTCGTCGCGTTCTGATGACTGAGCTGTTGGTGCTGTGCACCGGGAACGCGGCCCGATCCGTCATGGCCGGCTTCATGCTCGAGACCCTCGGGGCGGGGCCGGGCGGGACCGATCTGCACATCGTCACCGGGGGAACCCACACCGTCGACGGCCAACCCATGGGCCTGCGAACCCGGACCGCCCTCAAGGCCCTGCCCGAGCTGGCCGAAGTGGAATTCGGGCGTCACCGCAGCCGGCAGGTCGGAGGGGCCGATCTGGCCCGCGCCGAGCTGGTGGTGGTCATGGAGGCTGATCACGTGCGCTTCGTCCGCCGCCATTACCCCGACGCGGCAGATCGCACCGCGACCATCCGGCGGCTCTGTGAGGATCTCCCCCCGGGGCCATCTTCCCTGGCCGAACGCGTTGCCGGTCTCGGGCTGGCCGACGCGAGGCTTTCTGACACTGACGACGTCATCGACCCCGCCGGCGGTGAGGGGCCGGAGTACGAGGCCTGCGTGACCGAGCTATGGGTGCTGTGCCGACGCCTGATCACCCTGCTGTAGTTGGCGCGCCGCGTGGCGCAGTGGTCAGTCGGCGTGGACGGACCGCAGGCCGGCCCAGGCCAGGTCGGCCATGCGTTGCGCCAGCCGCGCCACCTCGTCCTCGACCGCCTCGCGCCCGCTCGATGTCCGTTGCTCCATGAAGCGGCGGCTGGCGCCTTCGGCCATACCGACCACCGCATAGGCGACCAGCCGCCGGTGGTCGTCGTCGAGCCCGGCGTCGATGAGGGGTTCGATCGCGGCCGCGATGGCGTCCTCCACCGTGCGCAGGGCGAGCCCCAGCTCCTTGTCGTCGGCGTGGTCGCGGCCGTAGAGCAGGCGGAACTCCGCCTCCCGGCTGATGACCAACCGGAAGTAGGCCGCGAAACCCAGCTCGACTTGTTGGCGCGGACCCTGCGCCCGGAGCACCGCGGTCTGCACGGCGGCCAGCAGCTCGTCGGCGATGGAATTGACGAGTTCGAGATACAACGCGCGCTTGGACGAGAAGTGCTGGTACACCAGGGGTTTTGTCACCCCGGCCGCTTCGGCTATGTCGTCCATCGTCGTGGCTCGATACCCACGCCGGGCGAACAGCTCGAGAGCGACGGCCACAAGTTGTCGCCGTCGTTGCCCTGCGGTGAGGCGCCGCGCCGAGAGCTGGAGATCTGCCGCCATTTCGTCTCAGGCTACCAATGACGGTCTTCGGGTCGGCTTCCGGTCGTCTTCCCGGCCCGATTCCGGCCCCCTTCCCCGGTCAGCCGAAATGCACCGGAAGGCCCTCGATCACCGCAGCGAGGCGCCTGGGGAGATCGGCCAGGTTGAAGTGCTCTCTGGCGATCCGCTGGTTGTGATCGAGGAGCTCGGTGTCCGGGGCGTCCAGCCAGGCGGCGAGCGGGGCGGGTTCGGCGCTGTCGAACCATCGGAACCCGAAGGCCGCCAGCTCCGCCGCCACGGGATAGGGGCCGATAGCCAGCGGCCGGCGGTAGGTCGCCGACTCGACGGAGGGGTTGCCGAACCCCTCCCACGTCGACGGCAACAGGACGGCGTCACAGGCTGCGTAGGCGTCGGCTATCGGGAGCGGCACCCTCCCTGCGTCCGCACCCCCCCCGCCCGCGCCGGCGCCCAGCAGGACCGGGCAGCGCGCCCCGGCGACCAGCCGGTCGAGCTCGGGGCCGTACCCATCTTCCGCCGGCCCGAGGAGCCAGTAGGTGCCGCCGACGGCGGTGGCCAGGGCCAGGCCGCCCGCAACGTTCTTGCGGGCCAGGGCGCGTGTGGGTTGGAGGAGCAGACGGGCGTGCCGCGGGACACCGAGCGTCCGCCGGACGCGGACGCGGACGCCGTCGCCGTCCGCCGTCACCGGGTCGGGATCGAAGCTGTTGTAGATCGTCGTCGCGACAATCCCACGAAAAGCCAGCTCGCGGCGGCTCAACTCGTTGATGGTGACATGCGCCCAGGACGGGTCGTCGGGGGGCGGTGGCAGGTGAGCCAGATGGGGCCGCTGCCAGGGCAGGTCGTGATGGTGCAGCACGGCCGGCCTTCCCGCGCACACCGTGGCTACGAGGGCGGCTGCCGGCGGATTGAGAGGGAGCGAGCACAGGTTCTCGACGACGACCAGATCGGCCGGGGCCAGCGCCTCGACGAGCTCGCCCCGGCTTGGTGGCGCGGCGGCGTCCATGGCCAACCCGTCGAGCCTGGTGTCGACCGGACCCGACCCGGCGACGGTGATGACCCGCCAGCCCAGCCGGCGCAGCGCCCCCGCCCATTTCTCCGCCTCGATCGAGACGCCGTCGCTGCCGCCGAGGCGGAACGAGACGAGAGCGGCGGTCGGCACGTCGCACTCTACGCGCGCCCGTCCCTCGGGCAGTCCCGCGCCCGCCCCTCGGGCAGCCCCTCGGCGCGGGTCGGCTAGCGTTGCCGTCCAATGGCGAAGCGAGCACTGATCACCGGCGTGACCGGACAGGATGGCTCCTACCTGGCCGAATTCCTCCTTGAACAGGGCTACGAGGTGGTCGGCATGGTCCGGCGCTCGAGCACGCTCAACTTCGAGCGGATCGCCCACATTCAGGACCGGTTGGAGCTGGTGGCCGGCGACCTGCTCGACGAGGTCTCCCTCATCAACATCTTGCGGGACCACCGGCCACGTGAGGTCTACAACCTGGCGGCGCAGTCCTTCGTCCAGACCAGCTTCAGCCAGCCGGTGCTTACGGGCGAGACGACCGCGCTGGGTGTCACGCGCATGCTCGATGCGATCCGCCTCGTCGACCCCGACATCCGCTTCTACCAGGCGAGCTCCTCGGAGATGTTCGGCAAGGTGCAGGAGGTTCCCCAACGGGAGTCGACCCCGCTGTACCCGCGTAGCCCCTACGGCGTGGCCAAGGTCTACGGCCACTGGATCACCGTCAACTACCGGGAGAGCTACGACCTCCACGCCTCTTCGGGGATCCTCTTCAACCACGAGTCGCCGCGGCGCGGTCTCGAATTCGTCACCCGGAAGATCACCAACGCTGTGGCCCGCATCGCCCACGGTCTCGACGACAAGCTGTCGCTCGGCAATCTCGACGCCCAACGGGACTGGGGATTTGCGGCCGACTACGTCCGCGCCATGTGGATGATGCTGCAACAGGACAGCCCCGACGACTACGTCGTGTCGACCGGAGAGACCCACGAAGTGCGCGAGCTCTGCCGCCTGGCGTTCTCGGTGGTGGGCCTCGACTGGGAACAGCACGTGGTGATCGACGAGAAGTATCTCCGTCCGGCCGAGGTCGATCTCCTGGTCGGCGACCCGGCGAAGGCCCACGAGGTGTTGGGTTGGCAGCGCGAAGTCGATTTCCCCGGTCTCGTGACCATGATGGTCAACGCGGACATGGACCTGGTCCGTCGCACCATCGGCTAGTCGGGGCCCATGGACCCCCTGACCGCCACCGTCGCAGCAGACCCGCTCGGCGTCCTGGTCGCCTTCGGTGCCGGGATCCTTTCGTTCGTCTCCCCATGCGTCCTGCCGCTGGTCCCCGGCTACGTCTCCATGGTCTCGGGGCTCTCGGCGGCCGAGCTGACGGCGACCAAGCGGATGACCCCCTCCGGAGGGGCGGCCACGTCGACTCCCCCGGCCCCCGGCGCGGTGGGGTCACCCGTGGCCACCGCCCCGCCCACCGCCGGGCCCGCGACCGCGCGGGCGTCCTTGGCCACCGCTCCGCCCATCGCCACCGCGGCGCCCCCAGCGTCCGCAGAGCCCCCAGTGCCCGCTCCCGTGTCCATGCGACCGATGCTGCGCGGCATCGGCCTCTTCATCGCCGGCTTCACCGTGGTGTTCGTCGCCCTCGGCGCGGCGGCGTCGGGCATCGGTCGCCTTTTGGTCTCCCACAAGGAGACCCTCACGCACGTGAGCGGATTCGTGGTGATCCTGCTCGGCCTGATACTCCTCCTGGGCGCGGTCCCCGCCGGGTTCTGGGCCCGGGTCGGCGCCGGTCCGCGGGGAGCGCTGACCCGGATCTCCGGTCAGCGGCGCTTCGATGTCCGGCCGTCGACCCTGGGGACGTGGGCCGCCCCGGTCATGGGAATGGCGTTCGCGTTCGCCTGGACCCCGTGCATCGGCCCGGTCCTGGCGGTCGTCCTCGGCCTGGCGGAGCACAACGGCTCGCTGGCCGGCGGTGTGCTCCTCCTCTTCGCGTACTCGCTGGGGCTGGCCGTGCCGTTCCTCCTGGCGGGCCTGGCCTTCGGCCGGCTCACCTCGGTCATCGCCCGGGCCCGGCGGGGACTATGGCTCGTCGAAGCCGTCGGGGGGACCGTGCTGATCGTGTTCGGCATCCTGCTCGTGACCGACCACCTCGGGTGGATCTCGACGCAGTTCACGACCCTGCTCGACCACATCGGGCTGAAGCGGTTGAGTACGAGCTGAGCTGCCCCCGTCCGGTTCGGCCAGTGCGTCAGATTCGGCCGCTTCGGCCAGCGCATCGGCGAAGGTCCGAGCGAAGGTGTGGACGTCACCGGGCCAGCGGGCCGAGATGTAATTGGCATCCCGCACCATCCACGCCGGACGGGCGTCGGTCGCGCTGTCGCGGGCGCGACCGCTCGTCTTGAGCCGGTAGTCGGGCGCGCCCGTGGGAACATCGAGGAAATCGTCGGGGCTGGCCTGGGCCCGGGTGACTTCCTGCTGGACCGACATGAAACCCTCGGGCTGGCCGGGCCCCTCGCTGTAGGTGCGGTAGTAGGACGGATCCCAGAACCGGGTGCGGCGGGCCACGGACCAGGCCTTGCGCTCGAGCTGCCAGGTCAACGCGGTCGTGCGCCGGCCCCGCAGGACCGAGGCCCCGGTGGCCGGGTCGATGCTGCGGGCCGCCACCAGCACCCCGTGGCATACGGCCGCCACCGGTTTGCCGCGCGAGAAGAACTCCACCACCGAACGCTGGACGACGGGACTCTCCAGAAAGGGCCGCATGCCCCGGGCCCGGTGACCCCCGGGGAGCAGGAGGCCCGCGCAGTCCTGGCGGTGCATGCGTCCCAGCGCACGGGGGAGAGAAAGCCGGCATCCCGGCAGAGCGCCGCAAAAGCCCTCCGGCCGTCGGAGTTGGCCCGCAGGGCGCGCCCGACGAGGATGAGACGGCGGAGGCCGGGTACTGCTCCCCACGGATCGAGGCCGCGCCCCGAAACCATGAGGTCGTCGGCCCGGGCGGGCCTCCCGTCGGGGGTGGCGAAGACCACGCGGTGCCCCCGCTCCCTCAGGACGGACCAGCTGACCCCCACCTCGGTGGGGTCGAAGTCGAGCGAAGGCAGGGGGAGCAGGACGGTGGCCATCGGTTACCTGAGGCCGCAATCTACCGATCCGGCCACGGGCGCCCAGGTCCCCGCATTCGTGGCCGGACCACGGGACCGTGGCGGGCCGCTTGGAACCACCGCACCCGGCCCCCCTACCATGGTGCCGAAGGCCATGGCCCCCGTCGTCCAATTCCGCGCTGCCGTCGCTCTCGCCGGCCGCTTCCCCGCCCTTGCCGGTGTCGATCTGTCTCTCCACACCGGGGAGGTCGTCCTGGTGGTCGGCGCCAACGGCGCCGGCAAGACCAGCCTGCTCAGGGCCTGTGCGGGCCTGTTGCCCGTCACGTCGGGGGAGGCCTGGATCCTCGGCGTCGATCTCACCGCGGACCACACGGCCGTGCGGCGCCACGTCGGCCTGCTGGGCCATGCCGCCCCGCTCTACGACGAGCTCACCGCGGCAGAGAACGTCCGTTTCGCTGTGCGGGCGCTCGGCCTGCCGGCCGCTACCGGCGACCGGGCCCTCGATCGCCTGGGCCTGGTCGGGCGCCTCCGCAACACGCCGGCCGGGCGTCTCTCGGCCGGCCAGCGCCGCCGGGTGGCCCTGGCGGCGCTGGTGGCCCGCCGCCCGGCCCTGTGGCTGCTCGACGAGCCGCACGCCGGGCTCGATGCCCCCTCGCGCTCCCTCCTCGGGGACCTGATCGGCGAAGCGGTCGCCGACGGCGCCGCCGTGCTGCTCTCGTCCCATGAGCCCGAGCTCGCCGTCCCTCTGTCCGACCGGGTCGTGGTCATGAGCGGCGGGCGGATCACCGGCACCGAGCAGGGAGGACGTCGCCCTCCGCTGACCGCGCTGCCAGCGGCGGAACCGCCCCCGGACCAGGGCACGATGGGGACGTGGCATGTGGCGTGACGCGGCCCTGGTCGCCGGCAAGGACCTCCGGATCGAAGCGCGCTCGCGGGTCGGGTTGTGGCAGGTGGTCCCGTTCGCGGTGCTGGTGCTCATCCTGGTCGCCTTCGCCATCGGTCCCGACAGCGCCTCCCTGCGGCACGCCGCACCGGGCATCTTCTGGATCGCCGTGTTGTTCTCCACCGTGCTGAGCATCCAGAGAAGCGTCGCCATCGAGTCGGGTGAGGGCACCCGCGACGGGCTGCGGCTCTCGGGTATCGACCCGGCCGGCATCTTCCTCGGCAAGGCGGCCGCCGTGGGCCTGCAGCTCGTGGTGCTCCAGATCGTGCTCTGGGCCGGCGTGACCGTCCTGTTCGATGTGCGCGTCCACGTCGTGTGGCTGGCCATCGTCTCCTCACTCCTGGCCACGGTCGGTCTGGCGTGCGCGGGCGTGCTCTACGGGGCGCTCTCCGCCGGCCTGCGCGTGCGGGACACGCTCCTGCCGCTTCTCGTGCTCCCGGTGCTCGCGCCGGTTTTGCTGGCGGGTTCGAAGGCGTGGCAGGCTGCCCTGGACGGCAGCTCGAGTTCGGGCGCCGAGTGGTTGCGCATCCTCATACCCTTCGCGGTGATCTACCTCGTCATCGGCATCGTCCTCTACGGTCCGCTCCAGGAGGCTGCATGAACTCCGTCAGGCGCATGAACTCCGTCAGCTCGGCCCCTCGCCCGCGCTGGCTCGCCGTGGTGGGGGTCCTCGGTGTCGTGTCCATGGGGTTCACGGTGTGGCTCGGGCTGTGGATCACCCCACCCGATGCGGTGCAAGGGAACCTGGCCCGCCTCCTCTACATCCATCCGCCCATCGCCACGGTGGCCCTCTACTGGGCCGGTGGTGTGGCGCTGGCGGGCAGCCTCTTCTACCTGTGGCCCCGCACCAGGTCGTTCTTCTGGGACCGGCTGGCGGCCGCCTCGGTCGAAGTGGGCGCGGTGTTCTCGGCACTCACCTGTGTCACGGGGTCCATCTGGGGCCGTCCGGCCTGGGGGGTCTGGTGGGCCTGGGATGCGCGCCTGACCTCCACCGCACTGCTCTTCCTGCTCGAGCTGGGCTATCTCGCCCTCCGCCGGGTGCCGGCGGACCCGGCCATCCGGGCCCGGCGTTGCGCAGTGGCGGCGCTGCTGATCGCCCTCGACGTGCCCATCGTGCATTTCTCGGTGGACTGGTGGCAGACCCTGCACCAGACCGGGACCGTGCTTGATCCGGGATTCCACCTGCACGTGCACGGTTCGATGGCCTGGACGTTCCTCCTGGGCTTCATCGCGTTCTCCCTGGTCTTCGTCTGGCTCCTCGGGGTGCGCTACCGGATCGAGGTACTCCAGGACGAGGTGGGAGACCAGGAGATGGAAGTTTCCCTGGCCGAGCGGTGGAATGAGGGGACCGAGCTCGTCGGCGTCGGATCGTCCGGGCACCACTTCCCCGAAGGTGGTGCGCCGTGAGCTACGTCGACGCCGGCTACTCCATCGCTCTGGGTGTGTTGTTCCTCTACGCCGTCGCGCTGGTGCTCCGGCGCCGGCGCTGGGAGCGCGCCATGCGGGTTGCCGAGCAGACCGCGCACGCCGAGCAGACCGAGCACAGAGCGCACGTCGAACACCAAGCGCACACCGAACACGCCGAGCACGCCGAGCACGCCGAGGAGCAGACCGCTCCCGGCGCACGGTCGTGACCAGCACCATCAACGAGCCGAACCCCTCCCCCGGTCCATCGACCGACGACGACCGCGAGGGGCCCGCCCTTCCCCGCGCCCGTCGCCGGAGCAGCAAGCGCCTGTGGCTGGTGTTCGCCGTCCTGCTCGCCGCGTTCGTCTTCCTGCTGGTCGAGGGGCTCGGAAGCTCCCTCAACTTCTTCGACACCGTCGATCAGGCTTTCGCCCATCGCGCCACCCTCGGCACCCGGACCTTCAACCTCGAGGGTGACGTGGTCGCCGGGTCGATCCACCCGACCGCGACGGGGACCGACTTCTCCGTTGCCGAGGGGAGCAACAAGGTGGCGGTGGCCAACACCGGCAGCCCGCCGCAGCTGTTCCGGGTGGGGATCGCCGTCGTGGTGGTCGGGCACTTCACCTCGTCGTCCTCGGACGCGTTCGTCTCCCATCAGATACTCGTGAAGCACTCGGCGAATTACTGTGCCGCCAACCCCAAACGGGTGAAGTCCGAGAGCGGGAACCAGGTCTTGTGCTGACCGCGTCGCTCGGGACCGTCGGGGTGTGGCTGGCCTTCGTGGCCAGCGTCACCGGTGCCGTGGTCATCGCCGTCGGCCTGGTGCGCCAGCGTGGCACCCTGCCCGCACCCGTGCCCGCCCAAGTCGGGGGCAGCACCGTGCCCGTCCCATCCGGGGGCGGGCCTGTGGCCCTCCCGGGAGTGTTCGACGGTCGCCTGTTCGCCCCGGTGATGCTCATCGGGGCGTTGCTCGCCACGGTCGCCATGGAGCACGCCCTCGTCACGCACGACTTCAGCATCGTTTTCGTGGCGGAGAACAACAGCAAGGTGACCCCGCTGCTGTACTCCCTCACCGGTCTGTGGTCCGCCCTGGCCGGATCGATCCTCTTGTGGGGCCTGATCCTCACCATCCTCACCTCCGTCTTCGTGTGGCGGTACCGGCGGCTCGTCGCGGACCAGGTCATCCGGTGGGCCACCCTGGTGCTCTACGTGGTCAGCGCGTTCTTCTTCGGGATGATGGTGGGCCCGGCGAACCCGTTTGTCACCACACCGGACGTCACGGCCGGGCTGGGGCCCAACTCGCTGCTCCAGGACAACCCGCTCGTGGCCATCCATCCACCGCTCCTCTACATCGGCTTCGTCGGATTCACGGTGCCCTTCGCCTTCGCCATCGGCATGCTGGCCACCGGTCGGATCAGCGATCGGTGGCAGATCGAGTGCCGCCGTTGGACGTTGTTCTCCTTCACGTCCCTCTCCGTCGGCATCGTGCTCGGGGCGTGGTGGTCCTACCAGGTGCTCGGCTGGGGTGGCTTCTGGGGTTGGGACCCGGTGGAGAACGCCGCCCTCCTTCCCTGGCTGTGCGGGACGGCGTACCTCCATTCGGTCCTGGTGCAGGAGCGCCGCGGGCTCATGCGCGTCTGGAATCTCTCACTCTCGGTCGCCACCTTCGCCCTCACCATCCTGGGGACATTCCTGACCCGTTCGGGCGTCATCAACTCCGTGCATGCCTTCTCCGAGTCGACGGTCGGGCCTATCCTCATCTCGTTCTTCTTCGTGGTGGTCGTGGTCGGGTTCGGCCTCATCGCCTGGCGGGGCGACCGCCTGCGTTCACCGGGGGGCATCGACGCCCCTCTCGGTCGCGAGGGTGTTTTCCTGCTCAACAACCTCCTCTTCGTCGGGTTCGCGTTCGTCGTCTTGTTGGGCACGCTCTATCCGCTCCTCTACCAGGCGGTGACCCAGCAACAGGTCAACGTCGGCGCGCCCTTCTTCAACACGATCGCCATTCCCTTCGGCTTATCGCTTCTTTTCCTGATGGCCGTGGCTCCCGCGCTCAGCTGGCGCAAAATCAACGGGTCGGTCCTGTGGCATCGCCTCTCCATCCCGGCCTGGGTCGGGGTGCTCACCGTGGTGCTCTGTGTCATTTTCGGGCGCCGCGGGTTTGCGCCCCTGGTGGGGTTCGGCCTCGGGGCCTTCGCGGCCGCCACCGCGGTGCGTGCCCTCGTGCTCTCGGTGCGCGCCACGCGCGGGCATCACGTGGGGTGGTGGCGCGGGCTCGTCGGGCGCGCGAACGGCGGGATGGTGGTGCACCTCGGCGTGATCGTCCTCGCGGTCGGCGTCATCGCCGCCACCGCATACCGTCAGCAGACCGAGTTGACCCTCGCGCAGGGACAGACGGTGACCTACGACGGCCACACGTTCGAATTCGTCGGCTTGAAGACCGTGACCACGCCGTCGAAGACGTCCGACGAGGCGCTCGTCAAGGTCGACGGGGCCACCTTCACCCCGGCCACCACCAACTTCGGCGGCGCGCTCGCCACGGTGGGCACGCCAGCCATCGACTCGGGAGCGTTCGGCGACGTGTACCTCACCTTCGACGAGGTGGGTGGACTCGGCACCACCTCGGGCGGCTCGATCGTCCCGAACCTCCCGGCGGGCTCGGTGGTCATCGGCGTCGTCATCGAGCCCCTGGTGGCCTGGCTGTGGACGGGCGGGTTGTTGATCGGGGTGGGGGGTCTTCTGGCGCTCATACCCGGATCACGCCGCCGGGCCACCGACCCCGTCTCGGCCCCCTCGGCCATGGTGGCGGGCAAGGGTCCAGCACCCGGACCGGGGCCCGAGAGGATGCGGGGGGAGGAAGAAGGCGAGGAGGCCGACGATCGCCGCGCGGATCTCACCCCGGTCGGCCGCGGCGCGGCGATCGAAAGCGGCGCCCCCTCAGCGTGATTGCCCGGGGCAAGCGGCGCCATACGACCCGCTGGGTGGCCGGGTTCGTGCTCGTCGTCCTGGCCGTCATCGGCGTGGTGCTCGCCACCCGCACCCCGCAGGAGGCGACTCCGGTGGAGAGTCCGCTGGTCGGCCATATGGCCCCGCAGTTCTCCGGGGCCAACATCCAGGTCAGCGGTGGGACGAAGGTGTCGCTCCGCTCGCTGAGGGGGCACTACGTCTTCGTCAACTTCTTCGCCAGTTGGTGCGGACCGTGCCAGCAGGAGGCCCCCGATCTCATCGCCTTCGACTACCAGAATGCTCCCAAGGAAGGGGCGGACCTGGTGAGCGTCGTCTTTCATGATGAGGTGGCGTCGGCCGAGAGCTTTCTCAAGACCCAAGGTGCGCCGTGGCCCGCGGTGGACGACCCCGGTGGCGCGATCGCCGCGCGCTACGGCGTGACCGGCCCGCCCACGACCTTCCTCGTCGACCCGTCGGGCCGCATCACGGTCGAACCGGAGACCGGGCCGGCGACGCAAGCCGAGCTGCAGGACATGATCGATCAGGCGCGCAAGCTGGTGCGCCCCTCGGGCGGGGCCGGCCGTGGCTGACGCTCCCATGGTTGCGCATCCGGTGCGCCGATCGCTGTGGGTGCGCATCGGCACCCCCCTCGTGATCGTCGCCGTCGCACTGGCCATCGGAAGCGGCGTGTTCTCGGGCAAGCCCGAGACGGAGGCGCAACGTGCCGCCCGCATTGAGGCGGTGGTCCGCTGCCCCTCGTGCATCGATGTCTCGGTGGCGCAGTCACAGGAGACAACCGCACTGGCGGTGCGCCACGAGATCGAGCAGCAGGTGGCGCGCGGGGTGTCCACGGCGGACATTGAGCAGACGCTCGTCGACCAGTACGGCCAGAACATCTTGCTGGAACCGCCCGACTCGGGTGGATTTGCCGTGATCTGGATCGTGCCCATCGTGCTTGTCGCCGGCGCACTGGCCGCGGTGGGTGCGCTGTTCTGGCGCCGCACGCGGATGTTCGCCGCCACGAGTGCCGCGCAGGCGCGGGTCGACACGGACGCAGGGGCGGACGTGGACGCGGACGCGGACGCGGACGCGACACAATGACCACCGGCGCGCGAAAGCCGGCGGTGGAGCGCCCCGACACCGACGGCGAGCGCTGGTACCTCGACGACGAGCGGGAGTTCCTGCTGCGCTCCATCGACGATGCGGCGCGCGAGCATGACGCCGGCGATCTGTCCGATTCGGACTACGACGTCCTTCTGGCCCGGGACCGGTCCCGACTGGCCGAAGTGGAAGCCGAGCTCGCCGCACTGGGGCCCGAAGTTCCGGCTGACGCCGAATCGGATGCACCCGATGTACCCCCTCGACGCCGTTACGGGAGATGGAGCCGCGTCGGCATCGTCGTGGCATGCGGGTTCATCGTGGCCGGCGCGGTGATCCTGGTCGACCACGCGCTGAGTCCGGCCCTCCCCGGGCAGGCCCCGTCGGGCACCGTCACGCTGTCCAAGGCCCAACAGATCGAGGATCAACTGGCGGCGGCCGCCGTGTTGACCGAAGACGGCGAGGGCGAACAGGCCCTCGAGCTCTACAACAAGGTGCTCACCGAGGATCCCGACGATCCCGACGCTCTCGCGGCGGGCGGGTGGTTGGAGTGGAACGCCGGCGTGACCGGAAAATCCGCCGCGGCCGTGCAGGCCGGGCGCCAGTCCGAGGAGAAGGCGGTGCGCGTCGCCCCGGACTTCTACGGCGGACATCTCTACCTGGGATTGATCCTGCTCGACCAGGATGACAACCCATCCGGCGCCATCACGCAGTTCACCGCGTTCTTGAAGGACGGCCCTTCCAAGGCGGAGGTCAAGAGCTTTGCGGCGCAGATCGCCCCGGCGTGGACACAAGAGCACGAGCCGCTCCCCGCCGCCCTCGCCGCCCTGGCGACGGCACCGTCAACGACGACGGCTCCGTCGACAACCACCACGACGTCAGCCCCGTAGCGCGCGCAGCCCGGCCACCACCTCGGCGAAGGCGGTGCCGAACGCCGCGACATCCTCCTCGGTGGTCGACCAGCCGACCGAGACGCGCAGCGAGTGACTGGCATCGACGCCCATCGCCTCGAGTACCGGTGAGGGCTCAATGCTCTCCGAGGAGCAGGCGGAGCCCGAGTGCACTGCCACGCCGGCCCGGTCCAACCCGATGAGCACCGGCTCGGCTTCGACCCCGTGCACGCCCAGGCACAACAGTGAGGGCAACCGCTGCTCCGGTTGCCGGGGGCCGACGACCTCGACGCCCTCGACCTTCGTGGCGGACGACGACAGGGCGGCGAGATACGAGCGGGCACGGTCCGCCTCGAGATGGAGCAGGCGAGCGCCGTCGGCGCCCAGCGCCGCTGCCGCCGCCCCGAACCCCACCAGGGCCGGTATGGCTTCGAGTCCGCCGCGTCGCGCCCGCTCCTGCTCGCCCCCGACGATGAGGGGTTCGAACCTGCTCCCCCGACGGATGATGAGTGCGCCGCCGCCGGGGAGCCCCCCGATTTTGTGGGCGCTGAGGCTGACGAGGTCGGCGCCCAGATCGGCCAGGTCCAGTGGAACGTGCCCGCACGCCGCCGCGGCGTCGACGTGCACCGGCACGCCGGCGTCCCGGCACAGGCGGACGATCTCGCGCACCGGCTGCAGCGTCCCCACCTCATGGTTGGCCCACTGGCAGTGCACGAGCGCCGCACGCGGGAGAGATTGCGCCGCCAACCGGGAACCGAGCGCGCCGGCGTCGATGCGGGCCGCCGTGTCGACGGGAATGACCTCGACGGGCGCCAATCGGGTCGATGCCTCGCGCACCGCGGAGTGCTCGACGTCGGCGAAGAGGACCGGAGCACCCGGGTGCTGGCGGGTCGCGCCCCAGACGGCTGCGTTGACGGCCTCGGTGCCGCCCGAGGTGAAGACCACTTCACGCGGTGTCGCACCGACGAACGTCGCCACCTGTCGACGGGCTTCTTCCAGCGCGTCGCGCACGACGCGGCCTTCCGCATGCAGCCGCCCCGGGTCCGCCGCCGGCATCGCCATCCATCGCGTCAGGGCGGCCAGCACCTCGGGCCGTGGGGGCGTCGTGCTGGCGTGGTCGAGGTAGGTGCGCCTCACCCGGGGCGTTCAGGCTGAGGCGGTACAGGCGGCATCGCCGCGGGCACGCGACGAGAGTATGACCGGAAGCGCCCGTTCCGAGGCGCGCCCGCAGAGTCCGGCCAGAAGGCCGGTGACCATGCCCCGGTCGACCGCGCACAGCACCGGGTTCGTGGTGCTCGCATTGCCGAAGGGGCACTGCTCGGCTACCACGGCCGTGGTCTCACCCCGGTCCTCGGCGTGGGCGGCGAAGCCGTGCGCGGTCAGCGTGTCGGCCACCACGTGCATGGCGGCCCGGATGGTGCGCTGCCCCTCGGTGGGCGTCATGCGGGCCGCCAACGAGCGCCCGTACTCCTCGCCGACGTGGGCGGCCATCTTCTCCGCCTCGTCGAGCCCCAACCGCTGCATGGCTTCGGCGAGCAACCGCATGAGCAGGTCGTCGCGCCGCTGCATGAGCCCGACCGTCAGCTCCTCCTCCACGCAGAAGTACTGCTTCGACGGCCGGCCGGCGCCGGGCGCCTTGCGGGCGGTCTCGACCCGGAGGTAGCCCCCGTCGACGAGGCGCTGGAGGTGGTGCCGGGCCACGTTGGGGTGGAGCGAGAAGGTGTAGGCCACCTCGGTGGCCGTCAGGCCGGGTTGAGCCCGCACGTGCAGGAAGATGTCGCGGCGGGTCGGGTCGCCAAAGGCGGCGGAGACGGCGGCCACGGCGGCGCTGAAGCGCCCATCGTCGGTATCGTGCCCGGCCTGGGGGACCCCTGCGCCGGGGACCTCTGCGACCGGTACCGAGCTCACGGTGGGTAGTCTACCGAAGGATCGGCCTCGTCAGCTGGGGCGATGCGCCCCCTGGCCCGGATGGGCAGTGTCCGGTCCCGGCTTCAACCGAGGGCGAGGGAGTGCATGGGAATCGACCAACCACAGCTCGAAGCGGCGCTCGGCGCCATTGTGGAGCCTGAGCTGGGCCTGCAGCTGAGCCGCACCGGCATGCTGCGCGAGGTCAAGGTCCGCCGGCGCCGGGCGAGGATCGAGCTCGCCCTACCCGTGGCGGCCTGGCCCGGTTCCGATGAGCTGGCCGACGAGGTGCACCGGGTGGCCATGGCGGTGGCCGGGGTGGATGAGATCGAGTTCGACCTCACCGTCATGCGCGACGACGAGCGCGCCGCGTTGCGCGTCGCCTTGCGCCGGGACATGTTCGGCGTGGTGGAGACCGATGAGCTCGAGGACGCGCCCGCAGAGGGTCACGAGGGGCACGGGCATTCTCACGCGCCAGCTGCCGCCACCCCCGTGTTCTTGCAGCCCGACTCGGCGACGCGCGTCATCGGGGTGTCGTCGGGCAAGGGCGGGGTCGGAAAGTCGACGGTGACGGTCAATCTGGCTGTGGCGCTGGCGAAAGCCGGCCATCGCGTCGGTCTCCTCGACGCCGACGTCTACGGTTTCTCCGTCCCCAAAATGCTCGGGACCGATCACGACCCGATCATCCTCGGCGACGTGGTCATCCCCACCTCCGCGCACGGCGTCAAGTGCCTGTCCATGGGGTATTTCGTGCCCGACGACCAACCGGTGATCTGGCGGGGCCCGATGCTGCACAAGGCGATTCAGCAGTTCTTGACCGACGCCTACTGGGGCCAGCCTGACTTCCTCCTGGTCGACATGCCCCCCGGCACCGGTGATGTGGCGCTCACGCTGGCCGAGGTGATGCCGCGGGCGGAGATCATCGTGGTGACCACGCCGCAGCCGGCCGCGCAGCGGGTGGCCCAGCGTTCGGCCTTCGCGGCACGGCGCCTCAAGCTCTCGGTGCGCGGTGTGGTGGAGAACATGAGCTGGTTCACCGGCGACGACGGCACGCGCTACGAGTTGTTCGGCGCCGGCGGGGGCGAGACCTTGGCCGCCGACCTCGGTATCCCCCTTCTCGGCCAGGTTCCCCTGGTGCCCGCCGTCCGCCGGGGTGCGGACGAGGGGCGGCCGATCGTGGCGGTCGAGCCGCAGAGCGAGACGGCACAGGCATTCATCGCCATTGCCGAGCGGTTGGCCTCGCTCGGTCCCGCCCGGGTCTACCGCAAGGAGCTCAGCCTCCGTTGAACGGGTTCGGCCGCGCCGGCGGCTGAACGACGCAGCGGGGTGCGGCTCAAGAGCCGACGCCGGCCGGGAGTTTCTCCGGGTCCCAGCCGAGCAGCGCCACCGCCTGGCGGAAGGCGAAACGGTCGGTCATGCCGGCCACGTACGTGACGGCCGCCACCAGCGCCTCCTGACTGCCGGCCAGGACGTCGAGCGACGCCTGCCCGCTGGTGGCGGCCATCAGGTGGGGCCGGTCCGCGAAGTGCTCGACGAGCGCGCGCAGCACCTGGACTACCGCCTCGCCCTGGCGCACTGAAGCCTGGCGCAGGTAGATGCGCTCGTAGTTGCAGGCGCGGAAGGCCGAGAGTGCTTCGGCCGCGTCCTCCTCCATGCCCACTTGGCCGGTGCGCAGGGTGGCGGCCACGACGCCGTGGATGAAGGCGCCCAGCTGGGCGCTCCGCCGCTCCCCGCAGACGTCGCGGACGAGCGGGGGGAGTTGATGGGGCGACACGATGCCGGTCAGGACGGCGTCCTCCCAGTCGTGGCAGACGTAGGCCACCCGGTCGGCCCAGCTGACCACCTCTCCCTCCGGAGTCGACGGGGCGGGCCGGGACCAGCTGTGGTTGGCGATGCCGTCGACAGTCTGGGCACAGAGGTTGAGGGGGGCCAACGAGACATGCGCCCCCCAGGGCGCGTGGTCGAAGCCGCCAGGCAGGAAGGGGTCGAGCGCATCCTCGCTGGCGTGCCCGCCGGGCCCGTGCCCGCAGTCGTGGCCCAGGGCGATCGCCTCGGTCAGGGCCACATTGAGCCGGCAGGCCCGGGCGATGGCCGTGGCCACCTGCGCCACCTCGAGTGCGTGGGTGAGGCGTGTCCGTTGATGGTCCTGGGGGAAGACGAACACCTGGGTCTTGCCGGCCAGGCGGCGGAACGAGGGGGCGTGGAGGATCCGGTCCCGGTCCCGCTCGAAACAGGTGCGCCAGGGGTCCGCTTCCTCGGCCCGGGCCCGCTCTCCCGCACCGATGGCCCGTGTCGCGCCGGGAGCGAGGAACCCCTCCTCCCGCTCTTCGCGGGCCTCCCGTTCGAGAGGAGGCCGGACGTCCTCGGTGGCGCCGGCGCCACTGTCGCCAGGTGCGTCCGCGCGGTCGATCCGGGCGGCCGAGTCGGCGTGGGCCAGTCGGACCGGTCCCGAATACCCCGACATCGTCGATGCCCAACGGACGTTGCGCTCCGTTTTCCCGCCCGGTGGGAGCTGGCTCATGTCATGCAGTCTGCCCTACGGCTGTAACGTCCAAGTGCCCGCAGGCCCCGCCCCGGGGCATCGAGAGGAGCCAGATCAGGTGGACGTGCGCATCGGAATCATCCAGACCCCCAAAGAGCTGGAAGTGGAGCTGAAGGATGACGCCGACCGTGACAAGGTGGTGGCCGACATCGAGAAGCTCCTCAAGTCGGGCGACGGCGTCCTGTGGCTCACCGATCGCAAGGGCCGCAAGGTCGGCGTGCCCGTGGCCAAGGTGGCCTACATAGAGGTGGGGGCACCGACCGCCGAGCGCCGTGTCGGCTTCGGCGCACCCTGACCCCGTTGCGCCTTCGGCGCACCCTGACCCCGTTGCGCCTTTGGCGCACCCTGACCCCGTTGCGCCGATGGGTGGGCTGTGAGCGCGCCGGCCCCTGACCTCCTCCAACTGAAGCTGGTCTTCGTCACCGGCAAGGGCGGCGTGGGCAAGACGACGGTGGCCGCCGCCCTGGCCCAGCTGGGGGCCGAGAACGGCAAGCGTGTACTGGCCTGTGAAGTGGACGCCAAGGGCGACCTCGCCGCTCTCTTCGAGGCGGCCCCGACCGACTTCGTCCCCCGTGAGATCGCCCCTGGCGTGGCCTCCATGTCCATGGATACCGAGGCGTCGTTGCGCGAGTACCTCAAGCTTCACCTGCGCATCCCGGTGGTGGGGCGCATCGGGCCGTTGGCCAAGGCGTTCGACTTCGTCGCCACCGCCGCGCCGGGGGTGCGCGAGATCCTGACGGTCGGCAAGCTCACCTACGAGGTGCGCGAGCGGCACTACGACCTCGTCGTGGTCGACGCACCGGCCAGCGGGCACATCATCGGCCAGCTGGCGGCGCCGCAGGCCATCAACGACCTGGTCAAGGTGGGCCTGATCCGCAGCCAGACCGATTGGATGCTCGACATCCTCTCCGACGCCCAGAAGACAGGCCTGGTCGCGGTGACCACTCCCGAGGAGATGCCGGTGAACGAGACTCTCGAGCTGGTGGCCCGGGTGAAGGACGAGACCACGGTGCGGCTGTCGGCGGTGGTGGTGAACCGGGTGCTCCCCGAGCTGTTCGGCCAGCGCGAGGAAGAGGTGTTCGAACGGTTGCGGACGCCCGAAGTAGAGGCCGTGCTGTCGGAGCGGGCCGGGGGATCCGTGGCGCCGGTCCTCGAAGCGGCCCGTCTCGCGGTCACCATGCGCCGGACCGGGGCCGGGCACCTGCAGCGCCTCCAGGCCGGGCTCCCGCCCGATCTGCCGGTCCTGCTCCTGCCCGAGCTCTTCACCCGCACGCACGGCCTGCGCACGACCCACCAGATGGCCCAGTCGCTGGGCGAGGAGCTCGGGCACTGATGGCGCCCCGGCGGGCCACCGAGGTGTCGCCCACGATCGGGCACCTGCTGTCGGCCAAGGAGATCGTCATCGCCTGCGGCCCCGGCGGGGTGGGCAAGACCACGACGGCCGCCGCCGTGGGCGCCATGGCCGCGGCCGAGCACGGGGGACGGGTACTGGTGCTGACGGTGGATCCGGCGAAGCGCCTGGCCGACGCACTGGGCTTGAAGGGGATCGGCAACCGGGAGGTCCGCATTTCCGAGGAGGTGTTCAAGCAGGCAGGCGTCACGCCCCGGGGCGAGCTGTGGGCAGCCATGCTCGACACCAAGCAGAGCTGGGACGATCTCATCCGCCGGCATGCGCCCGACGAGGCGACCCGGGAAAAGATTCTGGCCAACCCGCTCTACAAGAACATCTCCGGCCGGTTCGTGCAGTCCCACGACTACATCGCCATGGAGCGGCTCTACGAGATCCACTCCGAGGGGAAGTACGACCTCATCGTCGTCGACACCCCTCCGACGCGCAACGCGCTGGACTTCCTCGACGCGCCGCAGCGCCTCGCCGACTTCTTCTCCTCTCGGCTGCTGCGGTGGCTCATCGCCCCCTACCGGTCACGGCTGGTGAACGTGGCGACCAAGCCGTTCTACACCGTGGCCGACCGCATCCTCGGGACCCAGTTCCTCGCCGACATCTCAGAGTTCTTCATCCTCTTCCAGTCCATGTACGCCGGGTTCGTGACCCGTTCGGAGGCGGTGACCCGGCTGCTCTCCGATCGGCGCACCACCTTCATAGTCGTCTCCACGCTCGAAGCCACCCCCCTGCGCGAGGCCGAGTTCTTCTCCACCGAGTTGACGGCCCGCAAGCTGCACCTCGGCGCCATCATTTTGAACAAGGTCCTGCCCGACTACTTGCGCGACTCGTCAACGGCACGGCTGGCCCAGCACATGGCGGACCAGGTCGACTCCCTCGCCGAGGGGCTGACCGACGACCCCGTGGTGGCGTCGCGCGTCCTGCGCGAGGTTGCCGAGAGCTTCCTGCACTTCGGAATTGTGGCCCGCCGGGAGGCAGAGCAGCAGAACGAGCTGAAAGGCGCGCCGGACATTCTGGTGACCGTGCCATTCTTCGACGCCGACATCTTCGACATGGAGGGACTGATCCGCTTGGGGCAACAGGTCTGGGACTAAATCCGGGCGTACCATGCGCAAGTTCGGGGCGTACCATGCAGAAGTATGGACCCACTCATAGCGCCCGAGGTGCTGGTGTACGCGGACGCGCACTCGACTGCACCCGAGCCGCACCTGGCCGCGGTGGACGAGTCGACCCGCACGGAGTTCCCCGCCTGGGGGATGATGGTGGGACGGCAGGAGGGTCGGTTCCTCGAGCTGCTGGTCTTCGCCGCCCAGGCCATAAGCGTGCTCGAGATCGGGACGTTCACCGGGTATTCGTCGATCGCCATGGCCGCCGGCCTGCCTGACGGAGGCTCCATCATTTCGCTCGAGGTCGACCCCCATCACGCCACCACCGCGCGGGGGAACATCGCGGCGGCCGGGCTGGAAAGCCGGATCAGCGTGATCGAGGGGCCGGCCCTGCAGTCGCTGGAGGAGTTGAGCGGGCCCTACGACCTCATCTTCATCGACGCCGACAAGGTGAGCTACGACGCCTACTTCGAGGCGGTGCTCCCCAAGCTGGCGACCCACGGGCTGATCGTGGTGGACAACACCCTCCAGGGCGGTGGGGTGCTCGACGGGGTCAAGGACCGCAACCCGTCGGCGACGGCCCTGCGCGAATTCAACGACAAGGTGGTCAACGACCGCCGCGTGGTCTGCGTGCTGACCACCATTCGAGACGGCGTGACGCTGATCCGCCACGCCGGCTGAGACGCACCGGGTCCCACGGTGCTCGACTACCACCTCCACCTCTGGCCGCACGACGAGCGTGCGACACCCCTGAACCTCGAACAATTGGAGGAGTACTGCAAGAAGGCCCAGGCGGCCGGGGTGAAGGAGTTGGCGGTCACCGAGCATCTGTTTCGTTTCCGCCAGGCGGAGGCCCTGCTGGGCGGGTTCTGGTCCGACGACCGGGTGCCCGCCGCGTTGGCGGCGTCGATGGCCGACTACTGGGATTTCCACGCCACCGCCGACCTCGATGCGTACGTGCGCTGCGCCCAGGAGGCCAAGGACGCCGGCCTTCCCGTCGTCATCGGCCTGGAGGTCGACTTCTACCGGGGGCGGATGGACGAGGTGGCCGGACTACTGGCAGGGTACCCCTTCGACGTGCTCCTGGGCTCGGTGCACTGGCTGGATGCGTGGCGCTTCGACGACGTCGACGTCCCGCTGCAGATGGACGAGTGGTCGGCCCGCAAGGTCGATGACTGCTGGGACCAGTACACCGTGGCGCTCGAGGAGCTGGCCGCCTCCGGGGCCTGCGATGTCCTGGCCCATCCCGATCTGATCAAAGTGGCCGGGTACGTGCCCGACGCACCGGACGAATGGTGGGACCGCATGGCGGAGGCGGCGGCATCGTCGGGAATGGCGGCGGAGCTCTCGTCGGCCGGTTGGCGCAAGCCGGTGGGGGAGCAGTACCCGGCACTCCCGCTCCTCGAGCGGTTCGCCGCCCGCGGGGTGCCGTTCACCACGGCCTCCGACGCCCACCGCTACGAGCAGGTGGCCGATCGGGCGGCGGACTTGCGCGCCCTGCTCGACGCCGTCGGCGTCGCAGAACTGCAGGGCTACGAAGGTCGGGTCCCGCACCGGGTCGCGGTGGGCAGTCCGCCACCACTGGGCGAAGAGGGGTAAGAGGTGCCTACTCCGGCCGAGCTGGCGCAGTCGTATACAGAGCTCAAGCCCGAAGAGCTCGGCCATCTCCAGCGTCTGCTCGGCAGCTGGAGCGTGCTGGCCGATCTCTCCTTTTCGGACCTGCTCCTCGTCGTTCCGGTGAGCGCCGGGGCCGGGCAGCCGCCGCCGGAGGACCCCGAGCTGGTGGTGTTGGGCCAGATGCGGCCCAACAACCGGCCCACGCTGGTCGATCAGGACCTGGTGGGGCAGAAGATCGACGAGACGCAGTGGTCCCTGGCCGCCAGTTGCCTGCACAGCGGCGAGATCGCGCGGGGCAGCATCCACCACCCCATCCTCGGTGAGCAGGTCCCGGTGGAGAACATCCCTGTCCGGTTCGGCGGCGCGGTGATCGCGGTGATGCTCCGGGTCTCCCTGGCTCCGCTGAAGGGTCCGACGAGCATGTACGAGCGGACCTACCTCGACGTTTTCGAGCGGCTGGCCGACATGGTGGCCCAGTCCGCCTTCCCGTATCCCGACGAGGACGTGGGCACCGAGGAGGCGCCCCGGGTCGGCGACGGCGTCATAGTGGTCGACGCCGACGGCCGGGTGGAGTTCGCGTCGCCCAACGCCATGAACGCCTTTCACCGCATGGGCATCTACGCACCGCCCGAGGGCCGCCGCTTCGGCGATCTCGACATTGAGGAGACAGCGATCGAGTGGGCGCTGGCCAACGGGCGGCCGGTGGTCGAAGAGGTCGAACGCCGTCCCGACGTGATCGTCTTGTTGCACATCATCCCCCTGCTGTCCCACGGCGTGGTCACCGGGGCCATGATCCTTTTGCGCGACGTCACTGATGTGCGGAGACTGGACCGGCTCCTCTTGTCCAAGGACGCCGCCATCCGCGAAGTGCACCACCGGGTCAAGAACAACCTGCAGACGATCTCTTCCCTCCTGAGCCTCCAGGCGCGCCGGGTGGACGAAAGGGCCGCCCGTGTCGCCCTCCACGAGGCCGAGCGACGGGTACGGTCGATCTCGTTGGTGCACGAGATCCTCTCGCGCGACCCGAGCGACCAGGTGCCGTTCGCCGAGATCGTGGTCTCCCTCGTCCAGATGGCGGAGGACTCGGTCGTCTCGTCACAGCCCATCGTGATTTCGACCACGGGCGACCTCGGGGAGGTGACGGCGGATGTGGCCACACCGCTGGCGGTCACCCTCGCCGAGCTCCTCCAGAACGCAGTGGAGCACGCCTTCGACCCCGAGCCGGCCGGCGGGCCCGACGGCTCAACCGGTGACTCGCCGGTCGGGCACGTGGACGTTTCGCTCTCCCATACCGGGTCCGAGCTGGTGGTGGCCGTGCGCGACGACGGTCATGGTCTCCCGGAGGGCTTCGACATCGAGAAGACGACCAGTCTGGGGCTCTCCATCGTGCGCGACCTCGTGGCCAGCCAACTCGAAGGTCGCATCTCCATGGAGGAGGTTCCTGCCTCCGAGGGCGGGGGCACGCGTGTGGTGATCTCGGTCCCGGTCCGGGCCCACCGTTAAGGCGAAGGGCTGGTCAGAAAGGTGCGCTGGTCAAAAGGTGCGCTGCGAACGACGGGCGGCCAACCAGGCCTTGCGCAGCTTGCGGCGCTCCTCCTCAGAGGTGCCACCCCACACGCCCGACTCCTGGTTGGTGGCCAGAGCGAAGTCCAGGCAGGGCTCGAGGGCCTCACACGAACGGCACACGCCCTTGGCGGCGTCGATCTGGTCGACGGCCGGTCCGGTGGTGCCGACGGGGAAGAAAAGATCCGGTTCGGTGTTCCGACATGCTGCGGCACGGCGCCAGTCGTCTGCGTCCCAGTCGACCGTCCTGTTCCACATGAGAGCCATTGGGAGACCTCCACCCACGCGGTTGTGATCCTTTTCACATGATCGAACCCAAACTGGTGTCCGTCACTGAGAAGGGATTGACGTGAAGAGGGTAATGGCTCCCTCCGGTGGTGGCAAGCAGTTTGGTGAAATTTCCGAACGGAAGGGTAAAAATGGGTGTCATGCTGGGAAAAGAGCCTTCGATGACGGCAATTTTCGCCCACCGGGGCTGCACCGTGGGATTCGTGGAGAACACGCTGGAAGCCTTCGTAGAAGCCAAGAGACTGGGGGCTGACGGCGTCGAGCTGGACGTGCGCCTGACCTCCGACGGGGCCCTGGCCGTCCACCACGACCCCCTGATCGACGGGCTCGGCCCGGTGTCCGGGCTGACCGTCCCCGAGCTCCCCGGTCACGTTCCCCTGCTGGCCGATGCGCTGGCGGTCTGCGAGGGCATGGTGGTCAACGTGGAGATCAAGAACGACCCGGCCCAGCCGGGCCACGACCCGGGCGAGACGGTGGCGGCTGTCACCGCGGCGGCCATTGCCGAGGCGGGCTGGACCGATCGGGTGATCGTCTCGTCGTTCCAGGCGAGCACGTTGCGGGCCGTCCAGGCGGCCGACGGCCGGCTCCCCCTCGGCGTCCTGTGGCCGTTCCTGACGGACATCGAGGCGGGGTTGGCCCAAGCGGTGGCCGAAGGGTGGTCTGCCGTCCATCCGTTTGTGACCGAGGCCGGTCCCGAACTGGTGAAACGGGCACAGGGGGCCGGGCTCTCCGTCAATGTATGGACGGTCAACGCTCGTCGCGACCTCGCCGCTCTGGTGCAGCTGGGTGTCGAGGCGATCATCACGGATCACCTGGTCGAAGCGTTGTCCATCGCCCGCGGCGAGGGCGACGAGGAGTGAATGCAATGCCCATTGAGGGAAATAGTTCGAGCGCCGAATGGCGGGAGGGTGGTCTGTTCGTCAAAGATGATCGGCCATGAACGTCGTTGTCTGTGTGAAACAGATCCCCGATCCGGCCGCTCCGGCGTCCCTCGATCCCGTGACCAAGACCCTCGTCCGCGCCGGCAAGCTGATCATGGACGACTCCGACAACTACGGGGTCGAGATGGCGCTGCAGCTGGCCAGCGGCGAAGGGGACGAAGTCACCCTGGTCTCCATGGCGCCCGGCGGAGAGACCTCCGGTCTGCGCACCGGCCTGGCCATGGGGGCGGCCAAGGCCATCCTGATCAGCGACGATGCGCTGGCGGGGAGTGACGCCTTGGGGACGGCCAAGGTACTGGCGGCGGCCATCAGGCGGGCCAATCCCGATCTGATCGTCATGGCCACCGAGTCGACCGACGGGTACACCGGTACGCTCCCGGTCCAGGTGGCGGAGTTGCTGGGCTTTCCCTCGGTGACCTTCGCCAAGTCGATCGCCGTCGACGGCAACTCGGTCACGGTGGAGCGCCAGACCGAGGCGGGCTACGACGACGTCGTGTGCCCCCTGCCAGCGGTGGTGACGGTGACGGCCGGTGTCGTCGAGCCCCGCTACCCGTCGTTCAAGGGCATCATGGCGGCCAAGAACAAGCCGGTGGACAACCTGACCGTGGCCGACCTCGGCATCGACCCATCGCAGGTCGGAACCGCAGGCAGCGGCCAGGAGATCACCGACGTGTCCGAAGCGGAGTCACGCGGTTCCGGCGAGATCGTGGTGGACGAGGGGGACGGCGCGCAGCGCGTCGTCACCTTCCTCGAGCAGCTGAAGGTGATCTGAGATGGCGACCGACAAGGTATGGGTATTGGCCGAAGCCGGCGACGCCGGTCCGACGGCGATCACGCTCGAGCTCCTGACCGAAGCGCGCGCCCTCGCCGGCACGGTCGAGGCCGTGGCCTGGGGGACCGAGACGGCCTCCCTGGCCGGCGCCCTGGGTGAGTACGGGGCGACGACCGTGTACGACGTGGGCGACCTGGGCGGTGCCCTTCCGGGGGTACCGGTCTCGTCCGCCCTGGCGGCGCTGATCGCAGGGGGGAACGCCCCCGACGCCATTTTGATCCCCGCCACCTACGACGGGCGCGACGTGGCGGGCCGCCTCTCGGTCAAGCTCGACCGGCCGGTGCTGACGAACGTGACGGGCCTGGTGGCCGGCGCCGACGGCCTCTCCAGCCAGCACCCGATCTTCGGTGGCAGCCACATCGTCACCGCGCGCTTCACCGGCCCCGGCCCGGCCATCTTCGTCATCCGGGCCAAGTCGTTCGCCGCCGAGCCTGCCGGAGGCGCCGCGGCCACGGTGGTGGCGGCGCCGGCTCCCGATGCGGGCGCCTCCAATGGAGCCAAGCTCGTCGAGCGCCACGTCGAGGAGCGCAGCGGACCCAAGTTGGACGAGGCGACGGTGGTCGTCTCGGGTGGCCGGGGTCTCGGCGAGGCCGCGAACTACGCACTCATTGAAGAGCTGGCCAAGTTGCTGCACGGTGCGGCCGGCGCCAGCCGCGCCATCGTCGACGCCGGCTGGGTGCCCTACTCGCATCAGGTCGGCCAGACCGGCAAGACGGTGAAGCCGACCGTCTACGTCGCCTGTGGCATTTCGGGGGCGACGCAGCACCTGGTCGGGATGAAGGGGTCGAAGAACATCATCGCCATCAACAAGGACCGGGAGGCGCCGATCTTCTCGGTGGCTGATCTGGGCATTGTCGGCGATGTGCACAAGGTCCTGCCGGCGCTGATCGAGGCGCTCAAAGCCAAGAGCTGATCCCGTCGCCCGGCGCGACCGCC
>Ga0182030_10004343_pt1 | contig 30268 bp, 26 predicted proteins | sample 812S3MmetaG_FD_121299 | JGI IMG/M metagenome (GOLD analysis project Ga0182030, IMG submission 121299) | Permafrost microbial communities from Stordalen Mire, Sweden - 812S3M metaG (Illumina Assembly) | ecosystem: Environmental > Terrestrial > Soil > Wetlands > Permafrost | place: Sweden...
GTATTTGTTGCGGCTCGACCAGCCGGCCATGAAGACCGAAACTTCCACCGCGCCGCCGACGGCGAAGAAAAACAGCAAGCCGGCGTCGTAGTCGGTGATGGTCATGTTTTTGCCGAACGGCAGAACCGCATACGAAAGCAGCACGGGAATCAACATCACCACCGGCGCGAGGAAGTGAACGACTTTGTCCGCCGCGCGCGGCACGATGTCCTCTTTGGTCAGCGATTTGATGCCGTCGGGAATAAACTGGCCGAACCCGCACAGCCGGATTTTGGTGAACGGAATACCGACGCGGTTGGGACCGTAGCGATTCTGGATGCGACCGAGAATTTTGCGCTCCAAAACCGTAGTGAGAGCAAATACGCCGGGAAACACCGACATGACGAACGCGATGCAAATCAATGCCGACACGAACGGACGCAACGCTTCCGGCAAAAAACTCACCAGCCAGTGCAGGGCGGTCACGAAAATTTGATCAAGCTGGTCGAACATTTTTTTTCGTTATTAAATTTTATTTCGCTGCCGGCGGCGGTGTCGTTGGAGCCGGAGCCGCAAGTGGCACCGTGGCAGCAGCGGCGGCAGCTTTAGCCTTCGCTTCGGCGTCGGCTTTTATTTTGGCTTCCGCAGCGGCCTTGGCTTTGGCCTCCGCCTTGGCTTTTTCGGCGGCGATCACGGCGTCGGATTCTGCCGCATCATGCGGATGCATCTCTTGGTAATAGCTGTTGGGCTTGGCCAGTTTGTCCTTGGTTAGCAATAAGCTGCCGAAACGGTCCGCCGTGCTCAGCTCGAACTTGGTGTCCATCTTGATGGACTCAAACGGACACACCTCGACACAAATCTGGCAACTCATGCAGACAGAAATATCAATGTCGAACGTCGCTGGATAAAGTTGCGGCTGGCCCTTGTAATCGGGCTTCTTGTCCTTGCTCTTGACGATGTAAATGCACTTGGGCGGGCATTCCTTCTCGCAAATCTGGCAGGCGACGCAGCGCAGGCCTTTTTCCCAATCGTCGCCGTCATAGACGAGGAACGGGAACTGCCGGGTGTTTTCCTTTTGCGCCAGGTGCTCCTCGGGATATTGCACGGTGGTGAGCCGTTCCTTCGAGACGTAACTCCCGAAGAAATTCTTGGCGGTCACCGCCATGCCTTTGATGATTTGCTCGCCTAGCATGTGAGCGGTTGAAAGTTGCAGGTTGAAAGTTGCAGGTTGAAAAAATCGCACGCGCAGGTTTTTAAAACCTGTAACGTGCAACTTTCAACTTGCAACCAAATCGTTTTCATCGGTCCACCTCGCCGAGCACAATGTCCACGCTGCCGAGAATGACCACGGCGTCAGAAATCCGGTGGCCGAGGCACATGTCTTCGAGCACCGTCAAATTGATGAAGCTCGGCGGCCGCACGCGGTAGCGATACGGATTCGGCGAACCGTCGCTGATGAGATAAAAGCCGAGTTCGCCTTTCGGGCCTTCCACGCGGCCATAAACCTCGCCCGGCTTCGGACGGAAACCACGCAGTTTTGACTTTGGATCCATGACCGGGCCGGCGGGAATATCGCGCAACGCCTGCTCCAGAATTTTGATGCTCTCGCGCATTTCCAAAACGCGCACCATGTAGCGGTCGTAAACGTCGCCGTGCTCGCCAACCGGCACCTGGAAATTGAACTGGCCGTAAATGCCGTATTTGTCCACCTTGCGCAGATCGTAGTTCACACCAGCAGCGCGGAGCATCGGACCGGTGATGGACGCATTGACCGCCAACTCCTTTGACATCACGCCGATGAATTGTGTGCGCGCGAGGACGATTTCGTTCTCGGTGAGAAAGGTTCCAAACTCGTCGAGGAACTTGCTGTAGTCGCTGACCACTTTTTTCGTCTGCGCAATCCATTCGTCGTTGACATCCACGCGGACGCCGCCGAAACGCATGTAATTGCACATCATCCGCGCGCCGCTGACGGACTCGAACAGGTCGAGAATTTTTTCGCGTTCGCGGAAGGCATACATCATCGGCGTGCCGAGCGCGCCCATGTCCTGCACAAAAAATCCGATGAGGCAGGTGTGATTCTGGAGCCGCGTGAGTTCCGCCATGATGACGCGGATATATTCGGCGCGTTCGGGAACGGCCAAGCCGGCGAGCTTCTCGACGGTGAGCGCGTAGGCCCAGTTGTTCGTCATCGAACAAAAATAATCCAGCCGGTCGGTGTAAGGCATCGAGGCGAGATACGAAATGTTCTCGCCGATTTTCTCGTGGTTGCGGTGCAAGTAGCCGAACACCGGCTTGAGCTTCACGACGGTTTCGCCGTCCAGCACCACGTCCATGCGGAAGACGCCGTGTGTGGACGGATGATGCGGCCCCATCGAAATTTCCAGCAGCTCGCCGATGGGCGTGCCGCTCTCGTCGAGCTTCGGCTTCACCTCAAAACTTTTCGGCGGCATGGCGGCGAAGGTGTTCACGCTTTCACCTCCGGCTTCACTTCCGTTTTCACTTCCACCGAATAATGCTTTTTGGCCTTGTCCAAAACCTCGTCGTGCGGCGTCGGCTCATATTCGTAATCATCTGGATCAACGTAATCGCGGCGCATCGGAAAACCCACAAACTCGTCCCACATCAAAATGCGGCGTAGGTCGGGATGCCCGTCAAAAATCACGCCATACAAATCGTAAATCTCGCGCTCCTGGAATTCCGCGCCGCGCCAGACCGGCGTGAACGAAGGCAAATGCGTCTTGTCGGCGCGATTTTCCGTGCGCAGCCGCAACACAATCGGACCGTGTTTCAGTTCCATCGAGTAAAGGTGATAAACGACTTCGAGATGACCGGAGCGCAGCGTCTCAATAGTTTCCTCGACTTCCTTTTCCACGCCCTCGACCACCACTTTCTTTTTGACCTTGGTTTTGATCTTGGCTTCCGGCCAGTCAATGCCGGTGACGTTGGAGCAGTAATCGAGCTTCAACTGCGCGTCGTCGCGGAGAAATCTTGCCACGTCCAATCCGCGCCCCGCGTCCACGACCAGCGAGCGCTCACCCGCCGGACATTCGTTCGGAAGAATGTCCAGCTTCGTCAGCGGCAGCGCGCTTTCGATGCGCGACTTGATTTGTTCGAGTGTTTCCACGGTTCAGCGTTTGATCATCGGCGGATGCCAGACTTCGGAATTCTTTGGCGGTTCGAGATCGTGTTTGCCGTAAACCGGCACCGGATATTCGCCCTCCACGTCGGCGTTTAAATGGCGCGGACGATTCGGCCCGGTGAGGTCTTGGTTCCGGATTTTTTCCTGCAACGTCATGATCGCGTGGATCAGCGCCTCCGGCCGAGGCGGACAGCCGGGAATCGCCACGTCCACCGGCAAATAACGGTCAATGCCCTTGAGCACGTTGTAGCCCTGCTTGAACGGCCCGCCGGAAATCGCGCACGCGCCCATCGCGATGACGTATTTCGGCTCCGGCATCTGGTTGTAGAGGCGCACGACCAGCGGCGCCATCTTCTTCGTGACGGTGCCGGCCACGATCATCAAATCTGCCTGGCGCGGCGATGGGCGAAAAACTTCCGCGCCAAACCGCGCGAGGTCGAAGCGCGACATGGACGCCGCCATCATTTCGATGGCGCAGCAGGCGAGGCCGAACGTCAGCGGCCACACGGAATTGGCGCGGCCCCAGTTATACAGCTCCTGCAACGACGTCACATAGACGCCCTGCTTCTGCAATTCACTTTTTAGGCCTTCGTCAATCATGGCAATCCTCTCCGGCGTCAGCGCCAGGTCAAAAATCCTTTCCGCCACGCCCAGACCAGCCCTTCCACCAGCAGCAGCAGAAAAATGATCATCGCCACGAACGCCCCGACCGTCAGGCCGGTAAATGACACCGCGAACGGCAGCAGGAAAATTGTCTCAACGTCGAACACCAGAAAAATGATCCCGTAGAGATAGTATTCCGACCGGAAATGAATCCACGCGTCCCCCTTGGAGGCGAGGCCGCACTCGTAGGTGTCGTTCTTGTCCTTGCCCGGTTTCTGGGGCGAGAAGAAGTGCGCCCAAGCCCACGCCGCCGCCAGCGGCGTCAGCGCAAAACCAACGGCCGCCACCATAAGCAACACGAGAACCAAGTAAGGATGTTGGGATGTTTCCATTTCGTACACCCCCAATTAAAGGCAAAACCGACCGATGAACTTTGCAAAAATTGCGATTTTATCAACTTTAGCTACAATGACAATTATGGCTCCTACTGGAAAGTGACGATTCTCAGGGAAGAAATCCAATCCAGGCACCCCGGAAAGCCAGCACTATCTAAATAGCCATCATCAAGACTTCCGGTAAATCGGCTTGGCGACCACGAGGGCGGCAAAACGTTTGCCGCGGATTTCAATTTCAATTTTCGTATCAGGTTTGGCGGATTCCGGCGGCACGTAGCCCAGCCCGATGCCGATGCCGAGCGACGGGCTTTGCGTGCCGCTGGTAACGATGCCGGCATTCGCGCCATTCACCCAGATTGGATAAAGCGGACGCGGCGGAGCACATTTGTCGGTCATTTTGAACGCGACAAGTTTTTTCCTTGTGCCGTTGGCCTTTTGTTCCACAAGAACGGAGCGGCCAATGAAATCCCCCTTGTCGAACGCAACAAAAAATCCGAGCCCGGCCTCGATCGGCGTGGTATCCTCATCCAGTTCGTGGCCATAAAGCGGATAACAAACCTCCGTGCGTAGCGTGTCGCGCGCCCCGAGGCCGCAAGGCTTGATGCCGAATGGCTGCCCGGCAGCGAGCAGAGCGCTCCAGACATGCTGGATCACTTCGTCCGAACCGACGATTTCGAATCCGTCTTCGCCGGTATAACCGGTGCGGGAGACCAGGACCCCGCCCTTCTCAAAATGAAAACCGGCAATCTGATTTTTCTTCAGACCGGTCACGCGGTCCACCCGCATACCGGAAACCGAGGCGGCTGGAATGCAGGCATCAATGAATTCCCTCACGCGCGGACCTTGCACGGCCACAGCGGCGTAATTGTGCGAGGCATCGGTGAGCTTCAGGTCGCCGGAGAATTTTGCGGCCTGCGCCTGCAGCCACGCAACGTCCGGCCCGATGCGCGAGGCATTGATGATGAGAAAATAAACTTCGCCGCAAAGCCGGTAGACGTACAAATCGTCAATCACGCCGCCGCGTTCATTGCCCATCAAGGTGTACTGGCCCTCGCCGGGCGTGAGCTTGCGGATGTCATTGGTAAGAATGGAATTCAGAAAATCAGCCGCGCCCGAACCGCTGGCGGTGACTTCGCCCATGTGCGAAATATCAAAGATGCCGGCGGAGTTGCGAACGGCGAGGTGCTCGTCAGTGATGCTGGTATATTGCACCGGCATTTCCCAGCCGCCAAATTCGATGAGCTTGCCGCCGAATTTCTGGTGCGCGGTAAAAAGCGCTGTGCGTTTCAGCATATCAAGTCCCCAGCCGTTTCAAGACTTCCTGCGCCAGCAACTCATACGCCGCCGCCCCGCTGCTGTATTTGTCATAATGGATGATGGGCTTGCCAAAACTCGGCGCCTCGGCGAGCTTCGTGCTGCGCGGAATGACGGTCTCAAAAACCTTGGCGCCCAGCTGGCTGCGCACTTCACCGACGACTTCGTTGCAAAGCTTCGTCCGGCCATCGAACATCGTCATCACCACGCCAAAAATGTCCAGGTGCGGATTGACGCCGGCGGCACGCAACTGGCCGAGGACCCGGGTCATCATCGAAATGCCTTCGAGCGAGAAATATTCGCATTGCAGAGGCACGAGCAGACCATCGCTCGCGGCAAATGCGTTCAGTGTGAGAATGCCGAGCGACGGCGGGCAATCCACGAGGATCACGTCGAACCGCTGCGATTCCACCACCGGTCGCAACGCCACGGCCAGACGGAGCAGGTGATTTTCCATCCGGGCCAGTTCCAGATCCGCAGCGCACAAATCCACCTCGCTTGGCACGGCTTCCAGCCGCTCGAACGCGGTGGGCTTGATCTTGTCGAGCAGGCTGCCTTCTCCGAGCAACACCCAGTAGGCGCTGGCACCTTCGATTTTTTCCAGGCCGAGGCCGCTGGTGGCATTGGCCTGCGGGTCGAGGTCAAACAGGAGAAGGCGCTGGCCCAGCGCGGCGAGGCAGGCGGCGAGATTGACCGACGTGGTGGTCTTGCCCACGCCGCCCTTTTGATTGGCTACCGCGATGACTTTGGTTGGCACCCGCCTGATTTAATGGCAACCACGGCGTGGTTTCAAGCGCACAACGCAATTCAAATCAGTTGCCCAAAGGAAGGCTGACGGGCTGCGCGAGCGGATTTGCCTGGCCAAAAGGTGACGTGCCGGGCTGCAGGTTGAGCACCGGATTGGTGCTGGACACGATCCCGATTTGATCCGCCGGTTGCGCCAACGAAGCAGGGGTGACCGAAGCGAGCGAAGTGGTGGCAGCGGTAGCCTGCAAAACCGGCTGCGGCGTAAGATCCGGGCGTTCGGCGTAGACGATTCCAAACAACAGCAACATGCAAAGCGCCCCGGCAAACCCGCCGGCAAACGCCGGTTTCATGGCAAACGCTTCCAACAACCTTGCCAACCAGGGCGACTGACCGAAAAGTTTCTCCGTTATGTCGTCTATACCCCCAGTGTCGCCGATGCGAATCCGCTGGATCACTTGGCGCGAAAAATCGTTGTAATATCCCGGCGGCGGAATTTCGTGCCGCTTGAGCGCCAGCAAGTGGCGCAGCGACTCAAAGTTGTTTTCGTTGTCGTTCATTTTTGCTGCTTTGCTGCTTTGTTATTTCAAATAATCCGCCAAAAACCCCTGCAACTGCTGCCGGGCATAAAACAGTCGTGACCGAACCGTGCCAATGTTGCAATCCATGATTTTGGCAATCTCTTCGTGCGATTGCCCCTGCACATCATGCAGAACGACCACTAACCTATGTGGTTCAGACAGTTTCATCAGCGCCGCGTTCAATTTTTCCTGCAACTCCGTCAAACCCGCCTCGCGACGGGGGGTTTTGTCTGAAATCAAGGCCATCAGGTCCGGGTCGTGCTCGGCATTAAAATCCAGGTCGTTCAGGCTCATGTGAACGCGGCTTTTGCGCAATTTAAGGAAATTAATGGTTTTATTGACCGCAATCCGGTAGAGCCAGGTGTAAAAACTGGAGCCGCCCTTGAAGGATTTGAGCGCCTGAAAGGCCTTGATGAACGATTCCTGTGCCAGGTCGTTGGCATCCTCATGATTGGAGGTCATGTGGTAAATGGTTGCGTAAATGCGCTGCTGATGACGCCGGATCAATTCGTCATAAGCCTCCAAATCTCCATGCCGGGCCTGGCGCACCAGCGCCTCTTCATTCACGGGCGCGGGCGCTTCGGAATCATCCGTGCGTGTGACTGGAGCGGACATAATCATGATCAGTTCAAATACAAACCACCAAAGCGTCGGTTTGTTGCGCTAAAAAATCCGCCAAGCCGAGCAATCCCGCGCGTCCGGCGGACTCCGGCAGGACCCGCAACGCCCGCCGCGCCTCTTCCAGATAGCGCTTGATGACTGCTTGTGACGGCTCAAAGGTTTCGTATCTGACCAGCAATTCATTCACGGCGGCCAGGTTTTCCGGCAGCCAGATCTCAATCAATTTCTCCAAACGGGCCCGGTCGGCGGGATTCGCACGTTCCCAAGCCAGCAAAACCGGCCAGGTCAGTTTGCCTTTTGCCAGGTCCGTCCCCAGCGATTTTCCGGCCGACGCTTCCGTGCCGAACAAATCCACGCAATCGTCATAAACCTGATACGCCGTGCCGAAGGCCGCGCCGAATTGCCGCAAGGCCGTCCGGCATTTCATGGAGGTTCCGCTCAGGAATCCCGCCAGATCGCACGAAAGCGTGAACAGCTCACCGGTTTTCATTTCGATCACGCGGAAATATTCGCGCCGGGAAATTTCAAATTTGCGGCGGTGTTGCGTCTGGAGAATTTCGCCGGAACAGACCGTGTTCGTCGCCATCGCGACGGCGCGGCAGACTTCCGGCGTGGGAAACTCAGCCGCCAGCTTCAATGCCTGCGCAAACAGGCAATCGCCGAACAGCACGGCAATTTCGTTCCCCCAATTGGCCGCCAAGGTAAGCTGGTCGCGGCGGATTTCCGCCTCGTCCATCACATCGTCATGCACCAGCGTGGCCAGATGCACCATTTCGATGATGACTGCCGCCGTGACATGCGCCTCGGTTACTTCGCCCAGCGCGCTGGCGGACAGGGCCAGGATGGAAGAACGCAGGTGTTTGCCGCCGCCGTTCAGGGCATATTGGGCGTAAGGGACGATTTGAGGGTCAAAACTGTTGACCTGCCGGATTAACTGCCGCGTGACGGCATCAAGAAATGGCTCCACCGGTTCCACGATGTGCTTCCAGGAACGAGTCGGATTGGCCTCAGGCGAGTCAGCCGCATTTGCACTCGCCACCTTTGATTCAGCAACCAGCATTCGCTTCGAATCTACGTTTGCCAAGCCTCCGAGTCAAACCCCTTGTGCTGGCATCAAGACAAAACAGCCGGCCTGAAACATCGCCCGCGTTGCATGATTGCGGCTGCTTGCACCGCAACGTGTCAATTCAACGGTTGGTTACTTGTGCCTCCCAACCAATTCCTGCCGCACGGGAATAAAAAAGCGCGAACGGGCAACCGTTCGCGCTTGAATTGATTTCGCTGATATTATTTACCGACTTCCGGCGCGGCCGCTTCCTTGTCGCGGTCTTCCATCGCGGCCTTGCGGGACAGACGCACGCGGCCCTTTTCATCCACGCCGAGGCATTTGACCGTGATGTCGTCGCCAACCTTGACGATGTCCTCGGTTTTCTTGACGCGGAAATTGGCCAGTTCGCTGATGTGCACCAGGCCGTCCTTGCCGGGCAGGAATTCGACGAACGCGCCAAATTCCTTCACGGTGACAACCTTGCCGCGATAAATCTTGCCGATTTCGGCCTCCGCCGACATGCCGGTGATGGCTTCGCGGGCGATTTTCATTCCCTCCGCCGAAACGGAGAAGATGTTCACCGTGCCATCGTCTTCGATGTCAATTTCGCAGCCGGATTCCTCGACGAGGCGTTTGATGTTCTTGCCCCCCGGCCCGATGAGCGCGCCGATCTTTTCCGGATTGATTTTGATGACTTCGATGCGCGGGGCGTATTTGCTCAGTTCCTTGCGCGGTTCGGCCATGGTCTTGGCCATTTCACCGAGGATGAACAGGCGGGCGACGCGGGCCTTTTCAACCGTCTCGGCCATCATGGCGTGCGGAATGCCCTTGAGCTTGAGGTCGAGCTGGAAGCCGGTGATGCCCTTGTCGGTTCCGGCAATCTTGCAATCCATGTCGCAGTAATGATCTTCCCAGCCGATGATGTCCGTGAGCAGTTGATACTTGGAAATGCTGTCGCCGGAATATTCGGTGCAAATGCCGACGCTGATGCCCGCCACCGGACGGATCATCGGAACACCTGCATCCAACAACGCCAGTGTGCCGCCGCAAACCGTGGCCATCGAGGTGGAACCATTGGACTCCATGATCTCGCTGGTGATGCGGACGCAATAAGGATAATCCTTGGGCAACATCGGCTCGATGGAGCGTTCCGCCAGGGCGCCGTGGCCGATTTCACGCCGGCCCGGGCCGCTGATGCGTCCGGTTTCGCCGACGGAAAAGTTCGGAAAATTATAATGGAGGATGAATCTTTTTTCGGTTTCGCCGCCGGTGTAGGAATCAAATTCTTGCATGTCGTCACCGGTGCCTAGCGTGGCCAGCGTCAGCGCCTGGGTTTCCCCGCGGCAGAACAACGCCGAGCCGTGGGCGCGCGGCAACAGGCTGACTTCGCTCGAAATCGGACGGACCGCGTCGAACGTGCGGCCGTCGAGGCGCTTGCCGCTCTTCAAAATCAGGCTCCGTACGGCTTCCTTCTGGATGTAATAAAAAGCGTCATTGACGACGAAGTCCGTGACTTTTTCCGCGCCGAACTTTTCGACCAGCTTGCTGCCGACCTCGTTTTGAATCGCCTTGCAGGCGGTTTCGCGGGCGAGCTTGCCGGGCGTGAGCAACGCGGGCACAAAACGGTCGCCGGCAAGCTTCTTGGCTTCCTGGAGGATTTCGTCCGGAACAATGTTGAGCGTGATTTCGCGTTTCTTCTTGCCGGCCTTGGCGGCCAGTTCCTTTTGCGCGGCGATCATCGGCTGGATGGCTTCCTGGGCGTACTTCAACGCCGCGTTGAAGTCAGCTTCGGTGATTTCCTTGGCGGCGCCTTCATACATCACAATGTCATGAGTGTTGCCGACGTAAACCAGATCGAGATCGCTCTCGGCCTGTTCGACATGGGTCGGATTGGCGATGAATTTCCCGTTGATGCGGCCAACCCGCACCGCGCCCAGCGGTCCGGCCCAGGGAATGTCGCTGACCATCAGCGACGCGCTCGCGCCGATGATGCTCAAAATGTCCGGATCGTTTTCGCCGTCGGCACTCAGCACGACGGTCTGAACCTGCACCTCGTTGTACCAGCCTTTCGGGAACAACGGGCGGATGGGCCGGTCGGTGAGCCGGCAGGTGAGGATTTCCTTTTCCGTCGGACGGCCTTCGCGTTTGAAGTACCCGCCGGGGAATTTGCCCGCGGCCGCGGCCTTTTCGCGGTAGTCCACGGTCAATGGGAAAAAGTCCTGGCCTTCCTTGGCCTTGGTGGCAGCTACGGCGGCCACCAGGACAATGGTTTCGCCGAGCTGGATGGTGACGGCACCATCCGCCTGTTTGGCGAGTTTTCCGGTTTCAATGGTGATCTGCTTTTCGCCCACCTGGGCGGTTATTTTTTCTGGCATATTAACTGGGCCACCGCCTCCGGAGGAACTTCAGTGAACTCCGATTGCTTTCGGAGCTGATTGAAATTTCCCTGGGGCGATGGAATTTTTATTCGCGATGTTCGGTTTAAGAATCGAACCGTTCGCGTTTCCGGCTCGAATTCGAGAGCAGAAGGCGGCTTGTTGAAAACAAAAACCGCGCCCCTGCAAATTCAGTGGCGCAGCTTCAACTTCTTGGTGACCGCCTGATAACGGCCCAGATTGGTGCTTTGCAGGTATTCGAGCAGGCGGCGGCGCTGGCTGACCATCATCAGCAGCCCGCGGCGCGAACTGTGGTCCTTCTTGCTCGTTTGCAAATGCTCGGTCAAATGGTTGATGCGATGCGTCAGCAGCGCGATCTGCACGTCGGCGGAGCCGGTGTCTTTGGCGTGCACTTTGAACTGTTCAATCGTTTTCGTCTTAGCTTCCATAATAGAATTCAAATCAAAATCAATATAAGAGGGGCGGATTATAGATTGCTGCGACCGGGGTGTAAAGAACTTTAACCGGTGTTTTGAGGCAGGCAGGCAGGAGACCATCATCTGGCCTGATTGCCGGCCTTTTCCCAAACCGCAAACGCGGGCAAAGCCGCCGTCTTTTGAAAATAATTTTGGTCCAGGTATTTTGCAATCACTCCGTGCGGATCATAAATGTCCGGACGCGAAACAAATACGACGTCCGGTGCAACGATGGTCGCCAGATAATCAGCCGCCGGATTGACGATTGAAACCGCTTTGTCTGTCCCAGTGGAATTTGTCATGACTGAAAGTTGATAATATCCCGCCGCATTTGGATCGGCGCTCCACCAGACGGTTTTGCCTTCAGCCAGGGCCGCGCGGGCCAGTCCGGCAGCGGACCGGTAGTCATCCTTCGCGTGCCGCGCGGCAAACCGCAGGGAAAGCCCGGACGCGAGACATAGTGCAAAAAATGCAACGACCAAAACTTTCCCCACGCCGCCACGCCGCCACGCCGCGATGACGCCAAGCCCCAACAGAAAAACCACCGCCGCCAGCAACGGTGCGAAGTGCCGCCCGAGAACCCGAAAGTGCAAGGCAAAACCCGCCGCCACAATAAAAACGCCCGGAGCTGCCACAATAAAGGCCAGCCCAAGAAGTTTTTTGCGCGGATAATTTTGCCATGCGGCCCGGACGCCAAATACAACCAGCGCCAGAACCGCTGCGGCAAACAAGGCCAGTTCCGGCGCATACGGTTTGAAAACATGCAGGCCGCCGTCGCGGATTTCCGAGCGGCCCGGCCCCAGACCGGCAAAGCCAAGCAGTTCATAGCCGATGAACGCGACATTTTTCAAGTCAGTCGAGGCCACATCGCTGGCCCGCGCACCGGCGTGCAGCGTCCACAGATAATAAAAACCCAAAGCGGCGAGCAGAAGCACGGCGGCCAGCCAGGCAAAAACATGCTCGCGCGCCAATTTCAACAGCCGTTCCTTTGGTGTCAGAAAAATTGCGGCCACGATTGCGGCTCCCGCCCAGATCATTCCGAGCATGCTCGCGCCGGAGAGCGCGACCAGTGCCAGGACAAAACCCCAGACCCAGAATGTTTCGCCGGTTGCCGGAGAAAATGGTTTTTCGCTCCAACGGCAAAGCGCGGCGGCGAGAAACAGACTGGCACCAATCTGCATCGCGTAAGGTCGGGCTTCGTTCAAATAATACCAGACAAACGGATTGCAGATGGCGACCAGAAAAACCGCCAGTTGCAATCGCGGCTGCCGGGCCAGCGCGATCCACAACGCGACGAGTCCGGGCAAAATCCAAAACAGATTTACGGCGCGCAACGCGATTTCACTGGAGCCGACAACTTTTTCGCAGCCCCAGATCCAGAGCATGTAAAGCGGCATTTGCATGTCTGAGCCCCCGGCGTGGCGCATCTCAATCCACCAGTTCGGAAGCGTGGCCTGCTGCGCCTTGAGCGCGGTGTAGCTTTCGTCGATCCACAGGCTTTGGTGGCTGACGGCCATCGTGCAGACGAATAAAATCCCCACCAGCAAAACCAAGATTTGCGGCTTGGTTCCTTCCGTCTGGCGGTTGGCGTTCATGGGGAGAATTTAATTGCCGAAACTTTGCAAAACCATTCCTGCAATTTTGTCACCTTCGCGCACGGCGTAATTCGTGCCGCGATCTTCGGGATAGATCTGGGAAAAGTTGGCCAGAAAAAGCCCCGGCAGCGGCGTGTGATAATCCGGGATTTTCGATTCGTAGTTTGTGTCCACGATGTGTTGCGCATGTTTCAGTTTGAAAAGATGCTTCTCTATGATTTGCCCCGCGTCAAATTGCGGATGGATTTTTTTCAGGTAACTAAGCCAGAGGCTAATTACTTCTTCGTCAGCCAGATTGAACAGCGTGCTGTCGTGCGGTTGATACGAGCCGATGTAATAAACGAATTTATTCTGGTAAAAACTCCGGTCCACCATTTTGGTGTGGTTGATGAAAACCAGAAACGGCGCGCCGGGTTCATTGACGTTCAGCCAGTAATAATCACCGATGTCCTGTTCCGACGCGAATACGAGACAGACTGCGCCTAGATAATCAATGGACTGGAGCTTCTGCCGGTAAGCTTCTAAATCCGCACGACAGGCGGGCAGGAGATGCGCCAGCACGGACGATGGCCCGGTAAAAAGGCAGCGGTCAAACTCCTGCCATTGGCCGCCGGTTTTTAATTTCATCCCGCCACCGGATTCAGCCAGTGCTTCCACAGACGAATTTTTCAGGATTTTCACGCCGGCTTTGAGCAATTCACTCTCCAGCTTCTGCGTGATGATGGCGAAGCCGCCGCGAAAATAGCCGAGCTTTTCGGCATCGGCGGAAACTCTTGAATTAGCGCGGATGTGGATGCGCGCCCACAGCCACGCCATCGAGACGGAATCATAATAGCGGTCAAACTTGCCGCGCAGGAGCGGTTCCCAGATCACGCGCATCGCCTGTTCGCCGCAGGCGCGACGCATCCACTTGAAAGCGGACTGTGATGCAAGACCACGCCAGTTTTTTCTTTTCTGCAGATAGAACGCGACCGCACCGAGCCGCAGCCTGTTAAAAAAGTTGCACGGCTTGAACCGCAGCACGTCGAGCGGCGACATGAACGGATAGATTTTTCCGTCGCGAAAAATGCCGAGCGAACTGTTGCACCAGATCAGTTTGTCAGCGAGGCCGAGTTCGTCCACCAGATCCAGAATGTCGCGGTCGGTGCGAAAAATATGGTGGTAGGTCTTTTCGATGTGCGTGCCCTGCAATTCAAAATCGCCAGCCAGCCCGCCGAGCGACGACCCGCGTTCAAACACGGTGACGTTCACGCCCGTGCGCACAAGCCGATACGCCGCCACGAGTCCCGTGAACCCGCCGCCGATGACCGCCACCGTTTTGGGATTTTCCGCTGACATGATTATTTTTTGAAGGAAATGAGGCGGTTCAAATTGTATTGCAGCAGAACGACCGCAACAATCGTCACGAGCTTGGCGAGATATTTGTCCCAGCCCAAGTGACCCACCGTCAGGAATAAAATCCCCGCCGACAGCGCCCAGCCGAGCAACCCGACGCCGCAAAACGAAAGAAAGCGCAGCGGCAGCGCGTCGCGCGTCTTGAAATTAAAATGCGCGTTCAGGAAAAACGACAACACCGTGCCGGACGCGTAGCCGACGGCGTTGGCGACCTCGTAGTGCAGTTGCGTCTCCCCAACGAGCAGCGAATAAACCAGAAAATCCAGCATCGCCCCGCTTGCGCCAATGAGGCAGTAGAGGACAAATTGACGGCGGGTTTCAAGCCAGAGCAGCGCAGCTTTCATTGAATGCGACGGCCAGGAATCGTTTTTGCGTCCAGCCCCGCGCAATCCTGGATGATCCAGGGCGGATGGCCTTTGACCTCATCGTAAATACGCCCAAGATATTCACCAAGAATGCCGAGGCAGATCAACTGGACGCCACCTAGAAATAAAATTGAAATGACGACGGTAGGAAATCCCGGCCCAGGCTCCAATCCGATCGCGGCAAACTGCTTTGCGAAAATTTTCTGAAACAACGTGAACAACGCACCTAGAAATGCCCCCAGCGAAACCGCCAAGCCAAGGTAAGTCGCCAGCCGTAGCGGCACGCTGGAAAACGAAAACATACCGTCCATCGCCAGCCGGAACGATTTTTTGAAGGTGTATTGCGGCGCACCGGCGGCGCGCGCGTGCCGCTCGAATTCCAACCCGGTTTGCCGGAACCCGCTCCACGCGCGCAAGCCACGCAGATAGCGGTTGCGTTCCGGCAGCGCATTCATCACCTCGACCACGCGCCGGTCCAGCAGGCAAAAATCCCCCGAGTCCGCTGGAACATTGAACGGCACCGCTTTCGATAAGATACGATAAAATCCCCATGCCAAAAATTGCTTAAGCATCGCGTCGTCGCGCTTAGTCCGCACGGCGTAAACCACCTGAAAGCCTTCGCGCCATTTTTCGACCAGCCGCGCGATCTGCTCCGGCGGATCCTGCAAATCCGCGTCAATGATCACCACCGCGTCGCCGGTGGCATGGTAAAGCCCGGCGCTGACGGCGACCTGATGCCCGAAATTCCGCGCGAAAGAAAGACACCGCCAGTGCGAATCCTTCCCATTTTGCAGCTTCAACAATTCCCAAGTCCGGTCGCGCGAGCCATCATCCACGCAAATGATCTCGTAATCCATCGCCCAGGTTCCGGCGACGGCCGTCAGCCGCTGGAACAATTGCGGCAGGACTTCCTCCTCGTTATAGCACGGAATGATGACAGAGATTTTTTTCATGTCGGCAGCACAACTTTTGACGAGACTAATCTTTTCGCCACGCCGGTTCAAACACTTTACGGACGCCGCCAGCGCCATGCCAGCCGCCGCCTTGTGCCTGCCGTCAGTTTGAAATTTTCCGAAATCCGCAAACCCTCGACCCAGAAGATTTCGCCGCCGGCCGCCTCGGCGACAATCAGCTCGTGCCGCCGGTCGCGCGGAATCTTCGCGTTCGTGAACAAATCCTGCAATTTCGCCGGTGATTTCAAGCCGATCGGCTGGAAAACATCTCCGGGCCGCCAATGCCGCAGCCTGACCGGACTTCCGATGCTGTCCGCGTCAAAAATTTCGCGGCCGGTTTCACCGCCTGTCCGCTGAAAAATTTTGTGCGCATCAAACTTCCAACTCACACGGACGGCACCAAAAACAGCTTTCCACGCCCGTCGTGCCAGAGTCACGGCCAGTTCGTTCGGATTGAATCCGGCAACGGCAGGAGCATTTTGCAGATTTAATTTGCCGGCCTGGCTCCGCTTGACGGAAATTTGCGAACCAACACTAATGGCAACACCCACTGATTGCCGGAGCGATTCGATCAAATCAAAATCCGCCGCCAGTCCGAGCGAAACCAGTTGCGACTGTAAAACGCGGCGCTGCACGGCGACGGGTAATTTTCCAAAATCCGGACGTCGTTGTTTCAACCAGTCCTCGGCAAGCCGGCCAACCAGATCCGACTCCGCGCCGATGATTTCCATGAGCCGCAAGACGGTTTTGCTCAAACCGGGCTGATAATTTCCGCAGAGCAGCGGTAGCAGTTCGTTGCGAATCCGGTTGCGCTTCGCGTCGAACGAAAAATTGGTCGCGTCTTCGCGGAAACGGACATTATTTTCGCAGGCGAACTGAAGCAATTCAACCTTTGAACAATCCAGCAGTGGACGAACCAGTTTGATTTTCTGGTCAACAGGCGAAGTTGCCCGCCATTTCATGCCGGCCAGACCTTCGCCGCCCGCACCGCGCAGGAGGCGCAGAAAAAAAAGCTCCACCTGGTCGTCCGCGTGGTGCGCGAGCGCAACGGTGGCAATTTTCCGTTCGCGCGCGGCCTGCACAAAAAATTCGTGCCGCAGTTTCCGCGCGGCCATTTCAATGGATAGCTTCGATTTATTCGCGAATTGTTTCACGTCCGCCGTTCCGATGACCACAGGAAGTTTGAGCGCGGCGGCGGCTTTGCGGACCAGCCGCTCATCCGCATTGCTGCTGCGACCGCGCAGTTGGTGGTTGAAATGGGCGACGCAAATTTTCCACCGGAATTTTCTGGCGAGCGAATGCAGCGCGTAGAGTAGCACCATGGAATCCGCACCGCCGGAAGCGGCGACCAGAACCCGGTCGCCACGTTTTAGCAGCCGGCGATCCTGGATGGTGTTTTCAACACGTTGAAGCAAATCGCTCACGCCTGGATGCTATCGCATCGCCGGAGCGGGGCAAGCGCGGCGGGACATCAGGGTGAAACCATGAGGCGATAAAACCGCTGCGGCGAGGAACCGATGGCATTGGTGTCGGAGATCGTCAAATTGCCGTTGGTGGCAATCAATGGTTTGCCAAGATCAAACCAGTTTGTCTGAACCAGATTGGTCTTGTATTGCACCTGATAAACCAGGCCCGTCATCGTCCCCCAAGCAAGATTGAAAGTGCTGGGAGTCTTGGTTGCCGCCTTGAACGTCGGCACCGGAATTGTGGTCACGCTGACGTCATCCAAGCCAAGGTAGTAGGGATCATCCCGGAATCCGATCTGGAGAACCGTGCTGGAACCGGTGGCCGTGACGATGAATTGCAAATTGGTCCAGCCGATCCCGGCAATGTTGACCTGATCAAAAACGGTGTTGCCATTCCAGGAGACGCTGAATTCATTGGGCGTGGTGGAGGACACGTTTGGGCTGTCCAGCCACAACGAGAGCAGATAGTTCTGTCCGGCAGCCGTCGGCAAGGTTTGGGAAAGATAGCCTAGCGAACCGGAAGGCCCCAGCGCCGCGCCGTAAGTGCCCGAATGTGTGAATTGCGAATTGGCGCCGGTAACGGAGGTGTAAGCGGTGTTGCCGGACAGGGTCCAATTGGCAAAACTGCCAGCCTCAAACCCGCCGTTCTGCACCAGCGGCTGTCCGACTTGCAGTGTGAACGCGCGGCTTTGGGCAATGCCGCTGGTCAGGTTCGTGAAAACCAGATTGGTGGCATAAATTCCCGCCAGCAAATTGCTGGCCGCGGCATTCAGGCTCACCGTCACGGCAGTTGTCCCGTTGGGTGTCAGCGTACCTCCGGCCGGGGAAACCTGTAGCCAGGCAGGAATGCCCGCGAGCGACCAGTTGAAGGATGTTCCACCGGAATTGGTCAGGGAAAAATTCTGACTGGTCACGGTGAATGGCCCGCCCACCGGACCGCTGGCGGTAAAACCCGTTCCGGGCAAAACCCCGAATGAATCCGGGGCGGCCAGCGCATTGATCAAGTTGATCCCTTTGGGCGTGCCCCAGCCGGTACAGAGGTCGTAGCCGGCAACGGCGGAAAAATTGCCGGGGCTGCTGGAGGATTCATTGTTGCCAGTCGTGATGTCGTTAAAGTCAGAGGTGTAATTTGGCCCCGCGCCAATCGCATAAAGGGCGGGATTGATGAAACCGACCGTCGGTTTGCCTTTGATCAAAGCTTGTTGGTTGACCAATGCCGTGAAACCCGCCCACAGTGGCGCAGCGGCGCTGGTGCCTCCCAAATACATGGACACGCCATTGCTGGCGATGATCCAAATGTTGTCCGCCGTCATCGCAACATCGGGCAGGTTCCGAAAAGTCGTTGACCCGTGGTTGGTGGACATGTTGACGTTGGTTTGCCAGCTCGGAATGGGATAGACGGTGCTGATGCCGCCTCCACTGCCGATGCCGCCACCCCAGTTCCAAACCGTTTCTGACGACCACGCTCCGCCCGGACCGGTCGTGGACAATGTCGTTCCGCCGACAACGGTGATGAACGAATCATCCTGTGGCGAGGGTATCGCGCCGGCATAGGCGTCGTTGTCCCCGGAAGCCTGAAAATAAGATTGTCCCTGTGCGGCAAATTGCATGAACACCTGATCCAAACCCGCATTGGTGCCGGAACTTGGAGAAAACCAGGAAGAGCTGAGTTGCTTGGCGAGCGGCGTATCGGTGGCCATATGGTTCAAGATGTCGTTAAGATACGCCGTGTTGTTGGGAGCCTCGTAGATGACCACCTGGGAAAGGTTCGTTGCCATGTCAATCGCCATGTCTATGTCCAGCGCGACTTCAACATTCCCGCCGCCGGCCGAGCCGCTGGCTCCATCCAGCAAAACATTGGTCAGGGTGGGGCTCGGAATGCCGCTGCTGATTTCGTATTGGCGGATGTCATTGGTGTAATAGCCGTCAAATTCCACCAGCGCGACGCTTTGTCCCGAACCGTTGAGCGAAACTCCCGGAGCATAGGCGGCCCGGAAATCATTTCCCGCATAAGCACCGCTCGGCCCCGAACCGAGATCGGGGATGACATTGGTGGTTGTAATTTCACCGGCCGGCTTGATGGCGAGACTTGCCGGACGCATCAACGAATAATTGTCCAGGCCGCCGATGTGCAGCACCGGCGTGGCGAGGTCGAGCGACGGTTCGGTGTCCGGCGCGTAGAACTTGCGATTCTCCTTCGGATGCTGATAGACGCGCATCGTTGTGTGGAAAGTTCTTTGAATGTCCGCCACCGATCCGCTCACATCCAGCAAGGTGCGATTCGGATACTTGCCGGTCACTTTCAAGCCGTTCGTTTTCGCGAAATCCATGACCGACTGATAATCCTGTTCCGTCGGACCGAATTTTTCCGCGAATTGCTCCGGTGTCAGAAACTGGTGAAAATTGAGGCTGGCCGGATCGTAGAGTTGCCGGATCAGATCGTCCAACGCCTCCTGGTTCCGCAGTGGCAACCCGATGGACAAATTCAAACGGTTCGTGTCGGGAACGGTGCCGAGCGACCGCAGATTTGCCACAGCTTGCGGGACATGGCCGTGCATTAATTGCCGACCGGCCGCAAAGCTTGAACGGACCGTTCCGAAAAGTAACGCCAGGACCAGCCCGGTTACCAACCACCAACGCCGATAATTCAGCATACAGCGCAATTCTTGGCTTATTTTTATAATAATTTGTTAGGGCAAGCCTTTGGGCCGCAAGCAGGCCACCAAAATGCGGATACCCAATTTGCCAGCCAGTTTAGAGCACATCCCATTCCACAATTCCAAGCCAAACAGGCCGTATTTCCTGCGCTTTCCAGCCGGCATCCCTCGCGCAAAACGTAAACCTCATCCGTCAGAGATTTGTCATAACACCGGAATACCGGGGCGGGCTTTTTTTGATGACCCGGTTGAATGGAAAAAGTTTGCCCCGTTACTTCCCCGCCACTAACGTCCGGTTGTGGCTGTCAAATTCACCATTCTCGGCAGCGGTTCCTCCGGCAACTGCGCCTACATCGAGACCGATGACGTCCGGGTGCTCGTGGACGCCGGGTTCAGTCCGCGCCAGATCCGGCAGCGGCTCGCCGCCATCAGCCGTGTCCCCGAGAATCTCACCGCCATTCTGATCACCCACGAACATTCCGACCACATCCAGGGGCTGACCGGCATCGCCGCCAAATTGAACATCCCGATTTATTGCAACCGCGCCACGAAGGAGGCGTTTGAATTTCAATTGCAGACCAAATTCAACTGCCAGATCTTCAACACCGGCGCCAGCTTCGAAATCGGCGATGTGCAGGTGGACACCTTTGCCATCCCGCACGACGCCCAGGACCCCGTCGGTTATTTGCTGCGCACCACGTCCGGCAACATCGGCTTTGTCACCGACCTCGGCCACATGACGAAGCTGGTCATCGAGCGTGTCCGGCCGGCCAACGTCCTCGTCCTCGAATCCAACCACGACGTGAAGATGCTGCAGGATTGTCCGCGCCGCGCGTGGAGCCTCAAGCAGCGCATCCTCGGCCGCCACGGCCATCTCTCGAACGTGGCCGCCGCCGAGGCCGCCGCGGAAATCATGTCTGCGGAGTTGAAACACCTTTACCTCGCCCACCTGAGCCGGGAATGCAACAAGCCCGAACTTGCGGAACACGTCATGGCCGAACAACTCCATCACATCGGCGCCAAACACGTCCAGATGCAGATCGCCGCGCAGGATGTGCCGTGTGCGACACTGGAGCTTTGAAATTTCATTGTCATACCTGACCGAACATGATGCTGCGGAGACACCGCAGCATGACGTTTTCCGGTCTTTTGGTCGGGACGCGGTTTGCCGGAATGATTTCGTTAATTGTCCGGGAGTTCCCGCCACATTTGCCTGAGCCGTTTATACAGTTGGTGGAAGCATTCAGCCAATTATCCAGGAGATTCCTTCAACTGGCCGGACGTTCCAGCCAACTCGCCAGACGTTCCAGCCAACTCGCCAGACGTTCCAGCCAATTGTTCGGACGGTTCGGCTAATTGTCTGAGAGATTTGGCCAATTGTTCGGACGGTCGCACCATTTGTCCGAAGCCTTGAAGAAGTTGTCGGAACCGTTGCGACAATTGCCGGAATGAACCGGAAAGTTGCCCCAGCCTCCAAAAAAGCTGCCCGGAAGGTCGAACAGGTTCCCGCCGACGGCGCGCCAACTCTGGCGGTGCCTCAAAAACTTGTTTGCCACAATGCGCGCCCTCCCGGTTTGCAGGCTGGCCTTTTCCAGACGCTCGCGCAAAATCACCGGAATGTTCCGCATTGAAAAAATCACCTCGCTCGACCTGCCCGAACTCGCGCCGTACCGCACCATGCGCCGGCCGCTGGAACATGAGCGGCAGGGCATCTTCGTGGCCGAAGGTGAAAAGGTCGTGCGCCGCCTGCTGGAAAGCCATTTCGAGGTCGTTTCCGTCCTGCTGCCGGAAAAACATCTGGATGCCTTCCGCCCGCTGCTTGAGGCGCGCCCGGAAAACCTCACCGTTTATCTCGCGGACAAAGATCTGCTCGAAACCCTCATTGGCTTTTCAATGTACCAGGGTCAGCTCGCGGTCGGGAAGATTCCCCCGCCCTCCCCGCTCGACGATATATTGGCCCGAATCCCCCACCCGCGGCTGCTGGTTGCCGTTGATGCGCTGACGAACGCGGAAAATCTTGGCGCGCTCGTCCGCAACTGTGTCGCCTTTGGCGCTCAAGCGTTGCTCGTGGGCGAGACCTCCAGCAGCCCGTTTCTGCGCCGCGCCGTGCGCAATTCCATGGGCACCGTCTTTCAACTGCCGGTGCTTGAGCTGGGCGGCGCGAGCGATCGCGCGAGCCGGAATCAACGGCCACTTTCCGGTTCGCCAGGAGTTCCGCCCCGCCAAAACTTGACGCTGGTTCAAACCCTCCAAACGTTGCGCGCCCGCGGCATCCGTTGCATCGCGGCGCATCCGCACACGAATAAAAAAATCCTGTCGCAGGCGGATTTTTCCGGCGATTGCTGCCTCGTCTTCGGCAGCGAAGGCACCGGCATTTCCGCATCCGTGCTGGAAGCTTGTGACGAAGCGGTGGCGATTCCGATGCCGCCGACGGTGGACTCATTGAACGTGGGCGCGGCGGCGGCGGTTTTTCTTTACGAGGCCAACCGCCAGCGCAAAAAGGCTTGAAAGCCCTGCTCGCGGGAGGACAATTGACCGCATGAAACCCAAACAACTCGCCGATGTCTTCATCAAAATTCTTGGCCTGTACTTTGCGGTAGATGGCAGCGTGCGCATTATTTCCGGGGTGTTGAACCTGCTCGTCGTGGTGGCGGGCCAGCGCGGTTTCGGTTCAGCCTATGTCTGGCTCAATCCATTTACCGGCCTGATCCTTGCGGTAATCGGATTTCTTTTCATCGTGTTCAGCCGCGAGCTGGCCGACCTTTTGATCAAGGACGAATGAAGGCACGAGTTTTCAAATCAAAACGGAAACACCTTCACGTAAACCCCGCCGCTTGTTTGCCGTCCAGTCGCTTATTCAACGCAACGGGCTCAAGGTTTGGAACGCGCGCAGACGGCTTCAAGAAAATCAACCGCCTTGTGGCACAAGGGCCGCCAGTCCAGCTCGGCCTTCACCCGCGCGGCTGATCCGGCTGCGTGTGGTTGCCAGTTGGAACCCGGTTCGTCAAGCCAAGCCAGAATTTTCCGGCCGAAATCTTCGCCATTGAATTCCGAGAATTTTACCAGCGGATCGTTTTTGAAAAAGCTTTGGACGCTTTTTAGCGGGGTACACACGGTCGGCAGCCCGGTGGCGACGTATTCCACAATCTTTGCAACAAACGCACAGTGCGTCCCGGCGGATTCCTCGTAAGGCACGATGCCCACGCTCGCGCTGGCGAGATGTTTGGAAACTTCGGCGTAGGGCGTAAAACCGGTTGCTTCAGATTTAAAATGGGGAATCGTTTGTGCGCGCTGCAAAAACTTTTCCAGCCCGGCGGTGCGTTTGCCGACAAAACGGAAAACGGTTTCCGGTTTTCTGGCCACCACCGTCTTGATCGCGTCAAAGGCAATCTGGCCAAGGTGATGCGCGTCAAACGAGCCGTGCATGACCACGACCGGCGGTTTGCCCGACGGCGGCAATTGCGTGCGCAATGGAAATGCCTGCGCGTCGTAGCCGAAATAAATCGGGCAGGTTTTTTGGCGCGGATAGCCGCGGGCCGCGAGCCGTTCCGCAAATTCGTCAGAAATGGCGCACACACCATCCACGCCGTAGCGGACGGGCAGCGACATTTCGTAGCGCATCAGCGCGCGAACGAACGGCTTAGGTGCAACGTAGCCCGGCCACGTTTCCATGAAGCCCGTCAGCAGGTCGGGAAAGTTCATCACGACCGGCAGGCCGAGTTGCTTCTTCAATTTGCCGGCCGCAACGGCGGAAATGGCGTGCTGCGAAACGAGGAGGTCGAATTTTATTTCCCGCGCCGCGGCCGCAACCATGCGTTCAAGAAAAAACGGATACGCAAGATATTTGAAATTGCGGAACTTTGTATAACGGTCCATCTGCCATTTGGTGAAGGGGTGGAGTGTGACACCGAATTGTTCCTGCACGTTTTCCGAATCAACAATTTGCGGGCCGAAGACGTGAACGTCATGACCGCGCCGAACCATCTCCCGGACGAGATAAACGGCCTCCGCCGAACCGCCGCCGGAAGGCGGATAAAACGGTTCGTGCGTCAAAAACGCAATGCGGAGCAGGGATTGGGATTCGCGCACAGGACGACGCTATGAAATTTTGATGAGACCCTTCAATCACAATTCACTCGGAAGTGGCGGCAAAATGTTTGACAAGCCGGGACAGAACTTTAGATTGTCGGCTCTCCGGATGGGGTCGTAGCTCAGTTGGTAGAGCGCCTGAATGGCATTCAGGAGGTCAGGGGTTCGAACCCCCTCGGCTCCACCATCTCGAACATTGTTCAGAAATATCTGACGTGTTACGAATGGCAAGATTGGTTTCAGCTAACAAAGCACACGGTTTTTTGAACGAAACGGTTAAAGTCTGCGCGCGTAAGAGGCAGTTCGAGCCGACCTTTTGGAGAAATGATTTCATTTTTAACCAGTCCCCCCGGAAATGATCTTTCAGCCTGATCCTCCGACATCATCCGGTTTCTCATGGGTTCGAGCTTATCCGGTATGCTCGTTTGCCGGGCGACGCAACCTGCTGACTTTCGGTTTCGGTTTGACTTCGTGCCTGGCAACGCGCGGCAGATTCAATCCTGCGGCTTGACACGGACCGAACCGCCGTTACGATTTAACTATCTGGTTAGTTAAATTATGAGGCATTCAAACACTCATGGCCGGGCCAGCAGCCGGCAAAAGCAAAGCGCCGAGACCCGGGCCGCAATCGTGGCCGCCGCCGGGCGCATTTTTGCAAAATCCGGCCTGGCGGGCGCGCGGACCGACGCCATTGCCGCCGCCGCCGGAGTCAACAAGGCGTTGCTTTATTACTATTTCAAGGGCAAGGAAGACTTGTATGAGGCCGTGGTAGAGGATCATTTCTGCGAGTTCAACCGTCAAGCGATGGAAGTGCTCGCTGCGCCGGGACCGGCACGAGCGGTTTTGCTTCGATACGTGGGGCTGCATTTTGACTTCATCAGCGCGCGGCAACAGTCCGCTCCCATGTTTCAACAGTTGATGACGACCGGCGGCAAATTCCTGGAACGGCTGATTCGCAAATATTTCGCGCCACGCGGCGAAGCCCTGGGCAAATTGATCGGACGCGGGATGCGCAGCGGGGAATTTCGCCGTGCGGACCCGTTTCATACCGCTATTTCAATCGTCTCCCTGATCGTGTTTTATTTTTCCGCCGCCCGGGTGCTGCAATTGCTGGGTCGCCCGGACGCCTACAGCGCGGTCAATCTGAAGCGGCGCAAACAGGAGGTGCTTAATTTCATTCGCCATGGTTTGTTCACGAACCCCGATTCTCCCCTGCCATGAAGAAACTCAAACTTTCCATCCTGATTTTGGTCGTCCTCGGTGTCGCAGGTGGCATCTATTACGCCACCACGCGGCAACCGGCCAGGATCATTCTGACCGGTATTGTCACGACGGACGAAGTGATCGTCAGTTCGGAGATTCAAGGCCGCTTGCAGCAATTATTGGTCAAAGAGGGCGACCCAGTCACCAACACCAAATTGCTTGGCGTCATTCAACCACAGGAACAACTGGCCAACACGGCCTTTTATACGAGCAGCGAACAGCAATCCACCGCCGACCTCGCGCAGGCGCAGGCGGACCTCGAAAACGCGCGCTTAAATCTTGAACGCATCAAGGTTCTTTACACCAACAACGTCGAGTCCGCGCAAACTTACGACCAGGCGCGAACCACCTGGGAATCCGCCGCCGCGCGGGTTGAATCCGTAAAAAAACAAATCCAGGCCGCCGCCGCGCAGAGGGAAAAGGCGGCCGTGCAACTCGGGTACACCGACATTCGCGCGCCGATTGATGGCATCGTGGACACCCGCGCGGCGTTGCAGGGGGAAGTGGTGAACCCCGGCCAGGCCATTGTCACGCTCATCAATCAGGATGACCTTTGGGTGCGCGCCGACGTCGAGGAGACCTACATTGACCGGATCCGGCTGGGCGACAAATTGCCGGTGCAGTTGCCGTCCGGCGCGGTGCGCGACGGCATCGTGTTCTATCGCAGTGCGGATGCCGACTACGCCACGCAACGTGATGTGAGCCGCACCAAACGGGACATCAAGACGTTTGAAATTCGCCTGCGCTGTGACAACCAGGACCGCCGCCTGGCCGTGGGAATGACCGCTTACGTCACCTTGCCATTGAAAAATCCGTGACCATGTTTGACATCGAAGTTGAAAAATTGACCAAGCGCTTCGGCGAGTTCACGGCCGTGGACGCGGTGAGTTTTTCCGTTGAGCATGGCGAGGTGTTTGGCTTGCTCGGCCCAAACGGCGCGGGCAAATCCACGCTCATCCGCATGTTGACGACGCTGGTGCCGCCGACGTCCGGCGTGGCGCGGGTCAACGGCTTCGACATCGTCCGTGCGGCAAACGACGTGCGCCAGTCCATCGGCGTCATTCCCCAGGCGATGACGTCCGATCTCGACCTGAGCGCAGTGGAAAACATGAGCATCTTTGCCAAGCTCTACGGCATTCCGCGCGAAAAGCGGCTGCGCACCATCAAACAGTTGCTCCAGGAGGTGGACCTGGAAAAATGGGCGGACAAACCGGTCAAAATGTTTTCCGGCGGGATGCGGCGCCGGTTGGAAATCGCCCGCGGGCTGGTGCATGAACCGAAGCTGTTTTTCCTCGACGAACCCACGACTGGCCTGGATCCCGTTTCGCGCGTCGCCGTCTGGGAAATGCTCATGCGGCTGAAACGCGAACGCGACCTGACCATCCTCATCACCACCCATTATATGGACGAAGCCGACAAACTTTGCGACCGCATTGCCATCGTGGACCATGGAAAACTTGTTGCCCTTGATTCGCCGCTGAAATTGAAAGCTTCCATTCCCGGTAAAAACATCCTGGAAGTCAGTTTCGCGAACGTTCCGCAAAATTGGATGGAAACGTTGAAGAACCTGCCCGAAGTGGCCGAGGTGAAAGCCGAAGACAATATCTTCAGAATTTCCTCGAACAACGGCCCGCGCACGACGGTGGAATTGCTGGAAGCGGCGCGCAACGCCAATGTCACGGTGACTTCGCTGTCGGTTCAAAGCACGACGCTCGATGACGTTTTTGTGCATTATACCGGCCATCAATTGCGCGACATGTTGCAAACCCCAACGGCTTCCAACAGCCCGTTTCTGCTGCAGCGAGGATAAAACATATGCACCGGGTCTGGGCCATCATTGAACGCGATTTGCGCCGTTTCCGGCGCAGCCCGGTTTTGGTGGTGGTCTCCATCATCATGCCGCTGGTGCAGCTCATTGTGCTGGGTTACGCGTTTGGCGGAAAAATAAAAAACCTGCAGGTGGGCGTCGTGGATGAAGATCACGGCGTGCCGGCAATCAAACTGCAGGAAATGTTCCAGGCCGTCGCCGCCAACGCGCTGACGTTCACGCCCATATCCTACAGCGACAAAGCAACGGCGCTTCGCGATTTGCGCAACGGCAAGATCAACGGCCTGTTGAACATTCCGCCGCAATTCTCACGCAAAGTCCTCGCCGGCGCCAATCCGCAAATTGCGCTGGTCGAGGACAACACCGATCAGTTCTCCGCCTCCGCGCTAGCGGGCAGTCTCGATACAATGCTCGCGACTTACAATTCGCCGTCCGTTCCGCCACGCATGACCGCCGCCGCGACGCTTTCGGTCGTCGAGATTTATCCTTACGTGCCTTATATTCAATACTTGCTGCCCGGCACCATCGTGCTGGCGATTTTTGTTTCGGCCATGATTGGCGGCGGCATCATTTTCATTGACGACAAGGCGCGCGGCCTGCACGAAGGCTATCTCGTCACGCCCATCCGAAAATTTGAATTGATCCTGGGTTTCACCCTCGCCGGCGCGGCCAAGGCCGTCATTGCCGGGGTGGTTTTGATCACCGCCGGCTCGCTCATCGCGGGAATTCCCGATCCGTTGAATCCCCTGCGCCTGGCTAGAATGCTGTTGCTGGTGGTGATGACCGCGCTGGCATTGATCAGCATGATGTTTTTAATCATGGTTCGCGTGAGCGACCCGCTCGTGCCCCGGGCGATTTTTGGGATGTTGAATACCGTCTTGTATTTCCCCAGCGGCGCGGTGTATCCGACGGAATCGTTTCCGGCCTGGATGAAAGCCATCGCGATCGTTGACCCCTTCACTTATGCGGTGCATGGATTCAAGGAACTCGTTTTGAAAAATACCGGTCTGATGGCCATTAGTTTCGACCTGGCTTTTCTTCTGGTTTTCACCGCCCTGGCCATGACGGCGGCAACTTTGCTCTTTCGCCGGACTCTGTAATGTTCGCTTACGGGGCATACCCCGAAACAGCGATGGTTTTATTTCGCCTTGAACACCAAACCGTCGCCATCGGCGGTGACCTTGATTTTGTCGCCCGGCTTGAATTCACCCGCCAGCAACTTCGTCGCGAGCGGATCGAGCAGGTGTTCTTGAATGGCACGCTTGAGCGGGCGGGCACCGAATTGCGGGTCGTATCCCTCGCTGGCCAGCAACTTCTTCGCAGCGGCGTCCACCGTCAGCGTGAGATTCTGTTGGGCGAGCCGCTGGTCCAACCGCCCAAGCTGGATGTCCACGATGCGCGCGAGTTCACTTTCGTCGAGGCTTTGGAAAATGATCACGTCGTCCACGCGGTTTAAGAATTCCGGACGGAAATGTTTTTTTAATTCCGCCATCACCTTGTCCTCCATCGCCTGATGCGCGGACTTGTCCGTGTGGCCGTCCATGAAATATTCCTGGATGATCGGCGAGCCGAGGTTGCTGGTCATGATGACGATGGTGTTCTTGAAATCCACCGTCCGCCCCTGCCCGTCCGTCAGCCGGCCGTCATCAAGCACCTGCAACAGCACGTTGAACACGTCGGAATGCGCCTTCTCGATTTCGTCGAACAAAATCACCGAATACGGTTTCCGCCGCACCGCCTCACTCAACTGGCCGCCTTCCTCGTAGCCGACGTAGCCCGGCGGCGCGCCGATGAGCCGTGCCACGGTGTGCTTCTCCATGTATTCGCTCATGTCTATCCGAATCATGGCGCTTTCGTCGTCGAACAAAAATTCTGCCAGCGCGCGCGCCGCCTCCGTTTTGCCGACGCCGGTTGGTCCGAGAAAAATAAACGAGCCGATGGGCCGGTTTGGGTCCTGCAACCCGCTGCGCGAACGCCGCACGGCATTGGATACTGCAGTGATCGCCTGCTTCTGCCCGATGATGCGCAATTGCAAACGCTCCTCCATCTTGAGCAATTTCTCGCGCTCGCCTTCGAGCATCCGCAAAACCGGAATGTGCGTCCACGCCGCGACGACCTTGGCGATGTCTTCGTCCGTCACTTCCTGGCGCAGCAAGGTGGGTCTGGCATTCCCGCCCTTCACGGAAGGCGAAGCGTCGGCCGCGCTTTCCATCTTCGCGAGTTTTTTTTCCAAATCGGGAATCTTGCCATATTGCACTTCCGCCGACTTGCTCAAATCGCCGGCGCGCTGGGCTTTCTCCAGTTCAATTTTTGCCTGCTCCAACTGCGACTGCACGATGCTGACCGCATTGACGGCCGTCTTCTCGTTCTGCCATTGCGCGGTGAGTGCCTTGGATTTGTCCTTCAAGTTCGCGACCTGCTTGTCAATAATCTTGAGCCGCTCCTTGCTTGCCGCGTCCTTTTCTTTCGCCAGCGACGTGCGCTCGATTTCCAGTTGCAAAATCTGCCGGTCAAGCTGGTCCAGTTCCGTCGGCTTGGAATCCAATTCCATTTTGATGCGCGAGGCCGCTTCGTCCACGAGATCAATCGCCTTGTCCGGCAAAAAACGATCCGTGATGTAGCGGTGCGAGAGCGTGGCCGCCGCCACGAGCGCGGAATCCTGGATGCGCACGCCGTGATGCACTTCGTAGCGCTCCTTCAAGCCGCGCAAAATCGCGATGGTCGCCTCCACCGTCGGCTCGTTCACCTGCACCGGTTGGAAGCGACGTTCGAGCGCCGGGTCTTTCTCGATGTGTTTGCGGTATTCGTCGAGCGTCGTCGCGCCCACGCAACGCAGTTCGCCGCGCGCGAGCTGCGGCTTCATGATGTTCGCCGCGTCCGTCGCGCCTTCCGCCGCGCCCGCGCCGACGATGGTGTGCAACTCGTCAATGAACAAAATAATTTTGCCGTCGCTCGCGGTTATTTCTTTCAAGAATGCCTTGAGCCGGTCCTCAAATTCGCCGCGATACTTCGCGCCGGCGATCATCGCGCTAAGATCCATCGCCACGAGCCGCTTGTTTTTCAGCGATTCAGGAACGTCGCCACTCACGATGCGCCGCGCCAGGCCCTCGGCGATGGCCGTCTTGCCCACCCCCGGCTCGCCGATAAGCACGGGATTGTTTTTCGTGCGGCGCGTCAGCACCTGCATCACGCGGCGGATTTCTTCGTCGCGGCCGATGACCGGATCAATTTTTCCCTGCCGCGCGAGCGCCGTGAGGTCGCGACCGTATTTTTCCAGCGCCTGAAATTTGGCTTCGGGATTTTCGTCAGTCACGCGCTGGTTGCCGCGCAATTCGGCGAGCGCCTTGAGCACCGCATCGCGCTTGAGGTTGTGCGCGGA
>Ga0182030_10004345_pt1 | contig 30266 bp, 25 predicted proteins | sample 812S3MmetaG_FD_121299 | JGI IMG/M metagenome (GOLD analysis project Ga0182030, IMG submission 121299) | Permafrost microbial communities from Stordalen Mire, Sweden - 812S3M metaG (Illumina Assembly) | ecosystem: Environmental > Terrestrial > Soil > Wetlands > Permafrost | place: Sweden...
CGGGAATACGGAGGCTCAGGCGCTGGCGCATCACTGCGACCTTGTCGAAGCGGAACTGGTCGGCAAGGGTACCGGACTCGGCGGCCTTTCCCTCAACGTCAGCCGTCCTCCCCTCGTCGCGCCCACCGAAGACGAACTGGACATTATTGTCGGGGTCGAAGCGAGACCTGAGGAGTTGGATGAACGCACGGCGGCCCGCGAGTTCGCAGACAAGTCGTATCGAATCTGGCGAGAGGTGGAGAACTTTACTCAACTGGGGTTGGACCGTTTGGTGTATGTCGCGGATCGTGCCACCGGCACCATCACATTCGCGCCTTCGGTACGAACGCGAGACGAAACTGGCTCTCTGAAGGAAGCTCCGGAGGCCTTAGCGGAAGTGCCCGGGCCTGGTCGGGAAATTCGAGTGTGGTACCGGCGCGGTGGTGGGGCGAACGGCAACGTCGCGGCGAATACCTTAACAGTGCTCAAGGATCCGATCCCCGGCGTGTCGGTGAACAATCCCGCCGCAGCGGTGGGCGGACGCTCCGCGGAGACAGTCGACAACGCGCTCCTGCGCGGTCCGCAGGAACTGCATTCCTTGCAGCGCGCAGTGACCGCTCGCGATTTCGAACTTTTGGCCAAGCGTTCTGGGGCGGTGAGCCGCGCCCGCGCGTTTACTAAGGCTGCTCTCTGGACGTACGCTGCCCCGGGAACCGTCGAGGTGGTTCTCGTCCCCTTCCTTGACGACCAGCAGCAGCGAGGGGCGGTCTCCGCCGCTCAGCTTCAAGCCTTGCAGACGCCGGAATCGCGGGAACGAATTCAAAAAGCCTTGGACGAACGCCGCCCGCTGGGCACGACCTGCGTCGTCAATTGGGCGCGCTATAAGACGGTAAAGGTTCATGCGCGCGTGGTCGCCCAGGCGGAAGAAGATGCGATCGCAGTGAAGGAACGTGTGTTGGACCGTCTCTACAACGCGATTAATCCTCTGCCCACAAAATCTCATGCGGGCTGGCGATTTGGGCAGGCAGTCAGAACCTCCAACATTTATGACGCGGCCCTGGCCGAACCAGGTGTGAGTTATGTAGACAACGCGCATTTTATCGTCGAAGAGGTTCCTGCGAGTGAGGTCCAGTGTTTGGCGGCGGATGCTTTCCAGCCCAACACCTGGTATGCGGGGAGCCAGGCGGTTCTGTATCGCTCGATGGATGATGGCGAAGGCTGGGTTTCGGCTGGGCAGTTTCCCGGACAGGTCGTGTACTCCGTGCAGGCGCACCCAGCAGTGCCTGGCTTGATCGCCGTCAGCACCCGTAACACGGGGGGTGCAGACGGGTCGCATGTTCACGTTTCCTGGGATTGCGGAGAAAACTGGCAAGAGAAGGCGCTAACCGGTTTCAATGTGGAGGATATGGTCTGGATCTCGCGCGGCAGCGAGCCGTCGCTGTTCCTCGCGACTTCAGTGGGTCTGTTCGAACTCTCCATGCAAGCAGATGCCGCTCCCGTGCAAGTGTTCGTTCGTCCCGACGATCAGCAAATCGGCTACTGGGCGGTGGCTGCCGCGAGTTCGAAGGGTGGGATCAGCATCGCAGTAGCAGCCAAAAAAATGGGCGGCGTTTTTCTTTCCAGTGAAGGTGGAGCAGGGAATACCTTCCGCAACATTGGCAGAGCGGGTGAGGATGTCCGGGTACTCGCGGTGCAATACGACGGCATGCGGTCATTTTTATGGGCCGGGCTGGCGGCGGTGCTCGGCGACCCCGGGAAGGCTTGTTCCTGCTGGGAGCTTCTCGGTTCGCAGGATCCCGCCGAGGGTTGGCAGACCTTCGACAAGAATTGGCTCGGAGGAAGTTGCGTGGAGATGGCGTTTCAGGGCGCGAGTATTCTTGCCGCCACTTTCGACGGAGGCGTGCTGCGCTTGGAAAAACGCGGCGATCAGGAATCGTGGCAAGCGCCGGATGTCGGTTGCGGCTTGCCGCCAGCCAGCCGCGAGCATCCGTTTCAGCGTGTCGATGCGCTGGCCGCGGATCCGCTACGCAACATCATTTTGACTGGCGGAAAAGTTGGCGTGTATCGAAGCCGCGATGCCGGTAAGAGCTATTCGCCGTGTTCGCAGAACACGTTTGACGACAAGGTGACGCTTCCCCCCAATTGGTTGTTCTGTTCGGGCGAGCATGATATTGAGGTCGTAACCGAAGATGAAAAAGGAACAGATTAAAAGGCTCTTGCCCTCGGTGTTTCAGAATGCGGTGCAGCCGGGGAATCCCTTGTTCGCGATTCTCGACGTCATGGAAACCATGCACGCGCCGTCGGAGTCCGCGTTGGATTCCCTCGAGGCCAACTTCGACCCCTACCGGGCTCCGGAAGCATTCGTGCCTTATCTGGCAAGCTGGGTCGATCTTGAGGTGCTGTTGGACGTGCCGCGCATGGAGAGCCCATCGTCTACTGCGTCTCCGTCTACGGGATTGGGCCGGCTGCGGGAACTGACGGCGGCCGCCGCCACCTTGTCTCAATGGCGTGGGACCCGCCAGGGACTTTCCCTGTTTCTGGAGACGGCTACCGGCGCCAAGCTTGAAATCGACGAGCAGGTCGTCGGCGCTGACGGAAAAATCAGACCTTTCCATTTGCGCGTTACGGTCCCGAAAGAACTGGCGGAGCATCGCATCTTGATTGAGCGTATTGTCGAGTTGGAAAAGCCGGCCTATGTTACTCATGAGTTGGCTTTTGCGGAGTAGTAGAACAGGCGAAGACCACAATGAAAGAAAGTCGGATATTCAAGCTGCCAGCCGGAACAGTGCAGTCTTAGAACCGAAGAGGAGAAACGACGATGGCCAAGCTATTTAATGTGAACCTGCCGGATGGCGTTTCGAGCGTGAAGCTCGACAGCCAGGGCCGTGGAACCGTGCAGTACACGGTTAAGAATGTTAGCTCCCGTGCGATTGACGGACGTGGTGTTCTCATCTCGCTTCCCCAGGTCAAACCCCCCAGCGGACCCGTCGAAAAAGGTTGGGTGAAGGTTGACGGCAAGACCGACCGGCACTTCGACGTGGACAAAGAGGAAACTTTCGCAGTCAAGATTGCCGTGCCACCAAAGAGTGCCCCCGGCGACTACACCTTTCGCTTGGACGCGGTTTGGGTCGATCAGCCCGATCAGGGCGATGCTGGGGCCGCCGTTCGTTTCACCGTTCCTAAACCCACCAATGGAGGCGGTGGCTTCCCGCTCTGGCTGATCCCGGTTATTCTGGTGATCTTGGTCGGTGTAGGAGTTGGAATTTATCTAGTCGCCAAGCCCAAGGCAACGATAGTACCGGATCTCAAAGGGAAAACCATCCCCGAAGCGACCTCGGCTCTTACCGCGGTAAATCTAACTCTGGATACCGGCGACGTGGGGACAGTCCAAGGCAAACCGGAGGATGCGGACCACATAGTCTCGCAGACACCAGATGCAGGCACCAAGGCGAAACCCGGAGATTCAGTAAGCGTGAAGGTGGGCGTGGAGATGGTGGCCGTGCCTGCGGTAACCCTCCATACCTTTGATGAAGCCCAAACGATCATCACCGGCAAGCATCTCAGCGTCGGGCATGTTACGTCCCAAGCCAATTCTAATGTGGCGGGCGGGGTAGTATTCCAGCAATCTCCCGACTCGGGTTCGGTTTTGACGGGCGCGGCAATCGATCTTTGGGTCACGCCAAAAACCGTACAGGTTCCACAAGTTGTAAATCTGCTGGTGGGAGATGCGCTGAAGAAAGTCCAAGGAGCGGGTCTGGTCATGGTCTTGCATGGCGACCAAACCACCAAGCTCGTTACTGCGCAAAACCCACAGTATCCGGCACAGGTCGCGGTAGGCTCGACGGTCGATGTGACTGTTCCCAGTTCATCGTTCTGCGTGCCCATTACTAGATGTAGATACACTGGTAACGCGGTCAGGTTGATGGTAAACAAAAAGTGAGATCGAGCTCTGGACCAACAGCACTGATGCGGAAAGCGAGCGCAGCGTTATGACCGGAACCAAGATCGTCGTCATCGTGTTAGTGCTGATCGTCGTGTTGTTCGTCGTGCTTGCAGTCTGGGGCTCAAGCACGAACGCAAGCGCGCCGAAGACAAATGAGGACAACTTCAATCCTGGCCAGTACCCCATATTGGGCGCATTCAATGGAGTGCTGGCCCCCTTTGCCCCCAAGCTTGATCTCGCGAAAAAGACCTTTGACCTGACTAGCACGAACCCCGCCACACCGATCCGGGTCGCAGTCCCGAAAGATGACAGCCACAAATTTCGCAACGCCAAGTTCCACCTGACGCCAGCCTCGGCGCGCGGGTGCGCACGGATTGAATATAAGGCCCCGGACGGCGATGGAGATAAACTTAACGACCAGAAATGGCCGCGCAGTGGGGATAACCTGACGCAGGTATCATTCACGATTTTGCAATCGGGAGGAACTCTTACTTTCACCCGCGATGCTTCTCCGCCGCAACTGTGTGTCGTCGAACTCGAGTAGGATGGAGCACAGCTTGGAAACCTGCTGTCAGGCCACCGCTCGACGGTGACGACGGCCGGAGAATTTTCTCAATCAGCGTTTAGACGATCGCCTTAATCACCGAGACAATCCCGCCGATCAGGTAGACCACTGCCCAGATAATGGCCAGAATACAAATGATGATGGCGGCAATGTCATCGGTGATGCTCACTAGGAACCCCGGAACGAAGCCGTGCAGGAAGGCGATGATCAGGTTAGAAACCAACGAAGTGATAATAATAAGGACCAGTCCCTTATTCTGAAGAAATCGCTGATGGGCCAGGACAAGACATGCCGCGAAGATAATCTTCAGCGTCATCAGGAGGCTAAGCGCCAGTCGCGCGCCGCCGGTGTCAAAACTTGCCCAGACGGCAAAATAGGCGATCGTTCCAAAAGGAACGGACAGCAACAGGCTAACCATCAAGATGAGGAGCGCGAGGTCGGCAAAGATAACTACGATGCACCCCAGCACCAGGAGAAGCGAAAACACAAGCGTGACGATCCCCTGGATCTTGCTCTGTACTCGCTCCGGAATCAGCAATGCAATGCTAATAATCAGCGTCGCATAGAAGATGAGTCCATCCAGAAACGCCATTGCGGGAATGGCCTTACCGGCGGCCGAGACCCCCAGTGCGGTGGCGGTCGATGATGGCGGCAATCCCAGCAGCGCAATTGATCCCAGTTCGACCAGGACCGCCAGAAAAATGGCGATCAGCGCCACGATCAAGAAGGGCTTCCGCATGCCGTCCAGCATAGATCGCTTGTCTCCCCGGCCCCGTTCGTATGACTCTCTGTGCAGCCTCTAGAGTCCCGATTTGCAATGGAGCCGTCGGTCTGACTTCGCAGTAGTTAGCGTATTCTGACGTCTACGTGCCAAGGTTACGGCACTTCAAACACTTTCCGATGTGACCGTAAATTCCTGCGCGGGCCTGGCAAACGAAAAAATCCTGCCATCCCCCGCGAAGCTGGCGAAAAAATCGTATGCCACGAGAATTAGAACCGCACTCACGATATGCCAGCCCGAGTGGGATTGCAGGACCGCCTTAGGACAACACCAGTTAAAGAGATGGTGACTCGTCCCGTCTGAGAACTTGAAGAACAGGGTAGGAATCCCTACCGATATAACGAGAACTATCGGCATTACGATCGACATCGCGTCGGCACCCCGGATTCCGGCGGCCACAAGTCCCGCCCCGAGCAGGACGAAAAGCAGGAACGCAAGGACCAGCGTCGTCCAGGTCGAGTCGAAGACATCATTTTTGTGTAACCCCATGACCACTCCAATGACCACCGTTATGACGGCAATCCCCGCTGCGATCATTACAGGAGCACTGAAGGTCGGGTATCCGGTTTCAACCGCCCATTGAGAAAAGAGCAGGCTCTGAATGGCATAGGCAATCAGCGAAAGTAGCAGGACATAGATCCAAGCCACGTCGGCATATTGCGTCGCGTCGGTCAGTTTGGCGTGATAGAGGCTGCTGAGAAGAAATTCGAATGCCAGATTTAACCCGACGGCGGCCCCCAGCAGGGTTCGGCTGCGATACAGAATGAACAACCCGGCTACCAAGTACCCGAAGTTTGACCATGTATTCTGCGGCTCAAGGACCGAGGCTTGTGGGTCGGCAATGGTCGCCAGCAACTCGCACTGGTCGCTCCGCTGCGGCCCGGGGTTCGTGCTCACCGCTCTACTGAGTACAAGACCGAGGAAGGCAACGACAAAAAAGGCGATGATGGTTCCGACCGTTACGATTCGCGCCCAACCACTCAAGCCACTCACGACATTTGCCTCCTGATCCGCGGTCGCTCGTGCCGCCCTGATGTCAACATGTGCTGAACGCCAGTCCCACAATAACCAGGACCATTCCTCCGATGACCACTTCAGTAATTCGAACCAATGACACTGCTGCAATCGAGCTACTGGGCAAGATGGTAACGAACAGCCCCCGAGTGAAGGCGCCATCGAAAACCAGACAGATTCCAAGGAGCAGTAGAAGGACCGCCAGAATTGTCATGCAAGCTCCTTAGGCACCGTACTTCCGACCCAGACCTGTCGTGCTGACTTGTGAGTTTGCACGCTTGCCATGATGACTTCCTTCTCCGTGGGATGGGATTCAGATTCAACCAACAAGTGGCATAGACCACGGCCGACTCTACCCAATTGCCTTGTTCTCATGAGTACCGGGTGCGACACCATCAAAAAATAGCTGTGCGTGAGGGCGCCGCGCTGGCTGTTTGGATTTGTGTGACGGCGGAGGTGGTGCGGTCCAGGCCGAGACCACGATCAAAACGGCCAATGCAGAGGCAATCGCGAAGAACGGAATTGACCAGGCGATGACGTATTTAGCCGGCCAAATCATCTTCCGATCATCGTCACTGACGCCATCGATACTGGTGCGCTCAGCACCCTGAACCGCATACGCCCAAGTCTCCCATGGGTTATTGAAATAACACCAGTTGTTGGGTCCGCGAGCCACTCCGGAAATACCCTCCACGATGACCCCGGCGATCACCGCCGGAATCACCCATACCGCGATCCACCCCAAATAAGTCAGTGTGTACAGCGGACCAAAGGCGCGATTTTGCCAGACATGCGTCTTCTCGTGGCGATACAGGTCGTTGTCGGGACCATACTCCAGGTTGCTCATGACGCAACCTTGTGTAAATGCATAACGGGGGTGGTATCTCAAACCGAAGCCGCTTTCATAACGGTGAGCGTTCTCCCGGATTTCAGAACTATGGGTACCCCACGGGGAGTCCGTGAAAGCTCGGGTGAGCCAATAGCCCAGGAAATTGATCGCGTGGAGGAGGCAGCCGACCGTGTTGCCCGCAAGCGCCCAGGTGACGTCAAGTGGGAACCCGATCCAGCCCAGACCCGTCCACGAATAGATACGCCAGAGGCCGCTCACCCCTCCCGACATTCCGCCGACCACCGTCGCAAACAGCAGTAAGCTCGCCGGAGTGGTCAGCACCGGACTGCTGTGAGTGAGGTACGGAATGGTGTCGACAATCCCTGGAATCAGGAAGAAGCCCCAGCCGACAGCCAACCCAGCGGCCGCCGAATCGTCCGCCGATCCGAGCAGAATGCTGACGAAAGCACGCGCCATCAATCCGCCAAGCACGGACAGGACAACCCCTTCAAGACCACGTAGTAGCGCGGTGCCCGGAGATGAGTCGCCATCAAACTCGTTCTTGAAGATCAGCGAAATCACGAAAGACAGCACCGCGAAACCCGCGAGGATACCCCACGCAAGTGGGTCATTGAATATGCGCTCGATCATTTGGATCACCTCTGGAAACGATGTCCGTTCAAGAAGCCGTCTTCATCAAATCGATCGTCCGAGACTTGCGGACCGTGTAGTCGGCGGCGACTGTGGCCTGTTGGAATCTACCGCGATACCCAGCCTTGGGTATCTGTGCGCGCCGGTGGTTCCCCGGTTGGCTCGACTTGGCGGGCGCCTCCGGAATGGCAAAGGTCACAGCAGCCGCTCCCGCGACCACCACCGCAATGATCAACCACGGCACAAATCCAATGTTGCTCGCGATGCCTCCCAGCGTGTCATCGTCCGCCGAGGCGCTGCTCTTGGCTCCGGTCACCCACGCGATGATTGTGCCGATGACACCGGCCACTCCCAGCGGAATCGCTTTGAACTCGCTGGTCACTGCTCCTCCCACGATGGCCACCGCGCTCGCCACCAGCATCAGAACGAATCCCAGCCAGGCGGGCACCTTATCTTTCAGAATCGCCATCAGAACGGCGACACCTACAACCGCAACCATGAAGATAATCTCCCCAATCGACATACCAACCTCCTTTTTGAATCAAGTTTGTTGTGTCGCGACCCGAACGCAACCAGACGGACGCCCTTCCGGCTCGCTTATCGCTAGCAGTCTCGGTAAGGGAATGCTGCCGGCGAACCCCACATGGAAAGTCGTCCCCTTAAGATAGTGTGGGGCATAATAGCAAGCGTTACAGGGCAGGGCAATGATTTTGTGTGAGATTTTGTGAAAAGTGGGGTTGAGGGCGTGAGCAATGTCCAGTCCCATTTGCCCTGGAAGAAGCAAAAAACGGTTGAGTAATCCCTTGACAACCGGCGATAGTTGGACTAACTTCTCCGAATCTCAAAATGGGTCGAGATGGGGGTGGCGTCGATGCTTCAAGGGGCCCCATTGATTAATGTTGTTCCGCTTGCGTTAGCATCCTTACTATTGCTGGGTGGTAACTCTTCAGCCAGCGGCCAGAATCGCAATCAGGGATACACTAAACCGGCCGGAACGGCGAGCCCGCCAGCATCCACCAGAAGCCAGGTTGGCTCTACGCGAACACAACCGGTCGGCACACCGAGTGGCGGCAAGGGCGGAGTTCGTCCAGGCGGCGGCAAAGGCGGGACTCCTGTGCACACGGGTTCAGGTGGTGGCGGCGATACGGGTGCTATTGCGGCCGGAGCGATCGGCGCTGCGATTGTCGGCGTGTCTCTGTTTGAACACCTCCATCACGCGCACGGGCAAGATGAAGGCCACACCGTGCAACGGCTGAGTTTAACCCTGCGCTATCCGGAGGATTGGCAACAGAACCCGCGCCTTAACCTGGATGATGACCCAATCAGCTTCAACAACTTCGGCAGTTCCTACGTTCGAGGGGGCATCATTCCGCCCGGTGGCGCTGACATCGACGTCGCCCGTTTCCCAGTCGCTAATCGCCAGGTTTCCGAAGTCATCGCCAGCGAGTTGGCAGACGCGGATAACAAGACGATTGACTCGCATACCTTCAAAGTGGATGGGCAAAAAGCAACGCGGGTGTTCTACACCGACGTGTATGCCCCCAATTTTTCCTATACCAATGTGGCGATCTACTTGGCCCGGGCGGACGGACTTTATAAGTTCTTTCTGACCTATCATCAGGGCGATTCCCACGAGAAGAATTTTAACGACGATTTTGAGTACATACTCAAGTCGGTGCGTTTCCAACACTAGTTATCGGAAACGACAAAGGGGATCCGTATGCTAATACCATCACGCCACTCTGTAACTCGTGGAGCGAAGAGACGGAGGGGGTTGTTTTCTCTGCTCTTCTGCTGTCTGCTGCTTTCGGCGTGCAGCCGGAAACCCGATGACCAGCTCATCGTGCAGGAAGTGCAAGCCCGGTTTTTCCAGGACACCACGTTGAAGGCGCGTGATATCCACGTTGCATGCGCCGATGGTTCCGTGACCCTGACGGGCGAGGTCAACCAGGAAAGTGAAAAGCTGGCGGCGGGCCATCTTGCCGGTCAGGTGCCTGGCGTGAAGCAAGTCGTGATTTCATTGAACGTGGTGACAGTGGCAACTGCGACGGGAAGCAATTCGACGCCGCCGCAAACTCCGGCCCCAGCACCGCCGTCTGCCCCAGTGGCAACCCCAGTTCCGGTTGCGACGGGAAGCAATTCGACGCCGCCGCAAACTCCGGCCCCAGCACCGCCGTCTGCCCCAGTGGCAACCCCGGTTCCGGTTGCGACGGGAGGCAATTCGACCGCTTCGCGAACTCCGCCCTCAGCACCGCCGTCTGCCCCAGCGGCAACCTCGGTTCCGGTTGCGACGCGCGGCAATTCGACAGCGCCGCGAACTCCTCCCTCTGCACCATCGCCTGTCACAACGGCAACCTCAGGGTCGCAGGGCACGACTTCACCAGCGCCGGTTGCCAAAACTTGGAACGATCCCATTGATCAGTATCTCGCGCGCAAGCCCAGCCCCAAAACGCCATCGCCACTGACGGGGCGGGGCCCAGTTTTTGAATCCGACGGCAAGCAATATACGATTGATCCCCGTTTGATCGTGGCAATTTCCGGCGCCGAGACCAGTTTTGCCATCGGCAAGTGCCACAAGACCCCGGTCACCGCGACAAGAAATGCATGGAATTGGTTCTGGTGCTATGGCAACAACAGCTGTGGCACGGACGTTTGCAACAACTCCGCCTTCGATACATGGGACAGCGGCATTAAGACGGTCAGCAAGTATGTGGAGCGAAACTACGTGATGAAAGGGCTGACCGACGTCAGGAAGATACAAACCAAGTACTGTACCGAGGGGTGCGATTACTGGGTGAAGAACGTGGATGCTTTCATGCAACAGATGGGAGGAGATCCCGAGAACCTTACTCTGGCGTCGCCCAATCCAAAGCGGTAGGCTCAGAGCAAAGCCTGCCGGGGCGAGGAAAGAATCCGAATAGACACGTTATGGGGTTTGCGCAGCCCGTCTTCCTCGCTGCTTCCCGGTCTACTGATTCGGCCGATTTCTGCGTCGATGCCAACCTGTATTGCCTGCGTCTTGCCAACTGGGGGCTCAAATGGTGTATCGGGGATTCGTGGTTTGGGCAATTGGGATTGTGGTCGTTCTCGGGTCATTTCTGGGTTTTGTTGCCGCTGGATGGCCCGGCACCGAGAACTGCTGTATCTATGATCCCACGACCACGAATCCATGCAAGGACCGCAAGTTGGACAAAAACAATGCCTGCTATTGCGAGGCATTCAAAGCCGCCGAAGCGAAGTCAGGCGCGCCCGGAGTACGCCAGCCCGTGAACACCTGGTTCAATCTCTATTCAATTCTCACGTCCTTGCTGGTCGCAGTCTTCGTCTATCTTGATCGTGCCAACGGGAATGTCACCAGCCCTATCCGTTCGGACAGTTGGCTGCCGGACGTCTATATCTTCGCCGTGCTTTTTCTCGGACTCGGTAGTATGTGGTTCCATGGCTCGCTCAAAGCCTGGGGCGGCACCATGGACATACTATCGATGTTCGTGTACGCAGCCTTTATCGTCTTTTACACGATCCGCCGTCTGTGGGATGCGGAGTGGTTCTTTTGGGTGTTTTATCCGATCACAGTACTGGCATTCACCATTGTGGGTTCGCTGTGGCAGTGGGAATATAACTCCCTGGTGTTGATCCTCATTCTCGTGGCGGCCTACTTGACCTTCGAGGTAATCGTCTGGGTCCGCACTGGAACTGTGATGCAGGGCAAGCCCTTAACCATCGGTCTCTGGATAGCAGCCGTCGCGTGCATTATTGCCGCCACGATCTTCTGGACGTTGTCTCAGACCGGAGGTCCCCTCTGCGATCCCAACAGTGCATTCCAGCCTCATGGATTGCTGTGGCATCCCCTGGCCGGCGCGATGGCCGTGCTTCTTTACTTCTACTGGCGCGAGGACGAACAGTCGGCCTAACGCAAGAACGGTACGCGATAAGCCGGCACCATGCCCCTAAGCGAGGAGGAACGACCATATGGCGAACGTTGCGTCCATCATCGAACTGCAAGCCGCTCTTCAGGCGGGAAAAGGATCTCCGTACCCGCTGGGTGCGACGCCAGATGCCGACGGAGTAAATTTCTCGCTTTTTTCCAAGAATGCAACTGGAGTAGAACTGCTGCTGTTCAAGTCGGATGATCTCGCACCCTTCCAGACCTTCCGATTCGATCCCTACGTCAACAAGACATTCCACTTCTGGCACATACACATTTGCGGGTTGACCGCCGGCATGCACTATGCGTACCGCGTGGACGGTCCCTCCGATCTTAGCGCCGGACATCGCTTCAATCGCAAGAAGGTACTAATCGATCCGTTTGCCAGGGGCAATACGGATAATCTCTGGAAACGAGCCGACGCCTGCGGCGCAGAAGACAATGTCGCGACTTCGATGCGCTCGGTCGTCATCGATTCCGAAGGTTATGACTGGGAAGGCGATCAACCGCTGAATCGGCCGATGGAGGACACAATCATCTACGAACTCCATGTCGGTGGGTTTACCAAATCCCCGTCCTCCGGCGTGGCCCACCCCGGTACGTTTTCTGGACTCATCGAAAAGATTCCCTACCTGAAGGAGTTGGGCATTACCGCCGTGGAACTGCTGCCGGTGTTCGACTTTGACGAGAAGGACGTGCTCCGTGTGGTGGACGGAAAGCCGCTTACGAATTATTGGGGCTACAGTACGATTGGCTTCTTTGCTCCGCAAAGCGCGTATTGCGTCAACCCCGAAACCGGCGAACATCTCAAAGAATTTCGCGACATGGTCAAGGCCTTACACAAAGCCGGGATCGAAGTCATCCTGGATGTAGTTTTCAATCACACCGATGAGGGAAATCACCTGGGGCCGGTGTACTGCTTCAAAGGAGTAGACAATCGCGTCCATTACTTTCTGGTGCCCTCAGACATGCGTTTCTACTCCGACTTTTCCGGCTGTGGCAACACCTTCAATTGCAATCATCCACTGGCTCAAAAATTGATTGTCCAATCTCTTCGCTACTGGGTTCGCGAGGCTCATGTGGATGGATTCCGGTTCGATGAGGGATCGATTCTGTCGCGTGGCGAGGACGGCATCCCCTGCGATCATCCGCCCGTGGTGTGGCAGATTGAACTCGACGAGGAGTTAGCGAATTCCAAGGTGATTGCCGAAGCGTGGGACGCTGCGGGGCTCTACCAGATTGGCCATTTTCCCGGGGACCGATGGTCGGAGTGGAACGGGCGCTATCGCGATGATATTCGTCGCTTTGTCAAGGGAGATCCCGGACTGATTGGTAGCGTGGCCTCCCGTTTGGCCGGCAGTTCCGACCTGTATCAAGCGCGCAGTCAGCAACCGGTCAACAGCATCAACTTCATCACCTGCCACGATGGCTTCACCCTGAATGATCTAGTTTCTTACAACGGCAAGCACAACGAGGCGAACGGCGAAGACAATCGGGATGGTATCAACGACAACCTGAGCTGGAACTGCGGTGAGGAAGGTGACGCCACCGATCCAGCAGTCGAAGCGCTGCGCAATCGACAGATAAAAAACTTCGCAGCCATCCTGCTGCTTTCTCGCGGCGTTCCCATGTTCGTGGCGGGAGATGAGGTCCGGCGTACCCAGGGGGGTAACAACAACGCCTACTGCCAGGACAATGAGGTCAGTTGGTTTGACTGGAATCTAGTCGAAGAGCACTGCGATATGTTCCGCTTCTGGAAAGGGATGATTCAGTTCCGGAAAGAGCACCCGACCTTGCGCAGTCGATATTTCTTTAACGGGGCAATCAATGAGAGAGGGTTAGCAGATGTGTCCTGGCACGGCTGCGAATTGAATAGCCCGGGCTGGTCCGATCCGAATGCTCGCGCGCTGGGCATGACCCTGGGCGGGTTTTATGGTGAAGCAGATGTTCATATCATGCTGAACATGTATTGGGATAGCCTCGATTTCGAACTGCCGCAGGTCGACGGGAGGTGCTGGTTCAAAGCGATCGATACGGCTGAGCCCTCGCCCCGCGATATCGCCGATCCTGGCGAGGAAGTGAAAGTCGCTGGCAGTTCCTGGCGGGTGCGGGAACGCAGCATTGTTGTGCTGATCTCAAAATAGTGCCTGTTTCTGTCTCCGACCCGAACAGCAGAGCATCCTGGCCGCGCATACCCGGCCGACTGATCCGAGCGGGCCGTCGAGTTTTATAACGAGGCCGAGAACCGGATTGCCAAAAACCATTTCGCGCTGAAGAAGTGATGCTCCCGTTCGCGCATGTGCAGAGTTGAAGTCAGTCGGTGAGGGGGGAGCAACTCGCATGGACATTTGCAGCACCTCACTTGATGCGGATGCACCGCTGCCGGGGCAAGAGATCGGACGGCGTCAGGCCATCGGTGGAGTTGATGTGGCCGGTGGGATTGCTCTGAAGATTCTCCCCAAAATGAAAGACGGCATGGTTCTTCCGCGAGTTCCGCGACAAAACGAAGCTCTCTCCGGGGCTGATGTGTATTCCGATCGATGTCGTTCTCAAGCTGACCGCAGATTCCCTGAGGCGGTCTAGGGCTGCGGCTGATGCAGAGCTTTTGACCGCTCCATGACCCATTGCGGAAACACTGGAGCTTCCTGCGGAGGCTTGCCCTGGGTGATGGCCCAGCGCTCGAGCCAGCCTGTGCCCTCCTCGCCGACGAATGTGTCGGGAAGGCCATACGCTTGATCGCTCAGGGCGTCACCCAGCGTGATGAAGCGATAGCCTCTCTTGCGCATGAGTTCGATCAGTTCACCGATATGGTCCGCCTCCAGTTGGTTAGCGTGGAGCAATAAAATTTGTTTCGGCTCGTAGCCGATCGTCTGCTTGGCAAGCTGTTCGGAATAGGCAAACACCTGGTCGCTATAGGAGAGATAGCTGCTTACCAGTTCCTGTTCCAGTGCGCTGTCGCTGCGTTTCTTGGCATCTTCGTAGACCCCGGCGTACATCCAGTCCCACGCGTCCAAGGTGACGGGAGCGATGCGGTAACCTCGGGCGGCCAGAAATGCTTCAGCGTCGCGCCGCGTTTCGAGATCGCGGCCGGTGTCCAGGAAGGGATGCCGGAAGTATCTGAGCTTCATATTGTGCTCGGCGAGCAGCAACCGGGTGACGTTCTCGCCCTGGATCACATCGTCTTCCCACGCCTTCAGGCCCACCTGGTTGAGCGACATGTGGGTGTAAGTGTGATTGCCAAGCTCGAAACCGTAGTCGATCCACATTTTAAGAGCCTTGATCCGTTCGTCAACCTCACCGAATTTGTAAAGTTTCCTTTCGTTAACGAACCCGACCACCGGGACCTTCTGGTCGCGAAGCGTGCCCAGCAACTTTGAAGTCATCTCATTGATCGTAGCCGCGGACGTCGAGTTGGAGGACGCGGCAGGCAAGTCGTCAATCGTGATTGCAACCTGGCGGTCGGGCTGTGACGCAGCCCTTGAACTCACAGGCGCTGCGATGATGCAGACCACACAAACGACTACAAAAAATACGCACGGCGGCTTCATGAAAGTTCCTCCCCTGGTCACTGACAAGTCAGCGGAAGGGGTATTAGAACACAAACGAAATTCATCTTCTGGGAAAGTGCGACGCGTGAGTGCTATTATTCGCTCCAGGAAAGCGGATTTGCTATGCAGCATCGACAGTGCGAGGACATTGTGGCCGATCGAGCCCCGATGCCCTTGATTCATGTGGATGAAAGTGCGGTATCGGGAATGTCCCCTGGAAAATTGTTCAATGGAGCTGCCGTCGCGATCGTTCTCTTTTGTTTGATCGCGCCTCCTGGAACCGCCTCGGCCCAGGGCACACCAACATCCGGGCTCCCGGTTGCTACCGTTCACATTGACGCGACACCCGGCCATGTTATCAATTCGTTCGATCCCGATAGCGCTCTGGGCAGTTCGATTGACGTCCTGTCTCGCCTGGACATTGACAGGGTATATACGCCACACATTATCCAGGAATCTCTCTCCGCCGGCTGGGGTCCGATCACTTATCGCAACAATACCGAGCTTCGCATGGCCGCCTGGCATTGGACTGAGAATGGGACCTGGAGCGATGCTGCGCACCGCAGCGGGTACTTCACCGGCAGCTCGGAACTGAAGGAGTCCATCCGATACATTCTTGCCTATGCTCTGCCCCACCGCGGTTTTGCGAGCGGCGGCGACCGTCCCGTGCCGGGTCCGAACCTTTCCTACTGGAAAAGCAATCCGTATCTCACCAGTAAGTTCACCGGCGAAAGTGATGCGCTGCATCCACAGTGGGTGGTGGTGGACCTGAAGGCTGAAAAGCCGGTGAGCGCCGCCCGTATTGCCTGGGCGAGTCCCTATGCCACAAGTTATCGGGTGGAATACTGGGTGGGCGCAGATGCGCTCGATTTCGACAAGGGGCCCAAGGGTGAATGGAAGATCTTTCCCTCGGGGACGTTGAATAATGCACAGGGTGGGGCGAGCATTCTGAAGCTCACCGATACACCCGTGTTCACGCGCTTTGTGCGTGTCGTGATGACGGAATCTTCGAACACATGTGATGAGCATGGATCGGACGATGTACGCAATTGTGTCGGTTATGCCATCCAGCAGATTGCTGTGGGCACCATCGAGAGGAGCGGGGCCTTCACGGAGGCGGCAAAAGATCCTCTCGAAGAGCAGACTACGTTTTGTGTTTCGTCCATTGATCCATGGCATTCGGCGGAGGACGTGAACGATTCCGGGAATTACCAGCACAGCGGCTTCGATCTTTTCTTTACCAGTGGGCTGACCAACAACCTTCCGGCCATGATTCCGGTAACCATGCTTTACGGCACTCCCGAAGATGCCGCGGCGCAGGTCGCCTACATCGAGAAGCGCGGCTACCGCATCGGATACATCGAAATGGGCGAGGAACCCGATGGCAAGAACACGATGCCAGAGGATTATGCTGCGCTTTACCTGCAATGGGCTACGGCCATTCACAGTATTGATCCCAAGCTCAAGCTGGGTGGACCGGTCTTCGAGGGCGTAAACGAAGACATAAACGTGTGGCCGGACGGGCAGGGCAGGACGTCCTGGATGGGTCGATTCGTGGATTATCTCAAGTCGCACGACCGGCTCTCCGATCTTTCATTTGTGTCATTCGAGCATTATCCGTTCGAGCCCTGCACCATCACCTGGAAAACTCTTTACACCGAACCACAACTGATGAAGCACATTCTGCAGGTGTGGAGAGATGATGGGGTTCCGAAAGACGTGCCGCTCATGGTCACCGAGAACCATCTTGCTGCCCAGCTCACCGGGCCCATGAGCACGATCTTCGCGGCCTTGTGGCTGGCCGACAATGTCGGGTCGTTTTTTGAAGGCGGGGGCGCAGCCTTCTATCACTCGCCCGTTCAGCCTCAGGGCGTCCAGAACAGTTGCCTGGGCTGGGCCTCGTGGTCGAACTTCGTCTCCAACGAGCGCTACGACATCAAGGGATATACATCGCCCTATTTCGCGGCCCACATGATCAACCTGGAATGGGTGCAACATCGGTCTGGCGTGCATTCCATGTTCAAGTCGTCAACGGACATCAAAGATAGCGAAGACAACCTGCTGGTTACGAGCTATGCGGTGCATCGCCCGGATGGCAATTGGTCGTTGATGCTGGTGAATCGCGACGAGACCAACCCGCACACCGTACGCGTGGCGTTTGAAGATTCCAGAGGCAGGCAAACTGCGTCGTTTTCAGGACCCGTCACGTTCGTGACTTTCGGCAGTGAACAATATGTTTGGATCAACGATGGAGTAAACAGCCATCCCGATCCGGACAATCCGCCGCGGGGTATGACGATGGCGGCAGGCGCCGGTACCACCTTTACTCTCCCCAAAGCCTCCATCACGGTACTGCGCGGCAAGCTGGCGGGTACTAAGGACTAGTGGATTATCAAAACCTCGAGGCGGGTATTTCAACGCTTCCCCCGGAGGATCGTGAGCGAGGCCGCCGGTAAAGTGTACATCGTGTTCTCCCCGCCCGTAAGCGTAACCTTAACGGGCGGCGTGTCCGGATCGGCGTGGCCCTTCTTGCGATCAGGATGCCACTGGTACTGGGCCTTGCCAAAGGTGATCATTGTTACCCGGCCGGAGAACGAGTCCTCTCGATTGCTTTCCGAGTTGTGAAACACAATCCGAACCTGATGGGGCTGGTCATAATCTTTGTTGATAAGCATGACCGACCACTGGCCGTCCGGACGCTCGAGAGCGTAGGCCGTCACCAGCACGTGCCCTTCCTTATCCTTCACATCGCTTACGGCAGGGAAGAGGCTATGCTCGGCGTCCTTCGGTTCTGCCCATTCCTGCGTAATGAGCTGCGCCCCGTAAAACTGCGAGGTCTTCTGTTGAATCTGGTAATGGTCGTCGACCATGAACATGTGATAGGTCCCCCAGCTATTGGCGCAGGAGGGATGCGGCGGAGAGTAAGGCAGATCGTGGTAATAGTGAGTCGATTGGCCGCCGGCCGCCAAAAAGCCTCCGAAGGAATCGGCCAGCCACAGGGCCCCGAAGATATCGACGGCGGCTTCGCCACCATGGTCGTTGGTTTCAGTGTCGAGCAGGGGAATGCCCGCCGGCAGGCCGTCGTCCCGCCACACCTGCATGATATGAGTAATTAATTCCGGTTCCTGATAAAGATTCTCCCACGGCGTCTCGCAGCCGTCATAGGGATAATGCTCAAACGACATGAAGGCCAAGTCCTGCAGGCGGCTGTGGGCCTTCAAGTAATCAAGGAAGCGACTGAACCACGATGTTCGGCCTTGCGCATCGGGCCAGACCTTGATGTCCTCCGTGACGCCTTCAAACGCTGGGCCTCCCAGCTTGAAGTTCGGGTCAACCCGGTGCAGTGCGGTGGCGAACTGCAGGTACAGAGTGGCGTAGTCCTCGGGAAGCATGTACTGGCCGTCAGCTTCTTCGCCCATTTCGATGTAGGAAACGGGATAGCCGCGCTTCTTGACGTACGTCATTTGCGCGGCAGCGTCCTCGGGCGTGCTATACAGCAGAGCGATAGGAATAATGGCGGGAAGGCCGCGAGTGATTCCGCTGGTGAAAAACAGGTCGAACCCCGGCTGGTCGCCCGATTCCATGCGATCGGGAGCGACGTAAAGATCGGAAGCCTGGTGCCAGGGATCCACCGAGGAACACAATGTGAGCGTCTGCTTCTGGTCCGAAGAGTGGTGAAGCAGATCGGTGAATTCCCCTTTGTCGTCAATGGTTCCGAGATAGAGCTCGCGGATGGCATATCCGACGCAGTTACGGCTGTCGCTAGAACCATGAGTATCGCAGGTGTTCGACGACTGCGTCATCAGAATGCGGATGAACTTTGTGCTTACCGGCGATGACGCGAGGCCAGTTGCAGCGAGGTGATGAGTGGGAGTACCGCCCTTTCCATTTATCACCTCCCCAGACGCGAAGGTTTTCCACTGCCCTTTGTCCTGCTCATCCATAGCATCGCCGTCACCAACCCAGTACTGCAACTCATAGGCCTGCGCGTACGGTTCGGCCCAGGCAATACGAATCGCGTTTACCTCCTGCTTCTTATCCAGAGCGATCACTACCCACTGCGGGTGGAGCGCGTCATCCTCGCCGGTGAAGGTCTTCGTCAGATAGGGATTACTCTTCCAGTAGGTGTTGACGTCGCCGTCATCCAGGCGCGAGAAGCCGTCAAACTCCGTCCCGTTGTTTCGCGTGAATCCCCGGTGGGGAAGGGAATAGCCATAGGAGTGCCGGATCATCTTCTTGATGGGAGTGGAGTCTCCCACGAAATATCCTTTGCCCGAAGAATCGCTCCAGGTGCCCTCAGGATTCCAATGCCAGGCTTGGACGAACAAATCAGTGTTCTGCCGATAGCTGATCGCTCCCCACCCCGCCGAAAGGATCTGCTTGATCTGGTCGGGCCGAAAAAACATGTCGGTCGCATTGCTCGGCACACGGTCCACGGTCGAACCGAGAGCATACAGAGGGCTGAACTTGTTCACCACATGACTGGGTGTCGCATCGACGCGCACGATTTGGGCGCAGGTCGGAATTGGGTTCGAGAAAATAACAATCACAACGCTAACGAGGAGAACAATACCAATGATGAAGGATGAACGCGTCATAGGATTTGGAGCCCTTGAGTCCGTTTGCGATCTAGCATAGACAGTGATACAACAAATCGCAGTGCTTGCGCCATCGCGCATCCGCTCGTTTTCACAGCATGAGACTCATTTTTGCTTCCGCACGGCTTTCCTTGCCGGCTCTGTATAATTTCCAGTTCTGAGCACAAATATAGCCGCTGCCAGGAGGTGTCCGTCATGCTAATCAAAGTGTTGCGGCCAGCCAGCTCATCAATACGGAGTGGGTGCAGCCGGGCATCGGCGTGCACAAGATGTTCTCCGGTCACGGAGATATTTCGGATGCGGTCGGACATCCGCCCGCAACAGCCTACGCGCTGCTGCGGCCGGACGCCCAATGGTCGCTGATGCTCGTAAACCGCGATCAGGAGAACACACACAAGGTGCACAGCGAGTTAATGGTGAAGCTGCAGGCGGCAAGAGCTGCTTCGCCGGCCCGGCAAACGTGATCACATTTGGCAGTGCGCAATACCAATGGCATCCAACAAAAGAAGGCGGTTTTCCAGATCCGGACGGGCAGGCGGTGAAAGCCTCGATCAATGCCAATGCGGACACAGTCTACGAAATTCCGAAAGCTTCGATGACCGTGATCCGGGGGATGAGCGCGAGTCCGCCGAAGAAAACTCATGAAGCGAAAGGCGAAGTAACGCTGCTGTCGCAGGCGGAAACAGAAAGGTCATCATGAAACGGCATCTTGGACTATTTCTAGGTGTTTTCTCCTCGTTCCTGTTCGTGGCCCAATCTTCGGCTGGTGAGTTGAAGGTCCTGACTAATCATCTGGGATACGACACCAAAGGCCCGAAGCACGCGGTGATTGTCGGCAACGCAAGTGATAGCGTCTCCGCTTGTGTCCTAAAGGATGAAGCCAGCAATCAGGTAATTCTGGCGATCGCACCGAAGGCAACCGGGCCGGTTCAGAAGTGGAGAGACTGGTACTTCTGGACTCTTGATTTCGACTCGTTTGCCACCGAGGGCAAGTACTACCTGGAATGCACGGCAAATGCAGCGAACATCCGGTCGTTTCCGTTCATGGTGCAAAACGACTTACTGGAGCGTGGCACAGTTTCCGATGTCATCTACTACTTCAAAGACGAGCGCAGTTCGGGCGAGATGGACAGGGCCGACAGCCACTTGACCTTTGAGGGTACAAAAAGCGGCGCGGTCGACGCGCACGGCGGATGGTGGGATGCCACGGGCGACTACGGCAAACACTTTTCCCACCTGTCCTTCTCGACCTACTTCAATCCCCAGCAGATTCCGCTGGTGGTGTACAGCCTGCTCAAGAGCTATGAGCAGGCGAATCGCCGAGGCCTGCAAGGGTTTGCCCGATACAAAACGCGCCTGCTGGATGAAGCCATATTCGGGGCGGACTACCTGGTACGGATGAAAGCTCTGGAGGGATCCTTCTATCGGTCGGTATCGACGGGCAGCGTAAAGCAGGTTCCGGAAGAACGCAAAATTGCCGGCGAGATGAAGCGGTTCGGCATCGAAAACACCCCAGGCCAAGGTGCTGCCGGAATGGTAGAGAGCGCGAACAACGATCGGGAGTATGAAGTTAGCTACCGCTCTGGAGGAGGAATCGCGATTGCCGCGCTGGCGATGGCGAGTGCCTATCCCGTAGCCGGCCAGTTTCGCAGCTCGGATTACCTGAAGGCTGCTGAGGATGCCTTTGCCTACCTGGAGAAGAACAATCTCCCACTCACCAACGACGGCAAAGAGAATATCGTTGACGACTATTGCGCGCTGGCAGCCGCGACGGAACTCTACCGGACGACGCACAACGAAAAGTACAAGCAAGCCGCCGATCGTCGTGCCCAGGCTCTGATGGCTCGGCAAATCAGCGCAGGAGGCTACCAGAACTACTGGCGCGCCGATGATGGTCAGCGTCCGTTCTTTCATGCTTCCGACGGCGGTTTTCCAGTCGTGAGCCTGCTCTATTACTCCGAGATCGCCGATCCGGCGGCCAGAGAAAAGGTGTTAGGCACGGTGCGGAAGGCGCTGGCGTTTGAACTCGCGATCACTTCTGAGGTGAATAACCCGTTCGGTTACAGCCGCGAATATGTGCAGGACAAGACGGGGTCGCGCCACACCAGCTTCTTCTTCCCCCACAATAGCGATGCGGCTCCCTGGTGGCAGGGTGAGAACGCGCGTCTGGCTTCGGTCGCGGCCGCAGCGCGGCTGGCGGAACTCGCCTTCCCGCAGGATGCCTCCTTTCGCCAACAACTGGAAGCCTTTGCCACCAACCAACTGAACTGGATCGTGGGATTAAACCCTTTCGATTCGAGTATGATGAATGGCGTTGGTCGTAACAATCCTCCTTACATGTATTTTGACTCATGGGAATTCACCAACGCGCCGGGCGGAATCTCCAACGGCATCACCAGCGGGTTCCACGACGAGAGCGACATCGACTACATGCTGCCCTACCGGCAGACAGGCGCTGACAATGACTGGCGGTGGGAGGAGCAATGGCTCCCGCACGCGGCCTGGTATCTTCTGGCGGCTTCAACCGGAGGGTCGGCACGGTAGAGGTCAGGAGCTCGAGTCTCCTCGTGCCTGCCATTTCCTTCTTCAGTGTTCGATGCCCGGCTCGGAGTCTGCGACCACAATCCAGTTTCTATGACCATACAGGGGAAGGCGACTCTGGAAGACAGCCTTCCAGTCAGAAGAACGCCCGCCCGACGAGTTTGGTGAGAGGGATGAACTGGCGAGCAACCCCAGGGTGAAGAAATCCTGATATGCTTTGCAAGAATGAGCTTTTACCCAGGCCTGCAATGACATCTTTCGAGTGCTGCGCCCTGGGCGAGTTATGCCGAATATCGGCGTTGTCCTCATTCCGGACTCCAGGGCGCATGATCGGGCCATCTCAAGTGACTCAGGCGCCACATGGAGAGGTCCCCATAATCCTGACATGATTAACAATCCTCTAAACTCTAGTGCAGCCGTATGAAACTGAAATTGCCGCCTGGCCCATTTGGGGCATATTTATTCGATTGCGACGGCACAATTGCCGATTCCATGCCGCTTCACTACATTGCCTGGAAGAAGGCGCTTGGCGAATGGAATTGCGAATTCGATGAAAAGCTTTTCTATGCGTGGGGCGGCATGCCCATATCTGAGATCATATCCACGCTAAACGAAAAACACGGGCTGAGTATGCCCGTGGAAATCGTGTCGCATCGAAGGGAACAATTCTATCTCGAGTTACTTCCGCAACTCACGGTTGTTCCTGAAGTTTTGGAGCATATCGAGGCGCAGCACGGGTCGATTCCATTGGCTGTCGTCTCGGGAAGCACAAGGGAATCGGTGACGGCATCTCTAGCTTCGCTGAAGCTCCTCGATCGATTCGACACGTTGGTCTGTGCGGGAGACTACCAGAAGAGCAAGCCTGACCCGGAAGCCTTTCTGCTTGCCGCCGCCAAACTCGGAGTGGAGCCGAAAGCCTGTCTCGTTTTTGAAGACACGGCGATGGGCATTCAGGCAGCCACGGCGGCGGGGATGGCCTCCGTCAGAATTCCTCCGCCATGGGAGAGGGATGCGTCGTCCCATATCCTTATCTGAATCGATTGTCAGTCTCTTCTTTTGAATCAGAACGATTGTTTTGGGCAGGAGATTGAGCTGGCTGCACTTCGGCGACGATGACTTCCAGCCCGGCTTCTCGCAGATCGTTAATGTACTTCGCGTCCGTTCCAGAGTCAGTCACCAAGGTGTTGATATCGCTGACCGGCCCTACATAAGCAAAAGACTGCTTGCCGAATTTGCTGTGATCGGCGAGTGCAATGCGAATCTTGGCCGCTTTGGCAATCATTTTCTTGAGTTGCGCCTCGGCATGATTGGCGGTGGAGATTCCGTAACCGGGATCGATGGCGCTCACGCCCAAAACCGCCTTGTCCAAGCGTATTTCGGAAAGGGCACGCTGCGCCCACTCTCCCGAGAAATAGAAAATGTCTTTCTGCAGGTCGCCGCCGGTGCACAAGACACTGATGCCGGGGCTGCGTTGCAGTTGGCATACGATCGTAGGGGAGTTGGTAACTACGGTGAGGCGGTTGCGATTGTGCAACAAGCCCGCCAGCTCCAGCACCGTCGTGCTGCCCTCGAGAAATACGGTGTCTCCATCGAGGATCAGCTTCTCTGCTGCGCGCGCGATGGCAGCTTTTTCCTGGCTATTGCTGCGCACCAAGGTCTCGTAAGAAGGCTGAAACTTCGTGCTCGACATTCGCGACACCGCGCCGCCGTGAGAGCGGACCAGCACACCTTCAGCTTCGAGAGCCGCCAGGTCGCGGCGAATCGTTGCCGGAGTCACCTCCAGCGTAGCGCACAGCTCAGAAGCGTTGACCGTGCGTTGCGTGGTAAGAATCTCGCGAATGCGAAACCTGCGTTCTTCAGCGAGCATGGCGATTGTTGGCGTCCTCTTTACGCCGACCGGAACCCGGGCCGCGTCTAACCTTATAGTCGGGGCCTCGGCCGAGTGCAATCAAACGAATCGCGGGCCCATGACCTGGCTTCGCGCTCACACACCGAGGCGGCTCCGGCGCACCAGTTCTCCGAGCGTGGAGTTTGTGTTTGGCCGATAGCCTTTCAGTGGCAAGATTCGCTCATGGACCGCATCGAGCAACCAGCCGGGCTGCGGGAAGAACATGGCTTCCAGTTCTGCAGCGGGCGTGATCCAGTTGCGCGAACCGACCACAACCGGGGGCGCGTCCAGATCATCGAAGCAAAGCTGCGTGAGGTTGGTGGCCACCGTGTGCAGGACGCAACCGCGCTCGACCGCATCGCTGGCGAGCAGGACCTTGCCGGTCTTACGGACTGAAGCCACAAGCAATTCGTAATTGAGCGGATTGACGGCGCGAAGATCAACGATCTCTGCCGAGACACCATACTCTTTTTCCAGCCGATCGGCGGCGGCGACCGCTGTGTAAAGAGCCGGGCCCAGTGTAATGATCGTTAGGTCCTTGCCCTTGCGCTTGATGGATGGCTCCGACAGATCAATCTCATAGTGACCCTCGGGAACGCCTTGCTCGACGAACATCTCGCTGATGTCGTAGATCTTCTGGCTTTCCAAAAAAACCACGGGGTCGGTTCCAGCCAAGGCGGAGGCCATCATACCCTTGGCGTCGTACGGCGTCACCGGATACACCACTTTCAGGCCCGGGATGTGATGCACCAAGGCGGTCCAATCCTGCGAGTGCTGGGCGCCATACTTCGCGCCGACGGAGATGCGCAGGACTACTGGCATGGTCAGTTGCCCGGCCGACATGGCCTGCCATTTCGATAGTTGATTGAAAATCTCGTCCCCGGCGCGTCCCATGAAATCGGCATACATGAGCTCGGCCACAACCCTGCCGCCGGACATGGCATAGCCCACGGCTGCGCCCACAATGGCCGCCTCGGAAATGGGGGAATTGAACAAACGATGGTAGGGAAGCGCTTCCGTCAGGCCGCGATAGACCCCAAAAGCGCCACCCCAGTCGCGATTTTCCTCGCCAAAGGCAATCATCGTGGGATCGATGGAAAACCGGTGCAACATGGCCTCGAAGATGGCATCGCGTATGTTGTATGCCTTCATCTTGGGAACCGGCTTGCCGTCGTGGGTGGGAGTCCGTATCTTTCCGCGGAGCTGCTGCACCCTGGGATTCGACGCGATGTCTTGCAGAAACTCTGGTTCACGATCGTCGAATTTCTCGACGTGCCGGTTCGAAAACATGACCCGGTCGACAAGGTCGGAATCGATCGCGATGCGCGGGCTGCGCTCGAGATCGACGGCCAGGCGGAACATGTCGAAGACAATCGTTTCGATGCTTTTGCGGGCGCTGTCCAGTTCGCCTTCCGTCAGGACGTGGCCCTCGACTAGCCGCTTCCGGAAGGCGGTAATCGAATCGGCCTTCTGCCAGTGCTCGATTTCTTCCTTCGAACGATAGCTGGAGGCATCGGAAGGCGAGTGGCCACTGATGCGATAAGTGATGGTATCGAGCAGAACCGGCCCCTGGCCGTCGGCCAAGATCTGCTTCTTGCGACGAAAGGCATCGATCACCGGCAAGGGATCGTATCCATTGACGCGCTCGGCATGCATCTGTTCGGGATTGACGCCCGCGCCGATGCGGGCGATGAACTGCACCCCCATCGTTTCCCCGCAGGGCTGTCCACCCATGCCGTAGAAATTGTTCATGCAGTTAAAAATGATCGGCAATCCTCCGCCCAGCGATTGATCCCACAGTTTGCGGTATTGATCCATTGCCGAGAAGGTGATGCCTTCCCAGACGGGGCCGCAGGCGAATGAAGCGTCTCCGATGTTGCAGACGACAATTCCCGGCTTGCGGTTCACTCGCTTGTAGAGTGCCGCGCCGGGAGCGATCGATCCCGAGCCGCCCACAATCGCATTGTTGGGATAGATCCCAAAAGGAGCGAAGAAGGCGTGCATCGAGCCGCCCAGCCCGCGGTTGAATCCAGTCTCGCGCGCGAAGATCTCGCTGTAGGCTCCGTAGACAAAAGCGCGGAGGGCCAACTCGCGGACCGGGCCCTGGTACTCGCGCTCGACGGGACGCAGCATGACTCCTTCGCCATACGACTCTAAAATGTTCGACAATTGCGGCTCGGTGAGTTTGCGAATGGCAGAAAAGCCCTTGGCGAGAATTTCGCCGTGGCTTCGGTGCGAACCGAAAATGAAATCCTCCGGCGCCAGAGGAAAGGCCATTCCCACCGCGGCCGCTTCCTGTCCGATCGACAAATGCGCGGGGCCGGCGTGGTTATACGCAACGCCCTTGTACGCGCCCTTGGTCTTGATTTCGTTCAGTATGGTTTCGAACTCGCGAATCGCGCACATGTCCCGCCACATATGCAGAAAATCTTCGGTGGAGTAATTGCCGAGTTCTTGCTCCAGCGTGCGGTCGTAGGTATTGATGGGGATGTCGGACAAATGGATCTTCGACTTGGCAAAAACCTCTGTCGGTTCAATAACAATCGATTTCGGCATTCCTTGAAACTCCTATGAAGAAACTCCTAATGACGGAACTACTAATGAACCCCAGCCATCGCTTCTTTCAAAGATTCGGAAACCGTGGGATGGGGAAAGACAATCTCGCCGGCATCCGCAACGCACATCTCGGTCTCCACCATGATGGCCGCGGCAACGATGAATTCGCTGCATCCATCGCCGATGGCGTGCACTCCCAGAATTTCTCCAAAATCCGAGCCACACAGGACTTTGACGAGGCCAGTCCCGTCCTCGTGCTCGATGAGAAAGCGCCCAGCAACAGCCATCGGGACCACCGATTTCTTATACTTGATCCCAGCATTCCTGAGCTCTTCTTCCGTTCTTCCGACCATGGCAACTTCGGGATGGGTGTAAACAACGGAGGGCACCGCGTTATAACGAACCCGGTCCTTCCGTCCGAACATGTTGTTTACGGCAACCATTCCTTCGCGCGTTGCCGCGTGAGCGAGCATGCGCCTTCCAGTGACGTCGCCACATGCCCAAATTCCTGGAATGTTCGTCTTCCCCTGCTCTGAGGTCTTTATGCCCTTGGGAGTAAAGTCGATTCCAATATTTTCCAGCCCAAGATCGTCGACGACCGATACCCGGCCGGTGGAATTCAAAATGTAATCGGCCTCCACGCTTGACTGCTTCCCGTCCCGAGTAGCGAAGTGCAAAGTATGGCCTTCGATGCGCCGCACTTTTGCGGAGAGGTGGAACTCGATGCCCTTCCGCTCCAGGATTTGAAGCATGCGGGCGGAAATTTCTCCGTCTGCGCCAGCCGCGATTTGTGGCAGCATTTCGAACACGCTGACCTGCGTGCCGATCTCCTGAAAGAAGCAGGCAAACTCCAGCCCAATGTAGCCACCGCCAATGATGGCAATGGTCTTTGGCACACATTGCAGACCGAACACCGTATTCGAATCGAGAGTGTGCTCCGACTGGATTCCCGGAATCGGCGGTACCGCGGGGCGTGAGCCAGTGGCCAGAAGAAGGTTCGCCGCCTCGTAACGGGAGCCCGCTACCTCAATGGTGCTGCGCGAAATCAGGTGCGCATGCCCGCGGATGACTTCCACCCCCGCCCGCTTGAGAATGCCTTGCACCCCCTTGCCGAGCGTAGCCACGATGCGGCTCTTGCGCTCGACCACGGCGGCCATGTCAAACTCCGGCGCGCCGACTCGCACACCATAGGCAGCGGCTTCACAGCATTCGCGAAACAGTCGGGATGACCGCAAGAAGGTCTTGGCCGGGATGCAGCCGACATTCAGGCAGGTCCCGCCGAGTTGCTCCTTCTCGACCAGCGCGACTTTCTTCCCCATTTTGCCGGCGTGGGCTGCCGCTTCATATCCTCCGGGACCCCCACCGACCACGATCAAATCGTACATAGCTGCTCCACGTTTTCGATCTTTTCGCGAACTACTTTCAGGAACCTCGCACCCGGCGCGCCGTCAATGATCTGGTGATCGAGCGTAAGAGAGAGGCCGATGGAATCGATGAATTCCACTTTGCCCTCTCTGCGGACCGCCTTCAGTTGAATGGCATTGACTCCGAGAATGGCCACCTGGGGCGGATTGAGTAGCGGAGTAAAGGATTCAATGCCCAAGACGCCGAGGTTGCTGACGGTGAAGGTTGCGCCCGTGAGATCGTCGGCGGAGATCTTGCCTTGTACCGCTTGCGCTGAGAGCTCCTTCATGCGAGCGGCCAGCGCCGCCACGGTCAGTGCTTGGGCATCTCGCACGACGGGAACGAGCAATCCGCGCGGAGTGTCGCAGGCAAATCCGATATGAACGCCCCGGCCCTGATGAATTCTTCCATCGAGAAACAACACGTTGAGCGCTGGCACCTGCAACAGTGCTTGCACGGTGCAGAAGGTCACCAAGTCGTTGAGGTTGATGTCCGGTCCGGTGGACGAAGCCTTGATACGGGCGCGCAACAGGAGCAAGCCGCGGGCGTCGGCGGAAGAATTGAGCGTGTACTGTGCGGTGCTGGCGAGCGCTTCACGTAAGCGGCTGGCGATCTTCTCGCGAACGCCGGAGATTCGAGTTTCTGGCGCATCCAGATCGGAGGCAAGGACCATACCACCGATTCCCGAACCCTCCAGCGGAGCTTCCGCCCCGTCTTGTACTCGTCGGCTCGCCGCACCAGAGACCTTCGGAGAGCTGTGATAGAGGGCGCGCAGGTCGGCTTCCAGAACGCGGCCACCGGGCCCGGACCCGCTTACCGCACGCGGATGGAAGTTGTGTTCTTCGGCAAACCGCCGCGCCCTGGGACTGAAGGGAGCGGCGGAATGGGGGAGGGAAGCGTCGGTTGCCGTCACTGGTTGGCCCCCCGGACTGGTGTTTCGCGCACTTGGCGTAGGGGAGCCCGCGGCGTCTGCTGCCGGAGTTGATCCTTTCGATTGCGGACGAAATGCTTCCACATTCTCGCCGGGATTGCCGATCACAAACAGCTTTGTAAAGACTGGGACGAGGGCGCCTTGCTCAAAGAACGTGGCCAGCACAGTACCGCCAACGGGCGCCGTAACTTCAAAACTTGTCTTGTCGGTCTCGATCTCGACCACCGTTTCGCCGGCAGAGACCGGTTGGCCCTCTTCTTTGAGCCACTTGGCAATCAGGCACTCTTCCACCGTATTGCCCAGCTTCGGCATTTCAACCGCGACTGCCATCTGCGTCGTCCCAATTCCTTTCCGTCAGCCCCTCGCCAAGAGCGACAGGTCCGGAGCCAATGTTGAGTTTAGCTCGTTTGTGATCGCGTATCAACTATTATAGTTCGATAATGTTCCATTTAGGCTTCTCGAAGGGGAGTTTAGGTCGCTCGTCAATCTCAAGTCGCTGAATTTTCTTTTCGCAGACGGATCATACCATCGCTCGAAATAGAATATTATGGATAATAATACGACCATATAACGCCATTATTGTTGACATGTAAGATCGTTATCTATACATTTGTATCGATTTGCGCGGCGTCCTCGCGCGCCGCGCCAAAGGCGAGACGCCTTCGGTACAGCCGGCAAGATGCCGGCGCTACCTGTTTTCGGCGGCGTAATCATCGTGCGGCCACGGTATTAGAAAGCCAAGTTCGATTTTAAAGTACCCGCGTTTTCTTTATATGAAATCTGAAGATCAGATTACAGAGAACATCCCGCTCGAGATGCGAGCACTGGTCCTTGACGGCGTTGGTTTTGAACACCTCGCGGTCAGGAAGGTTCCGGTGCCGAGTCCCAGCGCGCATCAGTTGCTGGCTCGCGTGGAAGCAGCCGGCATCTGCACGTCCCTGATCAAGCTTATCGAACAGGGACCGGACCACAAATTGATGTACGGCTGGGACGTGTGCCGCTTTCCGGCTATTCTCGGCGACGAAGGAGTAGTAACGGTGGTGCGCGTCGGAGAGGCGCTTCGAGACCAGTATCGACTCGGCGAGCGCTACGTGGTTCAGCCTGCCGTGGACC